>Ga0209117_1000268_pt1 | contig 27015 bp, 20 predicted proteins | sample BlaSpr_A8_OM2_M2_FD_187978 | JGI IMG/M metagenome (GOLD analysis project Ga0209117, IMG submission 187978) | Forest soil microbial communities from Thunder Bay, Ontario, Canada - Black Spruce, Ontario site 2_A8_OM2_M2 (SPAdes) (version 2) | ecosystem: Environmental > Terrestrial > Soil > Boreal... | reverse complement strand
AGCGCAAGTGCAGGTGCAGAACCGTGTATCGCAGGCGCTGCCGCGATTGCCGCAGGAAGTCCAGCGCCTCGGTGTAACGACGGAAAAAACCTCACCGGATTTGCTGATGGTTGTGCACCTGGAGTCTCCGGATAACCGTTACGACATGTTGTATCTCGCGAATCTCGCCATTCTCCAAGTGAAGGACGAGTTGGGCCGCCTCCCCGGCGTCGGTAACGTACAGGTCTTCGGCGCGGGCGATTTCAGCATGCGCGTGTGGCTCAACCCAAACAAGTTGGCCTCACACAACTTGACGGCCACGGACGTCGTGCAAGCGATTCGCGAGCAAAACGTGCAGGTTGCGGCGGGCGTGCTTGGTGCCCCACCGACAAATACAGGAAGCACAGCGTTTCAATTGCTTGTAAACACGCAGGGGCGCCTCACGACGGAAGAAGAATTCGGCAACATCATTGTGCGCGCCGCCAAGGATGGCCAGATTACGCGTATCCGCGATCTGGGCCGTGTCGAACTGGGTTCCAGCACATACGCACTCCGAAGTCTATTGGACAACAAGCCGGCTGCCGCCCTTCCAATTTCGCAGCGGCCCGGTTCGAACGCACTCCAAACTTCGCAACAGGTGCGTGAGACGATGGAACGTCTCAAGAAATCATTCCCGGAAGGCGTGGACTACAAGATCGTCTACGACCCAACGGTTTTCGTGCGCGAATCGATTCAAGCGGTCGGACATACCTTTGTTGAAGCGCTGATCTTGGTCGTGATTGTGGTGTTGGTCTTTCTCCAAACGTGGCGCGCGTCCATCATTCCGCTGCTGGCGCTTCCGGTGTCGCTCATTGGAACGTTTTCGATCATGCTGGCGCTGGGCTTTTCGCTTAATACGTTGTCGCTGTTTGGGCTGGTCCTGGCGATTGGGATCGTGGTGGACGATGCGATCGTCGTTGTCGAAAACGTGGAGCGAAATATCGCGTTAGGACACGAACCGCATGAAGCTACCCGCCGCGCGATGGAAGAAGTTAGCGGACCGATCGTCGCAATCGCTTTGGTGTTGTGCGCGGTTTTTGTTCCCACCGCGTTCATCGTGGGACTTTCGGGAGAGTTCTATAAACAGTTCGCGCTGACTATCGCCATTTCCACGGTGATTTCAGCGTTTAACTCGCTCACTCTGAGTCCCGCCCTGGCTGCGTTGCTCTTGAAACCTCATGGGGCAAAGAAAGATCGCCTTACGCAGGCGATTGATTTCGTGCTTGGCTGGTTTTTCAAGCTGTTTAACCGGTTCTTTGGCCGCGCATCGGGCGGTTACGGAAAGCTTGTAACGCACACACTGCGCTCCAGTGTTATCGCTGTTGTGGTCTACGCCGGCCTGGTCGGGCTTACCATTCTCGGCTTCTCGCGCGTGCCCGCAGGATTTGTTCCCACGCAGGATAAGGGATATCTCGTGTCGTTGGCGCAGTTACCCAACGGCGCGACGCTCGATCGCACCGAAGATGTGATTCGCAGGATGTCCGATATTGCCTTGAAGCATCCGGGAGTGCAGAACGCCGTTGCGTTTCCTGGCCTATCGATCAACGGCTTCACCAACAGTCCGAATTCCGGAATTGTGTTCGCTACATTGAAGCCTTCGGAGGAGCGAAAGTCTCCCGAACTCTCCGCGAATGCCATCGCAGCGGATCTGAACAAACAATACGGGTCCATCCAAGAAGCATTTATCGCAATTTTCCCTCCGCCACCTGTCCAGGGATTGGGCACCGTGGCCGGGTTCAAACTCTACATTGAAGATCGGGCTGGCATGGGCTTGGAGTCCCTCTACAAGGAGACCACTTCGACCCTGCAGGAAGGCAACCAGACACCGGGGCTGATAGGAGTGTTCTCCAGCTTCGACATCAACGTACCGCAAATCGATTCTCATGTGGACCGCGAAAAGGCGAAGACCTACGGAATCCCCCTCGGCGACGTGTTTGACACCATGCAGGTGTACCTCGGTTCGCTTTATGTCAACGACTTCAACCGCTTTGGCAGAACCTATCAGGTGAATGTGCAGGCGGAGTCGCCGTACCGGCTCCAGCCCGAAGATATCAGTCACCTTAGGACAAGAAACCTGGCCGGAGAAATGATTCCGTTGGGATCGGTGGTCACCGTTAAGCCGATTTATGGACCGGACCGGGTCATGCATTACAACGGATTTCCAGCGGCGGAAATCAATGGGGCGGCTGCGCCCGGATACAGCACCGGCCAATCCGAAGGTGCCATCGCCAAGGTGCTTAACGATCAATTGCCAAACGGAATGAAATACGAATGGACCGAACTCACTTACCAAAAGATTCTTGCCGGCAACACGATGGTTTACATTTTCCCACTTTCTGTTTTCCTCGTGTACCTCGTGCTTGCTGCTCAGTACGAAAGCTGGTCGTTACCCCTCGTAATCATCCTGATCGTTCCGATGACTCTGTTTTCCGCCATCGCTGGGGTCTGGCTGCTAAATGGCGACAATAACGTCTTTACCCAGATCAGTCTGATCGTTCTGGTCGGGCTGGCTTGCAAGAACGCCATCCTTATCGTGGAGTTTGCCCGAGAGAAACAGCTCCAAGAGGGGATGAACCGAGTCGATGCGGTGCTGGAAGCGTGCCGATTGCGTTTGCGGCCCATCTTGATGACCTCTCTTGCCTTCACCATGGGCGTCATTCCTCTCGTGCTGTCCACCGGAGCCGGAGCAGAAATGCGCCGTGCGATTGGAGTTGCCGTATTTTTCGGGATGTTGGGCGTCACTGCGTTTGGCTTGGTGCTCACTCCCGTCTTCTACGTAGTAGTTCAGCGATTTGTGGAAGGGCGAGAGATCAAGAAATCGCCTGCTAGCGCAGGACTCTCGTCCAGCGCTTCGGCGGAGGCCTAAGCCTGTGTTGACACGCTTTAAAAAAGTCTCCCTTCTGCTCGTTGCTCTGCTGCTGGCAAGCGGATGCGCGGTCGGCCCCCATTACAAATCGCCGCAGCCTGCCGCCGCGGTCAAATACCACGCGGCAGACGCGAACCTGGTAACGGAGGAGCCGTTTGATGCCCGTTGGTGGAAGCAGTTTGAAGACCCCGTTCTCGACTCCCTCGTGGATCGATCTCTGGCATCAAACAACGGCATTCGAATCGCCCGTGCGAGGCTTGCCGAATCTCGCGCTGTCTTCGATGAAAGGAAACTCGATCGCTTCCCCACAGTGCCCGTCGTCGCGTCGTACCAGCACAGCAAACAGCAGATACCTGGCTTCGGTGACGAGCGCCGCACCATCAATAACTTTACCAGCGGGTTCGACGCTTTCTGGGAAGCGGACCTATTTGGAAGAGTTAGCCATGGAGTCGCGGCCGCTCGGGCCGAGAACCAAGCGTTTGAGGCCGACCTTCACGATGTACAGGTCAGCGTAGTCTCTGAACTCGCCCGCAATTATTTCGAGCTGCGAGGAGCACAATGGCGTCTCGCAGTGGCCGAGCGCAGCCTTACTAACCAACGTGAGACGCTGCGGCTGACGCAGCTACGCCGTGACGCAGGCGTAGGGGAAGAACAGGACGTTGCCAGTGCCGCTGCCCGTGTAGCAGCCATTGAGGCCACAATTCCATCTCTGAACTTCGATGTGTCCCGTGCGGAATACCGCTTGGCGGTACTCACTGGGACTCGCCCCGGCGAACTTAATGCGGATCTTTCACCGCGTGCTTATCCCGCCATCGCAAAGGCTCTGCCTATTGGCAACCCGGGCGAACTTCTGCAGCGCCGGCCCGACGTGCGTTCCGCGGAACGAAGGTTGGCTGCGGCCACCGAACGTCAAGGCGTTGCTGTCGCGAGTCTCTTTCCCCAAGTCAGTGTCTCCGGATTTCTCGGTTTCGTAGCGGGGCGCGGAAGCCTCTTTTTTACCGGAGACTCGCGTGCATGGTCTGTTTCGCCCGGGCTGTCGTGGTCGGCGTTCGATCTGGGCAGGGCACGCGCTCGCGTGCGCGGGTCGAACGCCGCTACCGAAGAGACTCTGGCCAACTTTGAAGAAACCGTGCTCCGGGCTCTTGAAGAAACGGAAAATGCACTAGCGAATTACCATGCACAGCAAGCACGCCTCATCAAATTGAACGATCAGGCTCGCGAGAGCAAGCGTGCCGCCGATATCGCCCGCCTGCGCTATCGCGAAGGCGTAGTTGATTTTCTCTCGCTGCTGGACGCCGAGCGAACGCAGTTGCAAGCCGAAGATGCTGTCGCCGAAAGCGAGAAAGATGTCTATGTGGCGGTGATCGCCCTTTACAAGGCTCTGGGAGGCGTACCGAGCTAAATGTGCCTCTAGCCTCTAGCTGTCACGAAAACGCGACGTAAATCGCCGAAAACCCGGGCAAATTGGATGCAGATCGCCATAAAGGGAGTGGTGCCGACCCGTGCTTTCCAGCGAAGACCGGAATTCCCCACGTCTACAATCTCATTCAGGAGAAGCATCGCAAAAAGCCCCTGAACGCCATCTTCTTTCTCACGTATGACGTTCTGCACACGCCGCTGCTGAAGTTGTTGGCACAAATGTGTGTCCCACGGTGACCGTCACTCCAGACGCAGCTGCGCCAGCAGCACTCGCGGGAAGCGCAGGAAATTGCAGCAGACTAGCTGAAGCCGGATCCGCACACAGTACAGCCGCCAAAGTGATACGCGTAAATGTTGTTGTTCCTCGCGCAACGGCGACCCCGATATGGGGAGTGGTGTTCCGGCTGGAACATCGAGCGGTGCGGCCAAACGCCTAAAGCGATTCGCAAGCCAGATTCCACTCGGCCGGTTGGGCGCGGCGGAAGATATCGCTAAGGCTGCCTTGTTCCCGGCCTCCGGTTATTCCTCCTATGTTAAGGTACAGGGCTCGCAGTGGATGCGGAGCGATCGGTGCGCCTATGGGTGCGCCGGCGCATCGGAGTTGAACACGGCCCAATTTTGAGGGATCTTACAAAAAGGAGAACCGGGCATCTAATCCCTTCAACATACAGCCCACAACGCTCGTCGCGGCGAACAGGACGCCGCATGAGCGACTTCGTGCATGGGAACTCCACGTCGAAATCGCAAGCAAGGAACGTCAAACTATGTTCAGTATAAAAAGTCTCCCAGGTTGGAGATCACCTATCATTTCCGAAGGCCCTTCGCCCATTTTGGCTCTGCTGGCCGTGCTCGCTTCGTCCACGCTCCCGGGCTGCCAGAGCGAAAAGGCGGCTGCCCCGCTGCCGCCCGCTGAAGTCGAAGTCGTCAGCGTCGTACAACAGGATGTCCCGATATACGGTGAATGGGTCGCGACGCTGGATGGCTACGTCAACGCACAGATCCAGCCACAAGTAACCGGATACATTGTCAACCAGACCTATAAGGAAGGATCGTCCGTCCAGAAGGGGCAAATCCTTTTCCAGATTGACCCTCGCCCTTTTCAGGCCGTGCTCGATCAAACCAAGGCACAACTCGCACAAGCCGAGGCGCAGTTGGGGAAAACCAAGCTCGATGTGGACCGCGACACGCCGTTGGCGAAGGAGCGGGCCATTGCGCAAAGTCAGTTGGACAACGACATCCAGGCGAATCTCGCCGCGAAGGCATCGGTAAAGTCCGCCGAGGCTCAAGTGGAACAAGCGCAGTTGAACCTGGACTTCACGCATGTCACATCCCTCGTGGACGGCATCGCGGGAATCGCGCAAGTGCAGATCGGCAACCTGGTCAGTCCCACCACCGTGCTGACCTCAGTCTCTCAGGTCAATCCCATAAAGGCGTACTTCCCCATCAGCGAGCAGGAGTACATGCATTATGCGGCAAGGATAAACGCTCACAATCAGCAGGCAGTGCCGTCCGATGCGCCGCCCTTTGACCTCATACTCGCCGATGGAACGGTCTATCCGCGCAAAGGAACTCTCCTTCTAACGGATCGGCAGGTGGATGTGACAACCGGCAGCATCCGAGTGGTTTGCGCATTTCCGAATCCCAACAACATTCTGCGCCCAGGCCAGTTCGGACGCGTGCGCGCCGCCGGAGAAACCAGAACTGGCGCCCTGCTTGTTCCGCAAAGGGCCGTAACGGAACTTCAGGGAACCTATCAAGTGGCCGTAGTAGGAGGCGACGACAAGGTGGCCTTGCTGCCCGTCAAGGTTGGCGAGCGCGTGGGCACGATGTGGATCATCGAAAGCGGTGTTAAGGCCGGGGATGTCGTCATTGTCGAGGGCTTGCAAAAAGTTAGAGACGGCTCCCCTGTGAAGATCAAGCAGAGCAGCCCTGCGAAAGGCAACTGAGCCATGTCCAAATTTTTCATCAACCGTCCCATCGTGGCCATGGTCATCGCCATTCTCATGGTGATCGTGGGCGCAGTCACGATCACGGGCCTTCCGGTCGCCCTGTTCCCGAATATCGTTCCGCCTGAGGTTCAAGTGCTCGCCACCTATGTAGGCGCCGATGCGCAGACGATCGAGCAGGCCGTCGCGACGCCCATCGAGCAACAGATGAGCGGCGTGGACAACATGAACTACATGTATTCGCTGAACTCCGCGGCCGACGGGCAGATGAGACTGATCGTCGACTACGACGTGAAAACCGACCCCAATACCGATCTTATCCTGACGCAGATTCGCTCAACGCAAGCCGCGTCCCAGCTCCCGGTGGACGTTACGAATTTTGGCGTCACCGTCCAGAAGACGGTCACCGCTCCCCTCATGCTACTGACCCTGTACTCTCCGCAAGGGACGTACGACGCGCGGTTCCTCTCCAACTACGCGTATATCAATCTCGCCGATCAAGTCACTCGCCTTTACGGTATTGGAAGCGTGCAAGTTTTCGGCGCCGGCCAGTATGCAATGCGGCTGTGGGTCAAGCCCGACCAGTTGGCCAAGCTTGCGATCACCGTTCCAGAAATAGTGACCGCCATTCAGTCGCAAAATACAGTGAATCCCGCCGGGCAGGTCGGCAGCGAGCCAGTGCCTCCAGGGCAGGAGTACACCTACTCCGTCCGCGCCCAAGGTCGGCTCACTTCTCCCGAAGAATTCGGACAAATCGTGGTCCGCGAATCCCTCGGAGGAGCAGTTGTCCGCCTCAAAGATGTGGCGCGCATCGAGCTCGGCTCCCAGAATTACAGCGCTTTGGGCCGCTTGAACGGTAAACCCGGAGCCATTATGGCCGTGTACCAGTTGCCAGGGTCAAATGCGGTGCAAGCCGCCAATGGCGTCAAGAAGCTCATGGCTGAAGTCAAGACGCGCTTGCCGCACGATGTGGACTATGTCGTCTCGCTGGACACCACCCGTGCAGTTACCGAGGGCATGAAGGAAATCATCCTCACCCTGGTCATCGCCATCGTTCTTGTGATCATCGTCGTGTACATCTTCCTGCAAGGCTGGCGCGCCACTCTGATTCCCCTGTTGGCTGTACCCGTTTCCTTGGTCGGTACATTCATGTTTTTTCCGCTCTTTGGTTTCTCTGTGAACACGCTCTCTTTATTCGGGCTCGTGCTCGCCATCGGTCTTGTGGTGGACGACGCCATCGTTGTCGTTGAAGCGGTAGAACGCCACATTGAGGAAGGCCTCTCACCTAAAGCGGCGGCTCTCAAAGCCATGGAAGAAATTTCTGGCCCTGTCGTGGGCATCGCCCTTGTTCTTTCGGCCGTCTTCATTCCCACGGCTTTGATACCCGGCATCACCGGACGTCTGTACCAGCAATTCGCCGTGACCATCGCGATTTCGGTAATCCTGTCTGCGTTCAACGCGCTCACTCTTAGCCCGGCGCTCTCGGCGCTGCTGCTCCGGCCGAGAACCGCGAGCGGAGGACTTCTAAAAAAGTTGTTCGGCTGGTTTAACCGAGGCTTTGCCAGTGCCACGAATGCTTACGTTCGATTCTGCGGGGTCCTCATTCGCAAAAGCGCGATCGCGCTCATTCTTCTTGTCGCCTTCGGCGCAGCGGCTGGTTTTTTTAGCAGTAAGATTCCATCAAGCTTTTTGCCCGACGAAGATCAGGGCTACCTTTACATCAATCTGCAACTGCCAAATGCTGCTTCCCTTCAGCGCACCGATGCGGTCGCCAGGAAAATCGAGGATGCGCTGGCCAAGACGCCAGGTGTCGAGTACACCACCAGCGTTGTCGGCTTCAGCTTGCTTAGCTTTGTCCGCACCAGCTACAACGGATTCTTTTTCGTGACGTTGAAGCCCTGGAACGAGCGCAAGTCTCGGGCCGAGCAGTTTCAGGAGATCAAGCAGCGCATCAACCGGGAACTTTCCCAGATTCCGGAAGGCATCGCCTTTTCGTTTTCACCTCCGGCCATTCCCGGGGTCGGCACCTCCGGGGGATTTACGTTTGCGCTCGAGGACCGAGCCGGCAGGGACGTGCAATTTCTCGCATCCAATCTGCAAACATTCCTAACAGCAGTACGGAAGCGCCCTGAGATCGCTGGCGTAAGCACGACCTTTCTGCCCAGTGTGCCGCAGCAATTTGTCAACGTGGACCGCGACAAAGTCATTAAGCAAGGTGTACCCATCAGCGATGTCTACAAGACAATCCAGGCTTTCATGGGCGGCCTCTTTATTAATTACTTCAACCGCTTCGGCCGGCAGTGGCAGGTTTACGTCGAGGCCGAAGGCGACTACCGGACCAAGGCTGAAAATGTCGGCCACTTCTTCGTACGAAACAATAAGGGCGGGATGGTGCCACTTTCTGCGCTCACGCGATTTGAACCGCGCCCAGGACCCGAGTTCACCATGCGCTTCAACGAATATCGCGCCGCGCAAATCAACGGTGCCGCTGCTCCCGGTTACAGCGCCGGACAAGCCATGGCCGCTCTTGAAGAAGTTTTCGCGCAAACCATGCCGCGCGAGATGGGCTACGACTACATGGGCATGTCTTTCCAGGAGAAGAAGGCGCAGCAAGGCGTTCCACCGTCAGTTGTTTTTGGCTTCTCCTTGCTATTTGTCTTCCTGATCCTGGCGGCTTTATACGAAAGCTGGTCGCTTCCATTTAGCGTGCTGTTAAGCACTCCAATCGCAGTTTTCGGGGCCTTCGCGATTCTCTGGTTGCGCCGCACGATCCTGTCGGCCTTCCTGCCGAGCTACATGGTGCAAATCGAAGGCGACGTCTACTCACAAATCGGCTTAGTCATGCTGATCGGCTTGGCAGCCAAGAACGCGATCCTGATCGTCGAGTTCGCCAAGGAGGAATTTGAAAAGGGCAAGCCTCTCGTCGATGCCGCGCTGGAAGGCGCCCGGTTGCGGCTCCGGCCGATCTTGATGACATCGTTCGCCTTCATCCTTGGTACCGTCCCGCTATGGACGGCCTCCGGCGCAGGATCGGTTGCGCGTCAGATCATGGGCACCACCGTTATCGGAGGCATGCTGGCCGCGAGCTTCATCGGAGTTTTCTTCATCCCCGTGGTCTTCTATGTGGTTGAAAAGTGGTCCGGCGCCGGCAAGCAAGCCGTTTTGCAGCCCAGACCCACTCCCGCCGAGGGCAACTGAGATGAACAAATTCATCGCCTTCATAGGCGTCGCAATCCTGGGTTCCGGCTGTACCGTCGGTCCAAATTACAAGAAACCCACCGCAAATGTTCCAGGCGCCTATCGCGGTTTGGCGCCGGAAGAAAGCGGGAAATCCGATTCGGTCTCACTTGGCGATCAAAAATGGTGGGAGGTTTTCCAGGATGAGCAACTCCAGTCTCTCATCCGAACCGCCCTGCAGCAGAACTACGATGTGCGCATCGCGGGAGCACGCATCCTGCAAGCACAGGCGCAACTCGGAATCACTCGCGCCGATCAGTTTCCCAGCGTCAGTGCGGGCGCAGGGATAACCGATCAACGCAGTGCCAAGTCCAAGTTTTTCCCGGCTTTCGAAGGAAGCACCGGACACGTGAATGCGTCCGCGGCTTGGGAGCTTGATTTCTGGGGCAAATTCCGCCGCGCGACGGAAGCCGCGCGCGCCAGCCTTCTCGCCAGCGAATCGGCCCGCCAGGAAGTCATGCTCACCTTGGTGGCTAATGTCTCCGGCGCCTACTTCCAGCTTCGCGCACTGGACCTGGAACTGGAAATTTCCAAACGCACGCTGGCTTCACGCCGGGAATCGCTGCGATTGACAACTATTCTCGCTGATCGCGGCTCTACCTCCATGCTGGACGTGCGCCAGGCCGAACAGTTGGTATTCACTGCAGCCGCAGAAATCCCGGCGCTGGAACAGCAGATCGAACAGGAAGAGAACCTGATCAGTATTCTCCTTGGGAAAAATCCAGACACTGTCATACGCGGGCAAGCTCTCACAGAGCAGAGACGTCCCCCTGCTGTTCCGGCGGGCCTTCCTTCTTCACTGTTAGAACGCCGGCCCGACATTCGCGAAGCGGAGCAACAATTGATCGCCGCGAACGCTCAAATCGGCGTTGCCAAAGCCGCTTATTTTCCCCAGATCTCCCTGAGTGGTTCCGCCGGATTCCAGAGCGCGGCGCTCACCAATTTGTTCAGCGGCCCAGCAGGCACGTGGGACTTCGGAGCGTCGTTAGCACAACCCATCTTCACCGCCGGGAAACTCCGTTCCAACGTGCGTTTCGTAGAAGCCCAGCAGCAAGCCACGCTGCTCTTCTACGAGCAGACAATTCAAGGCGCCTTCCGCAGCGTGTCCGATGCGCTGATCGCGTATCGTAAATCAAGCGAGTTCCGCGCCCAGGAAGAACTTCTTTTCCAATCAGCCCAGGACGCAGCGCGTCTTTCCCACATGCGCTACACGGGCGGCGTTACGGGTTACCTCGAAGTGTTGACCAACGAAACGAACGCTTTCTCTGCTGAGCTCGGACTCGTGCAGGCTCAACTCAATGAGTTGCTGGCTCTAGTTCAGCTCTACCAAGCTTTGGGCGGCGGTTGGCAGCAATAGCCGTTGAACCAAATTGACCGAACTGGTGTTCCGCGCGATAGGCATTAACCTGCTCTATCCCTTACTTCCAATGACTGCAGCAATGCCTTTCGTGCTCTTATATGTCGTCGCAAGTACTTCTAAGCCGCGAAATCTCCGCGACCTGCTGTCATTCCATTTACTCAAGTTTACGCGGGTTGTAAACCTTGACACGTAACGCCATGAGGTTGTAGGCTGCGCACACTTTGCTGTCCCGAGTGGAGGGTGTTATGCCTCGTACTATTTCTCGCCTCTTGAGTAATCGTGTCTATCGGCGGCTGCTATTCAGCGCCCGCGCACTCATTGTGTTTCTAGTTGCCACCGCAGTGTCCGCTTCGCCTACCGGAAGCATTGCTGGATCCGTGAAAGACCTAACCGGCGGTGCAGTTGCAGGCGCCAAATTAACGCTCACTGACCTCGCTAGGAATGCCAAGACGGAAGCCGTGAGCGACACCAATGGGAATTTCCAATTTTTGCAGCTAGCTCCCGCGGAGTATTCGCTGGTTGCGGAATTTCCGGGCTTCAAGAAGGTGACAGAACAACACATCGTGGTGCAGGTCGACCAGATCACGCACGTGGATGTGACTTTGCAGATTGGGAGCGTTTTGGAGGTAATTGAAGTTAACTCCGCGACGCCGTTGCTGGAATCGGACCGAAGCACGCTGAGCAGCGTAGTGAACAGCCAAGTGATATCGAACATGCCGCTCAATGCTCGGCAGTATCTGGATTTGGCGCTGATAACTCCGGGCGTGGTGCCCTCGGCGACGGGTACGCAGGGCGGGGGATTTAATGTCGCGGGTGCGCGCTCGCAGTCGAACGTGTTCCTGCTGGATGGAGTGAGCAACATCGATACGCAAATCAACTCGGCGCTGGGTAACTTCCGGATAACGGACGCGGTGCAGGAGTTTGCTGTGCAGACCAGCGTAGCCACCGCAGAATTCGGCCGGGGAACCGGCGGACAGGTGAGCATCGTCACCAAGAGCGGCACCAATCAGTTTCATGGCTCGGCGTTCGAGTACTTGCGCAACGACGTGCTGGATGCCGCGGACTTCTTCACCAACAAGCAGCGGGGCAAGAAGAATCCCCTCCATCGGAATCAATATGGTGGGACGCTTGGCGGACCGATCCTCAAAAACAGGATGTTTTTCTTTCTGTCCTATGAAGGGTTCCGCCAGGTAGCTCCGACGGTCAGCACCACACGGGTACCCACCGACGCCGAGCGTGCCTCAGTCACCGATCCCATCTCTAAGTCACTGCTGAAGTTCTGGCCGGCTGCCAATACCACGCCGGCGGCAGGGTCGACGATCAATTACATCGCCAACGTGGGAGCTACGACCTTCGATGAGACGGGTCTCGCGAAAGTGGATTACAACTTCAGCGAAAAAGATCACCTCATAGCGCGGTGGGCTCAGTACGGGGGCACCGTATTTACCCCGGGGGCGCTGCCATTACTCGGCGGCAATGCCAACGCGCCCGTCAGCGACTCTGGCGTGATCGATTACACGCACACCTTTTCGCCGCGATTCCTGAATGAAGTGCGCGTGGGCTTCTCGCGCAACAAAACATTCATCACCGTACAGGATTCCGGGTTTGACGCGTCAAAGATCTTTGTCGATGCGAGTGGAAATCCGCTTCCTGGCGTGGTGCTGGCGAGCGCGAACCAACTGGACTCAGGATTGCCGACGATCAACGTGAGCGGCGGGTTTGCGCCACTAGGCAGTACCAGCAATTTGCCGCAAGGACGCATTACCAACACCTACGAGATTTACGACAATATGTCATTGATAGCGCCGTTCGGTGCCTCGAAGCACTCCTGGCGATGGGGAGCCCACATCCGGCGTGAGGATGCACGCCGGTTCCTGGATGGTTCCGCACGCGGAAACTTCAGTTTCTCCAGCTTCCCCGATTTTGCCACCGGCGGCGGTGTCAACAAGGACCTCGCTCAGGTCAACAGCGCCACGTTGCTCTTTGGCTCGACGCTGTGTTACTGGCAACGGTATCCGTGGGACCTGTACTGGCAGGACACGTACAAGGTGAAGGACAATTTCACGCTGAACTACGGCGTGCGTTACGAATATCCTTCAGCAATCCACCAGGTGCGCAACCAGGCCACTAACTTCATCACCGGCGTGGGGCCCGTGTTGCTGGGCTCAAACAAAGTTCTCGCCATTGACACGACCAAGAGCGGGCCTGCTTCGCTGTTCTTTACCCAGGCACCGTTTACGCTTTCGGATAGCGGAGTGAACGCAGACAAGAACAATGTTGCGCCCGTCCTGGGATTCGCCTACTCACCGCGATTCGCGAAATCTTTCTTCGGCAACGACAGCACGGTAATTCGTGGCGGATTCCGTATGGGGTACGACGAGATTTTCAACAACATCCCCGCGAACATGGGACTGAATGCACCATTCAACCTGACGACGACTCAGTCGGCGGGCACCACGCAACCGGGCAAGTTCCCCTGGGCCGTGGGACTCAATCAAAACGTGCCTCTTGTAAAGAACATTGGCAAGCCAAATCAAGTCGGACTGGTGGGCTTCAGCGCCGAAGATCTGAACCTCCGGAGCTCTTACATCTATCAGTACAGTTTGGGAATCCAGCGGAAGCTGGCGGCGGCTTTTTCCCTTGAGGTGGATTATCAGGGATCGAGCGGCCACAAGCTGGGGCTGTTCGTAGACCAAAACCAGCCATCAGTGATCGTGAAGGATCCCACGAAGCGGGGCAATCAAGCACCAAACGTGGAGGTTTACCCGTATCCATTCTTCGGCTCGGTGGGCACGGGCAAAGACATCGGTAACTCGAACTATAACGGCATGGTCGTGACGGGCACGTACCTGGGACGCCGTGGCGTCTTTTTCGAAGGATCATACACGTTTGGTAAGTCCATCGATTACGGCTCGGCCTTCTTCGGTTCGACTGGCGAGCGGGCCGGACTCTCCGACGCGAACAACATGGCGGCCGACCGTGGACCCTCATCGTTTGATCTTCGGCACCGCGCGGTGTTCGTTTACGTGATTGACTTGCCGGTTGGACCGGGGCACCGCCTGCTAGGTTGGAACAACGGCGTGAACCGCCAAGTGTTCGGCGGCTGGCAAGTCTCGGGTATCACCACGCTGCAAACCGGCACGCCATTCACCGTGTTCAACAACGCCAACGACTTCAGCGGGTTCAACCAGTTCAACGACCGCCCCGATGTCGTGGGAAGCGGACCTTTGCATCAGAACAACGGAAACCCGGATGCTGCTTTCGACCCCACATATTTCGGCTGCGTTACCGTACCTAAACTGGACTGCTCAAAAGCCGTGCCGCCGGTCGGGCGAGTGGGCACCTCCGGGCGCAACCGGTATTATGGGCCGACCTTGGCGAACTACAATTTCGCGGTTGCCAAGAGCTTCCCGATGGTCACGGAAAGAGTCCATCTGCGGTTCCGGGTGGACTTCTTCAATCTGTTCAACCATACGAATTTCGCTAATCCAGTATCGAACCAAAGCAGCGGGAACTTCGGCAAGATCACCGCGACGGTGGGCAGCGCTGTGGCTACAGCCGTTGGCACGACGGCAGGCGTGGTGGGTGGCGGCCCCCGCGTCATTCAAGGAGCCTTGCGCGTAGAGTTCTGATTCGGCGCTCCCGGCTCCAATCTTTCATTGGGATGCTGTTTGCCTGGTAAGCCTGCTACGCGTTTCCATGGCTGGGCGAACTACCCTAATCGTGGCGGCATTCCCGCTGGATCTTTGCCGCATCCCGGATCGCGTCCGCGCCCGCTAGCGTCTTGGATTGGCTGCCATTCATCCCGCCGCAGCGGCGTCGCCTTTAACGAACAAGCGCAATTCGGCTTCAGGAACAGTAAATTCCGCAGCGCCACAATCCGAGCAGATCAAAAGTTCAGGAAATACCCAAACGATCTGTAGAAGCTCTCACAATTACGCAATTAAATTTGCAAAATCAACATCTCAAACCGCCGCTAGTTGTGCGATGGATGCCGCGTGGGCACGCGCGGCAAGTGCTGTGGCGGCCGGAATTCAATGGTGACGTCCTGTTGAGCTTGGACAGGCCTTCTGTTCAAGAGCGTGGGCTTGTAATTCCATAGGCGTATGGCGCTCATTGCAGCAGGAAGAAGAGAGATCGAGCCGCTCACGTGCTTTACATCCAGCACTTGGCCGAGCTCTCCGATGGTGGTGCGGACCTTTACGGTTTACGACGATCCATGTCGATCCCCCGGCCTTGGATAACGCGGCCAAACGAAGGAGACAAGCTCACCGGCTTGCAATCGAGCGGGTTTATGAGCCGGTGCAGGCCCGGGCTCAGGAGAAACAAGAACAGAAAGTTGCGAGGTCATCGCAAACGAAGAGGAGGCGGCAATCGGTTTTACCGGGAGAATCAGCCTGAACGGTTTGCTGCCGTCGCCTGGGCCAGTGACAAGGATTGTGGAAGGCGATGACAGGAGCGGCGCTGCGCGCGTCGCAGGCGTTACCCTGCGTGGGGCGGGATTTCTCGGCGCGCCACTTATCGGGCCGACAGCCTTGGGTGAATGTGCCGGTTTGGGAGTCACGGGTGGCGGCGCGTTTCGTGCGATTAGCCCCGTCGAGCCATTGCCGGTCGGCCTCACGCGGTTAGCTGAATCTGCTGGTCGTGCATTGAGGGATTGAGCAGATGGGCTTTCTGAGCGCGATTCTTCCGTCTTCGGCGCTGGCGCATTTACTGCAGGCGTATTGAAGGTATTTGCCGCCGGCGGAGTGGAAGTTCGCAAAGTCGGTTCGCCTGGGCGATCAGGCAGTGCCGGTGACGTGGCATCAACAGTCAGTATTGATTTCTGGGCGTCTCGGATGCGTTTTCCGAGCGGGCCGCGTCCCACTGTGAGCCCAACGGTTAAACTGATCACCGCGAACAAAATCATTGATGCGGCGACCTGAAATCCGGATATTTCAAGAACATATAAGTGTGAGGTCGAGTCCTTGACAGGATCCCCTGACGACTCGACTTTGGCTGTTCGAACTTGCGGTCTAAAACCGGCGACTGGAGTGTGGTGGTGCCCTTTTTTCCGGAGATCTTCGACAAGCGATAGAGGCCTCGCATCCAGAATCTCAGGCGTCACAATCTCAGATGCTTGAGACGCAGTGTGCGCAATCAGTTCTGGCGAGGAGGTTTGGTCTTGCTCAGGGAAAACACTCCCAAGCGGCTCTGTTGGGAAGTTTTCGAGGGTCGCGGAGATGAAGCTCTCAACAGGCCCTGGCGTTAAGCCTTCAGTTAGCTCGGGAATAAAGGTCTTGATTGGTTCGCGCACGCGGTTTTTTGCACGTTGCGATGGAAAGCTGGCCTTTAGGCTCTGCGGAAAGTCGCTGATTGAAATTTCCACACCGGAACCGACCACCGAATCACCGGCGTCGGTGTGAGAGTCGGCAGGAATTGGGCGCGGACCCTGCTGTTTGATTTCGTCGACCGGGGGGATGTGTTTTGCATGCTGATGCGTTGCCAAAGATCCTTCTGGCTCTAATTCCAGGGCTGGCTTTTCGGACGCGATCCAATTTGAAATTTGATTGCGGGCCTCTGCGGTGAGATCAACAAATCGGATGCCTGCGCCTTTCGGCGATTCCGCTAGCCACACAATCTGCGCGGAGACTTCGATGCTTTGCCTGGAGCTGGGCAATTGAAGGCGAATGCGTGGGAGGCAGTCACCTACTACAAGGAGGTCGGCTGCAGCAACGGCCATGCCTGTCTCACTTATATTGAGGACAATGCCGCCATTGGTGTCGCCGAGCTCGACGTACACGCGGGAAGCAGGAGTCGTGCGCGTCTGAAGGCGGCGGTCACGCGTGGGATGAATCGCCTCAACCGGCGCCTGGCGTTCGGCTTCGAGTGCGGCTGCTTCCGCTTGTGCCGGTGCGTCCGCTTCCTGCTCCGCCTTATTCCGCTGCGCGATTTCAATGAGTGTTGCTAGCCTGCCGCCCGCATTCGAAAGTGCGTCAAAGACGAACGCAACATTCTTCGGGTTGAACTGAAGCTGCCGAGCAGTAAGAGACAGTCGGATGCTGTCGTAGATTTCATCTTGCTGGCTTTCGGAAAGATAGTCCTGCAGTGCAGAATAGAGTGCGCCGTTCTCGTAATTCTCTCTCCACTCAAGAATGGCCTGGAGACGACGATTGGCATCTTTCTCCAATTCTTGTTCTTGCTGTTCTGCTGCCACATCTTCGGTGAACACTTCTGCTTGACCATGGGGTAATCCCATGGTTATTTCTGTCAATCCGCCACGCAGCTCCTGAACCTTGTTGGACGGCAAAGATGTTTTACGACAGACCCACTCTCCCCGCGTCTTGTCGAAATCAATCGAGGCGCGATACTCATCTGTCTCATACTTGAATACCGGCAACGGCTTGAGCGCTGGCCACCTACCGGCCAGGATTAATTTCATCTCGGCCTGTTGCACCGGAGACGTGAGTCCAGCAATGTTGATGCACTTAGGGCAGGGCACGTCCATCTCGTCACCCCTTGCAGCCCCACTTCAGTGTGGGAAGAATCCTTGCTGATCAACTTCCCTCGTCCGCTGTCGTAACTCTCCTGAGTGTAGTCAACCCCAAAACCCCGTCCGGCGGGATTAGTTGCTTGCCTCCGTTCGACGAAACCTCGTTCCGGCCCATTTTCTGAGCCATGCACAGGAGCAGCTTGCGCTCCCTTCTTAGGTCTTGGCGAACAGACGGCGAAACTGTCTCAGATAGCGCGCGTCTAGTAAGTCCCGGTAAGTCGCATAATCGGACATGTGATTGCTTCTATTTCTTATCCATCGGGAGAGCTTCTGGTTTTGCTCGCAGCGCGGCGATTAAGCACCACAGAGCTAAGAGGGAATAGCAGCCTAGACGGAAATATCGGCGCGGCGTGAACAGATGAAGTACCGCTAAATCCAAAACCTGAAACACGGCAAGGGCCGCGAACAATATTGCAGGTCCAAATCTCTGCTTATTATTTACCCTGGTTCGTTCATTCGCCGGGGGACTTGGTGTTTGCCTGCTTCTCTCCTTCGCCTGATTGGGATACGTTTCCATGTGATAGCCCAGCGGAGCATGCGCGATTGCTGAGTACGCTTCATTTATCAGCCTCGTCATCTGCGTTGCCTCGACGTGAGCGGGGGTCCCGTTTGGGTAGAGGTCTGGATGCCATCTCTTTACGAGCCGCCGGTAGGTCTTTTTAATCGAAGGTGCTGAGGCCTCTGGTGCAACACCCAGGACCTGATACGCGTGCCTCAGTTCTGCGAGTTGATAATCGTCTACAGGCATCCGCGTCTTATATTGCATTTAATGATAGACGCGGACGACAATCGTTCCCGTGAAATCTGTGTGCTAGTGCCCGAGAAGTCAGAATCCGGCCAGGTCTAGTGGCCGAGGTTGTGAACCCATTCGCCTGTTTTCGTCGTGTGGCGAAACATTTTGACAGCCTTCGCCGTTAACTCCAGTAGGCCCTTACACTACGCCCCTTGCAACAAGCGAGGACACATGAGTTCCACCAAGAACCCAGGCAGATTCGCAGGCTTGCTGTATATACTCGTGTCAATACCTGGCGCCTTCGCTCTCATCTATGTTCCCAGCAAGCTGATCGTGCATGGAAACGCAACGGCGACGGCCAGCAACATCGCGGCTTCCGAGACGCTCTTTCGCCTCGGCATCGCGGCCCAACTGATCTCCCAAGCCGGTTTTATCTTCGTGGCCCTGGCTTTGTACAACCTGCTCAAGGGGGTCAACCGGCGGCACGCCTCGCTCATGGTGACATTGATTGTGCTCTCGATCCCGATAGCCTTTCTGAATGAGCTGAACGCAATTGCTGCCCTCGTCCTCGTGCGCGGGGCTGACTTCCTATCCATATTCGAAAAGCCTCAGCGGGATGCTCTGGCTATGCTGTTCCTCAATCTGCATGGTCACGGATTTGATGTCGCCGAAATATTTTGGGGTCTTTGGCTCTTTCCCCTCGGGCTGCTTGTGTACAGGTCGCGATTCCTGCCGCGGTTCCTGGGCGTCTGGCTCGCCATCGGCGGCTTCGCCTACGTGATCCTGAGCCTTACCGGCATACTGTTGCCGCAATATCAGGACAAGGTGTTTACCTACTCTCAGCCCGCCACTTTCGGGGAGGTGGCGCTCATGCTGTGGCTCGTCATCAAGGGCGCCAAGCCGCCAGCGCTGGACGCGACAGCCTCATCGTCGGCGGCTGCCTAGTGCCCGGTAAGTCGCCTTACCGGAGATGTGAAGTAACACTTCACTTCTCCGATTAGCGTTAATCAGGCATCACCACGTGTGCCATCCGTCTGTGGTGCCGTCTTACGGTGTATCCTGTCGCTGTAGGTCGATCAGAAGAACCAAATGATGCGCCCCCCCGCCAAAAACCACGATACGTGAGGCCGTGTCCTGCCTGTGGCGCGATTCTTCACCCTTCTGAGATAGTTTTGCATGGAGACAGTTTTCCCTGCCCAGCTTGCGGCGAGTGGTTGAAGAACGACGGAAGGTACAGTCTGGGCATTTGCGTCCTAAGCATGGGGTGGCAGCTCTGCTTAGTTGGCATTGGGGATATCGAGATGCAATGCTTGTTGTCGTCGCGATATGCACATCAGCGGCCCTTTGCGCCTTGGCGGTCTTCCTGGAAGGCTTTATCAGTCCGCCCGCTCTCAAGAGAGTGCAGGGAGAACCTTTTGACAAGGCAATGTCCTTGCACTTAGGTGACAAACCCGACGCCGACGACAAGAAAGCTAGGCCCTGAGTAGGTTGCTCACGGGCGGTCATGTGGGCAACGCCCGTTCAGGTTCCTTCGCAACGCGACCTTGTGGGCTGATGCTATTCTTCGTCCCACTGCCTGATTAGTCGGTTACCGGGCAAGTGGTTTCGGTCGATTCCATTTGTCCGGTCAGCGCGTTAACCAGGCGTGCCGCGATGAAGCCGACCTCGGTTTGGGACGCGAACTTCAATCCTCAGTGCGGAATGGTCCAATTGGAAAGCGCCGACATAAAGTTCCTGTAAAGGTGCGCCTGTCCCGGGCTCAGGCCGACAGTTTTCTTCGACACCGGCAGTTCCCGCCCCATCGCCAGATGCCCCGCCAACTCAGCGGCATTCGTGTGAAGCTTCACGGTGTTCATCAGGACCTTGATGGGAATCAGGGCCTTAGGGCTTGGCCCCAACTGCGGGCCCGAGCCCGAGCCTGGAAATGCGATGAACGTTACCAGGCCAGCGCCGCGTCCCAGCGCATTGTGCAGTTTTTGGGAACATTCACCGACCTTGTTTGGCGTGCCGCTGTCGCCGTAAACGAATCCCATGTTCGCTCCCGTGTTGTTTTCGATCGCCAAGCCGAAGTCCCCCTGTTGAACTCTCCTACCGTGGATGTTTATATTGTTCCAATGTGTCGCCCACACCGCGTAGGGAACAACGGCTGAGTTGAGATAGCGGTTCGCATTAAACTCAGAAAGAGATCCATCCCCAACCACGCTGGTGCCGGAGATGTAATAGCCGGTATCCGGCTGAACAACGGGAAAGTACCCACTCCCTACTGGTTTCAATTTGGGCTTGCCGTCCTTGGCATACGTCTCCAAACCAGCCTCGACTTCAGGCCGGTCATCAATCACCAGCTTTAGTGTAAGGGCCCGCTGTTTGGTCATAGCCTTAATGCCAGCCCAATAGAAATTACGGGTGCCATTCAGAAAGTTTTGCCATCCCTTCGAGCCATCGCCCGGATCGCCACAGGCATTGCCTAGTCCTACCTTCTCCGAGGTTGCATTGGAAACGCCCTTCTGGCCTTTGTGCCAGCTTTCGAGGGGGGCGAGATTCTTTTGCGGTGAGCCCTTCGCGGGGTTGTCGTACCCATAGGTGTTCGGAGCGCCGTCGAGGTCCAGGTTGAGGCGGCACATGTAGACGAAGGCGGCAAAGCTATTGCGTCCCCCTGATACCTGAAACACAGAGACGTTGGTGTAGCGATCCGCGAAGTGGCCCCCGGTCTTGTTGAAGGTAAGTTTGTCAAACATCGAGTACGCAATGAGTGGAAGTTCCATTTTGCCTCCAGACTCCGGGCATAGAAACCAGCAAAGCGGCTGCGAGTATTGCGCGCGGTGCCTCTTAAGGATTTCCGACCTATGGGAAAGGCCTTGCCTCGTTCGGGCTCACAGGCGTGAATTCGGAGTTGGTATCGTGCTCTTGCGAGGCGTGACCTGAACTCTGCTCCCGCAGCCTGTGAAAGTCAAATGCCAACCCGGGTGAGGGCGCAGGTTAACTCCCGGTTAGTCGGATTATCGGAAACTGACCACTACCGAGTGCGCCTCGCCTCCGCGAGGCTCCCCCAAAAATCCCAAATCTAATCTTTCTTTCTGGAGACTTCCATGTCCACCACTCGCTCCATGCCCAATTCCCGCCCCCTCAACAGCCTCCAAGTCTTTAGCCACTGGCACCCTGTAGCTCAGGTTTGCCCTGAGCCTCGAAGGGTCCGCCTTGTGGACCTGAGCCCTTTCCCAAACACGAACACGATGCCGCCGCATTACTAGCAGCGTCTCGCCATGGGCATTTGTAGCGGCCGCGGACTGTCGCGGGCGCCTTTTTGTCTGAAAAAAGATCGTCCGACCTGTCGATTTCAAAGAGCATCGTTCGACGCACTAGTAGGGCCGGGTTTTCCGGGCCGGGACGTTTGATAGACTTCAAGAGATCATGACCGGTTCGCAGTGCCGTCCCGAACTCAAAAACAAGGAGAAGACGCCATGAAATTTCTGAGCATGTACAAGTCGGTCGAGAGAAACACTCCCCCCTCGCAAGAAGAAATGGCCAAAATGGGCAAACTGGTGGAGGAGGGCATGAAGGCCGGCTGGCTGCTCGCCACCGAAGGCTGCCTGCCCACCGCCTTGGGCGCCCGCGTCCGCAAGTCAAACGGGAAGGTGACCGTCACCGATGGACCTTTTACAGAGGCCAAGGAAGTCGTCGGCGGCTTCGCCATCCTGCGGGCAAACTCCAAGGCTGAGGCCATCCAACTAGCCAAGGACTTCCTGCAAGCCGTGGGCGATGGTGAGTGCGAGCTTCGCCAGATCTTTGAGTAGTTTCTCCTGTAGCGCAGGGCGGAGTCCGCGCAGCCCTGCGGCTTTTTCCGCATCTTCCTTCTGAACTGCTTTGTGTAGCGGCCGCTTTCCGCTCGTCCTGAGCCTCGAAGGAAAGCGGGCTTCGGCTTTCTTTAGGAGGTGGGGGCTTAAGCCCCCACGTCACAATGCCGCCAACCGGGCTTCAGCCCCTGAAGAAAGCTTTTGACCGCATCTGTCATCCCGACCGAAGCGGCCCGGATTTCTCTTGCGCACAGTTTTTTCGTCCGCCGGGCCGCGTAGTGGAGGGACCCTGGCAACCTCGCAACCCCACAAACATCGATGGGACCCAACTTACCAATCAAGCTTAGCCCCTGGCCTTGGGGCGGTATGCTCCTATCAATCCCGCAATCAGGACGGCAAGGTACAGTACGCCAAGGATAGCTTCGAGGATAGAAAACGAACGTGCTTGCGCCGAGACCGGCGTAATCCCAGCAGCGCCGAGCGAAGTCATCGTGCCAAAACTGTAGTAAATGAAATCGAAGCGGTCCGGAACGGTATGAAGGTTGGTGCGGGGATCCAGGTAAAAAGCGTTTGGCTGGAACGTGGCTACCAGTCCATAGACGCTGGCAAACGTGAAGCCCACCAGCAGGTAAAGGCACAGTGCTCCAAAAATGGTTTCCGATGTTGGCTCTTCCGCGGCCAGCACGTGGCGGAAAATAATCGCGACAATCGCTACGTCAAAAACAAGCGTCAGGACAATGTTGAATACGAAAAATGAGTGTGAATTGACTCTGGGAAGCACGATGCGTTCAAACAAGGCCGGAATCGCCAGCACGATGGCAAAGATAAGCAGGCCCCGGTGAACGTTGGCTGCATACACGCTGACTAAAATGGCGACGCTTCCGATTACGCGAAATGCGTAGGAACCAAAGTGGCTGGCTTCCGCATAAGGAAATAGAATCAGTGTCGCCAACAGAAAAACAAACAGCAAAAAGAATCTGTGGCCGCCAAGAATCGGCTCTCGCTGAGACGGAATTGCATGCATCATGGAAGTCGGCAAGAACTCCGCCGCCGATGGTACACCAGTCCCTGTAGCGCAGAGCGGAGTCCACAAACATCGCTGGGACCTAACCTACCAATCAAACGCACACCCTTCTTCGAGCCACTATTTAGACTTTTTATTGACATCGTAATCGCCGTCTTGGTACACTATCGCCGTTCAGAACTACGCCTCGCCTCCGCGAGGCTTCCCCAAAAATCCCAAACTTTAAAATCTTTCTTCTGGAGACTTCCATGTCCACCAATCGCTCCAACGATCGTTCCTCTTTGTGTTCGTTCACGTTTGCCGATGGCCGCCAGTGCCGCACTCCTCGGGCCGCCCATCCCTATCTCTGTGCGTTCCACGCCCGCAAGGATGCACAAGCCCTTGCCGGTGAGGCCGCCGGTAAAGAGATCGCTTATCACCTTTCCGGCAGCTACGTGTCCGCCTGCGATCTCAGCTCCGCCCTGGGACGCCTCTTCTCCGCCGTAGCCCAAGGCCAAATCAAACCCAAAACCGCCTCCACCCTGGCCTATCTCGCCCAATCTCTCGTTCAAACCCTGCCCCTAGCCCAGCACGAATACATCGAAGCCTACGACACCGATGCCTGGCGCGATACGATCCGCACCTCTCACGAACAGTCTGCCGATCACATGTCACCTGATCCCCCATCACCAACTCCGGAGCCAGTTCCAGCCCCTGATCCCGCGCCGCCATCGGACGTATCCCCTGCGTCCGAATAGGACTGCATTCATCCCTCGCGCTAACTACTTTTAGAATCAACACCTGCAAAAGTGCATGAAAAAAAAGGACTTTAGCTACCTTTAGCATAGGGGAGGGGCGCCTTGGGCTCCCGACAATCTGATAGCTTCCTAATAGCAGATTAGGATAGGAAGGGACTGAAACTGTCCCCAAAAACAGTTGTTTCTAAGACAAACGGGCTTTGCGCCGAAAGGTGCAAGGCCCGTTTGCTTTCTTACCGCGCATTACGCGCATTGCTATAATCCTGTGAACCGAAAGAGGAGACCCAATGCCCAAAACGGAGATGGGATTTATCAGCACTGGTGGTTCGATTGCCAAAATCGCATTTGAGATACAAAACATTCAGGCGTCGGGAGGTCCCGAATTCCCTAAGCTGGTGTTTCCTTTGGAGGTAAAGCTATCCCCATTCTAGAATTTCTCTTCCACGCAGAGAACGACGCACCCTGTCACTTGGATGTTTCTATCCGGGGAGTTTTTTTCGCCCCAGCAAACAGCGGTCGCCAGGTTTCGCGACGACGCGAATGTATTTGCAGATAGCAGCCAATCACCCGAAAGGCAACTCCGCCTCGAAATCCCTTTGGATCTTATGGCCGTGGCAAGAATGGAGGAATCCCGCGAAGGCGATCTGTGGGCTGGCCTAAAGTTTAATGGCTTTTTTGCCGTTCACGTGTCAGCGGTTGGGGTGCAAAGGTTTGAGACGGGAACGACGGAGCCGCTCTACTTTGCGATTCCGAGGTCGCAGTGGCTTGAGAAGCTTCTTCCTCAGCTTGGTTACGGAAAGCTAGAACTAATCGAGGTGCGCATCTCAAATGGGGTTCGACCTGAGGGTTTGCCGAAGGCCGTCCAGGAGATTCGTCAGGCTCGCTCCTATCTCGCCGAGGGTGATTGGGAAAAGGCTGTAATCCACTGTCGCAAGACACTAGAAACCATCCTGGATTCTCGCCAACTTCAACTTCCCGCGGCGTCTCGATTCGCTCAGAAAGTAGACACGTTTATCCACGATCACCTTAGCTCTCTCTCAGACAAGCAAGCTAAGCTGCTCGCAGAAGAAATGAAACTGTTATGGGAAGTATGTAGTCCGTCAGCCCACCCTAGTCCACAGGATTATTTCAAGCGCGCTGACGCGAACTTTATAGTCCGAAACACAACCGCCATGTTAGAATATGCAGGCAGACTGCTCGCGTAGAGATGGAAACTAGACGACAGCGGCGCGAGCGTGAGCGTAGGGAAGCCAAATTGGCGATTGAAACCGCCAAAGCTTCCGCTGTCGAATCGAAAGAGCGATTGAACGAAGTTCTTGCCCTCGTCGCCTTTGTTCATGTCCCTGACGCAGCGCCCAGGGTCGTGTAGCGCCCGCAACTAGCGGATCACCATGTTTTTCTTCAAGTTCTTGGCGCACGCTTCTGCTGCACTCTGCTTGCCGTGAACCGTGTAGTCCTGATTGAAGTCATAAGCAAAGACCACGAACCCATCTTTGTTGACCGCTTTAACGTTCGCTTCAATATGATGGTTTCCGTAGATGTTGCAGTAGCCGCTAAAGAAAAAATCCGCCTTGTCCTTGTCGGTAACGACGACCACCGGTACCTGTTTTGTGTGCAGCGCGGCAATGAAATTATCCTCGAACCCATCCATCTTCTCGACAAACACCTTCGCTCCACTGCGGATGTGTGAACCATCAGATTGCGGCACCGCTCCCTGTGCCCCGGCGAGCAGCAGAAGTATAACGGCGACTTTTGGGAAGAGCCTCATTGCCATCCCCCTTCCATGTGGTCAGAGGATACACCCGACCGTTACCAGAACACTACTCACCAGAAGCGACGCGAAAGGCCGTTCCCGCCCCTACGTGCAATCCCTCGGCGATCTTGGCGGGTGGCGAAGAGATATCACGATGAGTTTCTCGTTACTGGGAATCGAGGCGCAGAAGTAAGGCGGGGTGCAGCACCCTCCGATCTTCAAGGGTGCGGGGGTTGACGCTTCTGTCTCAGCGGGTCCCATGCTCTAACCGATTTTCTACGATTGCAGATTGGAGCTAAGGCTCGCCTCCAAACGGCACCGCATCGGTCCCTGACTAACTACGTTTAGAATCAACACTTGCAAAAGTGTATCAAAACAAAGCACTTTAACTACCTTTAGAATGAACACTTGTGAGGGCAATAATATACTTGGCTAACCAAAGTGTGCTACGGTTGGGGAGCCGTGACAGGGCTTAGTGTTTTTTGTGTTTCTTCCGGGGTTTATCCAGATCAATACCTAGCTGCTTTCGCCATTTCGAGAGCAACTCAGGTGCTACTTCCATCTCGCGGGTAAGTTTCTGTATACGTGCGATTTGCTCGTCGCCCCAAATCGATGAATGCTGTGATGGTGGAATATGGGGTAACAGGTCAGCCGCCAACCACTCGAATCCGGTTTTCTTTGGATGCCACGCGGTTTCTAACCCTGGCAATCGGTCCATGAAGGCGTTCCGCAATAGCCACGCGAGTATATCTGCGGCCTGAAGGGGAACGAAGTGCTTGTCGTCTCGAAACATTGGATAGGGGGGAAGGAGATGCGAAATCGCGTTTATGCGTTTGTTTTTTGAAGTTTGAATCATCTCCTTTGTGACTGGATACCAGTGAGCGACCCGTGGGCCGAAAATGACATGCTCGTCGAAAATTATTTCGACTTGTTCGTTGACTCCAGAATCCAGCACCTCGTTGCAAATCGCCCCAATCATGGCGTGGAAAGCCATGAAATGAGGGTCAGCCAGCATTTTCACCGGATTTGTGATTATCTGCTGCCACGCAATGAGGTCATTCAGTAGGTAGATGCCCTTGTCGGGCAAGAATCTCTTTATGACCTCGCTGAACCCTTTGAGTTTTTTGTCGCGCTCTACCCCAGTCCAATATCGAAATTCACCGTCGAGTTTTGCAGCCTCGTTCATCTTGAGATATTTGATCGACGGTTTTTCCTCAAGATGCCTCTTCCAGTCATCCGAAAAGGACGCCCATTTTTCGGCCCTCCCGATGAAACCAGCGAGCACGAATACAGGGTCAGTGCCTTTTACGCCGCTATCGTCGATGTAGGCTTGTATGGTCAAAAGTACTCTCCGACGACGGGCCTGCTCCGGCAGTCCAGACAGAAACTCAAATTGAAGCGGGAGCCACGATTGACTTTTGCCGCTCGGCACGACACACTCCTAGTGTCATGCCACGAACGAACGCAAAACGCTCCGAACCTTCCGGCAAGAATGACCGGGGCGAATATGCGACGTTTGCCGATGCTCTAAAAAAAGTGCTCTCAGTTCCGCGCTCGAAAATCAAGGCTAAGCTCGACGCCGAGAAACGGGCGCGGAAG
>Ga0209117_1000267_pt1 | contig 27096 bp, 16 predicted proteins | sample BlaSpr_A8_OM2_M2_FD_187978 | JGI IMG/M metagenome (GOLD analysis project Ga0209117, IMG submission 187978) | Forest soil microbial communities from Thunder Bay, Ontario, Canada - Black Spruce, Ontario site 2_A8_OM2_M2 (SPAdes) (version 2) | ecosystem: Environmental > Terrestrial > Soil > Boreal... | reverse complement strand
GCATGAAATGAGACAGGCGCGCCATTTGAATTCCTCGGTACCGTGTTTCTTGCCGTAGGCGGTGATATCTTCTTGGGAAACGCCAAATACCACCGCTCCGATTTTGGACCAGACGCAGGCACCCGCGCACATAGCACAAGGTTCGTGCGTGGAATACAACACGAAATCCGGTAGATACCGACCGTAGCCGGAGGAAACATATTTCAAGGTTTCAAGCTCCACATGCTTGATGGATGAACCCGAAGTTTTTACCCGGTTGCCGGCAGACGCGATAACCACTTCCCGTTTCCCAATAAGACGCGTGATCACCGCACCGATAGGATAGTCGCCCCGGTCGCGGGCGCGCTTTGCCTCCGCGATCGCAAGTTGCATAAACTTTCTCTTCGGTTTGTAGGTGGGAGGAATCATTTGTTCTCCCCGAGTCCACAGGTCCTAAGCCGCTTTCTTCGCACGGACCTTTGCCCATCGTGCCCGCTGTGCGGCTGCGATCTTCCTGCGGGCTGATGCTGACATGGTGCGCTTGGGTTTCATCTTGCCCGCTTGGATTTTCGCCGCTCTCTTCGCCCATCGCGCTTTCTGCGCGAGGCTGATCCTCCTACGAGCCGAAGCTGACAGGGTACGCCTCGGTTTCGTGTGAGAACTCCCACCGTTCAACTTGCCAAGAACCGAAAGAGCCGCATCAACATGTTTAAGCTGGTTTGCCAGATTCGTTCTCTCTACCCTCAACTCCGACACTATGGACGCCAGTCCCTTTAGATTTGCCATGAATTCCCCCTCAGCAAGGGATTCTAATGGATCGGCTCTGTTTCCTGAGCGACTGGTGCCACCGTGAAAGAGCAGGAACCTGGAGGAGTCGAGATCCGAGAAACCGAACGTCGCACGACTACGGGCGATGAACAGCGGATTCAACCTCCTCTTTGCTCAACAGGATTAAATACCGCTTATCGCTGCCGTCCATGGCTCTTTCCGGCAAGCGGGTCAGATCGAAATCTACTCCCCTCGCCTTTGACTTCAGCACTGACACCAGCCGTTTGAGTTGTCTTCTCTTGCCCAAGAGAACCTCGCTTGCCTCAGCGGTGATTGCTTCAGGCGACGGCGCATTCGGTGTGTCAAAGTCCTTTCTGTCCGTCCCGGCTGCCTCCTGATCATAACTCCCGTAAATGAGCTGTTCCGCGGCAGCGCCTGCGGCGGAAACCATGTAGTTGCTCTTGGACCTTTCACCGGGGGCATCGGAGCTATCAATGCGCAGAACCTCCCCGCCCCTTCTCCCTTTTCAAAACAAATTCCATGGCAGGGTATTCCCTGGAGGACCGCCATCAAGGCGTGACCGCTTTCATGGCCGAATGGCCTCCCCATTCTTCCTCCATCTTCTTTTCCCAATTCTCCAATGGCCCCCCAACCCTCCCCGGAGGAATGCCGTGAAGCTCCGTCGCAATGAATACTGCCCCATCCACAGATCAGTCCGCTGCTGCGGCCGCGAACAAACGCATTATGCGCGCACAGTACAGCCTGGTGTTCGACGGATTGATGATCCGCATCATCCGAGGGGATATCGGGAACTCAGGTCCCCCGCGGAAATGCGGAAACTTCTGAAGCGGAAAGTCGCCGAACAAAACAGAATATGCGCAATCTGCCACCATGAGTTCACGGACTACAACGACGTTGTGCCAGACCACAAAGATCCCAAAGGAATGGGCGGGGCGTGGAGAGATGACCATCCGGACAATATCCGGGCAACGCATTTCTGGTGCAATGAAGAGAAAGGATCGACCAGAACGGACGGTTAAGCCTTGCACTTGTGTACTATCTTTGGCAAGCTCAGTTTCGATCGATCACGGTCACGATCACGATCGATTGTTGCGCCGCGGATTGCGCTGAGAGCTTCTCGCCGGAAGCTGAAGGAACATACGCATGAATGTGGCCAACAAACTCTGGTTGGTGCACACATGATGGGTAGCACTCCGTTGTTAGCGGGGGTCAAATCGTTCTTAATACTTACTGATGCGTACCGCATTCTTCGTGTGGAGTTGCTCACTGATGACAATCGGCATTGGCGCTCTTTGTGAAGGAAGGGGAAGCATAGTCTTGGCGGCTGACAAGAGGGTTCAGCTTCGTGACGGTCGCTTTAGAATCGATGATTGCCAAAAGATTTTCGATTTGCCACATAGCTTTTTCGGTGTCACGGCTGCGAGTCCAGATTCCCAAAGACTCGTTTTGGAGATTTGCATGAGGCTATCGCGCCTGCCGAAACACCGTTTAGGCCTGCCCAGTGTTGAGCGCATTATCAGGCAAGCACAAAAACACGTTGAGAGACCCCGACGCCTTGGTCTGGATATGCAGTTGATGGTTGCGGGTTTCATTGGTAACTATCCGTTTCTTTGTCTGGTGCAGGACGGCAATCCGTTAGATTTCGATCTAAGTCCAGGCCATTTCGTCATCGGATCGGGAGCGGGGCTCGAAGTGGCAGCGCGGGAAATCATGTGGATCAAGCGACAACAGACAGAAAAAATGTCGTGCCAACGAACGGTGTTTCACGTTCACGAGTCGGTCCGCGTCGCCAGGAACATGACAGAGGATGTGGGACCGCCGGCCGATTACGTTGTAGTGCACCCGTCGGGGACGTTCGAGATTTCGCCCGAGTGCAGCCTCTTGGCGAGTTGGTCCGAGCGGTTCGTGGACGATTCGTCTCCTCTTGACGGTCCAGAGTTCAAAGCGAAACTAATGGCAGTCGCCAAACCGCATGGAACGCCTGCTACACTCTAGCGCCCGCACAAGTGGAACGAAGTGTTTCCGGTTCCTAAGCCAATTTGTCGGCAAGCCTGTTTGCAAACACTCAGGCGGCACGTAAGGTTGATGTCATCCTCACATTCAGTACCCGCTACAGGGCCAGAACCACCCAGTCGTCAGCACGCCAACCGGAACCCGCTTCAGCCTACCTGAACAGTTCTTTCTGCTCTCCTTCACCGCTGCGCAGCCCATAGCTATCGGCAATGACTCACTCAAGAAAGCTATTACAAAATTAAAAAAGGGAAACGTTGTGTCATGACTCTACCAATGCAGCGATCCGCGATGATTACAAGGAAAAGGCCCACATCCGTCAGGCTTGGGTTCGCCCGAACCATGGCCGGGGAACCCTCACACCGAGCTGATGAGCTGATGATGCATTCGAAATACTAGATGGGCGTGCTTGGAGACGAGCGCCGGGAGAGCCGGATGAAGGATTGTTGTCACTTTCTTAGGCATGGAAGGATGCTGGTCGGAGAAACTGCCAGAAACCTCGATCAATCGATCAATCGCGGGCACTCCGAGGCCGCCGCCAAGCTCGGGCGGTGGGGTAGGCCCTCCGTATAGAACGGCACGAGAGAGTTCCCGGTTGAATTGAGGACAGTTGTGCTCCCGGTGGAGGCAACCAACACATGTTCCTCCTTCGTCAGTACAGAAGGGATCGTAGACGCATTGCCTTCCGCTCTGTGACGAATCATCGAGCCAGATTCCTAGTTGGTGTTCAAAGAGCGTCGTGAGTCCACCTATCTTTGTCTCGGCATAGCGATTCGCATACAGGATTCCGGAGAGAGCTGCCGGTATGAGATATTCGCCTACGCTGTTCTGGCTGAATCCGCTCCACTCAACGTGACGGAGCAGGACATGGCTCATCGTGTGAATGAGCGTGCGAATGGCGACCGCGAGATGGTCGTTGTAGTTTGGCTGCCACCGGCTCTGATAGAGGCCAGGCACATGCCGGTAGAGCCAAGACCAAGCGGCTTCCTTCGAGTCTGGAAGCGGGGTCTGAATCCAACGATTCTCAATGAGCCATGTGACGGTGCGGATTGGATCGAGTTGAAAGTAGATCCCTTCGGTCTCGCTGCTCACGATGTACAGTGGGACACGTCCGTTTGAGTCAAGGGTCTCGAATGGGGTGAGTATACTCCGGTTGGGATCGCGGGTAATACGAGTGTAACCGACGGCACAAAGCGCAATCGGAAAATCAGATACGATCCTCAGTTCGGATATTCCGAGTTCACGGAGGGCAAACTCCCTGGCAGATTGCAAACTTCTAGCACCTGGAGCATCTCCGATACTTGTAAGATCCTTAGCGGCTTCTTCTACCGAGATGGTATGAAGCGTATCGAGGATGGCTGCATGCTCGATGAACTGGCGAGGCGTTCGCGCATTAGCAGACGGCGCTTCGGCGCCGAGTAGTTCTCGAACTCTATTGATGGCCAAGTGTCCTGGCGGTACCGCTCTAGCCGCTTTTTTCCCTTTCCACTGGAGTACGAGCGGATGATTAGGCTGAACCTTCTCTAGTTCGCGGGCGAGATCCTCTGACGTGTCGTCATTCTCTACATTCGCTTCGAGCCGACTCGCGCGTTCGCGAATTGTCTCCGGCACCTTGGAGCTTAGGATGCCCCAGGTCCTTGCAAGAACGAGGGACAGTGTTTCTGGATCCTGGGAGAAGACCCGCTCCTCCTCTTCATTGAAGTTGATAAACGGGACGACATGCGGAAGAAAGAGTGCGCTATCTGTAAGGGGAAGAGTTTTCAATCCGCGTTCATAGATTGTAGCCTGCTGATTGCCGAGCGATCTGGAATATTGGCAGGTGCACGGTGTCATTCGGAGGCGCCCGACTTCAGCGTTTCCACAGTCGCCACATCTCCAGCGAGCCGAGCGTACACGGCCTGTATCCAGAAACATGAGAGCCCGCGAACCATGTCTGGGGCAAGCGTTCTGGGGATAGTAGAGTTCCTCAACTCTTCCGCAGTTATGCGCCTGAACATACCGAAGTTGGCCTAAGATTCCACTGCACGATGGACATTGCCGAGGCTGGGCGTTCGCTCGGCGCGCAAGATCGCGCAGCCGATAGACTCGGCGGCAACGTCTGCATTCGAGAACGGTTGGAAACGGCACGAAGCGAACCATTGCCGGAGTGCCAATGACGTAGCGGCGTCGATTGTGTTGTAGCCGCGGGTCCGGAAAGCCACCCCGGAACGTCTCATCTGGCCACTGAAAGAGGAGGTCAGAGACGGCGTTGAATATGGCGTCTTGGTTTACCTGTTTCTCCTGGAGTTCAACTCCACTGATCTTGCAAAACCCGTACTGGTCGTGTTCAAACACAGCTCCTGGTAGGAACTGATAGATAACCTGGGTTTGTCCACGTGTAAAGGCCATTACAAGTTCTCCGTGTTAAACCACTGTAGGTCGCGATAGTCCGCATCTTCGTCAGGGCGGAATCGCACGCCAATATCAACATCGCGTAGACTCGTCATCGGAGTTGGCTGAAGAACTTCTGTGACCCGGTCCTTTCTGCTTCCAGCGATGAGATGGAGGAAATAATCAGTTTGGTCTTCGAGAACTTGTCTCATGCGGAGTTCGAGTCCTTCCGGATAGATCCCCTTGTCGAGTGCGTAAGCCTCACGCATGGCCTGCTCAATCTCCGATCGCGGAATCTGCCTAGGCAGTTGGGAGGTGGTACTCGGATTAAGGAACTCTGCCGCCACTCGCCGCTTTGCGAGTTGTGGATTGTGAAGAACTGCTCCATAACGGCCCAGGAGGATTCCAGCAAACACTCCTGGACTTGTTCGCTGAGCCGCGAACTTCGCAAAACGATTGACCGAAACGGGCGATACGAGGCGCTCTAAATGACGGTGGTATTCGGTGAAGCGGTGATAGATGCTCGATGACCGCAGTGAATACGATGCGAGCGTTGCAAGTATTAGGCCCACATGCCGCCTTCCGCTGCGGCTCGACGCCTGGATGTAGTCTGCGGTTTCTTCCGGGATGCTATCCATGACCATCAAATTGAAGCGCTCAATGTCAACGCCGTGGCTGATGATGCTCGTGGCGACTGTGGCATCGAGGTGACCCTCTTCAGTCCATGCAGGCGGATCTTCCACTCGACGGACGACCTCTGCAATGGCTGCGAGTGTCGAATCGCCGGAGAGGAACTCGGAATTGAGGTCGCGAGAGTTTCCCGGTCTTAGTCGTCCAGCATCGCGCTCAAGCGCTTGGCGGATACGAACTCCGCGAGATTTCGAGCCTACGTATGTAAGAGTCGTTGAGTAGAAGTAAAGAAGTTCGCGGACGGCATCTTCAGTTCGTGCCGTAGGTAACCACTCTGCTGCATCGTCTGGGTTTGCGTATAACCGATTGAGCTCTTCGTGGATGTGCCGAACGCAGAGGGAGGCGGCATCGGCTGCGTGTAGATGGGGCGGGCGAAAAGCGACGTAGACGCGGGCTACCTTAACGCGCTCTTCTGGGGCATCCGGATCGAAATCAGGTGAGGTGTAGAAGGTTTCAAGGAGACTGTAGCCACGACTCGGGAATCGACGCGCATTGGGAACGCCGTAGATCTGCCGAATTTGATGCTCATATCCCTCGATAGTCGCCGTCGCGGCGATTGTCTTGGCCGGTCGCCCACCGACCTGTTCTTCGCACGACCGAACGAGAGTCTCATAGTGCCCAGCAAACGCTCCGAGCTCTTGTTGTAGCAAGTGAAGCTCGTCCTGAATGTGAAACGCCGGGGAAGGATCATATGGAGTAACGGCTGTTCGTCTCCGTCCTCTGCGTCCGCTTGCAGGATTCGTCGGGCATCCCTGAATGCACCAGTCGCCCATGCCGAAACCGTGCTCCGGATGTTCTGGACAGCGCCACGAAGCCCCTCCCCAAAGCATCGGAAAGTCAGCTCTAAAAGCAATGCTTGCCATCTTGTCGATGGTGCCTATTATCACGGTTGGCAGAAACCGATAGACTTCATCATCTGAGACGAAGATGGGAAGATGCGCCTGGCACTTCGAGCAGATGTGACGAATTCTATAGAGAACGCGGTCAACTGCGATCTGAACCGTGTTTGTTCCGCCACAGGCTGGGCAGTTGCTTACGAGGAGGAGACGATTTCGAAGCTCCAGGTCATTCTCCAATCGATCAAACGTCCACTCGGCGTAATTGAGTCGGTTTGGAGTGCTTGACTTACCGACGAAGTAGCCGAGGGAGATCGGCTCCGATGTCGGGTCTTCACCCTTGAGAGTGCGACGCTCCTTCTCGGTTTCCCAAACCACACGCGCTGCACGCTGAAGTTGCTGTACACTCAGCATACGAAGAGGGAAGCGAAGCCATGCCGTGACGCCGAACCTCTTCCCACGAAGCCGGTCATAGAGGGCACCGCAGCTGATGAGCCCAAGATAGGCCTCAGTCTTTCCGCCGCCAGTCGGGAACCAGAGTACGTCTGCCCAGTTAAGGACATCATCCCAAATGTGGGGCCGGCCGCTTGGCCATTCCCCGCTTGAAACTCCCTCGCGGATTGCGAGCGACGGAAGTTGACTGACGATAAAGACGATCTGAAAAAGGTGCCAGCTCTCGAACGTTGAAGTCCTCTGAAAGATCCGATTCATCCCTTGAAATGCCTGCATGAGCCGATTGTCCTTCACGAGAGCGGCGATTCCCGCTGCAAATCGAGATTCTTCATCCCGGAACGCCTTCAGGTCTAATTCGCATTGATTGAGTTCATCGGCTGCAAGGCCTAGTGAATTCTTACCAAGCACCTCTTGCTGCCACGTGTCCCCGTAGGCAATCATTGCGATCCGAATTGTTTCGAGCGTATCAAGGGGCGCTGTAGCAAGTTCTGAAAAGACGGCTCGTGGGTTCTGGTTTGCGGTTCTTCGAGGCTGATCGAAGCGGGCTAGGGTCTCCGTTCTGAGAGCCTTTTTATCTTCGGAAACGACCACGCTTGCAGAGTGGCCTACGGCCCAAACTCTCCGGTCGAATTGATAGTCTTTCGGAACCGGTAGGAGTTCCACCGGCCTCAGATTGCCGCGCACGATTGTGCCCAAAAGCTCGCAATCGGCGAGAATGTTGTGCTGGTCTCGGAAGCGTTGCACAAGGTCTCGCGGAGTGTTGTTGCAGATGTAGCAGCTAACGCGAACCGTTCCGTCGGGAAGAACGATCGAGCGAATTTCGAGACTTGCTTGAAGAGGAGGCAGAGTCGGTGGGCCGCTAGCAATGCTGCGTAGGAAGTTCTGAAAAGTGCTTTCGTCAGCGAGAGCTTGCGCCGGAACAACGGCGTTTCCTGCGATCGGCCGTGCAATAGTGGGTGAGCTTGCCGCATCGGCTAGGGAATCATCCATTGCGCGCTGGACCGCACCATCGTCACCGATTCGCTCTGCTTTTAGCTTGGGATTAATCCGGATAGTTATCGACGGAACTTCAACCTCGCTCCGCTCAAACACCTCAAGAAGGGACACTGTTTGGCGTGGTTGAGGCGGTTGGTTTGGAGCGGTTTGATCCTGTTCAACTCGACCGAGTTCATCTCGCTGCTCTTCGAAGGTAGGAAAATGCTGCGTGTAGACTGCGAAGCGAACTTGCAGCGCGAGCTCGATCTTTTCGTCAGGAGCAATGACAATCTCAAAGCCGAGAGAAGATGGGGGTCTCCGCGTGGAGTCTCCGGTTGTTCCCTGTTGCTCCGCAGAGGCTTGCTCAGCTTGGGCTGTTGCGACTTCCTGTGGCTCGTCCTCGTCGGCGTTCGGAGGAGGCGGGGCGTCGATCTTTTGCTTGGCCTTGGCACCATCCCCTTCTGGTGTCGGTTCCTCATTTACTTCCGGCTCAAGTGGTTCGGGCTGAACGACGAGCGGATCTCTGGGCCCAAGGACTCCGAGGTGACAGTGGTCGCTTGGGATGATGCGCAGTATTCGAGCCTCATGTCGGCCTGAGAGCTTTCGCTCGAGGTCATTGATGAGGTAGCGGACTAGAGCCTCCTCGTCCCGGTAAGAAAATGCGCGCGTGATTGGTTGTGTGCTCACGACTCCTCCAAAGAAAACCTTCCTTTGCCGAGTCTTCGGACAGACTCGACCTCTCGCAGACTTACAGCGGCGGCGACCTGCTCAAGAGCGGTTCCGATAGCATCAGCGCTCTTAAGGGCAACTTCATAGTGCTTGCCTGCCGCTAAGTGGGACAAAAGAGTGCTAAGCTTTCTGCCACACGTCCGTCGGACTACACGTTCATGTTTTATACAATTGAAGGTTGCTTCGATCCGGCCCGAGTCGTTGTATAGCCCGCTAGCGCGGGCGAGAATGTCGAAATCCTCACGCTTCAGCGGTGCGATAATCTCGTCTTCCCCGGTCCGATACCAGCCGACGACAGCAGGATAGTCGACTGATATGCCCTTTGATTCGAGCAATCGGTGAAGCTGCTTTCGATTTCCGCCGTACTTGGTAAGTGCGGCGGGTTTTGCGTGGCCCCAAAGAGCAAGCGCCATTTGCGCTCCCAGGTCTCGCTGTTCGCGAATTGCCTCAAGCATTCGTTGGAAGGTGTCTTCGTAAGGATCATCAACAAGCACGACCATGAGCATTCCCGGCTCAAGCTCTCCGGCCGCGATGCGCTCCTTCTCCTCTGTCGCTGGACGAAAGACATCGACGAGGCGTCCGAGTGGGTAGCAATATCGGTCTCCGATGGTATCTGCAATCTCGCAGTATTCAAGAGTTCTTCGATCGCGGTCGCCGGATGTTACGACCGACACATTGATCTCTTCAAACCAGTTCTGGCCGATCATCTTCTGGAGATTGAGGGGTTCGACAACCTCGTCGTCGAGGAATCGTCGCTGCTGAAGTCTCGGTTGCACTTCGAAGCGCGTACGAGTCTGGGGCCGCTTGCTTTTAGGAAGCCCGTTTTGACTCTGCTCAGACGGTGTGACGGGAAGGTGAAGCTGCTTGAGCAGTACCGTGCGCGGGCCATTTTCCTGAAGGTTCTCTATTGAGGCGTGAATGCGCTGCTGGATCCTATCATCGACCCCAGCTTCATAAGGATATGCCACGACGTGAATAGGAACTCCTGGATAAACATCTAGGTACCGGGTCTCGCTCGTACGAAAGCCAAGAAGGACCGTCTGCTGGACGGACCCTTCTGCAATGAGTCGGGGCTCTTCCTTGATCGTCGCGACAGAAACCGTACCTGATTGCAGAGCCTCGGGCCATGCGTGAACGATGTCCCCGAGAAGGGTCGCTATCATGTTTCCTTCGTGCGCTGTGGGAGCGACGAGTCGAAGGCTGTCCGTAGCTGTTCGGTTTTCCAAGAACTCTTCAACGACGGAGGCCAACGTGTAGAATTTCGCTGGTTCTTTTCTGTGGAGAAGAACATCGTAGAGATCTTTCAAGGAAGCGATAACGCGCGGCCACCGAGTATCAAGGTATGAGCCAATCGCACCCCTTGCCTCAGGCGGCTCGTCTTCGAGCCCCTGAATTCGTTCCTGAATGGTAAGCGTTTGGTACGCGTCCCTTCTTTCTTCTTCAAGTGCCACTAGTGGAACAGAGAGCTGTCTGAGCTTGTGGTAGGCTCCCCAGGCCCCGAGAACTCCTCCAGGCACGTGCCCTTGTCCAGCCTTCATCGCGCCCACGAGAAGTGAGTGAAGCTCCACTAAATGGTCCTCGACCTCCGGGTCATCCGAGAGCCACACGACGCGATCTGCCGGCTTCTTCGTAGCGCTGATCGGGTTCACAGCAACCACTTCTTCGATTGCTTCAACTGCGGCTGGGTCCCAAGCCCAGACTAGATCCGATGACCCGTCTCTTTCCGCAAGGCCTTCGATGCGGTCCTGTTCCCAGGGTGGGATAACAAGAATCTGGACGGGAGCCGCAGCGATACTTGGCTGCTTGAGAAGGAGTTCGAGATGATCAGACGTTCTGGGATGAGACACGTCGATTACAACTGAACCGAAGGCTTGGCGCTCTCCGAGCACAGAAGACCAACCGGGGTTTGCAACGAATACCCTTGGCTTGGAGTCCGCAGGGGGCGAGTACTGCGAAAGTACTTCAATGGGCCAGAACTCGGTAATTGCGAGCTTCTCTGAGCGGTGACGAACAGCGACGTCACGAAGGAGATTTACACAGTTTCGAATGTGCTGAGTCACGAGAAGTAGATCTCCTGCGAGGAGTGCACCCTGGCCGGATTGTCGTTTGACGAAGTCTGCGAGGAGGAGGCTCACGGCCAGAAAGCGCCCAAGGCTCTGGGTTGCGTTTGGAAGAACGAAGATCAGCCTGCTCTTTTCTCCTTGTCCGAAAGACTGTGGAAGGTATGAAGCGAGCACACCACTCGCTCTCTCGATCAGAGAGGGGGATAGAGCGTGGCCATCGGCAACGAGTGGAAGTTGATCGCGAAGAAGCTTTGATTCGAACGTCTCCTGTTGCGCCAGTGCCCTGAATGAATCGAGCCAAGGCACGCTACTTTCTCCCACGCCCAATGAGGACAGGACTAACTCGAAGCCGCTTGATATGCTTCTCGAAAAGCGTTTCGATCTCTCCTTCTCCGCGATTTACGCACTCAGTGAATGCAAGGCCGATTGCCTTCAAATTTTTCCGCTCCGGGCTCTTTGTGACCCCGTGAACTTCGATGTCCCATGGGCGCCGTCTCTTCTTTCCTTTGGGACGGCACTCAATGACAAGATCTGACAGAAAGCTCTCTTTCCCCCTCTTGTTGTGGTCGGCTGCGTTTTCTGCGGCGACTGTGGCCAGTGCTACCACGTCGAATCTGGAGCGAAAGAGCGCCTGCGCAAGCGCTCTCCATGCCTTCATGTCCTTGTTGTGAAAAGTGAGTATGAGTCGTCCGCTTGCAGCAAGTGCTCTGCGACTCTCGTTGAGGCAGGCCGCGACCTTATCTTCATAGTGCTCGGTGGTTGCTCCTCGAACCGCGTTGGGGACAGCCTCGTCGGCTTCGTTAGGTTCCTTGCACTGACCAGCGTGCGCCATCCATGCATGAAAGAGTCGTGCTAGCTCACCATATTGAAGGTCATCGTGATAAGGAGGGTCGGTGAAAACAAGCTGTGCCGCACCATTTCGAAGAAGTTGGCGTTCAGAACTTCCCGTGACGATCAGGGCACCGCTTACCAATCGCCGCGGCGAGGACGAATCTGCATGGGCGGTTTGAACTGGGTAACCTTCAGAGCGCATCCAACGAAGAGCTTTCAGCGCGGCTGCGAATCTTCGGGGGAGCGTGCCGCGGCCTGAGGTGGAGAGTAGGTTCGTTTCAACGGTAACAGTTGAGCGAGAGAAGCGGTGGTTTGCGATCGCTTCAAGTGCCTTAGGATGATAGCGTTCCCACCGGCAGATGTATCCAGCCATCTCCGTCGCACCGAGGATTGCGAGTCGCAGGTGCTGCTTAACCGCGTCCGAGGCTTCGAGTCCAGGGACTCTGCCGAGTGCGGCGGTGATGATGTCGAGTTGCCTCTGCGTGTAGAGCTGGCTCCAGAAAGAGAAACCATATCGCCTAAGCCCGACCGTTTCGAGACCATCTGGAATTATTACGCGCAGTGAGTGATCCTTAGCGCCCGCATCGTCCTCGACGGAATCCGATTGTTCTACAGCGCGAATCCGGGAAGAGCCGTCCGAAACACTCTGCTCGCGAAGAAGTACCGGATGCCATATTGGCGATGAGAGCAAAAGCGCCGACAGCCGGTGGGACTCCAAGCAATGCGGACACCGAAAATCTGGAGTTCCTGACGTAGAGCTTTGTATTTTGGTCTTTGAGCGGGCTCCGCAGTTTCCGCATGAGAAAGACCGAACATCCTTTCTTTTCTTCATCACTGCTCCACAGCGGGAACAGCCAAAGAAACCGAATAACTCTTTGCTCCGGCGTGATGCCAGCGAGATGAGAGGATCGCGGAATAGAAAACGACGCTTCAAGCAACGCGGACATTCCGCTGTGCGCACGCGGATGATATGCGTTGTCTCCCAGGGTTCAGCGTTAGACTCGTGTCGATACCCCATGCGATGGGGCTGAAGGTCTTGGAGTAAACGATCCGCTGCGCTTTTGAACCCGTCCGGATCCGCGGCAGTGAGAGCAATTGCAAGCCCTTTTGAGGGCCAGGGATATAAATCTTGTGCGTAGATGGGGAGTCCGCGTCTGGTTGCTTCGAATGCGACCGTACCCCCGCCACTGAATGGATCTGCTACAAGAAAACTCTTTCGCCCAAATTCTTTCTTTGCTGCATCCAGCAGCGCTCCTGCGAAGGAGTGCGGACGTCTAGCCCACCAACGAAACAGCGAGATTACAGGAGAATGCGCAGAGCGATTCCGCTGCTGATCCGTGACAAGCGTATCGAGTCCGGCCCAGTTCACGTGGTCTATAAGCGCCATCGTTGGACATCACTTGTGAAATGAACATGTTAGCAGACATATATGCGGTTTTCTGGTTGGTGTCCCCGTGCGCCGATAGCTACATTATAGGAAAGCTAAATATGGTTCAGCGCACAGGTTCTGGCAACCACCAACATTCCGCGACATAGGTCAGCTTTCCCCAAGAAATGAAAAATTGGTTGATTCTGTTTGCTTGATTTTAAACTCATAACAATCATTATCACGTTTACAGTCAATTGTTTGCCGGCGACTTGTGAGGTCTTGTCGTTACCTTTGGAGCCATGGACTTCGGAGCCAACTGAGACGGGCGGCTGACGATCACAACATCCACGATGCCGGGGATTTCCAAGAGTGCGCGTCGCGTCGTGTCGTGCTCCTGGACGCTCGCTGAATCATCATAGATAAAGACGATGAGAGATTCATAGCGAAGGTCGCGAAGATAGGGAATGCAGTCTTCCTGGACTTCTTTCTCGATCTTTTTGAAATCATCCTTACTCGTCGCAAACTTTGCCTCAATGATGAGTTTCAATGATCCGATGCCAAAATCCGCCTTATAAGTGGAGTGGCCGAGTTTCGGCAACGCATCTTCATCGACCACATCCGGAAAATAAGAACGCAGGATCAGCCAGAGAATGTCCTGTATTTCGCGTTCTTGTGTGACCGGCCATCGAACGGGTTTCTGCAGTTCGTCACCATCCCATCGCCAGCGTTTCATAGCAGCCTCAAAATTGAGCAGCACCGCAGCCACGTGGTTAGGTTGCAATGATGCTGCCCCCAAAGCATAAAAAAGGATAGAGGTCACGGTAGACCAGATGAACGCCGCCTGCGATGCCGATTCGAAACGAAGATCCGCGGCCGCTTGAAATAGTATGTTCTGGCGGTCTTCATTGAGCCGTTGCAGCGACGGCTCGCTCTGATGCATCTGGTGGCGAATGGCCCAGTCGGCGAAAGCCAGTTCGTAAAGGCTTGGGCTAGTGTGGGGTGCGGCCGGCATTTTCTCGTCAAACGCGCGGAAGAAAAGGTAAGGCACCAACGGATCGAAGTCCGTGAGGCCCTTCTGACGCATTTTCTCAAGCACTTCCCGGCACCAAGTTAGCGTTTCCGACGCGGCAGCGCCGAGCGCAAGCGAGCCAAGAATGATGCCAAGCAATCGCGTGGGATTGCGCGCAAGGCTCAGGTGCTCACCCTTAAAAGCGTCTCTCTCTCGCATCCGTCCGAGGCCATCCAGCAGTTGAGGCGTGAACTTCGATCTTGGGTGCGCCCATAGAAAGTAGCCAAGAGCCGCGACATTATCAAGATGGGTCGGCTTGAATTCCGTGTCTATCCACTCCTGCGTACAGCCGACTTGCCACTCAATGCTGATGCGGGAATCATCTTTGAGAACATGATGTGCGAGGAGGCCTTCCACCGATCCGGGACGGTTTTGTTCCAGGACAGCCACACGGAGGCGATCCAGGCTCGGCTGCAGATAGAGACTCTGATTCAAAGGAACCATCTGCGTTCCTTGAGCGCCGTTGCAAGCGTTTCGGAATTCCAGTTTTTCACGTGGCGCAGGTGGCCGAGGAGGTCCACAATCATGTTGGAGTAGGAAATCGATACCGGCAACGTAGAGGGATTGAATCCGCGCCATGACATGAAGCTCAGGTTGAAAACTTGCCGGGCGAGATAATCCAGGCTTTTGAACGTCGAATCTTCATGAATGCTAACGAGAATTGGATGGGGGCAACCCTGATACGCAGTCTTAACCTGATAGGGACCAGAAAGCGTGAGTAGTGCGGTGTTCGGGCCGAGTGGGACGCATTGCCCTCTCTGTGGAACCATTTTCCCCTTCATCGAATTGCCAAATTGTACTCCGGTGGCCATACGGTCAAACAGCATCCAGTTGTGAGAGTCGCTGACATGGACGAACGCATATTGGACATCGAAGTCCGTGAGAGATGCCGCGAAGGCTTTGACCGCTTCCGCTTCCACATCCTTGTATTTCTTGAAGCTCTGATGGAAGATAAACCGAACGCGATCCCTCGGTTTCCACCCGAATCGGCTGCGAAGTTCCGCGACCGTCTCCTTAAGTGAGTCCGTCAGAGCTTCTAGGTACTGCTCTGCGGATACTTCCCGCGTGTTGTTCGCGAGCAGATATTGACCGTCCCCGCTAAACACCGTCGTTATGCCTATGACCCTTTCGCCGGCTCCGCGGCGACTGTCGGTTAAGCGGGCGCTTCCGATGCCTACGACAATTTCGTGCGCCAGATCGGTATTGGGAGACAGGGTCCAAGGAATCCCGCCAAGCTTCGCGTACATCGCGAGGCTAATATTATTCAGTACGTAGTCGAGCTTCTGGCGACGAATCGTTTCGATTTTAAGGAGCTGTACGGGGACGCCCTGTGCCATTATCCGGGCTTTAGTCGTGTAGTACGGGTTGGAAGCGTCAGGTAAGTCTCGGTGCTGCTCGCGGATCACGGTCACGACAAGATTGGGCTTTTCCTTGATCGCCTCCAGGGACGCGGCTTTATACGCGTCTTCCAATGAGTTCGTCGCCCGCTTCACCTCGTGAAATGTGAAGTCGCAAGCGTTGAGGTGGTACTTGCGCACGAAACCCTTGCGGAATGGCGCGTTCTCGTCGGCGGAATTGATGCCGTCCTTGAGCTGCCGCAGAAACTGTCCGGCTTCGCCCACGAACTCCTCGGGACAGACGACTGCGATTTTGACTCGTTTGTCGGGGAAGGATTCGGCATCGTAGGGTCCATGAAGATCGATCTGCTTGTCTACGGGCCAAGGGACAGTGATCGAACCGCCGGGGCGAAGAACGCAATTGGGAGTAGGGAACGCGTGAGAGAACCCGGCGTCGGTGCCTTTGTGGCATTCGTGCGGCGCTTTATGGACGCGTATGCTCAGCCCTACAGCGCATGCAATTGGAGATTTCTTTTCAAGCCAAGTTCCCAACGCATTCAGACGCTGTACCTGGTGTTCGGCTCCCATCACATTGAAGGTTTCCTCCAGGAGGGCACGGGAGAAAGTATCGTAACCGTCGGCCAGAAGTGCTCTCCCAACCGCTTCCACATTGGTGCGGCTTCCTTCGAGGTAACACTGATCTGCCGGAAATTCCTCGATGTCGGAATCTGATAGCGTCACCATTCCATTCCGAATGTTCTCAATTCTGCCCAGGTATCGGCGCTGAAACGGGCTGGAAACGTCTTCGTCGTCGCGAACCCGAACCACATACAGTCCGGTCAGCGTGATTCCATCGGCAAGAAGATCTGCCACTGTCTTGAGAAAGACGTAGCGGATACCAAATCCAACCAGAACACCGCTCGTGATGGCGCCTTCGTGCGGAGCCAGAGGACGAACATCCAACGTATACTCAGGGAAAAGCCCAAAGACATCCTTTCTGGCGCTCGCCAGATTGTGCTTTTCAAGCAGCAGTGTCACGGGCCGAAAACCAATGACGGTTTCATTTCCAGCCGCCTTGAAGAACTCATAGAGAGCAGAACGGGCCAGCGCATTGGCGAGTTGAAAATCCGTGAAGATGTCGAATTGTTTTTCCTGGCCGATCGACTGCGCGGTCGGCGTCAGTGGAATACAGGCAATAGCATCTCCCGAGGCGTGGAAGACATGGGTCTTCCCGTGCTGGTGGCGAAGCTCACGAAGTTTCACCGACAGCGCGCTCTCCTTGGTGGCGAGATCCTTGGGATTTCCCTCAAAGAGAAGAATTCCGCCCTTGAAGGCGTCCGAAGTGAAACGCAGCGGCAGATAGTTCAAATGCACCGGGATACTCCCGAGCCGGTCGCCAAGCGATCCTTCCTGCGTTGGCCAGAGGCATTAACAATGTACGAAACATTCCCATGCTAACATTCTCGCGTCCAATAAAAGAGGTTATGAGTTCCTGCCCCTGCCCCCAGCTCTTTCTGATTGCTCTGTCCGATAGTTCTGTTATCGAATAGTGATTGATCACTGTGAATTATAGTTTTCCACCCCTTTTCGTCTGTGCGCGCTTGAGCAAATATTTGAAACCGAAGAGTGTTAGATTGACACAGCAGCGTTCTGGTGGATCAGGTCGACTGATAGTCGCGGTGCTATCCGGATTTTGAAGGTGTCCCAACAGTTGATGTGCCTAATGTGGGCCGCGTCGGAGAGTAAAGCACGGTGATTCTCAGTGCCTGGCACCAGATTTTCGGCTCTTCTTGCCGCTAGGAGAGTCCTCAAACGTGAAAAGGTAGGCCGCGGAAACATCCAAACCCTTAATCATCAGTTCTAGTTTCTTGAACGATGGCGCGTTTCTTCCCCGCTCGATCAGACTGAGGAAGTCAACAGACATCCCGGCCATTTCGGCGAATTCCTCTTGGGTCTTGCCCATCTCAGCCCGGATCTGCCGAACCCGTTGCCCGAATTGCATTCGTAGGGAGGTCAATCTTCTACTTGCACCAGTCGCAAGTCTGGCGTAATCTCATTCCGGGTACCACCGAATGGGATTACGGGTCGATGTGGGGACGTGTTACGAGGAAGAATCCGTCAGAACGCTGAGTGTTCGATGATCAACGCGGTTGTGACGAAACGCTAGCGAACCTCAGGTGGGACTTGGCGAGATTCGCTCGGGGCTGAGCCAACGTCAAATGTGAAGAGTTCGGAAACTGGAATGCCCAATTGTGCTGAAAATACCTCGAGGTTTTCGAAGGAGGGAGCATTTATACCTCGCTCGATTAAGCTCAGGAAGTCTACAGAAATTTCGAGCAACTCCGCGAACTCCTCCTGGCTCATCTTCCTAGCCAAGCGAATTGTCCTAACACGATTTCCAAATTTCTCGCGAAGACTTGCCAAGTGATCTCCCGTGTCGGGAGCGAGTCTCGCTCACAGGTGTTTTCGTTACCACCGAATGAGATTACGGGTTAGAGCGATGAAAAAGAGGTCCAGATAGGATTGCAGATCGTTCTGCGCGCGGTTCTGTGACAGGTACTAGGCGAATGGATTTCTCTCGAATCTCTTGGCGACAGCCCTCTTAGGGGGAGCCCATGTCCTTATCGGATGACGAACTGGCAGCCTTGTTCCTCTCCCCCTCGCGTCTTCAGATCCTCAGCGACGAAGATCTCGTGGCGGCCCTACGCATGGGCTGCAACGATGCCCTGGCGGTGTTGTTTGAAAGACACAGCGCTCTGGTCTTCCGGATCGCCCGCGCAATTCTCCACGATGATGGCGAAGCAGAAGAGACGGTCCAGAGGGTATTCCTGGATGTCTTTAGAGCGGTGAACCAGTTCAATCCTGATCGCGGAAGCTTCAAAACTTGGTTGCTTCAGTACGCCTACCACCGCAGCATTAATCGCCGGCAGCATCTCCAAGCAAACCGGTTTTACAGTCGTGACGAACTGGATGAACTGACGCCAGCCGAACTGTTTTATGGACACGGACATTTGTTATGCTTGCTTCCGCAGGAAGTGGTCTGCTTGGTGGAGCAAGTGCTCGCAACCATTGACTCGCGCCAGCGTCGAGTGATTGAGCTTACCTATTTCGAGGGCCTGACGGCGGAAGAGATCGCCAAGAAAACAGGCGACTCGGCCTCATCGGTCCGGCACAATCTGTATCGCGGCCTGGCGAAGTTGCGGAACGTCCTGCAGGAGACCAGCAGAGCCAAAGAGAAGACTGCCGCTGAGCAGACGGCGAAAGGTAAGAGGATCCTCGTTGAATACCCATGAACAATACGAGGAGCTATGCGCTCTGGCCGCCAGCGGGCAAGCGTCCCCAGACGAACTGACGGATCTCAGGTCTCACCTCGAAGACTGTCCCGACTGCCGCCGTGCGGCCTACGACTTCACGCAAGTCAGCGCTCAAGGGCTCTCCCAGTTGGCCGCGAAGCGGCTGCGCTGCCAGATCCCCTCAGGAATGACTCAAAGATTTGTGGCTCGGGCCCGGTCCGAGGGAATAGAGATGACCCGAGAAAATGTGCGGAAGACGATGCCGACGAATCGTCATGCGCTTTTTGCGAGTATCGGCGCCGTTGCTGCGGTCATCCTGATCGCGGGGTTTCTGATGATTGGCAAGCAGAGGTCTTCTCCGACGGCGGGAGACCATAGGCAACTGCCCGGCTACCCGACGACTGTGCCTTCCCCGAGTGTGCCTCCCCAAATTGCTCAAGCCCAGGACAATGGATTACAGCAGCAACTTGCATCGGCTCGAGCCGAAGTGAACTCCATGGGAGCTACGATCCAGGCGCAGCGTGGTGAGCTTGAATCGGTGACCAAGGATAGGGATTCCTTGAATTCGCGCCTCACCGAAGCCCAGCAGGAAAACGCCCGCATCCAGTCAGAGAGAACGCAACTGGAGGCTCGGACCGCTGGGCTGGAAGCAGAAGTGGCAAAGTCCAGATCAGAAAAGAACGCCGGTGACGTGGCGCTCACTCTACAAGAGGCCGAACTGCGCGAACTGCGAAACAAACTCGCTGATCAGGCCGCGGCTTTGGGGCAGCAGGAAGAGCTTGCCGCAAGAGGAAGTGATGTGCGGGATCTGGTGGTTGCGCGTAATCTCCATATCATCGACGTGCACGACCGGGACGGCAACGGTAAAAGTCAGCGCGCCTTCGGGCGTATTTTCTACACTGAAGGGAAGTCACTGATTTTCTACGCCTACGACCTTGCCGATCCTCGAAAATTGGATGCGAAAGTTTCCTTCTACGTATGGGGAGAGCGCCTGGGTGCTGAGAAGCCAATCCGAAGCTTGGGGATCTTCCACAACGATGACGTGAACGACGGCCGCTGGGTGCTGACGTTCGACGATCCGAGGGTCCTGGCGCAAATCAACTCTGTTTTCGTAACCGTCGAGTCGTCGCGGAAAGCAGTAAAAGAGCCTGGAGGACGGCGAATACTATTTGCGTTCCTTGGAGACAAGCCCAACCATCCGTGAGCAGCGTCCTTCGCGCCTGAGCGAATTAGGTCTCACCCTTTCCTCATCATTTCCCGATATCGCTGCCATGGAGATCTTCCATTGGGCAAAACCTTGCAATCAGCCTGCATACGTTTGTAGAGGAATGCGAACCGATGCTCCGTCTCTCCTGTGTGGTTGTTGGAAGGTATTGTTTCCTGTTTTTTCTCTTTTCACTCCTTCCGCATACTGCCTTGGCGCAACTCGAAACCGCGACCGTCTCTGGACAGGTCTTGGACCCGTCCGGACTGAGCATCGCGGGTGCCCAGGTAAAACTGGTCGACATTGACCGTGACACCAGCACGAACACCTCGACGAATAATTCTGGCTTGTACATGTTTCCAAGTGTTAAGCCTGGCCGCTACCGAATGGAGGTTACGGCTGCGGGCTTCAAACTCGTCAATGCGACGGACCTGACCGTTAACGTCCAGGATCATCTCGAACAGAATTTCAAGTTGGCCGTTGGCTCGGTCTCTGAGTCAGTGACCGTTGAAGGCGGCACCTCGTTGGTCAACACGGAATCTGCTTCAGTCAGCACCGTGGTTGACCGTCAATTTGCCGAAAACCTGCCAATGAACGGTAGAAGCTTCCAGACACTGATTCAGCTCACGCCGGGTGTAGTTGTTCTTCCAAGTACAACCTATGATTCTGGACAATTCAGTATCAACGGGCAAAGAGCCAGCTCTAACTATTGGATGGTTGACGGCGTGAGCGCAAACATCGGTGTTGGCGTAAACGCAGTCGGAGGTGCCGGTAATGCGCTCGGAGGGGGACTCGCCTCGTTCAGTGCTCAAGGGGGTACAAATAGCTTGGTCTCTGTAGATGCGATGCAGGAATTCCGCATCCAGACTTCAACCTACGCGCCAGAATTTGGGCGTACACCGGGAGGGCAGATCTCTATTGTAACGCGTTCCGGTACGAATCAGTTTCACGGTACGGCATTCGACTATTTCCGAAATGATGTCCTTGACGCCAGCGATTGGTTCAACGGTTACATCAATAGCCCTCCTCTCCCCAAAGCTCAAGAACGGCAAAATGATTTCGGGGGAACAATTAGCGGACCGCTTCTGAACAACCGGACGTTCTTCTTCTTTTCCTACGAAGGTCTTCGGCTTCGGCTGCCACAAACATTGCTTACGACGGTCCCAGACCTCAGTGCGCGCCAAGGTGCCATTCCTGCTATGCAGCCTTATTTGAACGCGTATCCGCTGCCCAACGGGACAGACAACATCCCGACAGGCATCGCACAGTCCAACGCCAGTTTTTCGAACAGTTCGACGCTTGATGCGTACAGCCTGAGGGTTGATCATAGGCTGACCGACAAGCTTAATGTCTTTGGCCGATATAACTACTCCCCTTCAGAAATTTCTGAGCGGGGGAGTGGGGGGGCTTCCTTAAGTACAGTCACCCCGACTCGGATCACAACACAAACGGCGACCCTCGGAACTGCCTGGCTCATCTCCCCCGTAACGACCAATGATTTCAGATTCAACTACAGCAGGACTGATTCCTCTAGCTACAACTATGTAGATAATTTCGGTGGCGCTGTGCCCGTCGCTCCGCCATTCCCTAGTCCATACATCAGTCAGAATTCTGATTTCAGCTTCAGTATTCTTTCGTTATCTGACTTTGCCCTCCTTCAGGGCACTAACGGAGCGAACCTCCAGCGGCAGTTCAATCTCATCGACAGTCTGTCCGCGCAAAGAAGATCGCATGCTCTGAAGTTTGGAGTCGACTTCCGTCGCCTGTCGCCGGTAAGTAACGGTCGAGTGTACAGCCAAGCCCCCATTTTTCTTGATGTACCCTCAGCCGAAGACGGAAATTTCTTCTTTACAATCGTTGGTTCGGGTCGCGAAGCAAGGTTATTTTTCCACAATGTTAGTGTTTTCGCGCAGGACACCTGGCGTATTGTTCCGCGGCTGACTATTACCTATGGCCTGCGATGGGACGTGGACTTTGCGCCGTCATCGACCCCGAGTCTCCTCGCGGTATCGGGTTACAACCTCAGCAACCTGTCTACCTTGGCTTTGGCTCCTGTCGGAACTCCAGCATTTAGGACCCCGTATGGCAACGTTGCACCTAGGATCGGTGTAGCCTACGAACTATCGCCAAGCCAAAAATGGGAAAGGGTGCTGCGCGGCGGCTTCGGCATGTTCTATGATCTTGCGGACCAGGAAGTCGGCAACTTAATTAGCGGAGTCGGGTATCCATTTATCGCTCAAAATCGCTTGTTTTTTGGAACGGTTCCTCTCGGTGCTCAAATAGCCGCGCCACCCCCGATTATACCCCCAGGAGGTGGAGCGGGAATTCTGAACGCTTTTGACCCGCATCTTCAACTACCGTATACACTCGAATGGAACATTGCGCTTGAGCAGGGTGTGGGCACGCAACAGACCGTGTCTACATCGTATATCGGTGCCCTCGGACGAAGACTCATACAATCAGCAGTCATAGTGTCGCCAAATCCGAATTTTGCGCAGGCGGTGTTAGTGGGTAACTCCGCTACGTCTGACCATCATGCTCTCCAGGTGCAGTTTAAAAGGCGTTTATCGAGTGGTCTCCAAGCGGTAGCCTCCTACACATGGTCGCATTCAATTGATACCGCCTCAGCAGGTTCGTACGGAAACGGAGCAAATCTACTCACCCCTGGCATCAATCCGAATACAAACCGTGGCTCTTCTGATTTCGATATTCGTAACGCATTGTCTGCAGCCGCGACATACGATATTCCCGCTCCCAAAATCAACCCAATGGTAAATGCGGTTCTGGGCGGGTGGTCTCTCCAAAATGTCGTTCAAGGTCGATCTGCTCCACCTGTTGACGTATATAGTTCCGTATTTTCTACCCTCTTGGGCAGCCAAACAAGTGTTCGGCCCGATCAGGTAGCCGGGATCCCGCTCTACCTATACGGTTCGGAATATCCAGGGGGAAAGGCTATCAACAACACCCCCGGTGCGGTAGTAGGCGGCTGTCCAGATGGGTCCCAAAGCATAGGTCCGTTTTGCAATCCTCCGACAGATTCGAATGGAAATCCTTTACGTCAGGGAAACCTTGGCCGAAACGCGCTCAGGGGATTCGGTGCGGTGCAGTGGGACTTCGCGGTCCATCGCGTATTCTCGATTCACGAGTCGCTCAAGCTGCAGTTTCGGGCGGAACTGTTTAACGTTCTGAATCACCCCAATTTCGGGCAGCCGGTGGGAGATTTGAGTGGATTCTCGGGACCCTTTGGCTTGTCTACTCAGATGTTGGGGCAGAGCCTGAATCAGAACGTGGGTGGTGGAGGTTTTAGCGCCCTGTACCAACTCGGGGGCCCTCGTTCTATACAGTTAGCTCTCAAACTCCAATTCTAGGCGGATGGCCGCCAAATTCATCGCGAAATCCATGAAAGCGAATCAGGAAATGTTGAAGGAAATTACTGATAATGTGCTCCCTCGCTCTGAAATGAGGGCCACATTACTAGAAGACACTTTGATTCGCCTATTCTGCTGCTTGATATTGTTGCATTGGTTTGTAAGCTCCGTGTTTGCAGCTCCCCACAAGAGTGGATCTCCCGAAAGGAACACTAGAAAGCGGTCCGTGGCTGTGGCCGATGTCATTGAGATGAATCGCCTGGCGGGCTACGCATCAACTCGCTCTGTAGCACTCTTCTCGCCTGACGGCAGTAAGTTGGTTGTCGTCTTGCGAAAAGGCAACCTCAAAACGAATACGAACGAGTACTCGCTACTCCTATGGCGGACCGATGAAGTATTCCAGCCGAGTGCGCCACAAGTTCTTCTAAGCATGTCTTCCTCATCGAGCCGAGGCACGATGAACGACCTCAGGTGGCTCCAGGACGGTGAGACCATTTCATTCTTGGGAGAACACAGAGATGAGCTACAGCAGCTTTACACCTTCAATGTCCGTACTCGTACCTTAAAGAAGATAACCAGCCACCCGTCCAACCTTGTTTCTTACAGTATGACGGGCGACGGCAAGCGGATAGCCTACATAGCCGAGACCCCGGTCGAAACGTTGTTCGATAAAAGCGCTGCGCGTGAAGGAGTTGTTGTCTCAACCCAATTCCTGGGCAATCTCCTTGCGGGTCGAAAGGGAGGCTCACAATGGGAAGGTGGGGAAGACAAAGTGTTCTTTCAAGCAGCTCCTAGTCCGATTCGCCCAATCAGGATGGCAGGAAAGTTCCTCCCTGAGAGCCTGGGCTTGTCGCCAGACGGAAATCACATCGTTATTCGCACCTGCACGGCAGAAATTCCCGACCTTTGGCAGCAGTATAGAGATCCGGTATTGCACACGTTGATGGGGAAGACATTTATCGCTGGGCAGTGCTACTGGGTGACACGATACGTGGTCGTTGATACAGCGACTGGAGATAGCCACGTCCTACTAAATGCTCCTGTCGGAAGTCACGGCTCGCAAATCGTATGGTCGCCAGACAGTCGTTCTATATTCATCTCCGATATTTTCCTTCCGTTGGAAATCGAGGACGTTAAGGTGCGGAAAGCCCGACAGTCGTCAACCTATACGGTTGAGCTGGAGATTCCCACCGGAAGGATCCTCAGCACGGTCACCGAGGAACAGCTACTACTGCTCGGCTCCGACCCGAATGGAAGCTGCCTCAGATTTCAGTCCGGCGCGAAGAACCAGCGGGACGGATCGACTGTTCTTCTTTGCAAGGATGGCGAGAAGTGGCAGAAGGCAGGTACAGATAGACTACAGGACACGAGACCGGGCATTCACCTCGAAGAAGGCCTAAATAGCCCTCCTAAGCTTGTTGCAGTAGACCCTAGCACCAACCGTCGGGCTATACTGTTCGACCTCAATCCGCAGTTTCGCGCGTTGCATTTCGCCAGGGTCGAGGAGGTTCGATGGAAGAAGTCCGATGGGCAAGAGGTGAAAGGTGGGCTCTACTACCCTGTCGGATACGAGGCTGGAAAGAAGTATCCCCTCGTGATCCAAACCCACGGATTTAACCCTGATCAATTCTGGATCGACGGCCCCTATTCGACCGCTTTCGCCGCTCAACCTCTGGCAGGAAAGGGAATCATGGTGTTACAGGCGGATGAGGGATGGGACATGGATGATAGTCCAGATGAGGTAGACAGGGAGGTGTCTACTTTTGAGAATGCCATCGGCTATCTGGATAGCATGGCCCTCATTGATAGTAGTCGTGTGGGCATCATCGGGTTCAGCCGTACCTGTTTATTTGTGAAATACGCACTCACACACCCGGCCTATCACTTCGCTGCCGCGTCGGTGACTGATGGTGTTGATGGCGGTTATTTCCAATACCTAGTCTACGCGAACATGTATCCGGACGGTACTCAGTTCGCAGAATCTGTCAACGGCGCTGCTCCTTTTGGACAAGGTTTGAAGGCATGGTTGAAACGATCCCCAGGATTCAACATGGATAAAGTTAATACTCCTCTTCTCATAGTCGCGCCTAATAAGTTCGCACTCTTGGGCGACTGGGAGTGGTTTATAGGGCTGTCGCGGCTCCATAAGCCCGTAGAGGTGACGTACATGGAAAATGGCGCCCACCTCTTGCAGAGACCGTGGCAACGGAGGATATCTCTGCAAGAGAATGTGGACTGGTTTGCATTCTGGCTCAAAGGGGAAGAAGACCCCAATCCAGCGAAGGCCGAACAGTATAATCGCTGGCGCGAATTGCGCACACTTAAGATTCCGTGACCGACGCATCTTCGCGCCGGCTGTGAATGGCGCGTTAGAGTAAAGAGAGTCTCCACCCTGAGTTCCCGGCCTAGGACCTGCCATAGTCGGAACGACCACCTGGCTGTGACCAGGTGGCCATTCAGTCTGTAATTAGTCGTCCAGGTCGTACGCAGCAGTGTTAGGCTGATGCGTGCCATCTTCTCCGGACTGGTTTTTTGACTGTCCTCGGACTACCTCAACAACAGAGCCGAGAAGTGTGACATCTGGCTTCGTGTAGGTCATCGTTTTATCCTCCTTTCGTAGACTCCTCCTGCCAACTCTGCCAGCAGGAGATATCGACTGTGTGTGGCTCATTCACGCACTGGCCTCCGAAGATATCGCCCCTACAATTGCAGGCAATACTCTCATCTTTGCAATCAGGTGGCGTGAGGCCAAGTCGCGCAGCCACAACTCGAGCGAAATAGTTCGCAAGAGTCGCACGACATGAATCTCTTTACCATTAAGGGCGGCGTGCAATGCCTCTAGAAATCTATGCTGGGTTACATATCCTAGACTTGAGCTGAGGGAAGAATCGAAGACCATTTGCAATTGGTCCCAGCTGTTCTGCATCGAGACTAGAGGCGTACGGGCTCCAAATTGCTTTGTCTTGCGTCCCAGAATGTCCGCCGGTACCAGGCCAACCAGTGAGCGGCGCATCAGAGATCGTCTTTCGCCCGGCCGAAGCAACTGGGGGGCTGGTATAGAAAGGATGAACTCAATTAGGTTCTGATCCAGATAGGGATACCGAGTCTCCTCGAGCGCCTGCCTAGGTGGAGTAAACTTGGCGAGTTTGTTAGCTAGTAGGAAGACTCCACTAATGTAGGAGCGGCGACTGGGCAGCCAAAAACTAAAGTGCTCTTGAGTGCCCAATAGTCTCAGGCTAAGCTTCGTGCGCCTAGCAAAATCTCCATCGATCCACGGTTCAATCTTTGCATTTTTGTTGAAGTATTGGCCCAGAGTAGGAGGCAACAGATCCACTGACGCTTGCCAAAGCAGTTGAATCCAAGGCCGGCGCTTGACCAGGCTCCAAGCCATGAGTTGTTGTGCCAGTCTGATGAACTTGAACTGCACAATGAGATCACCTAGCTGCGCACCGGGATCGGGAATGCCTCCCATGAACTCATCGCCACCGATGCCGGACAATACAACGCGGTAGCCACCGCTTGTCACGACATCCGCGCGTTCGGCCTCAAGCTGTCGGCCATGTCCCAGATAGCCCGGCAGAGGATCGAAGTGTGTGTATTTCAGAGAAGCCGGAGTATTTCCCAATTTGCTGGTATCAAGCCGATGTCCAGCCCTTCCACGTTTCTCCTCGATCTTTGGAAAGTAGAGCCAGTCATCTCCATTCGGCTCGGTCTTGTCGTAATAGGAGAGT
>Ga0209117_1000266_pt1 | contig 27146 bp, 29 predicted proteins | sample BlaSpr_A8_OM2_M2_FD_187978 | JGI IMG/M metagenome (GOLD analysis project Ga0209117, IMG submission 187978) | Forest soil microbial communities from Thunder Bay, Ontario, Canada - Black Spruce, Ontario site 2_A8_OM2_M2 (SPAdes) (version 2) | ecosystem: Environmental > Terrestrial > Soil > Boreal... | reverse complement strand
ATGACTGGACTTCAGGCCGTTGCGGACGAGCTCATCACACTCAAGCCGGGCCAGCAGGTCACGGTCGACCTCGTCCATAGCGACGGCACCACGACAACCGTCACGGTGACCCTGGGAGAGCTGAAATGATCGGCGTTCGCCCTCGCACCCCCGCAACTGAATACCCAGTGTTCGAGGGTCGGTACCGCCGATGAGAGCCCTCGTCCGATCCTCTTCCGCCTCTTACAACCGCGTGTGGTTCATCACCGGATCGTCGGGAGGCCTCGGTCGGGCGCTGGCTGAGGCGGTGTTGGCTCGAGGTGAGCGGGCGGCCGTGACCGCCCGCACGCCGGAGCGTGTCCGCGACCTCATCGAGCGCTATCCCGCTCAAGCTCTCGTCCTGGAGCTCAACGTCATCAACCGCGAGCAGGTCCGCAAGGTGGTTGCTCAAGCTGCCGACAGCTTTGGCCGCATCGACGTTCTGGTCAACAACGCGGCTTACGGACAGCTCGGAGCCATCGAGGAGCTGGACGATGCCCAGATCCGCAGGCAGTTCGAGACGAACGTCTTCGGCCTCTTCGATGTGACGCGCGCGGTTCTCCCGGTGATGCGGCGCGCCCGCAGGGGCCACATCATCAACGTCTCTTCAGTGGGCGGCTTCGCGGGTCAAGCGCGCCTTGGCGCTTACAACTCCAGCAAGTTTGCGGTCGAGGGGTTTTCGGAGGCGCTCGCCCAGGAGCTGGCGCCGGCGGGGATCAGAGTGACGATCGTCGAGCCTGGCCGGTTCACTACCGATTGGACAGGTCGCCTGCCGACAGTCGTCCCAACGGATATCGCCGACTCCGCGCCGCCGACCGGTGCCACTGGCCGGGATCGGCGCCACCAGCCAGGCGACCCAGCCCGGGCGGCGGACGCAATCATCGCGGCAGTCGACTCCGACGTCCCGCCGCTGCGACTCGTCCTCGGCCCGGACTCGCTCGCCGGAATCCGGGCAAAGCTGGCGGCAGTCACCGCTGAGCTCTCGGCGTGGGAGTCGATCAGCGCCGGCACGGTCGTCCATGAAGTGGTGGAGGCAGAGGCGAATTGAGCTAGGCGGTACGTTCCTCTGACTTTTTGGGGGCACCGGCTGTCTGGTCGCCATACGTCGCCGGCGCCGCTGCGTGGCGGTGACGGTGCGACCGCTCCTCAGCAGAGTGGAGCTGCCACTCACCAAGCAAATCCCCGCCGGCGAGTGTTCCGCGGCTTTTGAAAACAAGACCCGACCCGGCCATCAACGCTCGTGTAGTGCTCGACACCAGCACCTCGCCCGGAAGGGCTCGATCGGCAACCCGACCCGCGATCTCGAAAGCCGCGCCGAACAGGGTCCCATCGCGGATCTCGCACTCGCCGGTATGAATGCCCGTACGGATGTCGACGCCAACCGCGGAGGCGCCTTCAGCCAGCGCGTGCGCGCAGCGGACAGCGCGGGCTGGCCCCTGAAACGTCGCGACCAAACGATTGCCGGATCCTCGGGACATGCTTCCACCGAAGCGAGATACCTCGACCGCGGCAGTCTTTTCGAAGGCACTGCGAACACCATCGAGGCCGGATTCCCCCAGCCGTGACGCAGCCCGTTCTGAGATGACCAGGTCGCCCGCCAGAATCGCCGCGAGCACGCGGTCGGCAGTTTCCGAAATCCGCTGCCCGGTGAGGAACTGCTCGATCTCGCCAACAAGTGCTTCGGTATCTCCGGTCCATGGCAGGTGGTCGGCGCCGGGCATCTCCACCCAGGCCGCGCCCGGGACCAGGTCTGCGACGACGCGGCCCATCTCGCGCGGAATCGTCGCATCGGCTGTGCGATGCAGCACCAGCGTTGGCACTCGAATCGCCGGGAGAACCGCCCGGACGTCGATCTCGCCGATGACCTCCATCAGCTCACGCGCCGATCCCGGACCGGCGCCATAGCGCCTGACCTCTCCAAGCCATTCGCGAAATCGCTCGTCGTGGGCGAGGCTCGGAGCCCAGCGCTCGAGGTCGACGACGGGCCAGTTGCGCTCCGTGAACTCGGTTTGCTTCAACCACGCCTCCATCGCAACGCCGATGGGATAGTCCGGTGCTTTGGTCATGCGGGCAAAGGAGCCATAAACGACCAGGGCCGTAACCAGCTCAGGGTGTGTGGCAGCAAAGAGCAGCGAGAGCGGAGCGCCCTCGGAAATGCCGTAGACCGCCGCGCGCCGGATCCCGAGGGCGTCCATCACCGCGCCGATGTCGTCCATGCGGTCCTCGAGCGTCCCCACCGAGACGCGATCGGAGAGGCCGGTGCCGCGCTTGTCGAAGAGGATGAGGCGGGCAAAACGCCCGAGCCGCTGGATGTAGGACACGTAAGCGGGGTGCTCCCACATGTGCTCGAGATGGCTGACCCAGCCCGGCACCACGATCAGGTCGAACGGTCCGGAGCCGAAGACCTGGAAGGCGATATTGACTCCGTTTCGGCGCGCGTATTGGGTTGGCGGGTGGTGAGCCGACTTGGGGGTTGGCGTCTCGATCGAGCCACGCCGGGCCGTCTCCGACGCCTTGACCCAGGCTGCGATGTCACGGCGCGAGTGGAAGCCAAGCTTGTTGCGAATCTGTTCGACGTGGTATTCAGCAGTGCGCTCGGAGACGACGAGCCGCTCCGCGATCTCGCGGTTCGTGAATCCGTCGGCTACCAGCTCAGCCACCTGCTTTTCGCGCCGGCTTAGTTGGGCTCCAGCCATCCCCTGGCCCACATGGCGAAGGGTAGCGCTTAAATCCGCACCAAAACTGGTACTAAAGCCGGTACTCAAACCGGTAGGCGCCCCAGTGGCGGCGGGCAAGTTGAGGGCTAGCCTGCGATCTAAGGCAGCCCTCACAGCACGCTCTCAAGGCCAACGACGCGCTAACCGCCGCCGGATTTTAGAGGAGGTCGTCCGTATGCAGCTCCAGGTCCAACTTCGACGCCTGATCCGATCGTTCGCCGCGTTCGTTACCGCGGCTGCATTGCTCCTGGTCCTTACTGCCTCGTCGGCATTGGCTTCCGAGACGAAGACCTTTACCGGGCAGAAGGAATGCGGGCCGCCCGCCTCTCTGATTTCCCCTCCGGCGCGGGGAGGCTATTGCGTCATCACACGCTCGAGCCTCAAGATTCTGCGGGACGCGACGGTCTACTACACGGATGCAACTCTCGTTGCCGGAGTTCTCCGTAGTCCGGTGACGCTGGTGACAGATGACGAAGACAGCACTGCGACCGGGCAATGCACTTATCACCGACCTACGTTGACTACACCTGGATACGGCCTCTGCACGTATTGGGGCGGGACGGGTAAGTTGGCTGGGTTTCACGCCAACGTGATGGTCGGGCCGCCGATTCGTCCAGGAGTGTTCTCGCTATCAGGAACTTACTGGTTCGATCGTCACAACAACGATGACAAGTCATGAGCAACGCAGTACGGCTCAGCTGCTGGTCGGCGGTCGTCGGCGCCGCCATCTCAACCGTTGCGATCCTGGTCTTCTCGGTCTACGTGCCCGGCCACGCTCTTGATGGCGCGAAAGCGCAAAGCGCCGGCTTCATCGTCATCAACATCGCCGGCGCGACCGGCATGACGCTGCTTGTCTATGGACTGCCCGGCGTGTATGCGCGCTGGCGCGAGGGCTGGGGCGGACTTGGGTTGGCCGGGATAGCGCTGATCGCGCTCGCGGCGATGATCTTCGGCTTCGTGTCTCTGATGGCGGCCACGATGTACTCATGGCTGGGCTCGGTGGCGCCGGATCTGTTCAAAGACCCGAACCCCGCGCCGCTCGTCAGCCTGGTCTTCCTGATCTGGCTCGTAGCGATCATGGCCGGCAACGTCCTGATGGCGATAGCGATCCTCCGCGGCCGGTTTGCCCCGCGTTGGGTCGGCTTCGTGCAAATCGGCTCCGCCGTGATGTCCCTTGTCTATCTCGCAGCGGCGCTGACACCGCCCAGCGTGCCGGTCTCTCTCGTCGGAAGCCTGGGCCCCATCCTCCTCTGCGTCGCACTTGGATATCTCGGCTACACCGGAGCGTCGGAGACGCGGGCTTTCCGGGCCGAACCCGTGTCAAGCATGCGGCAGAGGGCATGAGCATGGAATGCAAGGTCCGCGACATCACCATGACGTACGACGAGGCCGGCACCGGTACACCACTGCTGGTCCTTGACGGATGGGGCTACAGCGGGCATCTCACGATGATTGGGTCCGAACCTGTATACGAGAGTCGAACCGGCTGGCGGCGCCTGTACCCAGAGCTGCCAGGTCATGGCAAGACCCCAATGCCGACGTGGTTGAAAGCCCCCGATGACATGCTCGACGCATTGCTCGAATTCATGGAGGCGGTTGCACCTGGCGAGCAATTCGCGGTGACGGGAGCTTCGTGGGGAGCGTATCTAGCCCTCGGCCTGCTCCATCGCCGCCCCAATCAGCTCGTCGGCATGATGCTGGACATTCCAGGACTGGGCCGCCTTGGGGGCGACACACCAACAAAGCAGGTGATCAGGCGCGATCCGGAGTTTGCAGCTGCGCTCCAACCCGGAGAGGAATGGATGGGCCATGTCCTCGTTGTGCAGACCCGCGCGATGGTCGACACGCTGCGCGCCCTGATGGCGTACTGGACACCGCTAGACCCGGCGTTCGCTCCGACACTGCAGGGAAAGTCGTTCTCGTTCGACGCTCACATTCTCTCCGAACCTTTCACGGCCCCGACCTTGTTCGTAACGGGGCGTCAGGATCACCTCGCGGGCTACAAAGACGCGTGGTCGATCCTCGACAGCTTCCCGCGGGGCACCTTCGCCGTGTTGGACCGCGCCGGCCACCTGCTTGACTTCGAGCAGCCGGTGCTGCAGAAGGCGCTCATTAACGAGTGGCTGGATCGAATCGAGGAATACACGACGCAGAAATCCCAGCCTCAAGAGCCGGCCGCTCCGGAAGAAGACACGTCAACACCCCGGCTGTCCCCTGACCAGGTTGTCGCGGCGCTGCCCACGAGCCTGGTGCCGGCGATGGCCACCAATGCAGTCGTCCAGTTCGACCTGTCGGGGAAGGCGGGCGGCAAGTGGTGGGTGAAGATCCACGACGGCACTGCCGAGTCCGGAAAGGGTCAGCCGTCGGAGGTCGCGGACCTAACCTTTCTCGCCGACGCCGGCGACTGGGTGAGGATCATGACCGGTGAGCTCGACGGTGTGTCCGCCTTCATGCAGGGAAAGCTGCAGATGAAAGGCGACAGGACCCTGGCGATGAAATTTCAGTCGATGTTCACGACGCCCAACTAGTCCGCAGGCTACCCCCCGGTCTGGTGCTGGGCCTGCTCCTCTTGCGTCATGTCGGGGGCGGGCTCACCGCCTCTGTACTGGTCGTTGACCTGGACGACGTCCTCGCCGGGCGCCTGATCGCTGCTCTGCGGCTTCGGTGTTGGTTGGGGTTCAGGAACTTTGCGTTTGCGACGGGGCATGCCCAAACCGTACACCGACCCGCGGCATAGACTCGATTTGTGGCAACGGAAGACGACACCGCTGTCGAGCTTCTGCAGTTCGAACACACGGATGAGTTCGAGGGCGAAGCTCACGGCGCGAGTGTCTCTTTCATCCTCGTCGACATGCCGCCGGGTGAGGGCGTGCGCCTTCATACACACCCTTACGCCGAGATCTTCATCGTGCAGGAGGGCCACGCGAGCTTCACTCTTGGCTCCGAGACGATCGACGTGGTGGCGCCACGAACTCTGATCGGGCCGGCCAACGTGGCGCACGGATTCACGAATGTCGGTGAGGTCCGCCTCAAGCAGGTCGACATCCACTTGAGCCCGAAATTCATCACTGAGTGGCTCTAGTCTCGGTCTCCTCGCGCGTCCTGACTAACGGGGACGAACGCCACCAGGCAACGCCGATCGCGGCATTGCATGTGCCGAGCACAAGGTAGAGGGTCCACGCCAGGCTCCCCAATCCGGCGAGCACGACCATTTCGACGGACACCCAACCGATCAGGGCCAAACCGACCGCGACCGCGGCAAAGGGAGCTAGCGCCTGCCGGCGGATGGTGATGACTGCGGCAACAAGCGGGGCAACACCGACAAAGGTGAACAGGATGATCCCGGGCAGCAGGTAGGAGGGAAACGGCGACCCTGCTAGCAGGCTGGTGGGCATCCCAAGTATGTGGCCGTCGGGTCCAAGGATGAGCGCACCTCCGCCAAACAGGGCGCCGAGGCCGAGGAAGATCTCGAGCGCAACGGCGAGGCGCGCGATCCACGGAAGCGGCAGTGAGGTCGATTGATGTTGCGCAGAACGAATTCGGAAACCCATCACTTATGAACCTATCCGTGGATCCGCGTCTCGTCACGGGTCGTCCGGCCTACGATTCGAAGGACAGTCGCCTCTCCACTCCGCAGCGCGACCCAGGCCAGCGCCGCGCTTACGGTCAAAGCAACAACGAATACGGCGATCAGAGGCATCGCCAGCGGCTGTCCGTCAATCGCCATGAATATAGTCATGAGCAGGACGCTCATCGAGAGCAGCGACACGAAGGTGAGGAAGGGAACTGCGAGTCGCACTCCTCCTGGCTTGCCGCGCAGGAGTCGCAGCGCAGCGACTACAGCAATTGGTATGACAAGTCCGAGATCCAGGACATAAGGCGGATTCATCGGCCATCCGGCCGCTGCCAGCCCGGCTGGTAGCTTGCCGCTGATCACAGAGCCCGTGATTTCGCGCAGCCAGGTCAGAGCGAACAGGGCAGCGATGACGATCATGAAGCCGGCCGTCAGCCTTCGATAGAGGTGTCCCTCGGCCAGTCTTTCCGTCTCCTGATCGTCGAGCGAGGCGAAGCCGGTGATGAAGGACCAAACACCAAAACCCAGCACCGCGATGTAGAGCAGCGTCGCTGCGTTGAGCACGATGAGAAAGGCGTACGTCACGAAGCTGTAGAGGAGATACCCAAGAGCGCCGACAGCAACCAGCCGGCCGCGGACCGATCCGCGAATTGACCATGTAAGTCCCAGGCCAAGGGTCAGCACGGCGATCAGGTTGCCGATATCGAAGCCATGTGACTGCGCGATGACGACATTGGGATCTCTGTACACGCCAGGAATAAAGCCGGCGATTGAGGCTAGGGCAGCCACAACCCCGGCCATTGCCGCAAGCCGTTCGGAAACCGAGAGCGCGCGAATGACTTTCATGTCAGCCCTCATGGTTCCACTCGCCCCATAACCGTTCCAGTGCCACATGGCCCGTAACCGCCGGGACCCATCAGCGAGAACGCCTGCTCGTGCTAGGCCGCGATCCCACCAACCAGGCGGCCGACTGTTGCTGTGACAGCCATTGCCAATCCGCCCCCTACGCAGACTCTTACTGCCGCGCGCAGAATCGGCGCGCCTCCCGCACGGGCCCCGGCAATCCCAAGCGCAACCAGAGCAAGGAGGGCACTCACCACTACCGCCGCGGTCCGAGCGCCGGTCGGGACCAGCAGGAAAGCGACTATCGGCAATACAGCTCCGGCCGTGAAGCTGAGCGCCGAATAGAGCGCCGCCTGGACAGGACGAGCCTTGATCGCAGCCATGCCGAGCTCGTCACGGGCATGTGCGCCGAGTGCATCAGAGGCGGTGAGCGCTTCGGCGACCTTGGCGGCCAATTCCGGTGAGAGTCCACGTTTGACGTAGATCGCGGCCAGTTCTTGCTTTTCGCCCTCCGGATGCGCCTTCAGCTCTTTGCGCTCCTGGTCGAGATCTGCCCGCTCAACATCTCGTTGTGAGCTGACCGATACGTATTCCCCGGCGGCCATCGCCATAGCCCCTGCGACCAGCGCGGCTACGGCCGCCGTGAGCACGAAACTCGTGGGGGCTCCGGATGCGATTACACCGATTGCGACGCTCGCGACCGAAACGATTCCATCGTTGGCACCGAGCACGGCGGCTCGTAGCCATCCGGCACGCTGCCCCCTGTGGCGGACTCTGGCGACGGTACCCAACGTGCGCAGTCTATCCACGCCCGTACGGGATACCTTCGAACCGACGGTTCAGGCGATGCTCGAGCCGTTGGCCAACTTCTGGATTCGGTGCGTTTGGCACCAAACCGACCTAATCCGAAAGTGATTCGGTGCGTTTGGCGCCAACAGTCCGAATCGTGGCCCTAACAGGCCCTTCAGGCGGCCGGTTCGAGGATGTTGATCGCGACGTCGATGTTGCCGCGGACGGCGTTCGAGTATGGGCAGCGCTTTTCCGCCGCGGACACGAGCTCTTCGGCCAGGGCCCGATCGTGGATCGACGGCAGCTTGACGTCGAGCTCAGCGGTCAGGCCGAACCGGTTCTCGACAGGGCCGATGCCGATCCTTGCCGTGACGATCGAGTCGTCGACCACCAGGTTCTTGCGCCGCGCGACGCTCATGATCGCGTTCTGAAAGCAGGCCGCGAACCCGGTCGCGAACAGCTGCTCCGGATTGGTGCCCGGACCTCCGTCGCCGCCCATCTCGGTCGGAGAGGAAAAGTCGACGTCCAAACGGCCGTCGCTGGTGCGCCCGTGGCCCTTGCGGCCGCCGGTTGCGGTCGCCTCCGCCGTGTACAGGACCCGAATTTGTTGAGTTGGCGTTGTGCTCATGGAAGAAGGATAGGAGCCGTTTCGGCGCCTGGCGTGGCAAGATCCCTGGGGCCGGGTATCAGTTAAAAGCGCTGGATCGCGGGAGTGGGAGATGCCATACGAAGAGCTGAAGAAGCGGCAGAGCGCGATGTGGGGCAACGGCCCGTACCAGCGTGTCACGGTGACGATCGCAGACATCCACGAGCTGATCGTCCCTCGCCTCAAGCCGAAGCGAGGCGAGCGCTGGCTGGATCTGGTGTGTGGCACTGGCGCTGTCTCGGAGCGCGCGGCACGCGCGGGTGCCGAAGTGGTGGGTATTGACCTGGCTCCCGTCCTGATCGAGACGGCGCGCGAGCGAGCGAGGGAGCAGGGGCTGAAGATTGATTTCCGCGTCGGTGATTGCGAGCGCCTCGACGGCGTCGACGACGCGAGCTTCGATGTGGTTTCGTCGACGTGCGGGATCATGTTTGCGCCGGATCACGAAGCGACCGCGCGCGAGCTCGCGCGAGTCGTTCGGCCCGGAGGGCGGTTGGGTCTCGCCAACTGGACGCCCCAAGGCGGGGTGGGCAGGATGTTCGGCATGATGGCGCCCTTTCAGCCGGGACCGCCTCCCAGCAGCCCCTTCGACTGGGGGCGTAAGGAGCGCGTTCGCGAGCTGCTCGGTGACGCGTTCGAGCTTGAGATCGAGGAGAAGGTCTCAACTCTGGTCACTGCCGATGGCGAAGAGTACTGGCAGCTGTTTGTCACGAGCTACGGACCGACGAAAACGCTCGCGGAGTCGCTGCCCGAGGACCGTCGTGAGGAGTTTCACCGCGCCTGGGTCGACTTCATGGAAAGCGAATATCGCGATGGTGACCACATCGCGCACACGCGCGAGTATTTGCTGATCGAAGGAACCAGGCGCTGACTTTGGCTTAAGGGCTGGAGCCGCGGTCCGCCGAGACTTTCTCGATTGCCTCCAGCTGGCGCATCAGCGTCCGGCGCTCTGAGACGCTCAGGCCCGATAGGAGGCGATCCTGCACGCGTAGGCCCAGGACGACGCCACGTTTGAGGGCTCGCTTACCCGCCACCGTCAACGTCGCCAGGAGGATGCGGCCGTGAGTCGGGTGCCGGTTTCGGCACAGGAGCCCTGCTGTCTCGAGGCCTTTCACCAGCACGTTCAACGTCTGCGCGCTCATTCCGAACTCTCGCGCCAGGTCTGACGCCGAGAGCTCACCCTGGCGGTCGATCTCCGCCAGGACCGCGTACTGAGGCGTGGTCAATCCGGTCGCGGCCAGGTCAGCGTCGAGCCGGGTCCGGACCGCGTGTTGGGTATGCCGCAGTTGGACCAGGAAGTCAGGTTGAGGTGGAATAGCGGGCCTCCTCATGGCGTTTGTTTCAGTGTACTGAAACGTTAGGAGGTTGCACGATGGACGCTCACACAGCGGCAGTTGGACTACCCGATCGTGGCCCCGGTCCTCTTTTCGGTTCCACCTGGATCAAGCGGATCTTGGTCGCCGCGGACGGATCGCCCGCCAGCGTTCAAGGCCTCCAGCAGGTGGCGAACCTCGCCGCCGGAATCGGAGCGAAGGTCGACGTTGTCTACGTCCGGCACTTTCCCGGCTCCGCCCTGGTTGCCGCCGGCGTCGGCGACCCGTTATTGGTCGAAGCCCTGGAAGAGCAGGAGTCCGACGTCAGGCAGGACGTCCTCCGAACGATGGGCGGAGCAGGCGTTGCCTGGGAGTTCGTGGTTCGGGTCGGAAGCCCAGGCGAGGAGATCGTGAAGTTCGCCAACGAGAGCGGCTCCGACCTGGTTGTGGTCGGTAGCAACCGACACAGCTCGCTGCACAACCTGCTGCTCGGCTCCACCGCAGCTTACCTCGCGACCCATTCGCGAGCGCCGGTCCTGGTCATGCGATCAAGGGTCGCCGCACCCGCGGTACAGGAGGCGATCAGGTGAGCACGTTCGATGGCTCTTTTCCCGCCGAGCCATCACGCGCATATAGAAGGCGGGAGATGGTCGAGTCGAGCCCGCAGGGGAGCGCCCGGCACCGGCCAGCAGGTTCTCGAGGCGTACCCCGTGGAGGTAAGCAGCCATGACTGCTTGGAGGCGGTGGCAGGACTACGCCACCATAGTGTTCGGCGTCCTTCTCTTCATCTCGCCGTTGGTTTTCGGTGAGACCTCGCTGGCCGTTGCCGCGGGGAGCGCGTACGTGCTGGGCGTCTTGCTCGTCCTGTCGGGGATCGTGAGCGCGGCGATCCGCGACACCCGGCGCTCGCCAATCCTTTACGTACCTGGCGTTCTAGCCGTGGTCACGTTTTTCGCACCCTTCGTCCTCGGGTTCTCCGGGGTGACCGGGATCGCGTGGACAGCCTGGGTGATGGGAGTCTTGACCCTGGCCGTCGTGGCCACCGTGGTTTCGGGTAGCCGGACCCAGATGAAGACCGCCTGAGGGAAATTCGTCGAAGGGCGGGGTTGGCTCGTGCAAGCCCCGCCCTTTCTTTGTTAGGGTTTCCGGAGAGGAAGTAGGGGGAGATTTCCCGGCGGAAATTTCACTACTTGGGGGTCGATATGGCTGTATTGCGCAGGCGCGTGGTGGCTGCCACGGGCCTTGGTTGCGTTGTCATTGCCACTGCTGCGGTCGGAGCGAGCCTACCTCTGGCTGCTCTCGGGGCCAGCCCGCCTACGTACAGCGTCGCGAACGTAGGTGCGTATGGGGGCGAACCTTCAATTGCCTCGGACACCCTCGGGCAGCTCTACGAGACCACGCCCGAAGGCGGAACGCTCACATACACCTCAACCGACCGCGGGACGACCTGGAAGCAGGTCGCCACCGCCGACCCGAAGAGCGGCGACGACTGCCTCGCAACTGATCAAGCCAACGCGGTCTACCTGTGCAACCTGGCCGGCACCCCCGGAGCGCTCCCGCTTCAAGCGGACGTCTGGAAGTCGGTCAACCACGGCGCGAGCTGGACGCAAGGCAAGCCATTTCTTCCTCCCGTGCTGTGCGGAACGAGCTGCAGTCCGTTCGGGGTCGACCGGCAGTGGGTGGCGGCGTCCATCCTCCCACCGGCCACCACTACTTCCCAGGCGGAGGTCGTCCTCGTGTACCACGACTTCTACGGACCGAGCCAGATCTGGGTGAATATCTCGCATGACGGAGGCGCGACGTTTGGCCCCCCGCAAGACGTCCTCATGGAGCCGAAGGTAACCAGGGGCGCGGTGACCGGCACGCTGGTCGCGCAGGGCTACACGTTCTGCAACACCATTCCGGCTGGAGTGGGCATCGCTCCCCCGGGTACTCCGCACGCGGGACGCATCTTCGTCGCGTGGGTCGCCGCCGACCTGGCGCAGAACGCCACCACAGGCTGCAACGTCAGCATGCTGCAGGCCTTTCACACACTCTGGATCTCCTACTCGGACGACAACGGTACGACGTGGACGCCACAGCTGGCGTACGACGCAGGCCTCGGGCACGATGCTTCGACGCCATTCGTCGGGTTCACCCTGGACAACCAGGGCAATCCGTACTTTGGATTTGCCGTCAACCTCAACTCCAACCCCGTGATCTGTTCGGCGAAGTCCCTCGCCGGCACCGTGCAGTCAGACACGTCATGCGAGTACGACATGTACGTGGTCTGGTCGGCCAACGGCGGCACTGTCTGGAACGGTGGCGGGGGCTTCATCGCGGGCAGTGCGCGTAAGCCGTACCGCGTCAACCCTCTGAGCGAGACGGGCACGCACTTCTTCCCGGCGATCGCCGCCGGTAATCCAGGCCAGGTGGAAGTTGCGTATCTCCGCGCTCCGGAGATTGTCCCGACGGGTCCCTTTGGCAAGACCAATCCCGGCGGGTGCGCAGGGCCGGCCACGGGCAATGTGCCGATGTACCCTCTGTGCAGCTGGAACCTCTACGCAGCTCAGTCTCTGAACCTCACGTCAGGTGTTGACGGTGCGACCTGGGCGATCACGCAGATCACCACCACTCCTATGCACATCGGAGACATCTGCAACCTGGGCATCGCCTGCGTGCCCACTATCTCCAACCGCCACCTGCTCGACTTCATCAGCGAGACGCTGGACCCGCTGGGCTGCGCGCACATCGCCTACCCCGACGACAACACTGTCAACAAGCTCCGCGTCGCCAACCAGACCTCGGGATGCCTCCCCAGGTCCACCGGAGGTGGGGGAGAGAACTAACAACCTAGGGCCTGGGCCGGCAGCGAAAGCCGGCCCATGCCCGTCTCCTGGGCGTACGCTCTTTGCCGGAAGGCATGGGCGAACAGCAAGACGGTGTCGTCCTGGTCGTGAGCTGTGCATGCGGAGTCGTGATGCGCGGGACCGAGAGTGAGCTCGTCCCGATGGTTCAAAAGCATGCGCGTGAATCGCACAACATGAACCCGACGCGCGAGGACGTGCTGTCCAGGGCAAGACCAGAGTCCTGATGGCCGACACGCGGCCGTGGGGCACCGAAGGTCCGGTCCAGGCCGAGGTCTTCGTGGTGCGCATGCGTGGCGATCGCCTCGAGCTGACCGGGCCGTGCGGGCCAGACGCCTGGTACATCGAGTCGCACGATGACGACGATCCGATGGAGGTCGTGAAGCGCCTGTCGACCAACCTCATGGGCCCGCCGCTTTTGGTCCACTCGACGTCCTGGCGGCGCGGTCCTGGCGGTGTGTTCCTGACTTTCGTAGTCGTCGTGGGCGAGAATCAGGCGACCGAGCTGGCCTCGCAGCCCATCAGTCGGACCGAGCTGGCGAGGAACTCAGCCACTGAGGCGGCGACGGGCATCGGGACGTCCCAGGTGGTCGAGCATGCGCTGCGGCACGTCGCCTGGCTTGCCCAGGACGACGACGCGGTCAAAGCAGCTCTCTCGCCTGCCTGGCTCGCCGCCTTGGCCGGCTACGTCCCAGAGCCCTTTCGCCACCTCGGCTAGAGAAATTCACCTCCCTCTTATGGGGGGTGGAATCTGGCCTGGCTCAGCCCGCCGCTTTCATCGTTTCGAGCATGTAGTGGCGTAGCCGCGTGCCCGTCTGCGCCCACAGGCGATCGGCGATTCGGTCGTCCGCGCACAGCGCGCGAAACTGCTCCGTGCTCGCCACCAGTGCGCGCACCGGCGTCACCGCCGTCACGGTCGCCCAGGCCGGCCGGCCGTCGAGCATGCTTGGCACGCCGACCAGTCCGGGTGGGGAGACGCGCTCGAGCAGCTTGCCGCGCATGGTCAGAGCGAGCTCACCTTCGACCACGATCCACAGGGCATGGTTGGACTTTCCCTCGTGGATCACTGTCGTACCGGCGTCCACGCGGGCTTCATCGAAGTTTCGCGCGATGGCGTCGAGCTCTTTCCGCGACATCCCGGCAAAGACGGAGAGGTGGCCGATGGCACGAACCTTGTCGGTCGAGGTCAGCGGCTCGCTCGTAAGTCCGACCATCTGAGCGGTTTCATCAAGGAACAGCACCGGCACCTCGAGCTTTCTCTGGAGACGTCGATCGCGCCTCAGCCAGGGCAATACGGACCTGGTCCTCGAAGTCGCAAGAACAGCGTGCGCCCGCTCAGCCTGGACCACAGATGCAATCTCTTCGGCCACGCTGCCAAACCTCACGAGCTTGGTGTTCGAATGGTCGCGGCCGCGCAGGAATCGTGACCTCAACTTTTCGAGCTCGAACTTCGCATTGTTTTCCATCAGCTGCATGATCTGCCACGGCAGAATCACGGCACCGTTGTCGATGCGAGCCTTTGTCACTTCCGGCAGGACGCGCACAAGCGTCACCGAGCAACCTTTTGCGTCGGCGTACTCACGAGCCTTGCCCACAAGCGCGGCATCAGTCGGTTCGCCATCAATCAGAACGACGAGAGTCCCAGGGTCCATGGTGATCGACACACTCCTTGACATTGATTTCCAGATCACTCAGCCGGCCATCGCTTCGACGCCTTCTGTTTCTGCGCTCCACAGCAGCGGAGAACAGATGAGGACGTCGGCCGTCGCGATGTTGGTCGCGAGCGGCACATTTCTCACGTTGCAGATGCGCATCAGCGTTTGAATGTCCGGATCGTGTGGATGCTTGTCGAGCGGATCGACGATGAAGAGGACAGCGTCCACCGCTCCTTCCACAACTCGGTTTGCGATCTGAACGTCGCCGCCGTGCGGTCCCGATTCCAAACGCTCTACCACGAGCCCAACTTTCTCCATGAGCAATCGGCCGGTGGTGCCGGTTGCGATCAGGTGACATCGCTTCAATCGCTCACGATTGAACGTCGCAAAAGCGACCAGATCCGCCTTCTTGCCATCGTGCGCAATGATTGCGACGCGGGGCATCCGAACGCCCGGCGACTCATCGTTGGTTCTCATAGGTGTAGCAACACTTTGACGCAGCATGTCATTCCATGGTCACATGCAATGCACCCGAAGTTGGTGCCACTTCTGTATTCAACTAACACCAAATTGATCTCTTTGTCGCGCTTGTGCCAGGCATTGCCCGACATTCTCTGACGCACGAATTAAGCGCTCGAAGGCGCGGGATTAACGGATGGCTGCTCGTACCTGCTTCGCGACCGCATCGGGAGTGCCGTATACATCCGCCGCCGTGAATCGCAGCAAGCGATAGCCGGCGCCGATGAGGCCGTTTTGGCGGCGGTTGTCATCAATGAGCCGATCACGATGATTGCCGCCGTCGTATTCGATGGCCAAGCGCTGAGTGCGATAAAGCAGGTCTGGACGGCCGAGGGGGTAGCCGTGATCGTCGTGGATCGAACCTTGAACCTCCGGCCGCGGTAGTCCGGCAAGCACGAGGAGCATCCGTAGCCGCATCTCCATTGGGGACTCGGCCTTCGGCTCGGCCAGCTCGACAACGCGCCGCAGCCGAGCGATGCCTCTGGCTCTCGGATGCTCGGCAACATATGCACGCAGTTCGGCGATCGTAACCAGCTTCGCATGCAACAACATGTCCGCCGCGACCACTCCTTCATTCAATCGATCTCTTCCTCCTAGGTCCACGACCGTGCGGAGTGCCGAAGCGGTCGGTAGACCTCGCCGCAGCACGATCTCGTCGCCGGCGAAGTAGGCACGCCGCACGGATGTGCCTGCCAGGCGACTGATGCCGCTAGGCTTTGGGATGGTCACCTCGATTGGATCGCAAGGCATTACGTCCAGTCCGTGTAGCCACGCTGCGGTGTAACCGGAAAAGGCAGATCCCGCCGGCAATCGCCTCGCGATAGCGTTGAGCCTCAGTTGTGGACTCTCCATCAGTCCCGCCCAGCGATAGAGACCTGAGCCCAGTCGCCGATAGGCGGCGCCCCGCAGCTGGCCGCGCGTGATTCCCACGCGGCTCGCTTCTTCAATCGTGAATGGCCCAGTCCTGAGTGCGGCAGGCACCGAGGGTTTTACTGGCACCGAACCAGGATGGCTACCGCGGCCCAATCGGCCAACGTTGGTTGTTAACGACCACATGTGTGCCGAATTCGCTGTATCCCTGGCCTGGGATACGACCATTTGAGCCCACATGCGGAATCGCCGGACCCGTTTAAGTGAGCTCTCCGCGTCCCCCCAGCAAAGACATGCGATAGATCTCGAGAACGCCGGAGCGTCCCCGAACCGATGACCGAGTCGTCAGCTCGCTCTGCAGCATTCCGGCCACCGCGCGGTAGACAGTCCCCGTCATCATCACCTCGCCGGCACCAGCATCCATCACGAGCCTCGCGGCGACGTTGACTGCATCGCCCAGGACGCCGAGCTCAGACCGTGCGGCCGACCCTACCGCGCCGATCACCACAGGTCCCGACGCGATGCCGACGCCCACGTCCAGTCGAAACCCCCAGTCGCCGGCGAAGCGGCGATTCAACGCTTCATTGGCCCCGACGATTCCGATCGCTGCGGCCATAGCTCGATTCACGTGGTCGGGTTGGTGACCGCTTGCGCCGAAAGTCGACATGACTCCGTCACCGACGAACTTCTCGACCACACCCCCGCAGATCGCGATCGACCTGATGATCCGCTTGAGGTGCGCGTTGAGCACGTCGAGCAGTCCTGCCGGGTCGTGCGCAAAGCGCTCGGTCATGCGGGTGAAGCCGCGAAGGTCCGTGAAGAGGATGGTCGCCTCCCAGATCACGGGCGTCGGGACAGGTTCCGATGACGCGGCGGGCAAGCGATCCTCGTAGGTCTGGCGCAGCAGGAGCAGCCGGGCGAGGTCGTCATCGTCCGCGGGCAACGCCCGCCGTAGGTCGTGCGGGGCGATCAACTCGCCACCAGCAAAAGGTCGAGGGTTTTGGCAAGTAAGCTCGCCGCGATTGCTGCCGTTTCGGATCCCTTGCGCAGCACCGCCGTTGCACCCGCTTGCTGCAGCGCCATGCTTGCTGTGGAATCGAGATTCTTCGATGTCACCACCACAACGGGGATGTTTGGCAGATGTCGCGCCCGGATCCGCTCCAGAAACGCCTCGCCCTGAAGGCCGGGCAAAACCAAATCCAGGATCACAGCTCGCACATTCGGCATCAGGCGTTCCGCTGTCTCGGCGTCCGCCGCCCAGATCGAACTGAGACCTTTCCCGGTGAGCTCTGCCTCCAGCAGCTGCGCGTAGCCGGCGTCGTCCTCGACCACCAGAACATCTCCCGTTTGCGCCTGCTCCTGAGCCAGCGGAACAGTGAAGTAGAAGATGGAGCCCTTGCCGGCGCCATCCGATCGCACGCCGATCTTGCCGCCATGGACCTCGACTATGTTCTTGCTGATCGCCAGGCCGAGGCCGGTGCCTTTGATTGATCGGCGCTCCGCACCTTCGACGCGATAGAACTTCTCGAAAACCTGCTCGAGCGCGTCGGCCGGCACACCGAGCCCGTGGTCCTGAACATAGACCTCGAGCATTCCGTCAACCACTGCCGCGCCGACCACGATCGTGCCTCCCTCGGGAGAGTATTTGCGTGAGTTCGAAAGGAGATTCGTCAGCACGCGAAATATGGAATCGCTGTCCACCCTGACCAGCGGGAGATTTTCTGGAAGGCTCAGCTCAATCGGGCTACCGCCGTCGCCGGCCAGATCGATCGAACGCTTGATGAGCGCACCCATATCGGCTGGAGCGAATCGCATGGACTGGCGGCCGCGTTCGATCAGCCTGAGGTCCAGGAAGTCGGTGATCAGAGCGGTAAGACGGAGCCCTTCCTGGAGCATGACCCCGAGGTACTGCTTTCGCTGCTTGGGTGTCACGTCGCGTGTCACCAGCAGCTCTGTGAAGCCCACGATGCTGGCGAGCGGTGTGCGCATCTCGTGGCTCACGACCGACAGCATCTCGTCCTTGGCGCGCCCAAGCTCGGCAGTGCTTTCTGCGCGGGCCTTTGACTGCCCGAGCTCCAGCTCCAGCCGCCGGCTCTCAGTGAGGTTCTCCGCCAGCACGAATCGGGCGTCGCGCTCGCCGAACCTTATCGAGTGCGATGTGATCAGGACCTGAATCGTGGAGCCGTCCTTCAAAAGGTGCGGCCACGGGCCGGATCGATCGAAGGTGGGCGAGTTGGCGATCAGCTCGAGGAACTTCGGAACGTCCTGCGGCGGGCGGATCTCTTTGATCGTCATGCCCAGGAATTCTTCTCGCGAGTACCCGTAATCCTCCACCGCGGCGTCGTTCACCTTGAGAAATACAAGCGTGTCGGCGTCATACAGCCACATCGGCTGTGGATGGCTCTCGAAGAGCATCCGGTAGTTGCGTTCCGAGATCATCGCCTTCTGCTCGCTCGTGAGCCGTTCCGCAAGCTCTCTCTTGACGCTCGCCATGAGGGTGTCGAAGTCTTCAGCAAGGGCTGTGACTTCGGCGGCGCCGGTGCCGGCGACGGCCGCGACCGCTGTGCCTTGAGTCGAGCCGCGCATGACATGGCTCAGCCTGCGTACAGGCTCTGCGATCCGCCTAAAAACGATGAACGCCCCCACCAGCATCACGCCTACGCCGGCCAGGATGATGGCGAGGCTCCAGCTCGCAAACTGGTCGGCCGCTGCCAGGGCCGCAGTCTTGTCAGCCCCCGCCAGGACCAGCCAGGTCGTTGCGCCGACCGCGGACCTGCCGTACAGGCGAGCGACGCCGTCGACATCACGGCGTTCGACCGGGCCGGTCGGGCTCGTCAACGATGTGCCCGCCAGGTGTGTACCCACCCAGCGCGTCGGTTGCAGGGAGCGGGTCAGGACCGTGTTGGTGTCGGACGTCGTGACGAGGAACTCCAGGTGACGCGCTCCACCCAGGCTGACGGCAAGATTAGGGCCGATTGGAGCCAGCGCGACGATGCCGACGATCGTGCCGATGCCGTGGATCGGCGAGGATACGACGGCGGAGACCTGGCCGGTGGCCGGATCGACGTAAGGCGCTGTCATCAGTGGGCTGTAAAGCGCGGTAGGCAGCCAGGCGGCCGTGCCGTACATAGGTCCGCTTGGGCGGGGACGAGACGAACACTTCACCGATCCATCGGAACCGACGACGTCGAGATGTCCGCTCGTGAGGATCATGCCGCCGGCGAACGTGAGGTTGCACGACGCGTTGGGAGTTGAAACGACAACGGCAGCCTGCGGGTTCGCGGCCAGCCCGTCGGTTTGCTCCCTCAAAAGGGTCAGTTCATTTCCGATTTCCGTGGCAGCCGCGCGTGCCGCAAAAGTCGCGTCGGCCTCCGCTGCCTGCCGGGCATCCTGCTGGGTCAAGCCTCGAACCGCGACCGCAGCCAGCGCAGCCACCACCAGGAGGAGTGCCATGAATCCCGCCATGTAGTGCCGGAGCGACCAACCGCGTCGGCGCAGCCTCATGGCAGCTGGAGGGCTTCTTCAACCCGCGTGAGCAGGTCCAGTGGCGAGAAGGGTTTGGTCAGGTAGAAATCGGCGCCCGCGATCAGGCCCGTTTCGATGTCGCTCTCCTGGGCCTTGGCCGTCAAGAGGATCACCCTCGTGGCGGCCAGGCTCGGATCCGCTTTGACGAGCTGCAGCACCTCGAGGCCGCTCTTTCCAGGCATCTGGACGTCGAGCAGCACCAGAGACGGTTTGTGCTGCTGGATCATCGCCCAGGCCTGAGCGCCATCGCCGGCCTCGACCACCGTGTAGTCGTCGGACTCGATGGTGGCGTGGACCAAAAGACGCATGCTCGGCTCGTCGTCCGCTATGACGACCGTCCTGATGGCGGGCAGGCCGGTGGGCGTGCGACCGTTCGCCCAGCCGTTAGTCACCGGCTCTTCTCAAATTGATGGACGCCGCCCAGCTGAGTGAGGTCCATCTCCACGCGGGCTGTCTTGAGCCGCTGGAGTGCGAAGGCCGCGATCAGACGGCGCTCGTCGTCGCTGACAGTCACGTGCTCGATCAGCTCTGGCGGTCCCCTCCAGTCGAGGGCGTCGAACCGTCGCCGGCTCGGTAAATGGCGTGCGATCAAAGTCTGCCGGCCCGAGGCGACGGAGCCCTGATGACGATCACCGGGGTGCTCGAAACAGTCGCCGGCACACCGTCTTCGTAGGCGCGCTGGCGCTGTTTGAAGACCAGCGCTCCAGTCCACACGCCGACGATGTAGCCGGCGATTATCAAGGCAAAGACTAGACCCAGATCACCCATTGCTCAGGTCTACCGGCATTGGGCTTCAAAGTCGCCATGTGGTGGCATTGCACGCCTACCCTGCGTGCTTAGGGGGCATTCATATCGGCAGGGTTGACCACCCATCGATTCACATGGGCGGATGACCTGTTTTTGCAGGGAGACTTAACGCCCGAGCTCACGTATTACTTGCGCATGGCCGTATTGAGAATCGCAATCGCTGACCGGCGGGTGGAAGAACGGCGGGGAATCCAGAGGCGCGTGCCGGTCGGAGCGCTCAAGTGGCTGCGCGACTCCAGCCTTCCATCTGCGCCCGCCACCTTCTCCGCAGACCCAGCTCAGATCGTCCTTGGTCAGGCCCTTGCTGCACGCGCCACCGAGGCCACGAGGCTGGCCGCCGAGGCCGCGGTTGCCGCTGGGCTGCCGGAGCTTGCCTCGGGTCGATTTGCCAAACCGCTCCACGATCTTCACAACCTCGCCAGCCGGGTCATTGCAAGGTTCCTCGTCACAGGGCAAGGCACCACTGAGAACGAACGTAACTTCACCAGCAGGGTTGGGGTCATGGCCGCCGTGTTCGGCCTGTCTCTCGCCACGCTCAACCAGTCCTACCTTTTGTGGCGCGACTCCAACCTCCGCGTTCTGAATGACGAGGTCAGACGTCTGGGCACATCTCTGGCGGTTTACGACGAAGCGCGGAGGCTGATCAGGTCGAGCGCGGAAACCGGCATCAAGCGCATGGCACAGGCGTACGAATATCAGATGCAGGTCGTCGGGCGCCGTGAGGGCGACGCGATGGCCCCGCTCCGCCAGGCGCAGCTGCACGCCAGAGCCCTCTAAAGAAATCACCTCCCCAGTTGTGGGGAGCTGGACAGCATTCACCTCCCCACTTGTGGGGAGGTCGGTCGGCGCTTGCGCCGACCGGGTGGGGGAGCTGGACCGTCTATCTGTCCTGGGCTAGTTCTGCTCTTTCGGAATCGCGGGCACACCGGCGCGAATCGCGTCGGCCAGGTGCCGAAGGTCGGCGACGAGCGGGTCGTTTGGATCCGATGTGACAAGAGGCCGGCCGCTGCTGGCCGCCCGGTCTAGGCTTTCCGACCGCTGAAGGACAAAATCCGGCCTGCGCCCGAGCACATTCGTCGCGGCTGCGATGTCCATCGAATGTGCAGTGCTGTAGTTGAGGATCAGGCGAATGCGATGTGGTTCAACACCGAGATTCTCGAACAGATGCAGGCATCCTCGAGTCGCCTTGAGTGATGGCAGCGAGGCGGACGTGACCAGGCAGACCAGGTCGGCGGTGTCCAGCGCGGTCAGCGTACGTTCGCTGAACGACGCTGGAGCGTCTATCAGCACGTACTCGCAAGTGGCGTTCAGGCGGTCGATGGCCAGCTGGATCGCGGGCAGAGTGACCAGCTCGGCGCGCTCGGGTACGTCGGAGCCAACGACCAGCCTTACGCTGCCGGACTCTGTCACGAAGCCTTCGAACAGTGCCTCGTCGACCAACGCCCCGGGAGCGGCCTGGAGGTCCGCCAGGGTGCGGTTCGGCTGCAGGTTGAGGTAGACGGCCGAGTCCCCGAACTCGACGTCGAGGTCCAGCAGCCCGACAGGTCGCGAGGATTGCTCTGCCAGAAGCACCGCCATATTGACCGCGAGCGATGTGGTGCCGACGCCTCCCTTCGCATGGGCGAAAAGCACCACATGACCGCGATTGGCTCTAGCGGCGACGCCTGCAGAGCGCCGCAGCAGAGATTGGACTTTGGCCTCGAGGATCTTCAGCTCGAAGGGCTTGGGCAGGTAGTCATCTGCACCGGCGGCATATCCGGCGAGGGCATTGGGGGGATCGCCCAGGTCCGAGAACATGAGGATTGGGATGCTCGCGGTTCGGTGATGGCTGCGGAGCCGGGTCGTCAGCTCGAAGCCGTTCAGCTCGGGCATTCGCACGTCAGTGATGACGAGGTCGGGTACTTCTTCATGGACGAGCTGGAGGGCTTCGACTCCGTTGCTGGCCTTGCGCACGGTGTAGCCCGTCCGCTCCAGGTAGCCACCGACCATCTTCTGGATCACGCGGTCGTCGTCGACTAAGAGAATGTCCGGCATTACTGCACTGCAACTGTGAGCTTGGACGCGATGGCGCGGGCCAGGTCGCGGCGCGTGTAACCGCCGAGCCCAGTGAGGTCCTCAGTACCGTCTCCGTTCATCATCGCCAGCCCAGCCGCTCCGAATGCGCGTCGTGATTCACGCTGATCGCCCGCGAGCTCCAGCGCGGCGCCCAGCTGAAAGTAGGCGATCGCCAGGTGAGGGTTGAGGTACGTAGCCTGCCGAAACGCGCGGACGGCGGCCCGGAGGTCGCCGCCCGCAGCGGCGAGATCGCCCGCAGCAAGCAGGCCCGGCACATCCGGAGTCGCGCGAACGTCGCCCTCACGCCTGGCGGCAGCGGGGCGCGCCGCGGGTGCGGCGCCGAGCCGCCGGTAGCACGTTGCGTCGGCCACCCGCACCGCCTCGAAGAACTTCGACATTCGTCCGGGCGAATCCGAGTGGCCGAGGAACAGATGACCGCCTGCGGGCATACTCTCGGCGATGCGTTGAATTGCCGCCTCTGTCTCTTCGCGGCCGAAGTACATCAGCACGTTCCGGCAGAAGACGACGGTGGGCTTGTTCACGACGGAGCCGGCCTGTATGCGAGCGAGGTTGTGGTGCGTGATGTGCACGTTGCGACGCACGAGGGGAGCGATTTCAAAGCCGCCCGGTCTGGGGAGCAAATACCGCCTACGTCGCTCTTGCGACAGTCCTCCAACCTCGCCTTCGGTGTAGCGACCGATCTCGGTTCGCGCCAGCGCGCGGAAGGACACGTCAGTGGCGACCACCTGCCAGTTGCTATGACCACTCTCGTCAAGGAGCATCGCGATGCTGTAAGGCTCCTGTCCGTTGCCGCAGCCGGCGCACCACACTGTGTGCGGTTCTTTGCCTGCCTTTCGAGCGAGCTCAGCAAGGGCAACGAATTGAGGTGGGTCCCGAAAGAAGCCGCTGTGCTGAATGGTGACTCGGTCGAGCAGATCATCGAACGCGGCCGGTTCGTGGTAGAGGATGTCGACGTAGGAGCGCACAGGGATGCCCGCGAGGTTCGCGCTTTCCTGAAGCAGCCTCTCCAGCCTGGCGCGGCTTGCGGGCTCGTCTTTGAGTCCTGCTCGCGAGCGGAGAAGCAGCGTGGCCTGGTCGAGCGGATTGATTGCCGTCAAAGGGCTGCCTTTTCCGCACTCCGACCCAGCAGTCGCGAAACCGCGCTGAGCAGACCCGCTTCGTCAAACGACGTCTTGACGATGTATCCGTCCGCACCGGCCTCGAGGCCTCGCTGATGATCTTCCGCACTCGCTCGCGAGGTCACGATCAAGACCGGAATGTTCGCGAGGCGCGGATGCGCCCGGATGCTGCGGGTCAGGACGAAGCCGTCCATGTTCGGCATCTCGAGGTCGGTCACGACCAGATCTGCGGGTTGCTCCGCCAGCATCGCCAGGGCTTCGGCTCCATCGCTCGCGGTGCGCACGCTGTAGCCCCCCCGCTCCAGGATCGACCGCTGCAGCTCTCGCACCATCAGCGCGTCATCGACCACCACCACTGACAGTGCGCGATCGGTCGGCTTGTCAACGACTCTGGATGTGGTCTCGAAGATGGCTGCGCTTCGTTCGTGGAGGTTCGACACATCGAGCACCAGCAGAATCGATCCGTTCGGCTCGATGCTCGCACCGCTCACCGACTTGAGGTCGCGAAGCCGGCCCGTCAAGCCGCGGACCACCACGTCGCGTTTCTGAATCACCCTTTCCACCTGGAACGCGTACGCGTCGGTCTCGGTCCCAAGCAAGACCCACGGCCCTCCTTCGGTCGAGGGCAGGCCGAGCAGCGAGGCGAGGTTGTAGACCGGAATCGCCTGGCCGTCGATCACCGCAAGGTTCTTCCCACTCACGAGCTGCACGTGCTGCGCCTCCAGCATGCGAATGATCCGATGCAGTGGCAGCGCGAAAGCCTGGCCGGCGATGGACACGATGAGGCAAGGAACCACGGTCAGCGTGATAGGCACAACGATGCGGAACTCCGCCCCCACGCCAGGATGGTTGACGACCTCGACCGCGCCGTGGACCGCCGCGACGGCGGTCGCCACGACGTCGAGGCCGACGCCACGACCCGAGCTCTCGGTCAGCACCTTGGCGGTTGAGTTCCCTGGACGAAAGATCAGGCGGAGCGATTCTTCTTCCGTGAGTCCGCTCACGTCGAGCCCGCCTTTGGCCGCAACGGCCCGCACGGCGGCCACGTCGATGCCCGCGCCATCGTCGCTGACCGTGATGATCACCTTCGATCCGACCTGCGTCGCGTGGAGCTTGACCACCGCCTGCTCCGATTTGCCGGCGGCCCGCCGCTGCTCGGGACTCTCGACCCCGTGCCCGACAGAATTCCGAATCAGGTGAAGGAGGGGGGACACGAGCTCATCGAGCACGCCCCTGTCAACCTCGATGTCCTCGCCGATCATCTCCCAGCGAACGTTCTTGCCGGCCACGCGAGCAGAGTCACGGAGCGTCCGGTGAAGGATGGGCTCGAGCGTTCCCACCGGCACCATTCGTGTCCGTTCCGTGACCTCTTGAAGCTGGTTGATCACCTTGGTCAGCTCGCGATACTCTGTCAGAGCATCAGGGTCCATGTGCAGCTCGGTACCGAAAACGTGTCCCACTCTCAGCTGCGCCGCGCTCGCTTCGCCGACCAGCCGGTTGAGCTCGTCGATACGTGCCACCGGAACCTGAAGGGTCGCCAGGTCGACCTGCTTTTTGTCGGAATGATTGTTGGGTAGACGCTGCTTCCCCACTTGTGAGGAAGCCGGCGCGGGAGACGTGCTGGGGTGTGGCTGCTTCCCCACTTGTGGGGAAGCCGGCGCGGGAGACGTGCTGGGGTGTGGCTGCTTCCCCACTTGTGGGGAAGCCGGCGCGCGAAGCGCGCCGGATGGGGAGGTTGAACTTGGCCCGGTGAAGGGAGTTGGTTCTGCTTGCGCCGGCACAACCGCAACAGCCTGAACCGGGACCGGCACCTGCGCCATCGCGGCAACCAGTGCCGGGACGAGCTCCTCAACCGCCGTCACCGCTTCTGGTGCCGGCAGCAGGTCTTCCAGGGCCAACTCGTCGCTGGCGTCCTGCTCGCCATTGGCCGCGCTTGCCACCAGCCGGCCCAGCCCATCGACGACGAGGAGCATCGAGTCGGTCAGCTCCGGGCTCGTGCGGCGCGTTCCCGCCCGCAGCTCGACGAGAAGGTCTTCGAGCCGGTGGGCAAGGCGGCTCACCCGCATCATGCCGACCATGCCGGCCGCCCCTTTCATGGTGTGCGCCTCGCGCAAGATCCCGGCAATCGCGGCCTGGTCTCCGGGTGCTGCCTCGAGCACCAGCAGGCCTGAAGCGATGCGCTCCAGGTGGCCTTTGGCCTCCTCGATGAACAGCGGCCGGAACTCGTCTTCTAGCTCGCCCATTTCATCTCCACCTGGTTCTTCGCCAGCTCGTCGATGTCGATGAGCACCACCAGGCGGCCGCCGCTGCTGTAAACACCAAGCTCACCGGGCCGGCTGCCGGGGCCGACTGGTTCCTCGAAGTCGGCGGCGATCGGCAATTCTTCCGCGGCGAGCGCGACCATGTCCTTCTGGCCGCTCACCAGCACTGCGAATGGCGCCTTGTTGAGCGCGCCGGTTCCTGTCAACACTCCTGTATCCAGGAGGGGGACGATCTCTCCGCGAACGTTGACGACTCCCAACAAGCCGGCCGGCGACAACGGAATCGTGGTCAACACGGGGTGGCGGAGCACCTGGTGCACGGTCTCCATCGGCACGGCGAAGAAAGCAGCGTTGACGCCGAACATCAGCACCCGAATCATTTCTTACCTTCCTGTTCCCATTCCCGGGTCGAGATATCGACGGCGCGTGAAGCCTGGGTGGAAGCGGACGTGGCCACCTCGACCAGGACCTGCGTTGTATGCATCCAGAGGTCCAGCTGCTGGCCGCGGCGCTCGATCGCCATCACGGCTTCAGCGCTGGTAGTGAGCGCGCCTGTCGCAAGCTTGGCGATCTCGGCCGCGGCGGTCTTGGAACGTTCGGCCAGCCGGCGCACCTCGTCGGCGACCACCGCAAAGCCACGACCCGAATCCCCTGCGCGGGCTGCTTCGATTGCCGCATTGAGCGCAAGCAGGGCGGTCTGGTCCGCGATGTCGTTGAGGACGGTAACGACCTGCCGGATTTCGTCGACGCGCCTCGCGTTGGCGGTCGTGCGGTCGCTGGACGCCTGCAGGTCAGTCAGGGCGCGCTGAATGTTGTCGCGCAGCTCGACCGCCTGGTCGACGACGCGAGCAACGGACTCCGCGACCGAAGATGTGTCGTTCGTCAGTCGCGGGAGCGGGACCAATGTGCGACTAAGTTCCACGATCGGTCTCCTTCGCGCTTTCCCAACCCGAGCCCGCCAGGTCAGCGGCGAGCGTGCCCTGTCTGGCTGCGGCCGCGGCAATCTCCTGGGCGGTGACGGCGACGGCGCGGCTGCTTTCGGCGATGCGCTCGATGGCGAGCACAACCTCGTTGGTGGACGCGCGCTGCTGCTGGGTCGCGAGCTGGACCTGGCCGCTCACCTCGGCCATCGCCCGCATCATCGCGAGCCCTCGCTCCATCTGCTTGACACCTTTTTCAAGGGCCATGACAGTCTCGCTGCTCTGCGACTGGGCGCCTTCGACCAGCTTGGCGATCTGCCCGGCCGCCGCCTTGGAGCGCTCGGCGAGCCGGCGCACCTCGTCGGCGACGACGGCAAAACCACGACCGGCGTCGCCCGCGCGGGCGGCTTCGATGGCGGCGTTGAGGGCGAGCAGGTTGGTCTGGTCGGCGATGTCGTTGATGAGGTCGAGGATGCCCTCGATCTCGTTGACCCGACCGGCGAGCGCGAGCGTGCGATCGCCGGAGGCCCTGAGGTCGGTCTGGGCGAGCTCCAGGTTGGCCTGCACTTCGCCGGCCTGGACTGCGACGCGATCGACGGTGTCGGCGATCGAAGCCGAGGTGCGCGCGACCTCCTCCATGCTCGCCGAGGAG
>Ga0209117_1000265_pt1 | contig 27276 bp, 33 predicted proteins | sample BlaSpr_A8_OM2_M2_FD_187978 | JGI IMG/M metagenome (GOLD analysis project Ga0209117, IMG submission 187978) | Forest soil microbial communities from Thunder Bay, Ontario, Canada - Black Spruce, Ontario site 2_A8_OM2_M2 (SPAdes) (version 2) | ecosystem: Environmental > Terrestrial > Soil > Boreal... | reverse complement strand
CGCAGCCAGCGGCGTTTTTCGACGCTCCAGGTCCAGACTGCCAGGATGATGGTGAGGAGTCCTACGAATTCTGCCACCATGCGATGGCCATGTTCGTATTTAATGCCGCCAACCATGTAGGGCATTTTGTAAAAGGAGCCGAAGGTGGTGGGCCAGTCGGGGACGGATAAGCCGGCGTCATTGCTGGTGACGAGCGCCCCGGCGACGATCAGGACGAGGGTGGCGCAGGCGGTGAAGACGGCAAATCGGTGCAACCCGCGATGGTACGGAATTTCGATGCCCTTCAGGATAGCCCCCAGGAGAAACGAGCGATGCAGCGGTGCCCGGCACGTTTCCCGAGACGCATCAGTTTACCACCGCGCCACGCCGCGTTTCTATGCTTGCGTCGGCGTCGGCGGCTGTTGCACCGCTGCGGTGGATGCCTGCGATTCCATTGCCTGGATGATGGCGTCGGCGAATTCCGAAGTGCCGGCGTTGCCGCCCACGTCGCGGGTAAGTTTGCTGCGGTCGCGGTAGACCTCGTCGATGGCGTTGCGGATTTTCAAGGCGGCGTCGTGCTCGCCGAGATGGCGCAGCATGAGCAGGGCGGATCGCAGCACGGCGGTGGGATTGGCAATATTCTTTCCGGCGATGTCGGGCGCGGAACCGTGCACGGCTTCAAAGATGGCGCACTCGTGGCCGAAATTCGCACCTGGCACCAGGCCCAAGCCGCCGACCAGTCCGGCGCACAGATCGGAAATAATGTCGCCGTAGAGATTCTCCAGCAGCAGCATGTCGTACTGGTAGGGGTTCATCACCAGTTGCATGCAGGTGTTGTCGACGATGTGCTCGCCGTAGGTGATCTCGGGATACTCTTTCGAGATGTTGCGGGAACAGCGCAGAAATAATCCATCGGACATCTTCATGATGTTGGCTTTGTGGATGCAATGAATTTTCTTGCGCTTGTTCTTGCGGGCGTGCTCGAAGGCGAAACGCGAGATACGGGTGGAAGCCTTCTCGGTGATGATCTTCAGGCTCTCGACCACTCCGGGGACAACTTCGTGTTCGATGCCGGAGTAAAGTCCTTCGGTGTTTTCGCGGACGACGATCAGGTCCACTCCCGGATAGCGGGTGGGAATGTGCGGCAGGTTGCGGATGGGCCGGAAGTTGGCAAAAAGTTCGAAGCGCTTGCGGAGTTCGACGTTGATGCTGGAGAAGCCGCCGCCGATGGGCGTGGTCACGGGGCCCTTCAGTCCGACGCGGGTGCGCTCGATGGATTCGCTGAGTTCCCTGGGAATGTATTCCTTGTACTTCTCAAAGGCTTCGGCGCCGGCGGCGAAGCTTTCCCATTTGAATTTGACGCCGGTAGCTTCGATCATGCGAACCGTGGCCTGGATGACTTCGGGGCCGATTCCATCGCCGGGGATCAGCGTTACTTTATGTGCCATAGGTAATCAAACTTGAAATCGGGTCATCGGATGGTCGGGTCATCGGGTTATCAAAAACCCACTAGAAACTTGGTTTTCGATCACCAGATCACCCGATGACCCGATCACCCGATTTGTTGGCCTTGCCCTTCGGCTCGGGCGCTTCTTTCTCTTTGTCTTTTGCCTTGAGCAGATCTTTCAGTTCGGTCATGAATTCCTGCACGTCTTTGAAGTCAAGATAGACGGAGGCGAACCTTACATAGGCGACTTTGTCGTAGCGGCGCAGGCGGTTCATGATCAGCTCGCCGATTTCGCTGGTTTTGCGCTCGCGCTCGGCGGACTCGATGACGAAGGTCTCGGCTTCATTGACGATCTGCTCGAGTTTACCGATGGGCACGGGGCGCTTCTCGCAGGCGCGCATGAGGCCGTTGAGCACTTTTTGGCGGTCAAAGCGCTCGCGGCGTCCGTCTTTTTTTACCACCATGTACGGGATTTCATCGATGCGCTCATAGGTGGTGAAGCGCTTTTCGCACTTCAGGCATTCGCGGCGGCGGCGGATGGAATCGGCTTCCTTGCTCTCGCGCGAATCCACGACTTTGTCATTTTCAAACCCGCAAAAGGGGCATTTCATGCGCTTGGTTGCACCTGGAAATGAATGATGGAAATAAATGATGATTGTAGCAGGCGATGCGGGAAGGAACGCTAGGACACTCAATCTACGGCCCGGTCGGAAAAGGCGAGGCCGACATTGTTTTGTTGACCAATATAAAACTGTAGCCAGATTATCTGCTGCCCTTTCCCAATTTCTTAAGGAGCCACAGCAAGGTCAGCCGCTCGTCTTTTGAGAGGACGCCGGCGGCCTTTTCCATCGCGGTCACGTGCTTCCGGAAAATCCTGGTGATGAGCGCGCGTCCTTTCGCCGTGAGTTCGACCAGGCGTACGCGCCGGTCGTCCGTATTCTTCCGTTTCACCAGCGCTTTCTTCTCCAAGCGATCGCACCGCGACACTGATCGATCCCGGCGTGAGCCATACTTTGGGACCAATCGTATTGACCGGCAACGGTCCCTTGTGGAGCAGCACTTCGAGGCACGCTTGTGGGAGTGGGGTTCATATGCCGGCGATACGCTCTGATTACATCCTGTTGGCCGACCATTCGCTCACAAACGACATTGCCTCAACTTCGACGCGCTCCCGTGGCGCCTCGTCGATATTCTTTAGGTGCCATACCGAGAACGCGTTTGAAAGCCTTGCTAAACGCCGCGTCAGAGTCGTAGCCAACAGACTTTGCTACCTCGAACAGCTTCCTACCCTCTTCCTGTAGCAATCCGGTCGCCTTGTACATTCGCCAGTTCGTCAAATATTCGAGTGGCGTTTCCGCAAGCAGTTCCTTAAATCTCAATGCGAAGGCTGAGCGAGACATACCCGCTGCCCCGGCCAGTGTTTCCACCGTCCACGGACTCTCGACTCTCTCATGCATTGCTGTGAGCGCGGCTCCAATTTTTGGATCGAAGATCGCGCGAAGCCACCCGCTTTTACAATTTTCGGAGCTCGATGCTATGTGGGCACGAACACACTGTATGAACAAAATATCCGCGAGCCGGTTGACCATTACTTCCGAGCCCGGTGCTGGTTCTGCCATTTCCGATGCGAGCAACTGCAAAGTCGCGTGGAGTGCCAGGCTTTGGGCTTGATCTGCCTTGACCAGTATCAACTCCGGAAGCAAACGTTTCAGGGGCTTGACGCTGGTCTGCCCAAAGCTGAACCATCCCGAGATGATGGTGGTCGGCGCGCCGCCTCCGCCGTAATGGATCACGTTGCTGCCGTTTTTAGGCGCAGCCTCACAAAAGCTGCGGGCACGGGTGCGTGGGTTGTCGCGCAACGCGTACGTGCTCGCCGGTGCTAACAGGAAGCAATCTCCGCCGGTGAGCGGAAGTGGATCCGGCATCCCTTTTACGCTCAGCCAGCAATTGCCGCGCGAAACCATCCCGAAGTGTGCTAACTGCGATGGCGAGTTCTTCACCGTAGACGAGTGAGCCGCTGCTTCTTCCCCGTGCTCTGCCACACGAATAAGTCCCCAGGGTGCAGTGGCCTCCAGGCGGGCATGCACTACGCTGGCCACGTGCATCGTCTTGAACAGATCTGTAATGGGGTCCAATTTTAGCCTCCAGTGTGGACGATTAGACAAATTATCTGGACTAAATGACAGATCTAGTCCACCAGCCCGGACATCTACTCTATCAGTTTGGATGAATCTTGCGGCTCAGAAGGTGCATATGAAACTACTTCGAATTGATTCCAGTGCTCGGTCCAGTTCAGTAACTCGACAATTAACAGCGAAGTTCGTTGAGGAATGGAAAAAGAACCACCCCACTGGCGAGGTGATAGAGAGAGACCTCGCGACAACCGTGCTGCCGCACATCACGGATCATTGGTCCGGGGCACACCTCGAACCGTCTCAGCTGACGCCTGCTCAGCGGAATTATCTGTCCACCTCTGATCTCTTGATCGAAGAACTGCAGGCAGCGGGCACCATCCTAATTGGTGCGCCCATGTACAACTTCGCGATTCCTTCCTCCCTCAAGGCATGGATCGATCAGATTGTGAGGATGGGCAAGACGATTGGTTATGGAGCAAGCGGTGCGCGCGGACTCCTAGCCAACAAAAGAGTGATTGTCGTCACCGCGCGAGGCGGCGCCTATGGAAAGGGCACTCCCGCAGAGAAGTTCGATTTTCAGGAACCCTATTTGCGTCACATTTTCGGATTTATCGGTCTCACGGATGTGACATTCATTCATGCTGAGAACCAGGCGCGGGAGGAGGCCGGTAAACGATTAGCCGCCGCTGCCGAAGAAATTGGACGCCTGGCGGTTGAGCAAAACCAGCAAGTTGCTTATTGAAGCATTGAAATAAGGAAAACAAGCATGCATGCACGAACGTGACTCTATGGATGGTTCAATGCCTGCGAAGTTGGAGAAAGGACAACCCATGCCTAACCTGGAATCCACGACCAAAACCGCTGCTCATTCTCTGACCGCAACCGTCACGACGCAAAGTCCCCTTTCCCGCATCGCCAGACGCACCCGTGGACAGAGTCACGGGCCGATCACACGCCTGATGTCTCCGTCGGACTTTGGCCATCTTTTGAAACCCTTCGTATTCCTTGACCTCTTCGATACCGAGGGAAAACCAAACCCCTTTGCCGGTTTCGGGTTCCATCCACATTCCGGCATCGCCACCCTTACCTATGTTGCGGAGGGCAGCGTCCGTTATGAAGACACGAACGGAGCGACGGGCTTGTTGCCCGCCGGCGGCGTCGAATGGATGCGGGCCGGCGGTGGCGTTTGGCATGGTGGCGGCTCCGGCGAACCGGGACGGACGCGGGGCTTCCAGCTTTGGATCGCCTTGCCGCCCGAACTCGAGTTGGGACCATCGGAGAGCATCTATCTGTCACCGGAGGTCATTCCCCACGATGGGCCGGCGCGTGTCCTCCTCGGCAGCTACGGAACTGTGACAAGTGCGATTAAAGCCCCATCACCGATGAACTACCTCGTTGTGCGTTTGACGGCTGGAGAACGATGGAGCTACCAGCCGCCCGCCGGGCACACTGTCCTCTGGACCGCCGTGGGGATGGGTTCCGTTGTGGTCGCGAATCAGCCGCAACAGGACGAGCTGCGGCAGGGCGAACTAGTGGCCTTCAAGCCCTCGAACGCCGCGATCGAATTCGAGGCTGAATCCGATGCGGAGTTCGTCCTTGGCTCGGCTGTGCCCCATGATTACGACCTGGTCTTGGGCTCCCACTCGGTGCATACAAGCGCCCACGCGCTGCGTGAGGGCGAGGCGCGGATCTCGGCGATCGAAACACGCCTGATTCAGCAGGGCAGACTCTGAACAAGAGGAGCACAACGCCTCCCAGAGCAAACGAAAACTTCCGTGAAGATCGCGCTTGTAACGGGAGGCAGATGCGCCGACGGCCACTGGAAACTGACCCAACACCCGCTATTCAGGTTGCTTCCTCCACCGCCGCGACCTCGTCCGCCTGCGCCGTCTCCTCGGAAAGCTTGCGCAGCGACAGGCGCTCTTGATGGGAGAGTAACAGTCCAACCGGAACGATGGCGACAAACGTCACCAGCCACAGCATGATGCCGCAACTGGCGGCCAGTTCCGGGGGAACGTCGAAGACGCGGTGCAGAGCCGCGATGGTTGCCAACTGGGATCCGCCGCCGATCCCGGGCAACTGAACCAGGGAGCCAATCATGCTGGCTCCCATGAGCACCAGCACCTGCGAGCGGCGAATATCCAGAATGGCCACGCCATAGGAGTGGGCTACCTCCTGGTAGGCCATGATGATCATGAACCACATCACGAGCGAGAGCCCGATGAGCGCGAGCAGCGAGAGTGGGTTGTGGATGGTGTTTAGTCCGCCGCGGAATTCGCGGACGCGGGTGGCGATCTTGTGTCCCAGATTCGCGGCGAGGTGAGAGAAGCGGCGCTCGACCCAATCGGCGATGGCTTCGCCCTGCCAGTGGACGGCTGCCGCTCCCAGCGAAATGGCCGCGACCAGCGCGACCAGCAGGAATCCGCCTTCGCGGAAGCGGTTGTAAAAGGGAAGCGAGCGTGGACCGCCAGACACAAAGATCGCGCTCACCAGCAGCATGGTGAATGCGCCGATATCGAAGATACGTTCGACCGCCCAGACCGCCAGTTGTGACGAGAAGCTCAAGTTCTGGCGGCGCGCAATCAAATAAGGGCGGATCAGTTCGCCGGGGCGGCCCAGCAGTGCCAGGCCGGTGAAGCCAATGATGGTGGGCGCAACCAGGCTGGCGGAGGAGGCTTGCGGGCGCACCGGACGAAGGAAGATCTTCCAGCGAATGGCGCGCACCACGTAGGCGAGGTAAATGAGCGCGATGCCGTGTAAAACATGAATCCACTTTTGCGGGCGCGTTTCGCGGAAGCGGGCCCAGTCGAAGTTCTGCCAGGTCCGGAACTGCAGATAAACCAGTACGGCCAGCACCAGGGAGACCACGGCATAGACCACGTATCTTTTTTTATTCATTCAGTCTTGTTGATTCCGTCTTGTGCGTCTGGTGCTGATCATTCGGCGTGGAGCAGAGGAGTGGCGCACTTGTGGCGAGCAAGCCCCCCCGAATGAAGGTAAATGAGAGAGGAGGCAGGGTCAACGAGGAGATTCGGCGGTAACGGCGTTGGCTGCGGGTTTCGAAGCGCCATGGGCGTGGCTCGGGGCTTTGCCAGGTCCTCGGGCGGAGACCTCTTTTTTTTGTTTCGCTTCCTTTTCCTGGGCGATCTCCTGGGCGATCTTCTTGCGGTTGTACTCGTGCACAATTCGAGCCACGTAGGCGCGGGTTTCGCGAAATGGCGGCACTCCCTGATACTGTTCGACGCGCTCGGGACCGGCGTTGTAGGCGGCCAGCGCCTTGACGAGATCGAAATCGTAGCGCTCCAGAAGTTCGCGCAGATAGCGGCTTCCGCCTCCGACATTGGCTTGCGGATCGAAGGAATCTGCCACGCCAAGTTGGTTGGCGGTGCCGGGCATCAGTTGCATGAGTCCGCGGGCGCCTTTGGGGGAAACGGCGTGCGCGTTGAACCCGCTTTCCGCGTGAATCACGCTGTTCACGAGGTCGGGATCGAGATGATAGGCGGCACTGGCGGAGTTTACGACTTGATTCAGAGGGAGCGCCGTGACCGATTTTGCAGAGCCGGATTTCACAGACTCAGACGGAGCGGGGATGGAGGCGTGCGTATCCGCGGGCGCCGGCAACAAGAGATCTTTTTCGTAACCGGTGATTTCTTCCGTGGGCACGTCGGTGAAGCTGGAATCGTCGGCAGCGAGAAAGAGCCGAGTCGTTGTTCCCATCACCAGGCGATGCTCGTGGCGGATGGAGAAGCCGTTGCGGAGGATGGCCAACTCGGCGGCAGTCGCGGGAGGAGCGAGCAAAGCCACGGCTACGGCACAGAAAAGCGCGGCGGCTTTTGCCGCAATTCTCGCAGCCCCCTCCATCGCAAATGGTCCTCTTCGAATCATCACAAGCTGTTCACGATCGCTGGTCCGCCAATCACTGGTCCGCGAATCTGGTCCACGACTACCGGTTCGAGCGTCTTTCCATTCAGCACGTGCTCGATGGCCGCGGATACACCGCTTTCGGCGTTCGAGCGGGTAAGCGTCCAGCCGCGGGAGCGCAACTCCTCAGATGCATTTCCCATGATAAAGGGGTGGCCGGCGAAAGCAAGCATTTCAATGTCATTATAGTTGTCACCAATGGCCATGACCTGCTCGCGGGTGATGCGCCGGTAACTGGCCCAGCGCTCCAGCGCGTGTCCCTTGGAACAGCCGGCGTTGAGCACATCGACAATCGAAAGATCGCGGCCCGGGTACTCGGTGCGCAAAACTGTGATGGGCAGGCCGCAGCTTCCGAGGACTTGCAAAACCCGCTGCATGTGCGCGACGGGGCCGCAGAACATGGCCTGCACCGGGTCGGTCGTGAGCGCATCCTCGATCGGAACCACGAACTTGATGTACTGCATGTTCTTCTCCAGCCAGCGCTGGATGTTGGCTTCCAGCTCATCCAGACGCTCGAGCACGATGGCGCCCGAAGCATCGCGGTGAAGATCATTGCTGTCAAAAGTCAGAACCGTCTGACCGCGAAATTCCCGCATCACGCGGACGAGTTCGCGGCAGGTCTCCTCAGGCAGCAGGTCGCGGTGGAAAGTCTCTCCGGCGAGGGAGCGGGTGATAGCGCCGTTGGAACTGATCAACCAGAGATCAAATCCCAGTTGTTGGGCGATGGGCAGGGCAAAGGTGTGGCGGCGCCCAGTGACCAGGATGACCTCGATGCCTTGGGCGTGCACGCCTCTGAGGGTTGCGAGATCGGTTTCGGAAATCTGAAATTCCGGATTGAGCAGGGTGCCGTCAATATCGATGGCGATGAGGCGAAGGGAATTGGCGGGCACACACAATTTTACCATTGAGTGCACGTTGGCCCTCTCCCCTTCCCAGAACAAAAAACCGATTCACCACGAAGGACACGAAGTATCACGAAGGCCGTTTCTCTTAAAGATTCCTTTGTGTACCTTCGTGGCCTTAGTGGTGAATGCTCATCCGTATTATGTGCGACAATCATTCCCCACGGAGGCCATCCATGAAATCAAGATTCCTGCTGTTGTTTCTGACTCTGCTTCCCGTATCTCTCCCTGCCCAGCCCGCACCCGAAACCGGCAAGCCTTTCGTGGTCGAATACTATTACAAGGCCAAATGGGGGCATGCCGACGAGTTTCTGCAGTTGTTCAAGAAGAACCACTACCCGCTGCTGAAAAAGCAGGTGGAGATGGGCCGCATGCTCAAGGTCTGGATGGACCAGCCCCGCTACCACACGACCGAAGACGGGCGCTGGGACTATCGCGTGACCATCGTGTTCAAGAACTCGACGGTTGCGAATGAGCCGTTCGACGAAGACGCGCTGAAGAAGCAGCTTTGGCCCGACCAGGCCACCTATGCGAGGGAAGAGCAGCGCCGGTTTGAAATCCTCGACGGACATTGGGACCTGCCGATCAAGAACGTGGATCTGGACGGCAAGTAAGTGCCGGGGCGGCGGGCCTGGACGCCTCCGCCGGCAGCCTCACGCATTTCTGGTGACTTCCGATATCATTTTCTTCCCAAAGCGTTTGTTCTCCAAACGAGGCTTCCCACGCGAGTTCTGCGGTGGGCCAGTCCAGAAAATATGTGACTAAGAAATCCTAATGTGTGGTAAAATGCTCGAACTCCCCCCTGTTGTGAAATATCAAGAATCGAGAGGACTAAGCCAAGATCCTCCAGATTGGTGTCACCAAACAAAGGAGGAGCCATGATTCGAAGAATAAGTGCATTCTTGCTCACCATCGTTGCGATGGTGTTAGTCGCAAGTTTCGTTTCTCACGCGCAGTCGCAGTCCTTGATGACGCGTCATGTGCGTGAAGTGGTGTCCAATGGGCTCGCCAAGCCCGTCGGACGTCTCCCCGCAACGCAGACCCTGCGCCTTGTCCTGGTTCTGCCGCTCCGCAACCAGGCAGAGTTAGATAATTTCTTGAAGGAACTCTACGATCCTACCAGCGGGTCCTACCGCCAGTTCCTCACGGTGGAAGAGTTCACCGCGAGGTTTGGCCCTCGCGAGGAGGACTACGCCGCCCTGACCAATTTCGCGGAATTCCACAGCCTCCAAGTGGTTGCCACTTCGCGCAATCGCCTGAACCTGGATGTCGTGGGATCGGTGGCGAGCATTGAGCAAGCCTTCCATATCACCATGGGTGTCTACCAGCATCCGACGGAGGATCGCACCTTCTACGCTCCGGATCGGGAGCCTACCCCGGACTTGCCAATCCAGTTGTGGCACATCGCGGGCCTGGACAACTATTCGATTCCGCGTCCCGCCCTCCACCATAAAGCTCCAACCGCGGGGCCTAGCGCCACCACTGGCTCCGGCCCTTCGGCCTCTTTTCTGGGCAGCGACATGAGGGCGGCATACTGCGGCGGAACAACTCTCACCGGCGCCGGCCAGTCGCTCGGGCTACTGGAGTACTACGGTACCGATTTGGACGACCTGACCACTTACTACGCGAACGCTGGGCAGACGAACAATGTCCCGATCACGCTCAAGTCCACGGACGGGACCAGCACGAGCTGTGTCTGCAGCCTGTTTCTTTTTGGTTCCTGCTTGAGTGGCTGTGACGACACCGAACAGACCTTAGACATGACTCAGGCGCTGGGCATGGCCCCGGGCCTGTCCAGTCTGGTGATGTACGTGGGATCAAAGGATATTGCCATCTTTAACGCCATGGCTACGGCCAGTCCGCTGAACGCGCAATTGAGCTCCTCATGGGTATGGAGCCCGGCGGACCCGAATACGGACAACCCTTATTTCCTGGAGTTCGCGGCGCAAGGCCAGAATCTGTTTCAGGCAGCCGGCGACAGCGGTGCGTGGACTTCGTCGTCCACGATTTGGCCGGCGGATAATCAATATCTCACCTCGGTCGGCGGGACATCGTTACAGACAAGCAGCGCGGGCGGCCCCTGGAGTTCAGAAACCACTTGGGGAGACGGCGGGGGCGGCATTTCTCCGAACAACGTTGCGATTCCTTCCTGGCAGACGGCCACGGCAGCCGGCTGCTCCAATTGTTCGAAAACCCTTCGCAACGCCCCGGACGTTTCGGCAAACTCGGATTTCACGTTTTATGTTTGCGCGGACCAGAGCGGCTGCACTGCCAACCAGTACGGCGGAACCAGCTTTGCAGCGCCCATGTGGGCCGGCTATCTGGCGCTGGCCAATCAACAGGCGCTTCTCAACGGCAATCCGACGCTCGGCTTCATCAATCCAACCCTCTACACAATTGGATTGGGATCGAGCTATGACACCGATTTCCACGATATCGCCAGTGGCAGCAACGGCTATTCGGCAACAACCGGCTACGATTTGGCAACTGGCTGGGGCAGTCCGAACGGATCGGGCCTGATCAACACCCTGACTGGGGCTGCGACGCCAAGCTTCACGCTATCGGATTCCCCTAGCAGTCTGACAATCACCCAGGGCGGTGCCGCCGGCACCAGCACCATCACGGTCACCGACGTGAACGGATTCACCGGCAGCGTAACGCTTGCCGCATCCGGTCTGCCAAGTGGAGTAACCGCAGCGTTCGGCACGAACCCGACATCCGGGACCAGCACGCTCACGCTGACGGCGAGCGCCACGGCCGCCACCGGAACGGCGACGGTGACCATCACCGGCACCTCCGGCAGCCTGGTCGCAAAGACTACGCTGGCTCTCACGGTCAATCCTGCTGCGGGGTCGCCAAACTTCACCATCAGCGCCTCGCCTGCTTCTTTGACCGTAGCCCGAGGCGGCAGCGGAAAAAGCACCATCATCACCATCACCAGCCAGAACAGTTTCAACTCTCTAGTCACGCTTACTGCTACCGGCCTGCCCAGTGGGGTGACGGCGGCGTTCTCGCCCAACCAGGTGACTCCGGCGGCAAACAGCAGCGCGACCTCGACCCTCACGCTAACCGCTTCCGCCACGGCGACCACCGGAACCGCCACGGTGACCGTGACCGGACTTTCCGGCTTACTCAGCCACAGTACGACCATCAAATTGACGGTGAAGCGCCGGTGACGGGCAACTTTGGGCATGATCACGGGGCAAGGATCACGACGACCTGGTTCTTGCCGTGAAGTAAACGCTGTGCAGCGAGCCTGACCAGGCAGCAATTGAGCCTTCAACCAACCATTCGAGCCGGCCCCGCATGGGGCCGGCTCGATGTTTTTGTGTCAGCCGACCGTTTGTAAAGAACCTCCGCAGTACAATTGGTTTTCTTTTGGCAGTTGTGGCTAGAGAGGGCTGACTGAAATCCGCACTGCTGATAATCGATGTTCAGGTCGGTCTAGTGAGACTGATGCCGCCCGAACTGCGGGATCGTGTTTTGTCGAATATCACGGTTCTGCTGAGTAAGGCGCGCTCCTCTGAGGTACCCGTCTTGTTCATCCAGCACGACGGTCCCAAGGGACATCCCATCGAAGCAGAGACCGCGGCGTGGGCGATACATCCTTCGATTCCTCCGCTGTGTGGAGAGCCCGTCATCAGAAAGAAGGCGTCGGACTCTTTCTTCGAGACGAGACTTGCAGAAGAACTTCAGACCCGCGAAATCAGCCATCTGGTCATTGTGGGTGGCATGACGGAATACTGTGTTGATACCACTTGCCGCCGTGCAGTTACGCTGGGCTACGATGTGACGTTGGTAGCCGACGCGCATCTCACACGCGATACTCCGGTTCTGACGGCCTCGCAGATCATTGCGCACCACAACCTTCTCCTCGACGGCTTTGCTGCGGGAACGCATTCCATCCAGGTCATACCGGCGGGCGAAATTTCTCTCTGAAGCTCACCAGCGCCCTCGCGAACACCATCCACTGCTTTGTGGACGCCATTGAAGGGGTTTTCCTGGGGAGTCAGGCGCGCGCGTTTGCAAAAAGCTCACCGGATACGAGAACATACTTGGTTTGCATACATCCTACAGTTCCTACAAGGAAGCAGCCAAAATATGGCGAAGGTGAAAAAGTCCGCCACTGAAGCAGCGCGCAAGGCGACGGTCGAAGTGAAGTCCTCAAGCAAAGCACACATCGCCGCCGGGCACGACGGCGCGATCGAGCCGGCCAAGGGCAAGCTGGGCGTGATGATCCCCGGCATGGGCGCAGTCGCAACGACGTTTGTTGCGGGCGTGGAAGCGGTGCGCAAGGGAATCGCGCACCCCATCGGCTCGCTCACGCAGATGGGAACCATCCGTCTGGGGAAGCGCACCGATGGCCGCTCGCCGAAGATCAAGGAATTCCTTCCGCTTGCCGGGCTCAATGATCTGGTGTTCACGGGCTGGGACATTTTCGAAGACAACATGTACGCCGCCGCCCGCAATGCCGGTGTGCTGGAGCGCGATCTGCTCGACAAAGTGAAGGGGCGGCTCAGCGCCATCCAGCCGATGAAGGCGGTGTTCGATCACAACTACGTCAAGAAGATCGACGGGCCGAACGTGAAGAAGGGGAAGAACAAGCTGGACCTGGCCGAGCAGCTTCGCCAGGACATCCGCGACTTCCGGAAGTCGAGCGGCGCCAGCCGGCTGATCACCATCTGGTGCGCTTCGACGGAGACCTTCATTGAGCCGAGCGCCGCTCACCAGAGCCTGAAGGCGCTCGAAAAAGCGATGAAGGAGAATGACGAAAACGTCGCGCCCTCGATGGTGTACGCCTACGCCTCGCTCATGGAGAGCGTGCCCTTTGCCAACGGTGCGCCGAACCTGACGGTGGACGTGCCGGCGATGCTCGAACTCTCGCGTGAGCGCGAAGTTCCCATCTGCGGCAAGGATTTCAAGACCGGCCAGACTTTGCTGAAAACCGTGCTGGCCCCCGCCTTCAAGGCGCGGCTGCTCGGGCTGAGCGGATGGTATTCCACCAACATCCTGGGCAACCGGGACGGCGAAGTGCTGGACGATCCCGGGTCTTTCAAGACCAAAGAAGAATCGAAGCTGGGAGCGCTAGAGCACATTCTGCAGCCGAGTTTGTATCCCGAGCTCTACGGCAATATTTTCCACAAAGTTCGCATCAACTATTACCCGCCGCGTGGCGATAACAAAGAAGGTTGGGACAACATTGATATTTTCGGCTGGCTCGGCTATCCGATGCAGATCAAAGTGGACTTCCTGTGCCGCGACTCGATTCTGGCCGCGCCGATCGTCCTCGACCTGGTGCTCTTCCTCGATCTAGCGCAGCGCACGCCGGAGCTGCGCCGCCTCGGAATTCAGGAATGGCTAAGCTTCTACTTCAAGTCGCCAATGACGGCGCCGGGACTGTATCCGGAGCACGATCTGTTCATCCAGTTGATGAAGCTGAAGAACACCCTGCGCCACCTGAAGGGCGAAGAGCTGATCACGCATTTGGGGCTGGAGTACTACGACTGAGAATTGTGTAGGGCGGACACTCCTGTCCGCCCAGCTTCCTAAGTACCGGAGTCGCGATCGTGAGCTTCGATAGCCGCTTCGATGGATTCGAAGCTTCCGGCTCGATCGTCTGGTGTCTGTTCAGCGAACAATTCGACGAATTGCTGTTCTAACTCGGCAGCTTTTTCCTGATCGAAAGGCAAATGATAGAAGTCGGCACTTTGAACCGTGTACCTTCCCGACGAGACATTCTTGAAACACCGATATCGCACTATTCGCGTGGGTGTGGTCCTTCGCCAAACATCAATAGCTTGGTATAAGGGCATAATCGCTTCCGCTTACCACACCGTCCGAATCAGCGGACTCCGCCGAATCCGCTCATCGCGCGTCACCAGCGTCAACCCTTCGGCGCGTGCTGTGGCGCCAATCAGGCGGTCAGCCGGATCGCGCGGATAATCCTCTGGGAACTGCGCCGCCAGAGCCGCAATCTCAGGAGTAATTGGCCGCATCGTCACTCCCTCTAGAAATCGAAGTACCGAGGTTTCGACCGTACCGTATCCTTGGATCCTCCCGGACGCAATCTGCCAAGCCAGTTCGTAGGCGGTTATCGCGGACACTGCCAGACCATCGACACGGCGTGCGCGACGAATCGCCGAGGCTGCGGCTTTCGAAAGCCGCTTCGAGTCGGCAACCGCCCATATCAGTACGTGCGAGTCGAGCAGGATCACGACGACTCCCATCCATCGATGGGGGACTCGATATCGCCGACGACGCGGAAGACTCCCTCCAGCCTCCCAATAAAATCGTCCTTGTCCTCGTCCGCGGGAACCAGTTTGGCCACGGGCTTTCCGCGCTTAGTGATTATCAACGGCTCACGCGTCGAGCGGACATCTTCCATGAGGGTGAGGCAGCGCGCTTTAAATTCTCCCGCCGCAATTTTCTTCATGGACAGATTATAACATACATGGTCATCTATCGCTGACCATCTCCTTGGTTACGCCGAATACCAATCCGGCGGCGCGCTCGCGATAGAATCTTGCGATGGCTGGTAAGAAATCCAAACCCAAAGCCGGGCGCTCCGAAGCTGGACACGACACACGCTACGTACAACTGCAGAAGAACTACTGCTTCGTCTGCGGCAAGAACAACCCTGACGGCATGCGGCTGCGCTTCACTTACGACGAGGAGCGCGACTGCTTCGTGTGCCGATTCCGGCTGGGCAAGCGCTACAACGGACCGCCCGGACACTGCCACGGCGGCATTATCGCGACGATTCTCGATGAAGCGATGGGCAAGGTGAACAAACTGCGTCACGTGGTGGCGCTGACTTCCGAGATTACCGTGAACTACCTGAAGCCGGTGCCGCTGATGCAGCCACTGCGCGTGGAATCGCGCGAGGTTAAGGTGAAGGGCCGGAAGCACATCAATATGGCCGAGATCCTGAACGAAAAAGGGGAAGTATTGGCGCGCAGTCGGGGCCTGTTCATCGCGATTGATGCGCGCCGCATGTTTGCGCGGTTTGTAGACCGCTGATGCTCGTGTGGGGACGGGGCGGAGCCTGTCCTGAGTCTGGTCGAAGGGCCCCGTCCTGGCGGGGCAAAGCCCCGCCACCACAGAATTTTCCACACGAGCAAGGCCGGGGTACCGCGAATTGTGCACGGGCTGTAAAATGAATGTCAGGGCAACTAACTCCCAGCACCCGTAAGGGTTTGTGCTGATGGCTGACGGCTGAAAGCTGAAAGCTGAAAGCTGTTCCCGGAAGAGAGCTCACCTATGTCGCAGAACAATGGACACAGCACCAACCTTCGCCTGAAGACCGGGCTCGCCGAAATGCTCAAGGGCGGCGTCATCATGGACGTCACCACCGCGAAACAGGCGGAGATCGCCGAGAGAGCCGGAGCGGTAGCGGTGATGGCTCTGGAGCGCGTCCCGGCGCAGATCCGCGCCGAAGGCGGGGTGGCGCGCATGGCCTCGCCTAAAGTGATTCGCGAGATCATGGCGGTGGTCGATATTCCCGTCATGGCCAAGTGCCGCATCGGTCATTTCGCGGAGGCGCAAATCCTGCAGGAGTTGGGCGTCGACTATATTGACGAGTCCGAAGTTCTTACGCCAGCCGACGAAGCGCATCACGTGGATAAGCAGGCGTTCACGGTTCCCTTCGTGTGCGGCGCGCGCAACCTGGGCGAGGCTTTACGCCGCATTGCCGAAGGCGCGGCCATGATTCGCACCAAGGGCGAGGCAGGCACCGGAGACGTGGTGCACGCCGTCCGGCACATTCGCCAGATCGTGCAGGAGATGAAGATTCTGACTGTCCTAGGCGAAGAAGAACTCTACGCGAAGGCCAAGGAACACGGGGCGCCCTACGAGTTGGTGAAGATGGTGGCGCGAGACGGCAAACTGCCCGTCCCCAATTTCTCCGCCGGAGGAATCGCAACTCCAGCCGACGCGTCGTTAGTAATGCAACTCGGAGCGGAGGCGGTATTCGTCGGCTCCGGCATCTTCATGAAGAACTCGACCGAATTCGCCGACCCCGCCGAAGCCGAGAAGCGCGCGAAGGCGATTGTGCAGGCGGCGACGCACTTCAAGGATCCTAAAGTGTTACTTGAAGTCAGCGAGGACCTGGCGGGCGCCATGCAGGGGCTGGCCGTGTCCACGCTGGACGAAGCGCACCTGCTGCAGACGCGCGGCTGGTAGAGGCAGGGTGAAGATGGGAAATAAGAAGTTAAGGATCGCCAATACCGAAACCGACAATTTGATGAGCAACCTGCGCGGCGAGATCGCCGAGGTCGTTACCACCTGGATGCTGATGAGCCGCTTCAGGGCCAGCGGTGCACGTCTCCAGTCTGACGATATTTCCAAGGATGTTGGAAATCCGGAGCTCGCATTCGTATATCTGCTCAAAGACAAGTTCGAGGACGAGCTTGTTGCAAGATTGTCCGAGCTTGCGGAGGAAAAGATCGGACGTCTTAACTTCTACTTTGCAGCGGAAAAGCTCGGAAAGTTTCAGCGGGAGGCGTCGGATTTCTCGCAGTACATAGCGAGGAATGGTTTTCGGCAAAAACGAAACCACGACATTAGCCACAAGGAATTACCGGAAAAATGGGAGGATCACCGAGCTCCATTGCACATCCCGTATCGCGCAATTGTGCGCGCTGTTTCCCATGCTCTGAGGCTCATAAAGCGTATTGATCGGCATGTGCTTGGTCCTTCAGCCCCTTATTTGTGGCGGGAAGCCCGAAAGCGCCGTTACAAGCCGATCCTGTCGCCGCCGCGAGTCGAATACATGTTGGTTCCCTATCTTCACCTCTCCGGCGAAGATCGCATTCGAATTGTTAATGAAGAGCTGCGTGAAGGGAGGCAGGTCTGGTCGGAGATGTCGACACAAATCAACGGCCAACCCGTGAAAATACAGGCATGCAGGGAATGGGGCGTGATTCTTCTGGAAGGCCAACCTTTTGCTTTAGACCAATATCCGCTACAAAAGCTAACCGGAATCCAGATCGGGCCACCGGAAGGAACGCAACCATTCTACGAGCAGCACACGATTAAGGCCGAGTACAGATGCAAGCATGCGAGCGAAGACAAGCTGTCATTCGAACCCGTGCAACGGCGACATCCTCTCGGCGACGGACGCACCACGGAACTCATAGACATCGGCGTTATTCTTAGCGATGAAATAAGAAAGAATATGGGCGTGGTCGATGTCAGAGATGTCAAGGATTTCACGCTCAACGTTCAGATCCTGGCGGGTTTCGAACCGTCGATTGACGCGTCATCTGGCGCACCCACCAGCCCGGCGGACGGCCCAGCCTAATCAGCATCCCTACTCTCGAGGGCGGGTGGCCCACTCAAGCCCGGTTTTGGCTTGAGTGGGGGGCTGGCCCACCTTTCCCTCATCTCCACCGGTGCTAGAATACCCGCATGACCGCCGAAGTCTCCGAGCTTCTGAAGAAGGCCCTGGCATTACCCCCTGAGGCGCGCGCCGAACTCGCCGACACGTTGCTGGAAAGCCTGGATATAGAACCCGGCGACGAAGGCGTCGAAGCAGCTTGGTCAGCGGAGATCCAGCGCCGAATCGAAGAAATTGATTCTGGCAAAGTCAAGATGATCCCGTACGAAGAAGTGCGCCGCCGCTTGGCCGCCCGCTTGGCCGATGCCGAAAAGTAAACCGTACCGGCTTCATCCCGAGGCCTGGATGGAACTCGAGGCGGCCGATGATTGGTACCGGGAGCGCAGCGCCGAGTCCAGCGTCAGATTTCTCTCCGCCGTTTACGATGGCCTCGAACGCATTGCCAGAGCCCCGCAACGCTGGCCCCGGCATTTCCACGGGACCCGCCGCCTCATCCTTCACCGTTTTCCATTTTCCATCATCTATCGCGACGAGCCTTCCGCAGACAGTCTGAGTGTACTGGCTTTCGCCCATCACAAACGCAAACCCGGGTATTAGAAGAATCGGATGTGAAGTGCCGAGCGCGGTTGCCACGCGCTTGCGGTTTTCGAAACGTGGGATGCCACGACCCTATGCCGGTTGCTTAAGCACTTCAGCGGTGGCGGAAGAAATACATCAGCCCGACGAGGATCAGCGCAGCCAGAAGGAAGCGGACCATCGGCCAGATGTTGCTCGGCTCCGGAGTGATTGGCGAGTTGGTGGGGTTCAGGGCATTTGAGAGATTCGGATTTTCAACTTGCATTGAGTTCGCGTCACCGGAACTGAGTTTGGGCGGGATGGTCGAAAAAACTACCTTGCGGTTTACCACTACTTTCACATCTGCGGAGCCAAGCTGGCCAGCGAGTGCTTGAGACAGCTCGGGCATAATGTGCTTGCCGAGTGCTCCTAGAACTTTTTCCGCGAAGTGGTTCTCGATTTCTGCGTGGGTCGATCCGGTGATCGGCAGTTCCTTGCCGTCGGTGGACTGGAGGATGAAGCCACCGCCGGGCTTGTGTTCGATGTGAAAGGCAAAATTGACTTCCTTGTTTTCCAGCGGCAGTTTCAGGCCGGGGAATTCCGCGGCGAGCGCGGTAGCGATGTTGGCTTGGATCTTTTGTTGCAGTTCCTCGCGCGTGGGCGCTTCGAGCGGAGGCACGCTGGGATCAGTCGCGTGGGCAATGAATCCCCCTTCGGGCTTAGGCTCTATCCGGTAAGTGAAGTGCGTGATCAGCCGCTTGATTTCCATGACTGCAAGGCATTGTAGCGCCGTTTGTGGCAGAGCGCGACAAGAGTGCCTTCGTACAAGCCACGGTTCTTGTAATAGCGATGACGCTTGAATAACCGCTCTAAGTCGTAATCCTCGCAATCCTCGATGAATTCGGCGATGAGTTTCTTCTGCTCTTCGGTCATGCCCCACACCGTAGCTGGCTCGGTCACCAGCGCCAAGTTACCTTCGTTCATTTCCCAAACCTGAGCGCTTTATTATTCTGTAGGTGCAGTGGCGACCGAAACTATCACCGACGTTCGGCACGACTTGGCGGCGCACGGCTACATCGAATATCCGCCTGAGCCAGACTTTTCGACCGACCGCCTCGCGGTACGGAGGGCTCAGCGCTATGCGGAAAGTGTTGACGACCGCCACTGGGCTTTCATGGCAACCCTGCGAGCACGCAAGAGGGTCGCCGTCGCCCAGAAATGGGACAAGGTGAAGTTAACAGGATTCGGTTTATTGGAAACTGGTCAAAATACTTGAAGGTGAGGGCAAGTATGAAAAAAGCGTCGGCAGATTACTTGTTGAGAATCCAGGAAACGGAGCGCAAGGAGAAGTTGACAGCTTATCTGTGCCAGATGATCTTCGTCGCTGGCTTTTTGATCATCGCGACTCTCTTGTTGGGCAAACCGTTAAGGTCCGCAGTCAGTCAGTTTCAAGCAGAGGCGTCCCACGCGCAGGTGTCTTCCAGGGCTTCCGCAACGGCGAGATAGCCTGCTAATGGCAGGGGGCTGGCCCACCCCTTCCCTCATCTCAACTCCCGAGGGTGCCCCGTCCTTGTGTCTGCGTTCTTTGCAGACACAGAGCCTGCCCTGAGCGACGTCGAAGGGGCGGGGGTTTTGACTTCCTATCCCCACCACGACTCCCATCCGTTCTCTCTTTCGCGCCGTCCACTGCGACTCAATTTCCACCACGCCTTCAACGCCTGAAACATAGTGGCGAAAACTGGGGGCTGGCCCACCCTTTCACTCATCTCAACCCCAAGGGTGCCCCGTCCTTGTCGCGTTTTCTGCGACAGGGCGGGGATTTTGACTTCCACTGCGACTCAATCTCCACCGCTCCTTCAATCCCAGAAAGATAGTGGCGAAAACTGCTCCACGCCCAATCCTCCGGACTCCGCACCAGACCGCGCTTCACCGGATTTCGGTGCAGGTAACGCAACTTCTCGATCCGCTTGGCCTCGCTCCAAACATTGAAGTCATAATATCGCGGCAGCCACAACAGACCGCCCTCCGGCGAGCGCCGACGCCGCGCCATTCCGTGACGAACCGGACAGCGGCCCCGCCCGTGCCTGGAGCGCCGCGCGAATGAAGCGTGAAGGCCAAAGCATCGCGCTCCCCGGCGCCCCAAGCTTGACACGAACATCTATAATAGAAGTTAGGTTGCAGCCCAGTGCGGTGCCGAGTTCTTAAGTAAGTTCTTTGAAATCTGTTTTTTGCTTGACTTTTGTAGACGGCAATCCTTGATTCCAAGCAATTGCCCTTTCCACTCTTCCTCGAAATGAGAATAACTCCAATGTTTTCAATACATTGCTTATAAGCCCTTACTCTTGAATACTTTGCAGAGATTATCCCGCTAACTCTATGATTCTAATAGAGTCCTGTCGGCTATCTCCTTATTTTTGAATACTTTGCGGTCAACTGCTTTGAAACCAATACTTTAGCCAAAAAATGGGGGGAGGGGTCACGACGCCGCCGACGACCATGAAAATTGGAGTTCTAGCCCTCCAAGGCGATTTCGACGCGCACCGCCGCCGGCTCGAAGAACTGGGCGCGGAAGTTGTCCTGGTGAAAAAAACGGAGCAGCTGAATGAGATCGACGGGTTGGTGATTCCCGGGGGCGAGTCGGGGACATTTCTCAAGCTGCTCGGTGAAGACGGATTCGCGAAGCTGAAGGAGTTCGTCGGCGCGAAGCCGACCTTTGGCACGTGCGCGGGATGCATCCTGCTGGCAACAGAAGTAGAGAATCCGAAGCAGGCCGGCCTGGGCGCGCTCGACATCACGGTGCGCCGCAATGCTTATGGCCGCCAGATCGACAGTTCCATCCGCGAAGGGCGATTCCTGAACGATCCCATCGAAATGGTCTTCATCCGCGCTCCAAAGATCGAGCGCGTCGGCGAGGGCGTGGAAGTGATCGCGACCGAGGGCAAAGATCCGGTGTTGGTCCGCAAGGGAAAAACTCTCGCCGCCACGTTCCACCCGGAACTCAGCGACGATCGCCGCATTCACCAGTATTTTCTGGACGTGATCGAAAACAACCGGCCTTCGAAATAAGCGACGAACAATGGCGGCTGCAGGATCGGAGCGCTACCCGCGGCTTCAGGTTCCGGGAGGTGCGAGGATGGCATAGGGCGCCGGTGGCCTGCAAGGGGCTGGCACATGGCACCCACATCGCCGAGACGATAAGAATCCCCGGGCTTGCGCCCGGGGATATTGGGGAGATGTGAATCAAGCACAGGGACTTATGAACGGAAGCGGCGTCGGAAAACACCCGCGAGGCCCGCGAGCCCCGTTCCGAGCAATGACAGCGTGCCCGGTTCCGGTACCGTCGGACCGTTGCTGGCAAATCCGGTCAGCGGACCACAACTGCTTCCACTGGCAGTGCAGAAGTGAACACCCCACAGGTATGGCTGCAACTGCGCGAGCGTGACGCCCGAAATAGTGAACGAGATGGTGTTCGCGCTGACGTAGCCATGGGGCAGCGTCCCTTTTATCAGGTTGGAGAGGTCATAAGTGAAGGTAGTTCCGGCGCGGGTTGCGGGCCCGCCGAATGAGAAGTTTGACGTGTACAAACCGTCGATCGACAGGTTCGAGATGCTGCCGGACGTGAGAGTGGCGCTCGTGTTGAACAGGATGTCGCCGCCCTGGAGTTTAAAGCTGAAGCCGGCATTGGCTTGGAGCGTGACCATCACCCCCCCAACCCCCTGCGTCAGGGTTACGGTGCCGATGCTCCCGGCGATGCCGAGATTGTTGTTGGATAATTGGATGGTGTCGGCCGTGGCAAAAGGAACCGCGATGGCCAGCAGAAGAACCAAGAAAAGAAGGTGAAACCGCGTCATTGTCATATCTCCCTGGGTTGAGTCGATCTCGTAAAGCCACCTTAGGAAGAGAGCAAGTGTATCGCCAAAGACGGAGTCCGTTTTCGACCTATAACTGTCTTAGTTTCATGGCGTTGTAGATGGCTTTGTGGCCACGCGCAATCTCGGAGTGCACTATATTGCACAGACAAGTAAAGCGTGAGTGCCCAAGCTCGTCTCGCTATGCGGAGTCCCACCCTGGGCTTTTGTTGTGTGCACCACTTTGCACAGTTTTGCCAGCGGGCGGCCCTTTTCGGTAGTGACCTAAATTCACATCAATGACAAAGGACACGATTCACACAAAGATGTGAATCCCCTGAGGGTTCCCTTCGTGCTCCTTTGTGTTCTTCGTGGTTAGTCTGGACACTACCCTTTTCGGGCTTAGGGTCGCGGGGTTTGGCCCCATCCGGTATGCTGGAAAATTCTGATCTCACGCCTGCATGGAACCTGCTCCTGAACTGGAAGTTAGCCCGGTATCGTTTGCGTCGTACGCGCGCCTGCTGGGCGGGAACCGGAATTTTCGCCGCTTGTGGAGCGCGCAAGTCGTCAGCGAGCTCGGCGATTGGTTTTACACCCTGGCGATCTACAACCTGCTGCTGCAACTCACCGGACGCGCCGGATCGGTGGCCCTGGCGCTGGTGCTGCAAGTTCTGCCGCAGACTCTTATTGGGCCGACGGCGGGCGTGGTTAACGATCGGCTGCGGCGCAAGCGCGTCATGATCGCGGCGGATATCGGACGCATGTTGATCGTGCTCTGTATGCTGTTTATTCGCTCAAAAGAAATGGTGTGGCTGGTGTATCCGCTGCTGATGGCGGAAACGTTGCTGGCCGCATTTTTTGAACCGGCGCGCAATGCCGTGATCCCAAACATTGTGGAGCGGGAAGACGTGGTGCTGGCGAACACGCTCGCTTCAAGCACCTGGTCCTTGAATCTCATGGTAGGCGCGACTCTGGGAGGCGTGGTCGCGGCGCTGCTTGGCCGCGATGCGGTCTTCCTGCTGAATGCGCTGTCGTTTGTAGTTTCAGCCGCATTGATTTGGGGGATGCGCTTTGCCGAACCCCATGCCGAAGGTGGTCATCCGTTCCGGGCGCGAGAGTTAGTGGATTTTTCGCCGATCCTCGCCGGGATCCGCTACGTGCGGGCGCATGTTCGTTTACGATCGACGATTTTTGTGAAATTCGGAAACCTGATCATCGGACCGGGCTGGGTTCTGTTCACGGTGATGGGACAAAACGAATTCGCCGTCCGCTGGCACGGCATGGCGCCCGAACGCGGCGCGTTTCTCGGGATGAGTCTGTTGCTCGGCGCCCGCGGATTGGGCGCGCTGCTCGGGCCGCTCTTAGCCGCTCCGTGGGCGGGGTACTGGAAGCATCGCTTGGAAGTCGCGATCTTCTGGGGATACCTGGGATCGGCCGCCGGCTATGCGCTGCTGGGCGTGTCGGGCCATCTCTGGCAGGCATGTGTGTGCGTGGCCCTGGCGCACTTTGGGAGCTCGATCGTGTGGGTGTTCTCGACCACGCTACTGCAGCTGCAAAGCGACGACAAGTTTCGCGGGCGCGTATTCGCCGCCGACCTCGGCCTCTGCATGTTCACGATTGCCGCGGGGGCGTATCTTGCGGGACGCTTCGTGGATTGGGGCTTTGCCGCGCGGCACGTCGCCAGCGTCGCGGGCATGTTGATGCTGATTCCGGCGGGGCTGTGGGGGCTGTCGGTGCGGCGGAATGCGGGGGAACAAATCGGGTGACCCGATGGTTAGATGACCCGATCGATTACGGCTGCAAAATCCGATCCCGGAGGTGAGGCGCGATCCGCACAAAGTCCGAGATGTTGAAGGTATAAATGCGGTCGCATCTAGCTTTCTCCGCGCAACGCAACTGCAACCCGTCGTAAATAATCCCGCCACGCAACCCTGCCTTGGCTGCTGCCTCTAATGTCGCCAAGTAATCCTTTTCGACGAGACACACTACTGCGCAGTGTCCGACGATGGTTTCTGAAACGACGCGGTAGGCTTCGGTCGGATGAACCATGGGAGTGATGGGGAGGCGAGTGAGTGTGCTGAAGGTCTCCGCTAGGCCGTGTGCCGAAACAAAGCCCTCGTGGCGACCTGTTATTATCTGGTGGAATGCGGCATAAGCCACATCGTGATGAGGATGATGCGCGACCGCGAGGGACACCAGGACGGAGGTATCGAAGTACAGTCTCACTCCATTACTCCATCACTCCATGCCGCTCAAATGCTGGAGACGTTCCTCTCGGTCCTCGCGAATAGCCTTAACGATGTCGAGTTCTCCGTGCGGAACGCCCTGATGCACCAGAATACCGTCAATTTCCACCAAACTGGGTCCACTACGAGCCGGACGCAACGCAAACTCCTGCGCCGCCTCGCTGACTTCCAATTCCGTGCCCGGACGCAGTCCGTAGCGAGCGCGCAGCGGTTTAGGAAGAACCACTCGTCCGAGTTTGTCCAATTTGAGCTTCACAAGGGGGCATTATGCCATACTAATTTGGCAATGGCAATTGCAATTGGTAAACATGACCCAAAACCACGACCATGTGGGCATCCTGCCCGCGGTCGTCAGTGTTAGTGTTCTGTCGGGTTAACACTGCTAGTGTTCTGTCCCGTTAAGCCAACTGGTCAATCTTCGCGGCCAGGATGAAGTCCGACTCGGTCAGCCCATCCACCGCGTGCGTCCAGGTCGTGATCTCGACCTTGCCCCATCCCAGCAGGATATCGGGATGATGGCCCTGCTCCTCCGCCAGTTCGCCAACTCGATTCACGAAAACCAGCGCGGACTTAAAGTCGGGAAACTTGTAAGCGCGCACGAGGTGATGCTCGTTGACGACATTCCATTGGCCGGGTTCCGCCAACTGCTGATGAATTTCTTTAAGTTTCTTTCCCTTCAGCGGAGGCACTCCGCCGCGGCAGGGGACGCAATTTCGGTCTGCAAGCATAGCCTTGCTCCAGATGGAAGTTCTAGAAAGGGATGTCTTCATCCGTAATCGGAGAACTACCGGCTGGCGCGTGTTGCGGTTCGGGCGCGCTCTGGTCGAGGTTGTTCCCGCTCGCGGACGCCGAGGCTCCGCGCGAGCTGCCGGCGTGTTCGCCACCGCCGCCTTCGCCGCGTCCGCCGAGCAGGACGATGTCATTGCCGATGATGTTGGTCATGTATTTTTTCTGACCGGTTTGCTTGTCGTCCCAGGAGTCGGTTCGGATGCGGCCTTCGATATAAACCTTGCCGCCCTTCTTCAGATACTCTCCGGCGATTTCCGCCAGCCGCTCCCAAAGCACGATGTTGTGCCATTCAGTGCGGTCCTGCCAGTTGCCGTCTTTGTCCTTGTAGCGCTCGTTGGTGGCCAAGGAAAATTTCGCCACTGGCTTGCCCTGCGGCGTGTATTTGATCTCGGGATCCTTGCCCAGGTTTCCGACCAAAATGACTTTATTCACGCTTTTCATGACTGCGAGCTCCTTTGATGATGAGACGCTCACTATAGCAGAATTATGCGGCCCAGAGGCAGTGTCACACGTACTAAAAATATGTGATGAATCGGGCGGCCTCGGGGGAAGCCGATTTACCCCAACTTCCCTGTAGAGACGCGGCTTGCCGCGTCTCCTGCCGCGGACGGAGACGGGGCAAGCCCCGTCTCTACGCGCGGGACTCTGTCTATACGAAGATCTGATACAGCATCAGGTAGACGACCACGCCCGTCACCGAGACGTAGAGCCAGAGCGGAAACGTCCAGCGCGCGATGGCCCGATGCCGGTCGAATTGCTCCCGCAACGCGCGGGTGAGCGTAATGAGCACCATCGGTACAATGACTACGGCCAGGGTGGTGTGGGAGATCAGGATGGTGAAATAGAGAGGCTGCGTCCATCCCGTGCCGCGAAAATGCACGGAACCCACGTGATAGTGGTAGTAGAGATACGACACGAGGAAAAGGGACGAGGTGGCCACGGCAGTCAACATCACCGCGCGATGTGCCGCCATCTTGCCGCGCGCGATGAGCACACGTCCGGTAACCAGCAGTACCGCGCTGCATCCGTTGAGCGTCGCATTGATCTTCGGGAAGATTGAGTAGTCGGCCATAAGGCTACTTAAGGTTGTACGGGGAATCCGGACCATTTGGCAACAATTTGTAATTGGTAATTTGTGATTTGTAATTTGAAACCCAACCCCCCGCCCTACTGTGCCCGTCCCACTGTGTCTCGGCGTTGTTCCGGTTTTCAAATTACAAATTTCCCAATTACAAAGCCTCGCCTCCCCAATGCTCTTCCGATAGAATGTGATTACGATGCCTGATGTGGGGAGCCCTCAGCCGCCGACCCCGGCGGCTACAAAAGAATCGGGCGCACACCCGATGCCCGTGGTGGCAGTCTGGGCGCGCGATCTGCTGGTCTCGCTCGCCATCTCTGCTTTCATCATTATCTTTCTCTACCAGCCCGTGAAGGTTGAGGGCACCAGCATGATGCCCGGACTCGAAGACCAGGAGCGGATCTTCGTCAACAAGTTTGTCTATCGTTGGGAGCCGATCCAGCGCGGTGACATCGTTGTCTTCCGCTATCCGCGCGACCCTTCGAAGAGCTACATTAAGCGCGTGATCGGCGTTGCCGGCGACCACGTCCGCATCGAGAACGGCAAGGTCTACGTGAACGGCGAGGCGCTCGACGAAGACTATGTTCCCAACGACTATGCGGACGCTCGCTCTTATGGGGAAGTCGTGGTTCCGGCGAACAGCTTCTTCGTCCTCGGCGACCATCGCACGATGTCGAACGACAGCCGCGACTTCGGTACCGTGAACGATCGCTACATTTACGGCAAAGCCGTCTTCGGATATTGGCCGATGGAGAAGATGGGCCGGTTGCGGTAGGGACCGGCTTTCAGCTATCAGTTCTCAGCTCTCAGTAAACTCAACAACGCAACGTGAATGATAGCTCCGGCCCAGGGGTAGATTTCACTGATAGCTGATATCTGAGAGCTGACAGCTTTTCTGTGACACCTTTCTGCTGACACCGTCTCGCTCAACTGCTAGAATCTCTAAAATCGACTCCCAGGAGTTCCAATGCAAGCGATCCTTGCCCTCGAAGACGGCAGAGTCTTCCGAGGCAAAGGCTACGGCGCTAAAGGCGAGTGC
>Ga0209117_1000263_pt1 | contig 27561 bp, 20 predicted proteins | sample BlaSpr_A8_OM2_M2_FD_187978 | JGI IMG/M metagenome (GOLD analysis project Ga0209117, IMG submission 187978) | Forest soil microbial communities from Thunder Bay, Ontario, Canada - Black Spruce, Ontario site 2_A8_OM2_M2 (SPAdes) (version 2) | ecosystem: Environmental > Terrestrial > Soil > Boreal... | reverse complement strand
TAAAGCGGCCTTGTAGAATGCATCTACTTCGGAATGGTCTTTCGCTACAAATCCGACGTGAACGGCCTGAGGATCGGGCTTCCCTTCTTTGAGCCAGAAGAAATGTCTTTTGCCATCACCAAAGCCTTTCAAGTCTGGGTGTCCGTCTTTGCCTTCGTAGTCTATAAAGGTTGTGATCCCAAGTGGCTTCAGAGCCTTGGCATAGAAAGCGACTGAACGCTTGAAGTCACTGACTGTGAGAATAACGTGGTCTATCATATTTTCCTCTATTTGCCCTCCGAATTCCTATCACATCAACCGGCCGCCAACTCCTCTAACCGCTCCAACGTGTCCGGATATTTTCGCACCAGCAAAAGCAGCGCTGCCGCTTGAGGATTGGGCTTCGCACGCCCCTGCTCCCACTTCTCCAATGTCCTCTCGTTGATCCGCAGCTTTCGCGCAAACACCGCTCGCGAACATCGCATCCTCTTTCGAGTCTCGCGAATAAACCTCGAATCCACCGCCGGAAGCGGCGTCACCTCGTCTTTGTAGCTCCGCAGCGTTAGTTTCCCCTCGCGATGTTTCTTCATCGCGCTCACGCCTTCAATCAGTTCGTCGAAAATTTCCCGCTTTGCCATTATCGTTTCCTAATCAACTATACGCCAATGGCGTATAGAGTGCGATGACACAAGCACTGCCTCCAAAGGCGTTCGAATAGATACTATTTGATAATCTATTGACATAGTATGAATTACATGCTACCCTGCCCTATGTCCCTCGCGATTCCCCCCTCTTCTATCAACGCGCATCCCATCTTTTTCCCGTCCCGACGATTCCAGAACTCCAAATTCCGTCTAACCCCTTTGCAATCCGCATTTACACAAACTGCTCCCGCAACCCCTTTAGAATGCTACATCTCCGCAAAGTCGATTTTTAAGTCCTTTGGAATGATACATCTATGCACCCCCCGGGGGTGGGGGTTGGTATCCATCACCGATCGAAGTGTTCCCAAATCAGTACGGTACCTTTCCGCTACGCCTACCAGCAGTCCTATTGTCACCACCCACCCCTACCCGCACCATCTATCCACGACCTTATGTGTACCGTTCCGGGACTTTCCCCGGCGGCCTGGTTACGAGGACCAGCCCTATGCCCGCACTGAACCGCAAGGAATTGCAACAACTGGAAAACCGCGAGCTTCACCTCGCCATACTTTTAGCGGTCTTTTTCCTGGTTCTGGCCGGCGGCCTCGCCGCATTCATGTACCCGCTGGTTTTCCTTCATCCCGAAGGCAACAAGTGGACCCTGCGTGTAGCCTTCTTCGGCTTCATCGCCTTAACCATTCTCTTCATGGGCTACTTGTTCGACCGCCACAAAATGATGGGCCGTCTGAAACGGCAGCTTCTCGACGAACTCGAACGCAACGTCGAGCTGCGCCTCCAGGCCAGCACCGACATGCTTCAGTCCATGCCCGATCTCAACCATTTCTGGGACCGCCTCACCGTGGAGCATCGCCGCGCCATGACCATGGAAAAAACTCTCTCCATTTTGCTGGTGAAGGCCAAGTCCGCTCCCGGCACAAGCCCCGCCGCTGCGAATTCCTCCGCATGGGGCGACGCCGCCAAAGCCATGACCCGCAAGCTGCGTCCCACCGATTCCATTTACCATCTTTCCGCCGACGTATTTGGCCTGGTGCTTCCTGAAACCGACGTCGTCAACGCCAAAATGATCTCCGCGCGATTGCAAAGCGAGCTGCAAGCCGTTCGCGCCAAGCATCAGTGCTCGTTTGAAATTACCGCGCACAACTATCCCGAACACGTAAAGAGTTCGCACGAGCTGGAAGACATCGTGAAATCCGTCCTTCCCGAAGTCGAAGAATGGTCTATGCCCGCGCAAGTTCTGGCGCCGGCAGAGGCCAAATAATATTTAAAGGATTTACTGCAAGTGGAAAATTGCGAAAAACTTTCGGCGCAAATTAAATTAGTGAGCGAAATCTTGATCCAACGAAACTGCGATCAAGCCAGCGCTTGCTTGAGGTCAGCAATCAAATCGGCGGAATCTTCAATGCCAATCGATACGCGAATCGTTCCAGAACTTACACCCGCGCGCCGTAATTCCGTGTCGCTCATGTGGTAGTGCGAGCCATAAATGGGAATCGATACCAATGATTCCGCGCCGCCGAGGCTGACCGCCAGCAAAAATAATTTTACGCGGTCGCAAAAACGGCGAGCGGCCGGCAAGCCGCCTTTCATGTCAAACGCCAGCATGGAGCCGAAGTCGCGCATCTGTTTTTTCGCCAGTCGGTGGTCCGGATGCGATTTCAGTCCCGGATAATGTACTTTCGCAACTTTCGGATGCGCTTCCAGAAATTGCGCCACCGCCATCGCGTTTTCGCATTGCCGCGCAACACGCAATCCTAAAGTTTTCATTCCGCGGATCAGCAGAAACGCCACTTCCGGATCCATCGACCCGCCAAGAAAAATCACCATTTGCCGCACGCGCTTGATCCATTCCGCGCTTCCCGCCGCAACCCCAGCGATAACATCCGAGTGCCCGCTCAGCGCCTTCGTCGCGCTGTGGATTACGATGTCATAACCCAACGCGATCGGATTCTGCAGCAGGGGAGTTGCAAAAGTATTGTCGATAATGGAAACGAGTTTGTGTTTTTTTGCGAACTCCACCGCTTTGCGAATATCCACCAGGCGCAAAGTGGGATTTGTCGGAGACTCAACGTAAAGACATTTTGTGCGCGGCGTCAGCAACTTTTCGATTCCATCGAGATTCGCTTCCACGTGATTTATTTTGATTCCGAAATTTGGGAAAACATCGCGCATCAGCCGGTACGTTCCGCCATAAATCTGCGCGGTGGAAATCAGTTCGTCGCCGGATTTTAAAACCGCGAGCAGCGAACTGGAAATTGCGGCCATGCCGGAAGCGGTTACGATGGCAGCTTCCGCGGCTTCGAGAACCGCAATCTTTTTTTCCGCAATAGTGAGTGTCGGATTTCCATATCGGGTGTAAATATACGCGTCGCTTTTTCCTTCGGCCCACCGTTTCATTTCTGCTGTCGAAGGAAACGTGAACGTGGAAGTGCGGCAGATGTCCACGCCGACAGAAGAGGAGACGCCGTGACGTTTCGGTTCGCCGCCGTGAATCGCGCGGGTCTGTGGTCCGGGCGTAGAAAGAGTTTTGTTTTTCATGGTGAAACAGATTCTAGCTTGAGCGCGAACGGCCGCAACCACCAAGTTGGTGCGTTTTCGCCAAGATCGTATTAGGCTGCAGCGAGCACAAATGATTTGCGCAGTTTGACGACAAGTATCCCGCGGAAGTAAAAGAAGGTCAGTGATTTTGAAGAGAATGGAGCAAACGGAATGAATGCTGTGCTGCTGCATTTTTACACAACAGGGATTCGGTGGCTGCCAGCATTTTTCTGGGAAGTGGCGAACGTGCATTCCGAAGAGGCGTTTCGCCGCGCGGCAGGAATTTGCTGGCTGGTTTTTGGGGTGTATTGGATATTTTCCGCGCTAAAACAGAAAGCGGAAAAAAGAAGGGAGCCATGGATCGCCCGGATGGGACATATTCTGCCGATGCTGGCGGCATTCCTTTTGTTCAACTGGCAAGTTCTGCGTTATGGGTGGCTTGGCGCCCGGTTCGTGCCATTTTCCACCGCGGTTGGAATTGCGGGTCTAGGGATGACGGCGGCGGGCGTGGCTCTGGCGATCTGGGCGCGCTGGCATATCGGACAGAATTGGAGCGCAGTGGTAAGTATTCGCGCGAAACACGAATTGATTGGCACGGGTCCGTATCGGACGATGCGGCATCCGATTTATACCGGAGGGTTGCTGGCGATGGCGGGAACTGGTTTGCTTGTCGGGGAAATGCGGGTGCTGGTTGCGTTCGGAATCGTTTGGGCAGCGTTTTACCTAAAAGCGCGGAAAGAAGAAGCGTGGCTGGGGCGCGAATTTGGAGAAAGATTTACAGCGCATGCCAAGAAGACTGGGATGTTTTTGCCAAAGATTTAGTTGATCGGATTGGCTCAGGAGGCAAAGATGCTGGTTTCGAGCAAAATGATTGGCTTCGTTATTACCAAGGATTACGACAAGGCGAAGGCCTTTTACCAGGGCAAATTAGGATTTGAATTTAAAAGCCTGGATCAATATGCGCTGGTGATGAAAGCCGGCGTAAACCAGGTTCGGATCGTGAAGGCTGCGAATTTCAATCCAGCGCAAAACACGGTGCTGGGCTGGGAGGTGAAAGACGTGGAGGCAGTCGTCACCTGGCTCACGAAGCAAGGAGTTGCGATGGAAAAATATCCTTTCGTGCAAGATCGAGAACGCGGAATTTGGACGACTCCCAATGGTGATAAGGTCGCGTGGTTCAAGGACCCGGATGGGAATGTCCTAAGCGTGAGTCAGCACCAATCGTGAATCCGCAAAGAGCGTCCGGTTAGGCTTCTTCCTCGACTAGGTGGTGTTCGCCGTGGGCGGCTTTGTGGGTGGCGATGACTTTTTCCGCCAGTTCGTTGGGGACGTAGTCGTAGTGCGAAAATTCCATGGTGTAGGTGGCGCGGCCTTGCGTCTTGGAAATAAGGTCGTTGGCGTACGTGAGCATTTCCGCAAAGGGCACCTGCGCTTTGATCACCACGTTGTGCGCGCGCGCTTCGCTGCCGGCGATGCGTCCGCGGCGGGAGCTGAGATCGCCCATGAGGTCGCCGGAATAATGATCGGGCGCGTAAACTTCGACGTGCATGATGGGTTCAAGCAGCGCGGGACGCGCGGATTTCATCGCTTCTTTGAATGCGAGGGAGCCGGCGATTTTGAACGCCATGTCCGACGAATCCACGTCGTGATATTTTCCGTCGTATAGCGTGGCGCGAAAATCCACGACGGGAAATCCCGCCAGGTAGCCGCGAGCGGCGGCATCGCGAATGCCTTTTTCCACGCTAGGAATCCAGTTGCGCGGAATCGCGCCGCCAAAAACGTCGTCTACAAACTCGACGCCCTTGCCGCGTTCCACGGGCTCCATCTTGATCCGGCACACGCCGAATTGCCCGTGCCCGCCGGACTGTTTTTTGTGTTTGCCTTCGGCGTCGGCTTTTCCGCGAATGGTTTCAAGGTAAGCAACTTTCGGCGGCTTGAGGGTGAGATCAACGTGATAGCGGGTGTGCAGTTTGGCGACAACGACCTCAATGTGCTGTTGGCCGGAACCTGCCAGGAGAAATTCCTTGGTATTGGGATCGCGAGAAAAACGCAGCGCGGGATCTTCCTCGAGAATTTTGTGGATGGAGACGCCGATTTTGTCTTCGTCAGCTCGCGTTTTTGGCTCGATGGCAAAAGTGATGGAAGGCTCGGGAAGCTGCGCCGGCTGATAAAAGATCGGCGCAGATTTATCGCCAAGAGTTTCACCAGTGACCGTTTCTTTGAGTTTGGTGATCGCGCCAATATCTCCGGCGTGCAATTCCGGAACTTCAACGAGCTGTTTGCCCTGGACGATTTGAATGTGCTGAAAACGTTCGGGATTGCCGTTGTGGAAGTGCGTGAGCGTAGCGTCGTTTTTCAGCACGCCGCTTTTTACCTTGAAGTAGTTGATGCGGCCGCTGAAAAGGTCCGCCAGCGTTTTGAAGATGAAGATGGAAAGCGGTTGAGCGTCATCATATTTGCGTTCGACGCGTTCGCCTTTTCCGTGCGTTTGCGTAAAACCAACCTGGGCGTGCTCATCGGGATGCGGAAAAACGTCGGCGAGAAATGTGAGCAGGCTTCCGGTACCGATATTGTGGAGCGAGGAAACCATCAGCACCGGAACAATTTTTTCCGCGACGATGGCTTTACGCACTCCGGGAATTAAATCCGCGATGGGAATGGTGCCTTCGCGAAAAAACTCTTCCATCAACTCGTCATCGCCTTCCGCAACCATTTCCACCAGCTTTTCATGAGCTTCCTGCGCTTCGTCGATCAGCGCGTCGGGAATGTGTTCGATGGTGGGTTTACCGTCGCCATCGGGTTTATAGAAGTGCGCTTTCATGCTGACCAGGTCGATGACGCCGCGAAACCCTCTTTCGCTGCCGATGGGCAATTGCAGCGCGACAACATTGCGGCCAAAAACAGTTTGCAGCGATTCCATGGAGCGCTCGAAGCTGGCGAGTTCGCGGTCCATCCAGGTAAGGACAAAGGCGCGCGGAATATCGTACTCAACGCAGTAGTCCCACACTTTTTCGGTGGTGACCTGCGAGCCAACGTGCGCATCGACGGTGATCAGGGCGGCGTCGGCAGCGATCAGCGAGGCTTTTGCTTCGGTGATGAACGTGGAATAGCCGGGAAGGTCGAGAAGATTAATTTTCACTTTGTCGCCGGGAGGGCAGAGAGTGCAGGGCCATTCGGCGAAGGCGATGCCGGTTTGAATGGAGATTTTTCTGGCGATTTCTTCGGCGTCCCAATCGGTGGTGGTGGTGCCTTCCGCAATTTTTCCCCAACGCGGGGTCATGCCCGCGGTGAAGAGCAACGACGACACCAGCTGCGTTTTGCCGGTGCCGCCGTGGCCGACAATGCCAACGTTGCGAATGTCCCTGGTGCGATAGGTTTTCATAGAGCGCTCCCTTTGCGCGTGCCCCGATGAAAATGAGGAGCACATGAGCGAGGTCCGCTCCGGGGATGGTTAGGCGCGGGCCTGCGCCCGATGGATTGACCGCTGCGCGGTCATAACTTTCTTTACTGCAAATGAACAGGAGAGCAGAACTCTTTGGAGGTAGCCGCTAAGCGGTCGAGATCCTAGGTTCCGGATTGCGGGGCAAAGGGGCAAATACCCTGGTCCGCGCTCCCAACACGGCGGATGCTAGCACAAGGATTTGGGGGAGGGCAATATTGGATACGTCTTGGCCTCAGGTCAGCTTCCGGGATGCGCGTTAATCGGGCCCTATAGTTCAATTGCGCGCTGCGGCTATGTGTGGAGCAGGCGGAGCCGTGGACTCTCCTGATACGGCATGAAAGCTCTTGAGAATACGATTGAGTTCCGGCTGCGACAACCTAACGTTGTCCTTTGTCGTTGCGCAAATGAACTCGACGTAGTGGCCTCCCATACCAAAGAGTTCGAGATCAGCTCGCTTTGATTTTCGCGGATCGCCGACTTGAAATCCGCGCTTGTCCGAAAATTCAAATGAGAACACCCCTGTTTCTAAGCGCGGACCAATGGCGATGGCCTTTATCGTCAACAGGGTTACACCGCGAGTAGCTTCCGCTCGCGGCCCAAACGCTCGAATGCTTGATGGCGTGGTGTTCAATAGCGCCGCATACTGATCGTAGGCCGAGCGGTTCATCAGCTCGCCAAAAACTGGACCCAGATTGTTCATGTGCATGGATTTATCCTGCACGATTTCAGTTAACAGGCCGCCCTGATTATCGGGAACGATTAGAATCACATCCTGCCCAGACTGAAACTTAAGCTGCACCCACCCTTTTCCGACCTTTTCTTTGAAGCTCGCATTCCATGGAACCTCGAACTCGTAGCCGAAATACGACAACACCGTCCCTGGCGCATCGGACACAGAATAGTCCGAGAGGGGCTGCGGAGCCACCCTCACCCCCGGAATTTTCCTAGCCTCCCATCTCGCAGTAAAGAAAATGCTGATAGGAGGCCCAAGAAAGTTGATTAGAACAGTCAAGAGAGCGAGCAGCATCGCAACGCGCCCAAACGCGCATAGGACTCGTCTCCACGGTGATACTCGTTCCCAAGCTGTGATATGAATGAGCGATCTCATCCATTAGATTCTTTCAGTCAGGCAGTGGCATCGCAATGTAACTGACGCACCCTGTTGCCGTAGCCGTCAGCCACCCCTGTGGTCAAGTGAACCTGCAAAGGCTGACGCGTCAATGGCTGTCTAGCCGGGTTACCGGAAACTGATCCACCGCCTGTTGCTTGCTAAGGCTGTGGAAGGAGGACGGCTTTTAGCGTGACGGAACTGTCTTTGAGGATTATGACGGAACGCTGCCAGTCGGCGTGATTCGCGCATTTGAGAACAAGCAGATGCGGGCCAGTAGGGAGTTTGAGTGTGGCGGGCGTGTTGCCGAGGAATTTTTCGTCGAGATAAATTTCGGCGTTGTCGGGATCGGAAGAAAGCGTGACGGCGCCGAAGCCGTCGGGTGCCGGCGCGGCCGCAGCGGGAGCGGCGCTCGGATAGAAACGTTGTAAGACGGCGAGCAGATCGCTGGCGCTGAGAGCGAAGCCGATGCCGGTAACATTTTTCTTGATGAGTTTTTGCGTGTTGATGCCGATCACTTCGCCGCGAGGATTCAGGAGCGGGCCACCGCTGTTGCCGGGATTGATAGGCGTATCGGTTTGAATCCAGGTACCGGGGCCAGCGTTGGGAAATTTCCCGACAGCGCTGACGATTCCTTTGGTGACGCTGAAAAGCATTGCGTCGCCAGGATTGCCGATAGCGATGACGTCCTGTCCCTGGCGAACGCTGGCAGTTTCGGCGAGCGGCAGATGCGGGAAATTTATTTTTGCGGAAGAGCCATCGACTTTGGCGAGGGCGATGTCGAGGTCCGCGTCAATGTAAACAATTTTCGCGTCGAAAGTTTGTCCATCGGGAAGAACGGCGAGCAGAGAATTTTCTCCGCGTGCGAGGTGCGCGTTGGTAGCGATGACTCCAGTTTCAGTAATGAAAAAGCCGGAGCCGGTTTTGTCGAGGCCTTTGAGGTAAACGACCGCGGGCCTGGCGGCGGCAACCAGTTGCTCGAGGGAAAGTTCCGGTTGGCGGTCGGCTGAAGCTGCTGGGGCGGAGAGCGGAGTTGCAATCGTTCCGGTAAAGACCTGGCCGACGGGCTGAAGATCGACGTGAATGGAGTTCGTTTTCAACAGGAAAAAATCGCCGTGTTTGCGGCCGTTGAGCGAAATCCACTCCATGGGCCCTTCGGTGAGATGAAATTCCTGCGTGGCGTACCCGGGCAGGCTGACACGCGCGACCATGGGATGTTCGAGACGCGCGCCGAGCGCCGTTCTGGTTTTGTGGAAGAAGCCGCCGGGAAATTGTTTTTCAAAAGGTGTGACACCGGCGGGAATGCCATCGAGTTCGACGGTGGCGCCGGGAGGAGTGCTGGTGATTTTTAGCGTGTCCGCCAGGCAAGGAGCGGCGAAAACGATCAACACAGTTACGAGGCAGAACTGTTTCATAGCGGCCGCCAGGAGTGATAATCGGATGCTTATAGTACTACAAAGTTAAGAGGATTGGGATTGAAAGCCAGAACAGGAGACAACCGGAAGCGCAGGATATTTTACGAAACGCAAATCGGTGAAGGAAAGTTCACAGAGGTAAAAGACGGAGCCGCGCGCCGATTCAATTCGCCGCGCGTGCAGGCAGCTAGAGCACAAACCTGCAAACGTGGGATCTTTTGACAAATCCGGCGGCGATACCATGAAGGCAGAATAGCGCAGCCTGCGTGGCGAAATGCAAATGAAGCGCCGCTCAGTTTGCTATTGCGCGGATATTAAGCGTTCTCCTCAAATTCCGCGTCCATCTCCGGCAGCTTGTCGCCATCTTTAGCGGCCCAAACGTACAGAGTGGGCAACAGAAAGATGCTTAGCAGCAACGCTCCAATTAAACCTCCTACAATAACAATGGCGAAGGGTCGCTGGGAGTCCGAGCCGATGCCACGCGAGAGCGCAGCAGGGAGCAGACCGAGCGTGGCGACCAGCATGGTCATCATGATGGGGCGAAGACGGAGTACAGCTCCGTCGATGGCAGCTTGTTCAATGGTGTGGCCGCGGACGCGAAGCTGGTTGATGTATTCAAGCATAATCACGCCGGTTTGCACGGAAACTCCGAAGAGCGCGAGGAAACCCACGCCGGAAGAAACGCTGAAGTGCGTTCCGGTGAACAAGAGAGCTAACAGTCCGCCAACGGGCGCCATAGCCACGTTTGCGAGAATCAGGAGAGCCCACTTCACGGAACTAAACATGGCGTAAAGGATCACGAAAATACCAAGAACCGTGAGAGGAAGTACGATCATAAGGCGCTTCTGCGAACGCTTTTGGCTCTCATATTCTCCAGCCCAGTCAAAGTGATAGCCGACGGGAAGTTGCACCTGGGCATTCACTTTTTGGATGGCCTCTTCGACGGCGCTTCCAAGATCGCGTCCGCGAACACTGTACTTGATGGCAACGTACCTGGAATTTTCTTCACGATAAATTTCCGAGGCGCCATCGCGCGTCTCAACCTTGGTAAGCTGGCTGAGAGCAACACGCGCGCCGGAAGGGGACAGAAGCCGAATATTCTCGATAGCTTCTTTCGTGTCGCGATACGGCGCTTGATAGCGCAGGACGAGGTCGTAGCGCTGTTCACCCTGTAATACCTGCGTCACTGCATTTCCGCCCACGGCGGTCTGGATAGCGTCTTGAATGTCCGCGACATTGATTTGGTAGCGCGCGGCCTGTTGGCGATCCACGGTGAAATTAAGGTTGGGCTGGCCAAGCACGCGGAAGAGTCCAAGGTCTTCAATCCCGCGGATGCCGCGCATGATGCCAACAATCTGGTCAGCCTTTTCCTCGAGAAGCTTAAGATCATCACCGTAAATCTTGACGGCGAGTTCGCCTTTGACACCGCTGACGGCTTCTTCCATGTTATCCGCGATGGGCTGAGAAAAATTCCAGATCGCGCCAGGAATTTTTTCCAATTCGCGATTCATGGCGGCAATCAGCTCTTCCTTGTTTTCATGGAAGACTGGACGCCATTTTTCCTTAGGCAGAAGATCGACGAAGTATTCGGTGTTGAAGAAGCCAGTGGTATCCGTGCCGTCGTCGGGGCGCCCCACCTGGCTGGTCGCCACGGTCACCTCGGGAAATGACGCAAGAATAACGCGGGCCTGGTTGGCGACGCGAACACCTTCGGCAGGGCCGGTGCTGGGCGCCAGGGTTCCACGCACCCAGATCGCGCCTTCATCGAGATGCGGCAAAAATTCCGAGCCGATCACCCCGCTGAAGATGAGAAATAGCGCCACACAAAACGCGAGGCTGGCGCCGCCGACGGTCACCAGACGATGCTCGATGGCCCATCGCGCTGAGTTTCGATAGGAATTTTTCAGATAATCCATTACTGGATTACGCCACTCGCGCACGCCTTGCCGAAAAAAGACGCTGGCGAGCACAGGAGCAATGAGCATGGAAAATATGAGCGCACCGGGAAGAGCGAAAGCGACGGTCCAGGCCATGGGCTTAAACAAGCGGCCTTCGACGCGTTCCAGAGTAAAGATCGGCAGGTACGCGGTGATGATGATGGCGATGGCGTAAAAGACCGGGCGCTGTACTTCAAAGGCGGCATCGCGAATGCGCTCGATGGTGGATTTGTGAGAGTTTTCGCCGTGGTTTAGGTGGCGCACGATGTTTTCGACCATCACCACCGCGCCGTCCACGACCATACCGAAGTCCAGAGCGCCGAGGGAAAGAAGATTCGCGGGGATATTTTTGAGGCTGAGGCAGATGGAAGCAAACAAGAGCGAGAACGGGATGGTCAGCGCGACAATCAAGGCGCCGCGCATGTTGCCAAGAAAAAGAAACAAAATAATCGAAACTAAAATGATTCCAGCCGTCAGATTGTGCAGAACCGTGTGGGTGGTGTAGTGAACGAGGTTGCTGCGATCCAGGAAAGGAACGATTTTTACGCCCGGTGGCAGGATGTGCTCGTTCAGCTCTTTCACTTTGGCGTGGATTGCATCTAACGCTGCGTCTGAATCCGCGCCTTTCCGGAGCAGAACGATGCCTTCCACAACATCATCGCTGTCCTGAACGGTTCCATCCGCGCGGTGGATTGCTTTTCCATTTTGTCCCAGCCGAATCTTTGGACCCTGCGCGACGGTAGCGACGTCCTTAACACGCAATGCTGTTCCGTTCTTGGTAGTGATGACCGTTTCCTCGATGTCCTGCACAGTATTAAACAAGCCCAGGGCGCGGACGTTGATCTGCTGTACACCTGATTCGACGAAACTTCCACCGGCGTTGACGTTGTTATTGGCGAGCTGCTGTTCGAGTTGGGCAATGCTCAAGCCGTAGGAAACCAGTTTGTTGGGATCGACGATGACTTGATATTCGCGCGTGGTGCCGCCAAGGCTCGATACGTCAACCACATTCGGAACGGACTTAAACTGTTTTTCCAGGACCCAGTCTTCGAGAGACTTTAATTCCATGACGTCGTATTTCGGATTGGTGCTCTTCAGCGTATAGAAATAAATTTGTCCTACTGGACTCCAGTCCGTGCCCATTTTAGGTTGCAGACCGGCCGGCAGCGTGACTTGCGAAAGCCTTTCCAGCGTTTTTTGCCGGTTCAAGTCGTTGTTCGATTCATCGTCAAAAATGAGCATCACGCTGGAAAGCCCGAAAAGTGAAACGGTGCGCAAGTGTTCGAGGTGCGGAATTCCATTTACTTGAATTTCTATGGGGATGGTGATTTGCTGCTCCACTTCTTCGGCGGCGCGACCGGGCCATTGCGTAATGATCTGGACGTAGTTATTCGCGACGTCGGGATACGCTTCGACGGGAAGATTGTGAAATGAGATCGCGCCCCACAAAAGTAAAAGCAGCGCGAGCGCCAACACGATGAAGCGATTATTCAGCGCGTAATTGACGAAGGAGCGGATCATCGCATTGTCCTGAGCATTGTCCTGAAATTCTGGCGAAGGGCTTTCAACCTATTGCTCCACGGTGCTTTGCATCACCAAAGCGTTGGCGACCACTTGCTGCCCTGGTTGAATACCGGACAGAATTTCCTGCATTTTATCGGGTAGATTTACCCCGCTGGTTACTTCCACGCGCCGGAATTGTTTGTCACCGGCCGGGACGTAAACCCAATCGCGATCGTGCAAATGCAAAATCGCCGAAGCGGGCACCGCGGCGTGCGATTCCTTCTTCTGACCATGAAAAGTTGCAGAAACGAACATGCCCACGCGCATTAAACCTGGATTGCGCACCTCAATGCGCACCTTGGAAGTGCGAAGGGCGGGGTCGAGCACTGGACTCACGTTGTTGATGCGGCCCGTGAATACTTTGTCGGGATACGCATTCAGGCGGATGTCCGCAGACTCGCCAACGTGCACGCGTGAAAGATCGTTTTCGTAAACGTCGCAAAGAATCCAGACATTGCTCAAATCGGAAATGGTGAACGGATTCGGCGAGTTGAGGCCGGCAACTCCCGACGCGTTGGTAACCTGCTGGTCGGTGATTACGCCGGAAACCGGCGCGCGAATGTCGACCACCGCTGCGGGATGATCAAGGCTCCCTCCCAAAACGCGCAGCTTCTCCGAAGTATTTTCCACATCCACTCTAGCTTTCGCCTCCATGTCCTCAGTGACCTGCAAATCATTCAAGGAAATTGCGCCCTTGTCGTACAGCAACTTTGCGCGCTCCAGTTGCGTGTGGGCCAGTTGTTCGTCAGCGCGCGCCTTCCGGTAATCCGAAAAGGCGGCGGACATATCCGCGCTTTGCACCCGCAGCAAAAGCTGGCCTTTTTTCACGGTGTCACCCAGGCGCGCTTTGATTTCAACGACGCGGCCGGTGGCAATGGAAATCACCGGAACGGTTCGCGAAACATCCGGACTGACTACACCGGTGACAACCAACTGAGGGGCTGAAGCGTGTTCGACGGCGGTAGCCAATGGAAAATGCTCGGGATGATCCACTTGAATCAGATTGACGTCTTGCTCACGCTCGATTTTCGTTGGTGGCGGAGCTTCCGCTTTGGGGTCTGCTTTTTTGCTGCCGCAACCAAGCAAGCCGAGAGCGAGCATCGAAAAGAAAAATTTGTGGCGTGCGTATTTCACTGGATAACCTCGCGGCCAACAGCGAGATTCAACTGGCTCGCCGCGCTCAGGTAGGACGCTACGAGATTTAAATAATTAACTTGCACGCTCCGGTAATCGGCTTGCGCACTGAGGAAATCGAGCAACGACGCGGCACCATGTTCATACGAAAAGGAAATCGTGTCGCGAATCCTCGATGCCTGCTGCAAATAGCGGTCTTTGTAAGGCTGAAGAAGGCTCACGGTGCTGGTTACCGTGGCGTAAGCAGAATCCACGTCCTTAAAAACTTGCGCACGGGCCACTTCAGACAATTTTTCGTTGCGATGGATGTCCAACTCTGCGCGCAATTTCTCTCCCTGATTTCGATCAAAAATCTTCAATGGAATACTCACGCCCACGCCCACGTATTGCCGCAACGGCGGGTTATAGCTAAGGTACGTTTGAGAAATGGAGGGAAATCCAGCGTCTACAGTAATGGTTGGATCCGTCGAGCCATTCGCAACCGCCAGCCGGTGATCGCTTTTAGCCTTTTCCGTGGCCTGCATCGCGGCTTTTAGATCAGGGCGGTTTTCCAGCGCGGTTTGACGCAACTCCTCAAGCGTGGGAATTTGCGTCGAGAAATCGAAAATGCCGGTCACATCGAACTGGTCCACGGGCGAGTGTTCGTTCAAAAGAGCGAGAAGCTGAATTTTCGCGGTGCGCAGATTTACTTCGGCCGTTTGCAAGTCGGATTCGTATTGCACGCGTTGCAATTCAAGCCGGTCCAGATCCACTTGAGCGATGCCTCCCGCCTTATAACGATCACGATGCACGCCCAGGAGCCGGTCGTAAAAAGATAGATTTTCTCTGGCCAGGTCGCGTACCTGTTTTTCCTGAAGTGTTTGCACAAAAGCTGTGCGCAGCGAGAAAATGAGTGTTCTCTCCAGATCGGATTGGTTGGCTACGGCGATCTGTGTGGCGTTCTGCGCGCTTTCCAATCGCAGCTCACGCTTATGCCGCCGTTCGTGAAGATAACTGACGGTGGCAATCAAGTTTGAGGCAGACAACGGACTCCCACTGTCCGTATTGCCAATTTGATCGTAGGTCAGCGAAGTTTGCGGATTCGGACGCAAATGCGCAGTGATTTCCGCTGCGCGAGATTCTTCGATGCCAATCTGCCCGGCCCGCAATGTGGGATTCGAGGCTTCAAATTTGTCCCGAACATCCTGCCAGCTGAGAGGATTTTGCGCGACGGCGCCAGCAGGCAGAACAAGGCACACGCTGATGGCAAAACCTAAATATCGTAAGGTCGTTTTCACTTATACCTCCGTGTTTGGTGACGGAATTGGAGGACGTCCGCTTGACGGAGACACTCCTGTTTAAATGGACGCACCGTAGGAAAGGCACGCGCACTTCGTAAAGGATTACGAAAGTTCCAGACCGTGCTTCCTCGAAATATAAATGCCAGGACGGGAATTAAAGGGAAGGAGGGGCTCGACCGAAGCTGGAAGGCGAACCGAAAAGAAAATAGTCGCAACAGCAACGAAAGAGGGTAGACCCAGTTACATACACCGGACCTTCAAGTGTGCCACGCTTTTCGCTTTGGCCCGATGGTTGACGCAAGAGCAGAATGGCCGCGTCTCTGATTTCATTGCCGGCGCCAGACCAAACAACCTTTGAACTCTCAACCAGTGACGAATATCGGGCCGGGTCGGAAGGAGTAAAGTTTCCGTGACCGTCGTTTAGCAGGACTGTTACCGGACGATCGCTCCACGCGGTGGTAACAACAACATCAAGAAAATTGTCGCCATTCATATCGCGCGAGGTGATGCGCAGTCCACCCGTGGGAGCTGTAATACCAACAGTGCTGCTAGCGCCGGTGCTGAGCTTGAAGCCAATCCAGTAACGCGTATTGAACGAATTCGCCTGTCCGACCTGCACGGTGGCTATGTCTGGCTGGCTGTCACCATCGAAATCCGCAATGGCGAAATGAACTTCCTCCGCGGCAGGGGCGGCGCTTCGGGGATAGGCCAGGATGGTCGCCGGGAACAACAGAACAAATGCAAGACCGGCGCATTTGCGAGCGACACAATCCATGGACATTAGAAATTTCAGAAACATAGGTTGGTAACCGGGCGCCTATCTTAGGTAGAGATTTGAAAACTCTATACCCATCATCGCCAGAATACCATTTCGTGGCGGGGGCAAACAACGACGAGGAACCATTCTTTGCCTCATAAATTACGCCGGAAAGTGGAGAAGATAATCATGCTATGATTCGCGAAAATATAGGGAATTGAAGCCTCAACCAAAAAAGCGATTCACAAATGAGCGCTCTGGGAAAAAATACAGTTCTGGCTCGAATCGAGGAAGTTGCCATCATTCCCGCGATTCGGACATCCTCGGCCGAGGAGGCGCGTTTTGCCGCCGAGGCGGTAGCCAAAGGAGGCATTCCCATCGTCGAGATTACAATGACTGTTCCGGGGGCGATCGATGTGATTTCTGACCTTGCGCTTAATTCTCCTGGGGTGATCGTTGGCGCGGGAACTATTTTCGACGTCGAGACCGCGCGTCAATGTTTGCAAGCGGGCGCGGCCTTTTTAACCAGCGCCGGGCTCGACCTGGAGGTAGTCGAATTCGCGGCAAAGGAAAATGTTTTGATGATGTCTGGCGCCCTAACACCGACCGAAGTGGTCACCGCGTGGAAGGCAGGCTCCGACCTGGTGAAAGTTTTTCCGTGCGCGCAAGTGGGTGGCCCCAGCTACATCAGGGCGCTGAAAGGGCCTTTTCCACGGATTCGATTGATCGCGGCAGGAGGTGTAAATCAACAAACGGCCAGCGATTTTATTTTGGCGGGAGCGTCCGCGCTGGGGATTGGCCACGAATTAATCCCGCGAGAGGCGATTCAATTGCGGCAGCCGGAGCGAATTCAGGAGTTGGCGCGACGTTTTTTGGGCTTGGTTAGAACGGCGCGAGCGCGCCTTGCAGCCAGCCAGGAAACCGCTGGCCTGAGGCGAACCTAAACTGATGTGACCATGCGTCCATTTCCTGCCACATAACCATAGGCCATCCGCGGAGTGCTAAACGCAAAGCCGGGAACGCCGCTGCGGTCGAGCAGAATGAGGCCGCCGGTTCCCCCGGTCCGCAGGACTAACAGTGTGACCGCATCCTGAGCGGCTTCCATGGCGGAGTTGCTGCTTCCTGCTGGCACCGCCGGGTTGCTGGCGGTAATTGCGCGACCGAGGAAATCGACAGTGGTTTTAGCCATAACGATCTTCATGATTGCTTCCCCGTAACCCGTGCAGGAAACGCCCCCGAATCGAGAGTCCGCGTAGCACCCGCACCCTATCAGCGGAGAATCTCCAACGCGGCCGGGAAGTTTGCAGCAAACGCCGCCGGTGGAAGTGGCTGAGAAGAGCCGTCCTTGTTGGTCCAGGGCGACAGCTCCCACCGTCCCTTGATCGTGGCCGCGGTGGTGCGCCGCGGCGTGTTTATCTTCTTTGCAGCGCAACCACGCTTCTTTTTCGCCAGGAAAAATTAGTTCTTCTGGACCGCATAGCGGAAGCCCTTGCTCCGTGGCGAAGCGTTCCGCGCCTTCTGCCACCAGCATCATGTGCGGGCACTTTTCCAAAATCGCGCGCGCCAGATGAATGGGATTTTTCACACGTTGAACGGCGGCTGCCGCGCCCGCACGAAGAGTACCTCCCTCCATGATGATGGCGTCGCATTCCACCCGGCCGTCGAGATTCAGATGCGAGCCGTAGCCGGCGTCAAAGACCGGGTCATCCTCAAGAACCTGGATTGCAGCGACGATAGCGTCGAGAGCAAAACCGCCCGCGGAAAGAATGGACCACCCGGCAACGAGAGCGCGACGGCAGCCGTCCTCACAGGCCTTCACCGCCTCGTCGGGGATATCCCAGGCGCCACCATGAACGATAAGAGCTGGTTGCATTTCGATGAGAATCGCAAAGCGAAAGATGCTTGTCTAGTTGAGCGCGGAAAGCAAAACGCTAACCGTTGAAAGCGCATTCAGATATCGTCGTGAATAGTAACGAGGCGAAGCACCTCGAACTCTTTTTTTCCAGCCGGGGTGGTTACTTCCACTTCGTCGCCCACTTTACGATTGAGCAGCGCCTTTCCGATTGGCGAAGTTGTCGAGAGAAGACCCTTTTCCACGTCAGCTTCTTCACTGCTCACCAGCTTGTATTCGATTTCAACGTTGCGAGCCAGGTCTTTTACGACCACGCGAGAGCCGAAGCCGGAGCGGTCCGTGGGAATATTGCTGAGATTCAGCATCCCCAGGTCCCCCATGCGTTTTTTTAGATGCGTAATCTTTAAATTGACGTAGCTTTGCCGCTCCTTAGCGTATTTGTACTCGGCGTTTTCAGAGAGGTCGCCGTGCGCGCGCGCCACAGCGATTTCCTTGGGCAGGTCGACATTCAGTTCGTGAGAAAGATGATCGATCTCTTCCTGCAACTTCTGCTTAATTTTTGCCAACGGGTCGGACATGTTCGTCGTGTGCGCGAGACGAGCTAACCGCGCGCTCTCCTGCATTTCCTGCTTTCTAAAATATTTGCGGAGTCTGGTCATCCTAGAAGGATTGCCCGGACCCCGCCCAAACAGTATAGATGGGTAGGAATTGAGGGTACAAGAGGAAGTCTCGGTGGCTGCGGTCCAGCTCAGTGCACCTTTATGGTAACCGATTGCGTTTGCGTATTGCCCGCCGCGTCCTGAATCGTGAGGGTATAGGTTGTGTCCTTTTTTGGTGAAACGTCCAAGCAGCGCGCGTGAGAAGGCCACAGCGTTCCAACGGGCGGGTCAATGGCCAAAGTTTTTGCGTTGGCCACACCGTAGCACAGTTGCGCGCGCTCTCCGCGCCGGATGGAAGGCGTGGCGTAAAAGCTTTGGATGGCAAGTTCCTTGCCGCCTAATTGTTCAAGTGCGGCACGATCCGATGCGCTCTGCCGGGCCGCGTTTTCACTGGCACGTTGGCGTTCGATCGAACGGTTTTCGTTCCAACGCGTAAAGAACACAAAGCCGGCATATAGCGCTGCGATGAGAATAGCCAGGGAAGTATAAAGAACAGGATTTTTTACGATGGACTTTTTTTGCTGTTCTGGTTCCGGCGGCACGATAACCTCGCGATTTTTGACAAAGGTGGGCAGCCCGGAAGCGGGCCGCTCATTACACATAATTACGCGCGTCGCACCGCTTGGTAAACTAAATTCTTCGGAAAAATGCGATTAAAATCAGCGCGCAGCCTGCGCCGAAGAACCCGCGGGCATGGATGAGACGGCAAGCCGCTTCGGGACTTTGCCGACTTTGACGCGGCTCAATTCCCGGCGTTCTTTGACGCTGAAGATCGACACGTCGTCGCTATCGGTATTGCTCACGGCAGCTAACTTCCCGTCAGGAGTGAATACCACCCAGTTGGGGCCGTCACCGGTAGGCAATTTCGCCGTGACCTTTTTTGCCTTCATATCATAAATATAAATGCAGTCGTCCAGCAGGCTGGTAACCCACATCTCGCTTTCGTCAGGAGTTAGAGCGAGTCCGTGTGTCTGCGTATCGGGGCTTTCGTATTGGCGCGGCCGCGGAGGCGCGGGATGTTCGGAGGGCAACTCCACACGCTGCAGCACCTTTTTCTCCGGAATATCCACGATATTGAAACCGTGAAGGTCGCTTACCGCCACGTACATGGTGCGGCCGTCTTTTGAAACCACGAACGGACGGGGCCTGCCTCCCACGGGAATATGCGCCGAATACTCCAGTTTCTCCAGATCGATGATGTCGATCTCATGCCCACTCATCGCGCTGACGTACATATATCTGTTGCTGCCGGTGTTGACGGAATTGTGAGGCTCCTTAATCGGAAGGACCTTCACGATTTTCTGCAACGGAACATCCACGATGGCCACGCTATCGCCATCACGAATAGGAACGGTAACGTAATGACCGTCGGGCGTGACCGCGCAATGATTTGGTTTACCGGAAAGCTTAACCGTGCCAAGAATTTTTCCCGTGGTAGTGTCCGAAATGATCAGGGTGTGATCGATCTCACTGGTGGTGAAAAGGCGCTTGCCGTCCGGAGTGAGTGCAACGCAATGGACATCTTTGCCAGTCGGAATTTCCCTGATCACTTTTAGGGAAGCCAAATCAACAACTGAAACTGTATCTCCCTTGCTGTTGCCAACGTACAGCACTTCATCAGCCGGCGCGGAGAAAGCCGGCGGGTTCAGTGACAGAGCAATCAAAGAGACGAAAACGAGTGAGGCAATTTTTTTAGGCATAAGAAAGATTTACGTTCTGAAACTCCTTATATCTTGGAGCGAGAAGGCGGCACAAAATCTACCGCCTGTCTCTCTCCAGCGGTATCGGTTACAGACTACAGCACCGTTTCGTAAACGCGGATTTCCGCGGATTTACCGGCGTGATGTGGAACGGCAACGTAAAAACGGTTAAGTTCCGGAACCACCAGGGCGGTCTTCGCACGGAATGCTGTCGGAACGCGTCCAATGCGCTCCACGTGATCCGCGTCCTTGATTTCGAACACATCGGTGTATAGGTTCCCGGCAAAATAAATGCGCTTCTGCGCTGCGCTGAAAGCTGCGTCATCCACCATGGGTGCCGCGGCTACGCTGGTAACCAGTTTCCCGGTGTCCGAATCGAGCACGTACAGCTTCGCGGGCGTACGGCCACCAACATACAAACGGTGATTTGCCGCATCAAACGACAAGGTGGTGAGACTGCCCTTGGCTGCCGGAACGGGCCATGTTGCGATTACCGCGCGCTTATCCCGGTCAATGACTTCTACGGTGCCGGCGCCGCGGATATCGACGAACATTCGCGAGCTGGCAGGATCGAAAGCCATGGCTTCAACATCATCGGAATCCATCTTGATCTCGCCAACTTTTTTCCCTGCGGTCGTATCAATAATGTCCAGGTACGCGTTCGGCAGTTTGGCGTCCTTGCCGCCGTCAACGACATACAAATATTTGGTCGAGGGATCGTAGCCGGCGGAGTCCGCGCCTTCGCGAACCTTTATTGTGTCCGCCACATTGTAATTCGTGGTGTCGTACACCTTCACTTCGCCCAGGTCGCTGTCCACCACAAAAAGCTTCTTGAGGTCGCCGCGATACAACATGGAGTGAGGCGCCTTGAGGCCGTCGATGGTGTGGATTAATTTGTTGCTTTCCGTATCAAAAACTTCCACTTTGCCATTTTCTTCCGCGGTGACGAAAAGTCTCTTCCCTTCGAGATCGATCGCCAGATGGTCGAAATCGCCGTCCTTCAAGTCGGGCAGCGGGATGGATGCCACCAGCTTCAGCGGCGCCTGGTGCTGCGTGGTGTCATCAGCATCAGCAGCTTTAGCAACGGCTTTTTTGTGCGTCTTTGAAGCAGCTTTAGGTTTCGCCGCGGCATCGTCCTGGTCCTGCGCGCCGGCAGCCAGGGGCAATCCCATCAACGCACCCGCTAAGATCAAGGTATGAAATCGATTCACTGTATCCTCCAATGCAGAATTTTCGTGCGCTTCGATTTGGCGCCTAGATAAGTTCAGGGTTACATGCCACAGTAATCGGCCGGCTCCAAAATTATAGGCCGCTGCAGCAGTCCTGAATTGCCAAACGGAAATCGCTCAATGCCTGTAGGTGGTTGATAGTAGCGCAATGCACGGCGAGAACTGCTTAATTTTTGCTTAAAAAATATTAAGGTAATTGCGCCTTACTCTGCGGTCATGAAAGCGGATTTAAAGCATTTTGCGCAACGCAATTCAGACTCCCACCAGCGAGCCTTTGCCATCGCGTGAAACAACCGGCATTTCAGAGCGCGCCCGTGAAGTAGATTCTCGCACCACAAATTCTGGTTCTACGGTGATCTGCGGGACCCAGTCTTCGCGGTTTTCGATATGGTTCAGTAACGCGCGTGCCGCTATTTCCCCCATTTTTTCCAGCGGTTGGCGCACGGTGGTAAGGCTGGGGTTGTTATACACGGAAATTTTAATGTCATCGAACCCTACGACCGAAATGTCCTCGGGAACGCGAAACCCGGCTTCCTGGAACGCGCGAATAGCGCCAATCGCTGAAATGTCGTTGTAGGCAAACAGCGCTGTGAACGGTTGTCTACGAGCCAGCAGAGCTTTTGCGAAGGGATAACCCAATTGAGGGGTGGAGCTGTCGCCCTCAAGCTGCACGATGAGTTCTGGCCGCATGCGAATACCCAATTCTTGCGCAACTTCGCAAACACACTTCCAACGGTCCATCGAGTCCAGGCTGAATTCGCTTCCTTTCATAAAAGCAATTTCTTTGTGACCGAGCTCCATCAAATGGTTCAGCGCCAGCCACGCTCCCCGCCGGTGATTCAAAACCATATTTGTTACTCCCGCCAGGGGAACGTGCCCCGGTATCGCCACCGTCGGCAGCGGCAATGGCAGTTCGATGCAAGTATCTACGGTAATAAATCCTTCCACTCCGCGGTCCACTAGCAGGCGCGAATAAGATTCCAGCAGTGCCGCGTTATGGCGGTGCGCAACGGTAAGAAAGAAGAAATTCTTTTGTCTAAGATATCGCTCGATGCCGCCGATGATCGGCGACGCGTAAAAATCGCCAAACTCTTGAGTCACCACGCCAATCATAAAAGTGCGTTTTATCCCGAGATTGCGCGCATAGAAGCTCGGGCGATAGTGCAGCTCGCGGGCAGCGGCAAGGATCCGTTCCTGGGTATGCAGCGGCACGGAGCGTGAAGCGGCTGATTTGTTCAGAACGGCAGAGCAGGTCCCTTTGGTAAGGCCGACGCGTTCCGCCACCATTTTTAGGGTTACGTGCGGGGATTTTGTTTCCCTTTTCTTAGAGTTCCTGGACTTTTTCATGCACCTTTCGCCTCTCACGCCCTCGAAGCGCGGAAACGGCACCAAGCCGATTTAATTGGCGATAGTTTACTGCGTATTTGGCTGTCATCGGTACACCGCAATAATGATGCATGTAGAAATTCCACAGAATATCGTTCTCCTGTATGTAAAAACTTTAGAATACCGGTATTTTTCACTTGACAACGAAATTGCATTGCCGTTAAATGCCACCAACCTGGGGTAGTACAAAAATACTAATCGTGTGCACTTGAATTTTCGAAGTGAGCACACCGGAGGTTCTCGTGAAAAGAGCAAGGGTAGGGGTGTGTTTCCTGTTACTTGCAGGGCTAATACTGGCGCTTAGCCTTGCGCCCGCAGCGTCCGCGCAAAACATTACGGGTGCAATACGCGGCACAGTGACGGATGAACAAGGCTCCGGAGTAGCAGGGGCTGACGTCACGATTACCGATTCGGGCACTGGATATACCAGGACTGAGCAAAGCGACAAAGACGGTAATTTCGCGTTCCAGAGCCTTCCGATTGGAAACTACGCCCTGAAAGTTAGCAAGGACGGTTTCAGTGCCTTCGAAGAGAAAAACATTGTCCTACACGTCAACGATAACCTCACGGTTGACGCTAAATTGAAGGTTGGCGCCAGAAGCGAAACGATCGAAGTCACCGCCACCACTTCTCAAGTAGAACTAACCAACGGCGAATTGAGCGGCATAATCGCCGGCCCTCAGATCACTGAACTGCCATTGAACGGCCGGAGCTTCGCTCAGTTGCTTACGCTGGTCCCTGGCGTTGAAGTGGACAACGGCTTTTCTTACGACAAAAAGGGCCTGAACGGGGGCGCGGATATCTCAGTTAGCGGCGGCGCCTCGAATGCAAATCTATTTCTCGTCGATGGCGCCAATAACGTGGACGTAGGTTCAAACCGCACTATCCTTATTTATCCCTCCCTTGACTCCATTGAAGAGTTCAAGGTGGAGCGGAACAGCTATGGCGCACAGTTTGGCGGGGCCGGCGGCGGAATAATCAGCGTAATCACCAAGAGCGGCACCAACGATTTCCACGGCAGCCTCTATTATTTTGGCCGGAACGACCTTCTCGATGCGAATGACAGCAGCCTTAAAGCCCGGAATCCAGGGGTTAACGTAAAAAAACCTTCGATTCGCCGAAACGATTTTGGAGGCTCAGTCGGTGGTCCCATTATGAGGGATAAAGTCTTTTTCTTTGTATCCGAGGAATGGAACCGGCTGATCCAGGAGAACGTTCGTAGTGCCCATGTTCCCACGCCAGCGCAGCGGCTCGGAGATTTCTCGGACTCGGCTCTCGACCCCGCGGCGGCTAGCGCCAAATCTTCTGGGTGCCTGCCATTGGGTGGACTCCAGGATCCAGAGCAGGGAAATGTTGGGGTTGCACCGTTCACCGCATCGCCTTCCACGCCGGGAATTATCGACGTGATCCCAGCCTCCCGCCAGAGTGTCGCGGGCCCTGCGATTCTAAACACTTATCTCCTGCCAACGCTTCCGGCGACGACGAATGGCTCCCCCACGCCGAACTATGGTTGCGGCACCAATTGGAGTAAAACTCTCAAACAACCCACCTTTTACCGCCAGGATAACGTCCGTGGGGACGTCCATCTAACCAAAACATTGACGTTGATGGCGAAATACACGAACGATTCCTGGACCTACGGACCATCCGCCGTAGGCAATACCGGTTGGGGCGCGGATTCCGGGGCTTCCCTGATTTCAGAAGGCTGGAACTCGCCGGGCCGAGTCATTGTGGCCCGCTTGAGCAAAACCATCGGTACCAGCGCCGTGAACGATTTTCAGTTCTCTTACTCAAGAAACCGGATTGCCGTAGTGCAATCGAATCCGGCGGCCGCGCAAGCTCTTAATAAGCTTATTCCCACTTTCTTCCCAACCACGGGCGATCCCGCTAGCAATCCTCCGGTATGGATTAACGGCGGCGGCCTTCCCACCATCTGGAGCTTTGCGCCATGGAACAACGGTGAAGACCTCTATGCCTGGCAGGATGATTACTCGAAAGTGATCAATCGCCACACCTTGAAGCTCGGCGTAATTTACGCACGAAACTCCAAAGATCAGGATAACTTCTCGCAGAAACAGGGCGTTACGTTTGGGCCGGGCGGTTACAATGGCTGTGCGAAGATCACTGACCCCGGATGTAAAAACCTGAAGTTCACCACCACTGGCTATGGTCTTTCTGACTGGATCTTGCAGAACCAGGCGGTAAACTGGGGCGAGCAGGATGTCATTTTCAAGAAACAGGGCCGTTGGACGAACTTCGAAGCCTATGCCAATGATGACTTAAGAATAAACAGCCGGCTTACCGTCAACTTGGGACTGCGCTACTCGTACCTCCCCAACGCTTATCAAGCAGACGACAAATTCACGGTATTCAATCCTTCAGCTTTCGTTCCCGCGCTGGGTAATGCGCCGTGCAACGGGCTGCTCTACTCGCCCGGCTTGAAGTCCAACCCGTGCCCCGCGGGAACCGGTGGATTGCCAGGCCCCAACCGCGCACTACAAAACAACTTCAAACTCGGATTCGCTCCCCGGTTGGGATTTGCCTGGGATCCAACCGGCTCCGCGAAGTGGTCCATTCGCGGGGGCTTCGGCCAATTTTACAATCGCGACGACATCTTCTTGACCGACGGCACCGGCGGTTCAAACCCGCCTTTCGTTCGCAGCTTCAGTTCGCCCAACAACAACGGACGATTCTTGGACAATACGAACCAGCTTCCTGCCTGCACACCGAACTGTTTTGGCGCCGGTGGATTAGGGGTCGCCAATATCGGTCAGGATCTAAGCAACCGGTCGCCATATACCTTACAGTTCAACATAGCTGTGCAGCACGAACTTTGGAAGGATACGCGCCTGGAAGTTGGATATGTTGGCAGCAGAACGAGAAATTGGACCAGTAAGTATGATGCCAACGCCGTGGCTCCAGCCGACAGGTTAGCGTATGCCCAATCCAACGGCAACGCCGTGGGAAATGCCCTCAAGCCTTTCAACGCTATTGGAGGCGGCGGCATCCCGTTCTTTTCGCACCATGGGAGCGCCCGCTATGATTCATTGCAAACGGCGTTCAGCACGCGTTTCCAGCGGAATTCCATCTTCCAGTTAACCTATACATATTCCAAAATCACTGCGGATACCCTCCTGAAAGTCAGCAACGGAGGCGGAAATCTGGTTATCGACCCGTTCAACCTCAAGAATGGCTACGGGCTCAATCCCCTCAATCGTCCGCACATTTTCTCTGCCAACGTGATCTACAACTTGCCTACTTTGCAAGGCTCCGAAAGGTTTCTGCGCGCTGCTTTAGGATCTTGGGAACTTAGCTCGATTGTTAACCTTACGTCCGGACACTCGCTTACCCCTGTTATCGGGGGCCTGCCGAACGTAAAAGACCCGTCCGGTATCGGCAACGGGGCTGGCAGTCAGCGGCCTAACCTGGTGGCGGGACAACCCTGCCGCAACCCCAGCTTTAATAACTTCCAGTGGATCAACCCGGCCCGTTACACCTTAAACGGATTTAAGTTGGGAACCATCGGAACCGCTCCTGTGGGCGACTGCCTTGGGCCTCCAACCCGCACGGTGGATTTCTCGGTGTCCAAGAACTTCCGCATCACCGAGCGGGTGCGCATGCAGTTCCGGCTCGATGCGTTTAATATTTTCAACCATCCGCAGTATAACGATCCGGACGGAAACGGCCTGACCTACGGTATAGGTTTCTCTGCCCCGAACAATTGCGCCGTCCCGGTCACCGACCCAACATACTCTCCGGAGTTTTTGACTGCGGGCGGCGCTTCGACGTGTAACTTGAGTAACGCGGTTTCGCTACAGAATACTTCTCCGAATGCCCAAGTGGGTACGGTGAGTTCGCAGTCGGACCGAAATCGTCAATTCCAATACTCGCTCAGGTTCACCTTTTAACAGAACTCAGTGCCCCTTCCAAGAGTTCCGCTTGCTTCAATCCGCAAGCGGGACTCTTCTTTTCGTCCCCCTCCGAACCCCAAGCCCATTGCCATGTCCATAAATTTTTTGCGATACAATCGAAATATGCTTCGCACTTATTCCCGTGGTGTTTCCTACGTTCTTTTCAGCGCGCTCTTGGTCCTGGCTTTATCTCTTCCCTCACGCGCGCAAGCGCCAAACCAGCAAACCGGCAGCGCGCGCGTTCCCGTCCCGAAGCTCCCCGGCCCACCCAAAAAAGATCGCAGCGGCCTGCCGTCTGTGCCAACTTTTAAAGACGTTGCCAAAGAAGTCGGCCTCACCGTCCAACACATCGCAGCCCCCGAAGCCCATTACGTAATCGACTCCACCAGCGGCGGCGCGGGCCTTTTTGATTGTGACGATGATGGCCGCCTCGACGTCGTGCTGATTAACGGTTCCACGGTTGAGCGCGTCCGCGCCGGCGGCGATCCGCTGGTCACGCTGTACCACCAGGAAGCCGACGGCACGTTCAAGGACATCACCAAAGAAGCTGGCTTGACGCACCGCGGCTGGGGCATGGGCGTCGCCGTAGCGGATTACGACAATGACGGCAAACTCGATCTGTTTGTCACAGGATTCGGCGGCAGCGCGCTGTATAGTGGTCTGGGAAATTGCAAATTCGAGGACGTAACCGAAAAAGCCGGTGTCGGCGGCAGCGGTTTCATGACCGGCGCTGCCTGGGGCGACTATGACCGCGACGGCAACGTAGACCTGTTCGTATCGCGCTACTCCCATCTGGACATGAATCATTTGCCGGAGTTCGGAAGCAATAAATTCTGCCGCTTCAAGGGTATTTTGGTGCAGTGCGGCCCCTGGGGACTGGAAGGCGAAAGCGATTTTCTCTATCACAATCGGGGAGACGGCACCTTCGAAGAAGTTTCGGTGAAGGCCGGCGTGCACGATGATATCGGCTATTACGGCTTGGGCGTGATCGCGTATAGCCCGTTGGCGC
>Ga0209117_1000262_pt1 | contig 27620 bp, 23 predicted proteins | sample BlaSpr_A8_OM2_M2_FD_187978 | JGI IMG/M metagenome (GOLD analysis project Ga0209117, IMG submission 187978) | Forest soil microbial communities from Thunder Bay, Ontario, Canada - Black Spruce, Ontario site 2_A8_OM2_M2 (SPAdes) (version 2) | ecosystem: Environmental > Terrestrial > Soil > Boreal... | reverse complement strand
GGTCTGGAAAGTCTGGAACCTCCCAGATTGTTTCCTTCGAGCACGCGAAAGCGTCCGCCGCGCTAGCGGCTTCGTGCAAACGCCCTTGCGAGAAGTAATCGTGGGTGATCGCGATGGGTGATTTCGTCTGCTTCTGTTAGTCACATTTGGCGTAAGGTTTGTTGAATGAAGCTGATATGGGACCCGTTCGAACTGGCAACATTAGGCTTTTCAGGGCTGTCGTCAAAATTTCACGATATGGCGCAACATGCGGCGAGAATTTCGCATTTTGAGGTATCCCGATTTCAGTTTTTGCGGGTTGGTCGGCCGTAAGGTCTTGAATCTCCAGCCATCTGAGTTTCACCTTTCACGCAAACCCACAATAGATTGTCATCCTGAGCGAAGCGAAGCACCTGCTGTTTCTTGCAGCGAGAAAAAAGCGGGTCCTTCGCTTCGCTCAGGATGACAAATTGAAGCTGGTTGATCCCTACTCGCCGCTCGGAACCAGATTCAACGCCTTCTTCAGCGTGCCGCGTTCTATCATGATTTTTTCCTGCAACAGCGTGATCGCATAAATTAACTGCTCGGGACGCGGCGGGCAGCCGGGAACATAGATATCGACGGGAATGACCTGGTTCACGCTCTGCACCAGCGCGTAATTATTGAAAACGCCGCCGGAAGTCGCGCACGCCCCCATCGAAATGACCCACTTCGGTTCCGGCATCTGCTCCCAGAGCTGGCGAATTACGGGAGCCATTTTTTGCGATACGCGGCCGGCAATAATCATCAGGTCCGATTGCCGTGGTGACGGCCGGAACACTTCGGCGCCGAAGCGCGCGATGTCGAAGCGCGATGCGCCCATCGACATCATTTCAATCGCGCAGCAGGCGAGGCCAAACGTCATCGGCCATATGGAATTCTTGCGCATCCAGTTGACGGTGGAGTCGAGCGTGGTCATGACGATGCCTTCGGGCACGGCGTCTCCGAAAACGAGTTCCTTGACTACCTTCTTGCCGTTTTCGATGTCAACGTAGGGGCCGAAACTGAGCTCTTGCGCCATAGAGTTATTTTAACCGCAGAGGACGCCGAGTGGGCAGAGGAAAGGATTTTCTCTCCTGGGGTCGCGCGAGTGAAATCGCCTAATTTCGTCAACTGTGCCTTTGCATCCGCCTTGGCGACTTCCAGATTTTGGCGATAAGATGTGTTCCGTCGCAACGCGTGAGACCTTTGATGAAAACGCTCATTGTTCTGTTGCTCTTATCGCCAGCGTCCTTTAGCCAAAGCCCTTTCGATGGCACTTGGTTGTTTACTGCACCGCTTCCGGAAAAACCATCAGTGTATTTACTTGCCAAAGGCTTGTTTCGCTGTTCTGGTTGTACAGCGAACATGGAAGTCAAGGCTGACGGGGATGACCACAAGGTTGCGGAGACGGCCTACTGGGACACCATGAACGTTCAAATGGTGGATGCACACACGGTTGAAATCATCGCCAAGAAAGCCGGTAAAACGATGCTCATAGAAGTCGATACGATTTCTCCCGATGGAAGAGCGCTGACCCAACTGGTGAAGGACACGACTGAAGCAGAGACCGTTACGATTGAGACTCGCAATCGACGCGTCGAAAAAGGGCCGGCCGGCTCTCATGCCATTTCCGGCTCCTGGCGCGCTTACAAAACCAATCGATCCAGGAACGGTTCGATAATCAAATACAAATGCACAGCGGCTGGATTTAGTGCGGAGACTCCCCTTGGCGAAAGGTTCAACGCAAAGTTCGACGGTGGAAAGTATCCCGTCGAGGACGACCCTGGTGGCACGATGGTGTCCGCGAAGCTATTAAGCCCGGACACAGTCGAACTAACCTCCACACGCAATGGGAACGTAGTTGCGACTAAGCATATGTCAGTTGCGCCCGGCGGGAAGTCGATTCACGTTGTTTTCAAAGACAACGAAGGCAATACCACAATGGTCTTTGACATGCAGAAACAACCGTAGTACCCGCCAGTTGCTTTTCTCCATCTACTCATGCGCCGTACGGATTCTTTCAAATGAATCACAGGGAAAACCGGTGGTGCAGAAAAGCGGGAATATCGCGTGCGCCCTGGGTCACGGCCACAATCTCAATGGGCCGGGATGTGGCGCGATAAATGACGAGGTAAGCGCCCACCGGCCAGAACAAAACCGGATAAGCGGTCAGGTCCTCGCGTTTATGACCTATGCCGGGCGTGTTGCCAATGGCGTCGAACGCGTCGAACAGCTTGCCTATCCACTCATCGGCGGCGTCAATATTATCTTCGGCGATATAGTCCCAAATGCCGTCCAGGTCGCGGTCGGCATCATGGCTCAGAATATACTGCGTCAGGCGTTGGCCTTGGCCTTCCGGCGCTGCTCGGATCTACGCTTGAGCCGGGCGCGGGCATCCACCGGGGAAACACGTTGGCCCCGGTCAAGCGTGTCCAGACGGCGGCCCAGCTCCTGGTTGAACCCGGCAAGCTGGACAGAGCGCGCCTGGTCATGCTCTTCCAGCAGCCGGAGAGCTTCCCTGACCACTTCGCTTGCGGAGTTGTAGCGACCCGAATCTACTTTTGCGCTCACGAATTTCTCAAGCTCGCTGGTAAGAGAGACGTTCACGGTTATGCTCCTGGTTCTCTTACCTTAGCGTCGATATCAAAGATTGTCAATCTTTGTTATAAGCGCTTGGGCACCTCACATCGACGAGAACCCAACACTGTTGCTCCTACGGGTTCAGCACGATCTTGCCGAACATCTGGCTCTTCTCCATGTACTCGTGGGCAGTGCGGATTTCCTTCAACGGAAAGGTGTGGTCGATGACGGGCTTGAGGCGTCCGGCAAACACGTGGCCGAGCACTTCATGGAGTTCGCTCATCGTGCCCATGTACGACCCTAGCAATGCCAGTTGGCGCGAGAACAGAAACCGCAGATCGAGGTCGACTTTCGGTCCCGTGGTCGCGCCGCAGGTCACGAGCGTGCCGCCAGCTTTGAGCGACCGCACACTCTCGTCCCAAGTGGCGTGCCCTACGTGCTCGACGACAATGTCGACACCCTCGAAGTTGGTGATCTTGCGGACTTCCTGCGAAATCTTCTGCTGATAGTGGTTGATGACGAAATCCGCGCCGAGTTCGCGGGCGCGCTCCATTTTGCGCTCGTCGCCGGCGGTGGCGATCACGCGAGCATGGAACAGTTTCGCGATCTGGATGGCGGCAATGCCCACGCCTGAGTTTGCGCCCAGCACCAGCACGGTTTGACCTGGACGGATGGTGGCCCGTCCAGTAAGCATGTGCCACGCGGTGACAAAAACCAACGGAACACTGGCGGCTTCGTTGAAGTCGAGCGAGTCGGGGATCGGAATAACGTTGACGGCCGGAATGGCGAACAGTTCACAGTTGCCGCCGTCCACACCGTTGCCGAGCACGGTGAACTGGCGGCACTGGTTCTGCAGACCAGCCACGCACTTCGCGCAGTGATTGCAGAAATGCATGGGTGCGACCAGCACGCGCTGTCCGCGCTTGAGGTCGGTGACGTACTCGCCCACTTCGACGATTTCGCCAGCGGTGTCGGCGCCCAAAATGTGGGGCAGGTTCACGCCGGGCAGGCCTTTGCGCACGAATAGGTCGAGATGGTTCAGCGAGCAAGCGCGGACACGGATGAGGACTTGGTCCTTGCGCGGCTTCGGATCGGGAATTTCTTCGTAGGTGAGGACTTCGGGTCCACCGAACTGATGAATGCGAACGGCTTTCATGGGCACTCCTGCAACTTCAACCGCAAATTCGAACCTTCCAAGCTAGCACAAAATACATTTCACGTTCTTAACCACAGGGAGCACAGGGGGAGCACTGGGATCACAAGGGAAACATTGCCCGGGATAACGTATCGTTTGACCTTCCTGGCTCACCGAACCATAATCATCTCTATGGATCTATACGAGGAGATCGTCCGCTTGCGAAAAGACGGGCGTCGCGGGGCAGTGGCGACCATTGTGAATGTGCGCGGGTCGATTCCTTCGTTCAAGACCGCCAAGATGCTGGTGCGGGACGATGGCTCGATCGTCGGGACAATCGGCGGCGGCTGCGTTGAGGCCGAGGTGTGGCAGGCGGCGCGCGAAGTGATGGAATCGGAGAAGCCGCGGACCCTGACGTTCGATCTGAATCAGGATCCGAAGTACGACACCGGCCTCGTCTGCGGTGGCACGCTGGAGATTTTCGTGGAGCCGGTATTACCTCCAGCAGATCTTTATATTTTCGGCGCAGGCCACGTAGCAGCAAGCCTTTACAAGGTTGCGCGAATTGCTGGATTCGACGTCACCGTGGTGGATGATCGCGAAGCCTACGCGAACCGCGAACGCTTTCCCGAGGCGCAGCAGGTGATCGCCGAAGATTTCGATAAGGCCGTGGCGCAACTGGCGCCCAGCGAGTCTTCATACATCGTGATCGTCACGCGCGGACACCGCGACGATATGCGAATGCTGCGCTGGGCGGTGCAGACTCCGGCGCGCTACGTCGGGATGATTGGGTCGAAGCGGAAGACGATCACTATCTTCAAAGAGCTGCAGCGGGAAGGTCTGCCGGCGCATTTATTCGACCGAGTCCACGCCCCGGTAGGGCTCGATATTGGGGCAATTACGCCGGAAGAAATTGCCGTGTCGATCACGGCGGAGCTGATCGCGAAACGACGAAAAGTGGAACGCGATCTGCCGCACATGAGCTGGTTCCATCGGCGCGAGCGAGAGTCCGAGGTCGAACCAAAACCTTAACCGCCGAGACGCAGACTGCGCGGAGAACTGCGTTGTCAAAAGTTCCTTAGATCCAAGGCGAATTCCCTTCCCAGTTTTTTCTCCGCGTCCTCGGCGGCTCGGCGGTTAAGATTTCAGCATGGCGAAGGAAATCGAAATCAAATTTCGAATTGAGGATCTGCCCGCGCTGACCCGGGCGCTGAAGCAAGCGGGCTTCAAACAGCTCACCCGCTCCACCCACGAAATGAATTCACTCTACGACCTGCCCGGCCAGAAACTGCGCAAGAAAGGCGAACTGCTGCGGCTGCGGAAGTATGGCGAGACGTGGGTGCTGACGCACAAGGCGAAAGGCAGCGCCGGCCGCCATAAAGTGCGGGTTGAGCTGGAAACGCGTGTGGAGAACGGCGAGCAGATGGACGCCGTTCTGCGCGCGCTTGGGTTCGCGCCCACGTTTCGCTATGAAAAATATCGCGCGGAGTGGAGCGACGGCACGGGCCACGTGGTGCTGGATGAGACTCCGATTGGGAACTTCGGCGAGATCGAAGGCCCGCCGCGCTGGATTGACCGCACAGCTCTCGCGCTGGGAATCGGCCGGGACGATTACATCACTCAGACCTATGCCCCCATGTTTTTCGAATGGAAACGGCGCACGAAAAGCCGAGCGACCGAGATGACGTTTAAAGCGCTCGGCAAGAAATCAAAGAGCGTTTAACCGCAGAGGACGCAGAGCCCAGGAGACGAACATGCAGACAAAAGACGGCTGTTTCGCGTCGACAACGCGTTTCCTTGATGCTTTGCTCCGGCAATCTCGGCGGCGATATAGCGAATCAAGGGTTGCGGGGACCACAGGCACCTGCCGAGCTGCGCTCGGCTTGGACGGGCGAGGCGCCCGTCCCCACACGAGCAAAAGCTAAGGCAACTCTGGAAACGATGCGCTACGCATTTGCTCCGCAACACTTCTTATATTTTTTCCCGCTGCCGCAAGGGCAAGGATCGTTGCGCCCTATCTTTTCTCCGGAGCGCACCACCTGCTGGACTTGCATGTCGCCAGATCCGGCCATGCGCGCCTGTTCCAGTTCTTTTTTCTTCTTGCGCTGGAAGGCTTCTTCGATTTCGTCCACCGAGGTAGCGACCTGGCGCGGCGGACGTCCGTTGCCGCCTCGACCGCCGGTGATGATTGAAGGTACGCCGGCCTCTGTGCCCTCGCCAGACAGCCCCTCAGGTCCACCCCGGGGCCTCGCTCCCGAGTCCAGCGGACGCTCCATGATCTGCATGAGGTACAAATAGCGAACTGTTTCTTCCTGAAAGCGCTGCATCATCTCTTCGAACATGTCGTAGGACTCGCGCTTGTACTCGACCAGCGGATCATGCTGTCCGTAGCCGCGCAGATTGATGCCCTCTTTCAGGTGATCCATCGAGAGCAGGTGATCTTTCCACTGCCCGTCGATCACGCTCAGCATGATCATGCGCTCGTGATAGCGCATGGCCTCGGCTCCAATCAGCTTCTCTTTCGCGTCATAGCGCTGTTTGAGTTTGTCGAAGATGGCATCGCCCAGTTCCTGGCGATTCATTTCTTCAGGCTTGAGGCCTTCGGCGTAGATGTCGACGCCGAAGTGGGTGAAGATCGCGCCTTTCAGAGCTTTGAGGTCCCAGTTGGCCACGTGTTCTTTGGGGGGACAGTGCCGTTCGAGAATGTCGCCAAGAATCCCCGAAACATAGTCTTCGATGATGAGATCCTTCTGGTCGAGACCCTCCAGCAAGCGGCGGCGCAGGCCGTAAACCGCTGTGCGCTGCTTGTTCATGACGTCGTCGTATTCGAGAAGGTGCTTGCGGGCTTCGAAGTTCTGGGCTTCGACGGCTTTCTGCGCCGCTTCGATTCGGCGCGTGATCATGCCCGATTCAATAGGAACACCTTCTTCCATGCCGAGGCGTTGCAGAAGATTCGAAACCCATTCCTTGGCAAAGATCCGCATCAGGTCGTCTTCGAGCGAAAGATAGAAGCGCGAGGAGCCGGGGTCGCCTTGGCGGCCGGCGCGTCCGCGAAGCTGATTGTCGATGCGCCTAGCCTCGTGGCGTTCGGTGCCGAAGATGTGTAGCCCTCCCGCGTCGATGACTTCGCGATGTTCCTGGTCGGTGTCGGTTTTATAGCGCGCAAAAATCTCGTTCCACTGGTCGGTGGGAACCGCGTACTCGTTGCCCGCGTAGTACCAAACCGTGCGGTTGGGATCGTCGACCTCGGCTTCGATCTTGCCTTGCGCGGCGCGAATCGGCTGCGCAATTCCCTTCTTCACGCATTCCTGCTTGGCCATGAATTCGGGGTTGCCGCCCAGCAGAATGTCGGTGCCGCGGCCTGCCATGTTGGTGGCGATGGTAACCATCCCTTTGCGTCCGGCCTGCGCCACAATTTCCGCCTCGCGCTCGTGATACTTCGCGTTCAGAACGACGTGCTTGATTCCCTTCTTCTTCAGCAACTCGGAAAGCCGCTCTGACTTTTCAATCGAAGTCGTGCCCACCAGCACAGGCTGGCCGCTGTCGTGCAGTCTCTGGATCTCATCGGCGGCCGCGAAATATTTTTCTTTCTCCGTACGGTAGACGATGTCCGGATTCTCTTTGCGCAGCAACGTGCGATTCGTTGGGATGACAATGACTTCGAGCCTGTAAATCTTGTCGAATTCCGGAGCTTCGGTTTCCGCCGTGCCCGTCATGCCCGCGAGTTTCTTATACATACGGAAATAATTCTGGAACGTGATGGTGGCGAGGGTTTGATTCTCGCGCTCGATCTTCACATTTTCCTTGGCTTCGATCGCCTGGTGCAGCCCGTCGGACCAGCGCCGCCCCGGCATCAGGCGCCCCGTGAATTCGTCCACAATCAGCACTTCTCCGTCTTTCACCACGTACTCGACGTCTTTCTTGTAAAGCGCGTGCGCTTTGACGGCGGTCTCAACGTGATGCTTCAGCGCCCAATTTTCCGGATCGGCGATGTTACCGATACCCAAAAGCTTTTCCACCTTTTCCCAGCCCACGTCGGTGACCGTGCAGTTGCGGTGCTTTTCGTCAACCACGAAGTCTCCGGTCATGATCTTGGGCTCACCCGGCTGCGTGTCCACTTCTTCGCCTTTTTCGAGCTTGGGGATGATGCGATTCACTTTGTAATACTTGTCGGTGGATTCTTCGCTGGCGCCCGAAATGATGAGCGGCGTCCGGGCCTCGTCGATCAGGATGGAATCGACTTCGTCGACGATGGCGAAGTTGTGGACGCGCTGCACGCAATCGCGCAAGTCGAACTTCATGTTGTCGCGCAGATAGTCGAATCCGAATTCGTTGTTGGTGCCGTAGGTCACGTCGGCGGCGTAAGCGGCGCGGCGCTCCTCGTCGTCGAGGTCGTGGACGATCACGCCCACCGTCAGTCCTAAAAAGCTGTAGAGCTTGCCCATCCATTCCGAATCGCGCTTGGCCAGATAATCGTTGACGGTGACCACATGAACGCCGCGTCCACTCAGCGCGTTCAGATATACCGGTAGCGTCGCGACCAGCGTTTTGCCCTCGCCGGTTTTCATCTCGGCGATTTTGCCTTCGTGCAAAACCATGCCGCCGATCAACTGCACATCGAAGTGCCGCATGTCGAGCACGCGCCGTCCTGCTTCGCGGACTACGGCAAACGCCTCTTCAAGCAGTTCGTCGAGAACTCCCTTGAGCACTTCGGCCTGCTCGGCTTCGATTTCCTTCTGGCGGTCGATGTCCTGATCTTGATCTTCTTCTTCCTGACCTTGGACATTAGCGCCCGCGTGCGGCGCGTCGGCTATCGAGCTGAGACGCTCCTGAATCCGGGCGCGAAACTCCGCCGTCTTGGCGCGGAGTTGGTCGTCGGAGAGCCTCTGCATCTCCGGTTCGAGCGCGTTCATAGCCACCACACGAGGCTGCAGGCGCTTGATCTCGCGCTCGTTTTTCGTCCCGAAAATCTTGCCTAACAGAGTGTTGATCAAAACCAGAATCCTTCAGAGGACAGGCGTTCCAAGTATCAGTAAAAGCCTAGCACATTAGATGCGGGAGGAATGGCGAAGGACGGACCACACAATCTACGCCAGTCCTGCCTAAAGAAACGGATTCTGGATGACCAGATCGCCGAACCGGCGCCCATCTTGCAAATCTTCGCTGTAGAGAATCTTGCACCGTCCTTGAATGGCGGCGGCTACGATGAGCGCATCGTACCAAGAGAGTTGGTCTCTGTCATGCAGTCGCAGAGCGTCGAGGAACAACCACGGCGACGACGGGACTGCCATCATCGGAAAGAGCACGCCGCGTAGAAATTCCTCAAGATCAGTCCTAGCAACGGCGGATTGGAATTTGCGCATAGCAACGTTCACAAACTCCTGAACAACTTGGTAACTGATGACGCCAAGCTTGCTGGTCGTTCCATCTGTAACCAGTTCGCGGGCGCGTCTTCTTTTGAGCGGAGAAGTCAGATCGACTGAATAAACGACGACGTTCGTATCCAGGAAGTATTTATCGCTCATTCATCTCTTCGCGCGTGAACTTGCGCCCCGCGTTTACATACTTCAGCCTCTCGTAGAGCGCCTCCACTTGCTCACGGGTGACACGCCTGGATCCGTACCAATCCAGCCACTCGCGAAAGGCGTCATTAAGGGTCCGATTCTCGTCGCGGGCTACTTCTCGGCCACGTTCGATAGAAGTTGGATCGGCAGTCAATGTAATATTTCGCACGAGAATAGTGTACACGATTATCGTGTAACTTGCAAACCAGAGCCGCGGGCACGACCTCGCGATTGGCTTAAGCTTATTCCGCCTGTATTATCGCCCCTTACAACCCATGCCCACCTTCTACCAGCGGTTTCAGGAATCGGCCCGGAAGTTTCCCGACAACGTTGCGCTTGAGATTCAGCGGCAGCGGACGGTGGAGCGGGTCACCTTCGCGGAACTGACGCGGATGTCGGAGAGCGTGGCGCACTGGCTCTCGACTCGGGTTCCACGAGATGCGCGCGTCGCGATTCTGGCGGCGAATCATCCGCGGTGGGTGGCGGCATATTTAGGGATCATCGCCGCCGGCAGAACGGCGGTACCGCTCGACACGGCTTTCCACGCGGACCAGGTGAAGAAGTTGTTGATCGACAGCGGCGCTTCCCTGTTGTTCTGCGATGTGAAACATCTTCCGGTGGCGATCGACGCCGTCGAGGGACTCAACATAGCTCTGGTAATGACTTCGGCGGCAGCGGAGCGGGTCGCGACGACCGGGACAAACGCAAATCCCACTCATCGGACAGAACGCGATGAGTGGGGCACCCACGGTGTAACGCAGCCCGGAACGGAGAAGCTGGCCGGCGATCTCGATTCCATGTTCGCGGCCGGCCCGGCTGGCTTCCAGCCCGTCGTCCCCACTGAGAGCGACCTGGCGGCGCTGCTCTACACCTCCGGCACCACGGCTGATCCGAAGGGTGTCATGCTCACCCACGCCAACCTCGCCGGTGAGGCCAATTCGGTGCTCGCGGTCGTCAAGGTTGGACCTGAGGATGCGCTGCTGGGAATTCTCCCGATGTTTCATGTCCTCGCGCAGATGGCGAATCTTTTCCTGCCTCTATTCAATGGCACGCGCGTCGTCTACCTGGAGACGCTCAACACCACTGAACTACTGCGCGCTTTGCAGGAACGCGACATCACCACATTTTGCGTTGTGCCCCAGTTTTTCTACCTGATTCACGAGCGCATTTTCAAAGAACTGAGCAAGCGCGGCAAGGTCACGCTGCGACTGGTGCGCACGCTGATGACGTTCAATCGTGGGTTGCGGCGAGTCGGTGTCAACGCGGGCAAACTTTTCTTTGGAAAGATTCACGCGACCTTCGGCGCTCGCATGCGCTATCTGATAACCGGCGGTTCGCGCTTCGATCCGGCTATCGCCCGTGATTTTTATTCGTTCGGCATCGACGTTCTGAATGCGTACGGGCTCACCGAAACCACCGGCGGAGCTTTCCTGAACCCTCCGGGCCACATTGTGTTTGGCTCGGTTGGACGACCTTTTCCCGGGGTCGAAGCCAAAATTGTGGACCCGAAGCCGGTGGAAGAAGGCGCGCCGCCGGCGGGCGAGATTGCGATCCGTGGCGCGATCGTGATGAAGGGATATTGGAATCGGCCCGAGGCTACGGCCGAGGTGCTTCGGGACGGATGGTTCTACAGCGGCGATCTGGGCTACTTCGATTCCCGCGGTAATCTGTTCATCACCGGGCGGCGGAAGGAAGTCATCGTGCTCGCCAATGGAAAAAATGTTTATCCCGAGGAGATTGAGGCGCACTACCTCCAGGCGCCGTACGTGAAAGAGATTTGCGTGATGGCGCTGGAGGCGCGGCCGGGAGATCCGACGTCGGAGCGGCTGCACGCCGTGGTCGTGCCCAACTTTGAATTGCTGCGCGAGCGCAAGATCGTCAACTCAAAAGAGGCGATCCGCTTCGAAATTGAAGCGCTCTCCCACAAGATCGCTTCCACCAAACGTCTGGGAAGTTATGACATTTGGCAGGAAGACCTGCCGCGCACGACGACGCGGAAGTTAAAGCGCTTCCAGATTGAAAAGAAGGTTCGGGAGCTGCCACAAAAAGAAGGTGGCGGCGATTCGGACGTTGGCGTGGAGAAGCCGCTCACCGGCGACGAACAATTGTGGCTGGAGCGGGAGGATGTGAAGCGCGCCCTTACCATCGTGCGGGAGTCCTCGCGCAACCAGCTCGACGCGATTCATCCCACCCATAATCTGGAGCTCGATTTGGGACTCGATTCCATGCAGCGCGTTGAATTGCTGACCGCACTGGAGCAGCAGCTTGGCGGCGAAGTGCCCGAGTCGCAACTGGCGGAAATTTATTCGGTGCGCGACCTGGTCGATGCCGTTCTTGCGAGCTCGAGCCGCGGCGAGGGCCAAGCCAGAGCGGCAGCCCCGGCCTGGTCGACAATCTTGAGCGAGCCGGTGACCGATCCCGACATTCTCGCACTCGCTCGCCACAACATCTTCGCTGAAGTCTTCTTCTTTCTGCTGGGGCGGCTGATTTATCTTTTCGCGCTCGACCGCTTTCACCTCAAAATGCGCGGACTCGAAAATCTGCCGGAAAAAGGCCCGTACCTGATCTGTTCGAATCACCAGAGCTATCTCGATCCGCTGGTGACGGCAGGGGCGCTGCCGTGGCGCCTGTTTCGCGATACCTTTGCCCTGGGCACGAGCGACATTTTCGGCAAAGGATTCATGCGGCGACTGGCGCGATGGCTTCGCGTGGCGGTCCTCGATCCGGACGCGAACCTGGTGTCGGCCATGCGCGCCGGAGCCTTTGGCCTCATCCACGGACACATTCTGATTCTGTATCCCGAGGGCGAGCGCACCAACGACGGCAGCCCGAGAGTATTCCGCAAGGGCGCCGCGATTCTCTCGATTCACGCGCAAGCCCCGATTGTCCCGGTTGCGATCGAGGGCTTCTACGAAGCCTGGCCCCGCCACAAAAAGTTTCCGAAGTTCACCGACCTGCAACTGGTATTCGGCAAGCCGATTCAACCCCCGCCGGTAAATGAGGCGAGCGAGGCCGCCTATGAACGGCTGACGTCCGAGTTGGAGTCCAGAGTGGTGGCGATGTGGCAGGAATTGCGAGGACAAGAATTGCGCGGACCGGAGTCCGAGTCGAAGAGTTCGGCGCTGGCTGAAACCCTCTAACTTTGTGAACCCGTGATTTTATGCCCCCACGCCCTTAGCTCGCCCGTCAAAGATTTTCGTGAGCGCGTCCACAACGCCAGCGTGGAACTTCTGGCCCGCTCCCGCCAAAATTTGTTGCTCGGCCTGGTCAGGCGACAGAGCCCTACCGTCAGCGCCGCTGATCAATCTCTGGTAGGCATCCGCCACGGCCAGAATGTGAGCCTCGATCGGAACGTTGACGGAACGCGCTCCCTGCTCCCGCAAAATCTGCTGCGCGACGATGATCGGAATCACCCGCCGCAGCGAATTTCCGACGGCCTGGGTGCGCGCGTCAGCCTTGCGGGACTTGCGGAAACTCGCAACCACTTCGTCGCGGCTCATATCGGCAGCCTTGTAGAGAATGTCGTTCGTGATGCCGAGCTTGCTCAGATCCCGCAGCAATACGGCAGAACGCAGCAACTCGACGCGATCCGAACCCAGACCCATCGCCTCTGCCATTCTTGTCGACGCTTCCACCACCCGCTGGTTTTCACCTACGCCGAGCTTCTCGTTGGCCATGAAGTGTTGCAGAACCAGCAGCAGCCCGCTGAAGCTTTCCCGGATGTCGGTGGTCATCGCCTCTTTGCGTTCGTAGAGCGTACCCATCACGTAGCCGACAACCACCAAAACCCCTGCCCAGATGGCAAAGTTGAAAAGCCGCTCCCCTGGCAGCGACAGCACCCGGTGTGCGGGCATCATGTTGTTCAGGAAGTCCAGCAAAACAACCAGGAATACGCAGGCGAAAGCGGTGAGGGTCGCGTGCCGCCGTCCGAAGTAGTACGCCGAGTACAAAGTCGGCAGAAAGTAAAAGCAGAGCGCCATGGGCAGCGACTGGGCGAAGAATTGCACCAGCGCGGCAATCAGGAACAACGACAGAAGCAGGATACTTTCCTTGGCGATTTTACTCATCTTCATTGTCCCGATCGTTCCGGCCACCGTATGCGCGAGCAGGAATTCCTTACTGCCATGTTGAGGCAATGTCGTAATCGGGAAAAGTTACCGGGGTAATGACCTTCTTTTGGAGGTGGCGCGGCGGAAATGTCAGGAACTGGACGCGATCCCACGCACCCAGGAAACTCAAGCCTGCCGCAGAAAAATGTGGATCACCCAGAAGGTTGCGGCCGCCATGACCGCCGCCGCGGGAATGGTGACCAGCCAGGCCCAAACAATGCGCGTCGCAACCCCCCAGCGCACCGCCGACAACCGGTGGACCGCACCCACGCCCACAATAGCCCCGGTAATGGTGTGCGTTGTGCTGACTGGAATTCCGGCCAGGGCAGTCGCGAACAGAGTGATGGCCCCGGCGCTCTCGGCGCAAAAACCGCCCACCGGTCTCAGCTTCGTGATCTTCTGCCCCATGGTGTGCACGATGCGCCAGCCTCCGAAATAAGTTCCGGCGGCGATGGCGGCATGAGCGGCGAGGATGATGGGCCAGTGCAGGTGTCCCCAGTTGCCGAGCATGTCTTCCTTGCTCATAAATCCGGCGGTGTAAAGAGCGCCGGCGACGATGCCCATGGTTTTTTGCGCGTCGTTGCCGCCGTGTCCCAGGCTATAGCAGGCGGCCGAGAGCAGTTGCAGCTTGCGGAACCACTTGTCGACCTGTTGCGGCGCTTTGTTCTTCAGCAGCCAATGAACGGCGACCATGAACGTCAAGCCCAGAACCAGTCCCATAATGGGCGCGACCACAATGAAGATCAGGGTCTTGTACCACCCGGCGGCGATGATCACCGATGGAGCGGAACGCCATCCCGCATGAATTGCCTCATGCGTCATGGCGGCGCCAGCGTATCCGCCAATTAACGCGTGCGACGAGGAAGTGGGCAGCCCCCACCACCACGTGAGTAGATCCCAGACGATGGCGCCGAACAGCCCGGCCAGCACCACGTACTGATCCACCGCATCCAGTCGAATCATGCCGCGGCCGATGGTCTTGGCCACAGCGGTGCCCAGAAAAAAAGCGGCCAGGAAGTTGAATACCGCCGCCCACACCACCGCCAGTTTGGGAGAGAGAACACGCGTCGAGACAACCGTAGCGATGCTGTTGGCCGCATCGTGAAACCCATTGAAGAAGTCGAAAATCAGAGCGACCAGAACCGTAATCAGCACCAGCAGGACTTCCGCGTTCACCTGGGCTCGCTCCTTGGCGGCAGTGGCATCGGAATAGGGCTGAACCTACGCGCTCTTCAGCACGATCGCTTCCAATACGTTGGCCGCATCTTCGGCCTTGTCGGTTGCGGTTTCGAGCACTTCGTAGAGTTCTTTCATCTTGATCAACTGGATGGGATCTTTCTCGTTTTCGAACAGCGTCCCAATGGCCTTGCGGCTGACTCGATCGGCTTCGTCCTCGAGCCGGTTGACTTCGTCGCAGTGCTGCATCACCTTGCCATTTTTCTCGAGCAGCGAAACCCCGCGCGCCAGTTCTTCGCTTTGCAGCACGAGGATTCCCGCCAACTCCGCCGCCGCCACCGGTGGCTGCTTGATTTTGTACATCACCAGGCGCGTGGCAGCCGTATTCATGAAGTCGAGAACGTCGTCAAGCGCCGACGCCAGACGATGAATATCTTCGCGATCGAAAGGCGTGATAAAACTCTGGTTCAGCTTGGTCATGATCGCGTGGATCGCCTTGTCGCCCCGATGCTCGATGGCTTGCATCTGCTCGACCCTGGCTTCCAGGTCGTGCGGATCCTCCAGAATGCCGCGCAGCAAGCGCGCACCCTCAGTCATGCTGGTGGAAAGTTCGGCAAACAAATCGAAAAACTTGGTTTCGCGCGGAATGAGACGGATCATGACACCGTTAGCTGGTCAAAGGTCAGGAACGGGGTACTATCTCACGCCAGGGGAGCAACGCGCAAGGAATCGGGTCACGTGGCAGTGGGCTACTTTCATTCAAAGTAGCCCACTACCGGTCACCTTAGAGCGGTTTCCGAGAAGGTGTACCCCCTTCGTGGCTACCCGTAGAGAAGCGGTTTGCCGCGTCTCCGTCTGCCGCGATTAGCTTTCAGACTTCATTCAGTCTTCGGCGGACGCCTTCGGGGTTTCTCGGGGATTTTCAGGATCAAACCCGGCCGCGGTCATGATGGCGCGTCCCAGTTCTTGGGGGGAAACGACAAATCCTTCGGCTGGCGCCCGGCTAATGGCATCTTCTTCGGCGGTGGGCGCGACGAAGCGATAGCCCCGGCCGACTACGGTCTGCAGGTACTGCGGCTCGCCGGCATCGTCCGCCAGGGCGCGGCGGATCTTGCGGATGGCGGTATTGATTCCCTGTTCGACGTCGACGAACACATCTTTGCTCCACAACTCGCTGGAGATCTGCTCGCGCGTGACCAGTTGCCCCCTCTTTTCAACCAGAAACATGAGCAATTGCAGCGGCAGGCCCTCCAGCCGAACCGGGATGGCACGGCGGCAGAGCTGAAAACGACCGTAATCCAACTGGAAATCGTCGAAGCGAACCTTCTTCTCCGGCAAAGCACAACTCCTATGTCATTTGACCCACACCACTAGAGCGGTTTCACTGCACATCGGAGACGCGGCAAGCCGCGTCTCTACGGGTTCAGGAATTCTGTTCTGCCGGGCTTGCCCTGTCAAGCCCGCCATTCTGGAATTTCCGTTTTGAACACTGGCCCGTATTGCAGGCCTGATGGACAGGATCAGATCAATCTTCAGATCGCTTCATAACAATTCAGACTGTCTCCATGGACGCCTCCTGCAATCGGGTGCAAGATCGCACCCATGATTTCTTCCCGTAGCGATTACCGCGAGTCGAAGTCAATCCAAAACGGAGGTGATTCCATGACAACGAGCGGATCAAAAGGTAGCGGACGATCTAGAGTCCCGGCATTCATGGCAATGCTGTTTGGCGCGATCTTTACGATATTGCTGCTCCCGGCCTATGGCCAACAGGAAGTCGATCCGACTTGGTATGACCCGTGGGCCGCACCAACCGTGGCGGTCGTTCATCCCTCTCAGCCACCAGCGGTCGTTCACTCTTCTCAACTACCCGTAGCCACTCACCGGTATCAACAGACGGTCAGGTCTGTGTCGCCGACTCCGGACGCCGGGAAGTTTCGCGGGAAGGACACACAACTCGACCAAAGCCGTCATAACGCTGCCCACAAAAGTGGTGGAGCAGAAATTACCGTCACTTCGCCCGAGGATGCGTCTGATCGTAAACGTTCATCACGTGCTTGAACGAAAGCTGCGTGTAGCGTTGCGTGGTCGCCAGCCGCTCATGGCCGAGCAGCTCCTGGATGGCGCGCAGGTCCGCTCCTTCTTCCAGCATGTGCGTGCCGAAGGCGTGACGCAGGGTATGCGGATGAACCTCGGGCGATAGTCCCTTGGCGACGGCGATGCGCTTGACGATGCGTCCCACGCTGCGCGTCGTAAGCCGTCCGCCGCGCTGGTTGACGAGCAGCGCGGGCACGCCTTTCGCCGGCATCGTCTTCTTCGGCGTGTTCTTCAGCGTGTTATTCAAAGTCGCGAGCAGTTGTTGCCGCCACGGCAGGTAGACCGAAAGCGCCGCGAGCGCCGAGCCTCCGAAAGGGACGTAGCGTTCCTTCTTGCCTTTGCCGCGAATCAGAATGGCTTCGTTGCTCAGGCTGATGTCATCGAGATTGATGCCGACCAGCTCTGAGTTGCGAATGCCGCAGCCATAGAGGAGTTCGAACATCAGACGATCACGTTCCGGAAACGATGCCACCTCCGGCATTTTGCCGTCGAGCACAAAATTCATTTCCTCAATCGTCGGAACACGCGGCAGTTTCTTCGGCAGCCGTGGCGTGGAAACCAGCTTCGCCGGATTCTGCTCGACCACGCCTTCCTGCGCCAGCCAGCGATAAAGCGAGCGCACGGCGGCCAGCGCGCGGGCGACGGAAGTCTTGCTCAATCCTTTGTCGTACAGATGCGAGAGGAAGCCGCGAATCGCGATGTGGTCGATCGTCTTCCAAGCGCACGAGCCCATTCTCGGACCTATGTAAGCGGCAAAGACGTCGAGATCTCCGGTGTAAGCCTTGATCGTGTGCGCCGAGGCATTGCGCTCCCGCAAGTGGCGGAGGAAGTCGTCGGTGGCGCGTTCGACGATGGTGCGAGGATGAACCATAATTTGTAATTTGGTAATTTGTAATTTGTAATTGAAAAGCCCACCCGTTCTGCATTCCATGCCTTGGCTTCTTGTTTTTCAATTACAAATTACAATTTGCCAATTACAAATGGTCCCTCGCCTTGGCCCTCGGATGATGTTTCGCGTACACGCTCTTCAGCCGGTCGAGCGCAACGTGCGTATAAATCTGCGTAGTCGAAATGTCGGCGTGGCCGAGGATGGTTTGCACCGTGCGCAGGTCGGCGCCATTCTCTACCATATGCGTCGCGCAGGAATGCCGCAGCATGTGCGGACTGGCGTGCCGTCCTGGAGAAAGTCCCGAAGCGAGACTCGCTTTCCCGACCAACTGCCAGACACGTTGACGGGTCAGGCGGCGGCCTCCTGTGCCCAGGAACAAGAGCGGCGAACTTCTTTTCTTAGCCATCACTTCCCGACCGTTTTTCAAGTATCGCTGTAACGCTTGCTGGGCAGGCACTCCCAGCGGCACCAGGCGCTCTTTGTCGCCCTTGCCGCGCACCAGGACATATCCCATTTCAAGCTTTAGGTCTTCGAGGCGCGCGTCGGCCACTTCGGAAACGCGCACGCCCCCGGCATAGAGAAGTTCCAGCATGGCGTGATCGCGGAGCGCAAGCGCTTGTCCGAGCACCGATTCATTTCGCGGCTGCGTTTCGGCCAGCAAAGCCCCGACTTCGTCGCGGCTCAGCGCCTTTGGCAGCACCTTCCACTGCTTCGGCAAGTCGATGTTCAGGGTCGGATCCTTGTCGATCTTTCCATCGAGCAGCAAATGCCGGTAAAGTTGCCGGATGGCCGATAGCTTCCTTCCCACGGAGCGCCCGTCGAGTGAATTCGAAAATAATTCCTGGATGTATTCGCGCACGTCGTCCCGCCGCGCTCCGCTCAGAACCACGCGACGCTTCTCCAGAAACTCCGCGAACTGGGCCAGATCGCTGCTGTAAGCCGCTATCGTCAACTTCGCTGATCCACGTTCGACTCGAAGATAGTCGAGGAAGGCAGAGAGCGTCCGGGCGTTGGCATCCGAGGCCATGGAGTCAGTATGAGATGTGAAGTCGAGTCCGAAAAGTACCGCGCGGGATGCGCAAAATCACCCGTAGGGACGGCCGCCCCCGGCCGTCCAGGCCGAGCACAGCTCGGCAGTTGCCTGTGGTCACGGCAACTCTGGATTCGCTACAACCAAGTTTCCCGCCGAAACTAGCGGCTCGCTTCGTCCCCTGCTCGCAACAAATCCACCGCATACAGCGCGCCCTCCGGCGTCTCTTCGTGCTTGAAGTAGGCGAACACATCGCGGCCGGCGGAGAGATGCTCGCGAATGCGCGCGACCATCGCCTGGCGTTCTTCTTTCGTGTAGGTGGGTTTGCGATAGCGATAGTAGGCGTAGTCGGCGGTGACCACGTCTGGCGTGTCGCGCTCTTCCGTTTCGGCCACACAGAGCGCGATGTTCCGTTCGCGCAGCGTGTTGCAGGTGGCATCGACGAACGTTGGGTCGGTCAACCAGGATTCGTGACGGAACTCAAAGGCCGCGCGCACACTTCGCGGCAAGCTTTTCAGAAATTCGGAAAGCACTGCCTGATCCGCCTTGAAATTCGGCGGCAGCTGAAAGAGCAGCGGGCCAAGCCGCCCGGCACGCTCTAAAGCTTCCAGCGTGCCGAGAAAGCGCGTCAGGAATTCTTCCGCGCTCTTCAACCGCTTGATGTGCGTGAGCACCTGGTGCGCTTTGATGGTGAAACGGAAATGTTCGGGCGTCTCCGCGATCCAGTTCTGGACGGTCGTCTCTTTCACCAACTGGCGGAAGGTGTAGTTGACTTCGACGGCATTCAGTTTTGAGGCGTAGAAATTCAGAAACTTCTTCTGCGCGAGTTTTTCGGGATAGAAGGCGGGCTTCCAGGTCGGATACGCCCATCCGGAGGTGCCCACGTAGAGATGCGCCATATCAGCCGGGATTATAACTTGCGACGCTTTCCCGCGGCGGACTTACCCTTCGCCGTTTTATTCGTCGTCTTCGCGGGAGGAGCTGCTGCGGCCTGGGCGGCGAGGCTGATGCCTTCGTTATCTTCTCTTTCCGACTCGGCCGCCAGTCCCGACAGTTGTGGCAGGTTCTGCTTCAATTTCTGTACGGGCTCGAACAGGTCGCCCATCTTCTCCACGCGCGCGAGCACGTCTTTCGCCTCGAACACCAGCCGCGCAGCATCTTTTTTCTTCAGCGCCTGCTCGACTTCGTCCCAGGTGACCGGCGTCGACACCGTCGGATGCTCGCGGGCGCGCAGGGAGTACACCGAGATCGTGGTCTTGTGTTCGTCGTTCTGGCTCCAGTCGACGAACACTTTGTTGGTGCGCACCGCCTTTTTCATGTCGGAGACAACCAGTTCGGGATGCTCCTGCTCCAACAACCGCGCCACCGCGTGAGCAAAAGACTTTGTCTGCTCGTAGCTGGTTTTCGTATTCAAGGGGACATAGATCTGTAGCCCCTTTGAGCCTGACGTCTTCGGAAAACTCTGCAAGCCGAAGTGATCGAAAATCCCGCGCACCCAGAGGCTAACCTGCGCGCACTGCACAATGTTCGCCGGAGGTCCGGGGTCGAGATCAAAAACGATCATGGTCGGCGTAGCAATGTCGGCGGCCAATGAGAGTGACGGGTGCAGTTCAATCGACGCCAGGTTCGCGATCCACACCAGCGTGGGCAAGTCGTCGGCGAGAATGAAATTGATGGTGCGGTGGTTGCTCTCGCTCCAGACGGGCGCGGTCTTCACCCAATCCGGCCGATGCATGGGCGCGTTCTTTTCAAAGAAATACTCCTGGTCCACGCCTTCCGGATAGCGCTTCATGGTGAGCGGACGTCCAGCGAGATGCGGCACCAGCACGGGCGCAATGCGGACGTAGAAATCCACCACCTGCCCCTTGGTGAACCCGGTGACGGGATAGAGGACCTTCTCAAGATTCGACAGCTTGAGCTTGCGGCCCTGCACTTCGACGATGGTAGGCGTAGACATGGAACTCAGTGGTCAGCGGTCGGTCATTGGATAGTGGCCAAACCCTTCGCCAGACCGTGCACTTCTAATTTGTCGCGCCGTCTAGTATAGCGTCACGCATTCGCAAAACGGTTCGGATGCCGGCTTCGCTTCGTCCCACCCCCGATCGGCCTGAACAAGCCGCTCTTGACAACTAATCCATATTTCTAGTATTATCGAACTATGGTCAGCACCGCCAGCAAGCTCCGTACGAACAATGAACGCGTCGCCCGCTACGCCGACATGTTTTCCGCCATGGGCACCGAGCCACGCCTGCGCATCATGCAATTGCTGCTTTCCGCGCATCCCGAGGGGTTGGTGGTCAGTGAGATTCAAAATGAACTGGAAATTCCCGGTTCCACGCTTTCTCACCATCTCGACAAGCTCAAGAATGAAGACCTGGTGAAAGTCGAGCGCAAAGGCACGTTTCTGCGCTACACCGCCAACACGGAAGCGCTGTGCGAAATCCTGCAATTTCTCTATGCGGAGTGCTGCACCCGGAACAAGGCGCTTAAGGCGCAAGACCTCATACAACTGTGCAAATAGGAGAAGCCATCATGCCCGATGCCGATATCGCCAATATCAAGGAAGTCGTAAAAGAGAAGTACGGACAAGCTGCGTTGCGGGTTACGAGCGGCGGCAGCAGTTGCTGCGGAGCCGCGCCGGCCAGCGGACTCTCCTGCGATCCGATCACCTCGAATCTCTACGACGAATCGCAGGCCCAGCAGATTCCCGAAGAGGCGATGCTGGCTTCGCTTGGATGCGGCAACCCAACGGCGCTCGCGAAGCTGAACCCCGGCGAAACCGTGCTTGATCTGGGTTCGGGCGGCGGCATCGATGTATTGCTCTCGGCGCGGCGCGTTGGACCAACCGGCAAAGCCTACGGGCTCGACATGACGGACGAAATGCTCTCGCTGGCAAACGAGAACAAGCGCAAGGCCGGCGCGGAGAATGTCGAATTCCTGAAAGGCGAGATCGAAAGCATCCCCCTGCCCGACAACACCGTCGATGTCATCATTTCCAACTGCGTGATCAATCTTTCCGCCGACAAGGACCGCGTGCTGCGCGAGGCCTTTCGCGTGCTCAAACCGGGCGGACGGTTCGCCGTCTCCGACGTGGTCACGCGCGGCGAAATCGCCCCCGAGGTTCGTCAGAGTGTGCTGTTGTGGGTTGGTTGCATCGCCGGCGCTTTAGAAGAAAACGACTATCGAGGGAAGCTCTCCGCCGCCGGTTTTGAGCAGATCGAGATTGAACCGACGCGTGTCTATCGCGTCGAGGACGCCCGTGAATTCCTGTCTTCGTCGGGCATTAACGTAGATGCCATCGCGGCGCAGGTCGATGAAAAATTCATGAGCGCCTTTGTGCGGGCGGTAAAACCGGGAGATTAGCGGCGTGTAGTGAAACGCGAATTCCGAGATCCGGCGCCTGAAGGCGGATTCATTCTACAGCGAATCCAGAGTTGCTCTGGCCACGGGCAGCTGCCGAGCTGCGCTCGACTTGGACGGGCGAGGCGCCCGTCCCCACACAAGCGTCCCCACACAAGCGCTTGGACGAATCGCACTTGCGGGAAAGGTCGTTAGAAATGGACGCTCACTACAACGTTCTGTTCCTGTGCACGGGAAACTCGGCGCGTTCCATCATGGCGGAAGCGATCCTCAACCACAAAGAAAAACCTGTCTTCACGGCCTACAGCGCCGGGAGTCATCCCTCGGGGACGGTTCGTCCCGAAGCTCTGAAGCAGCTTGAGATGGCTCGCATCTCTACAAGCGCTCTGCGTAGTAAGAGCTGGGATGAATTCGGGCGGCCCGGCGCTCCCGAGATGCATTTTGTTTTCACGGTTTGCGACAACGCCGCCAAGGAAACCTGCCCGCTCTGGCCGGGACAGCCCATGACCGCGCACTGGGGAGTGCCCGATCCCGCCGCCGTTCACGGAGACTCCGCCGAAATCGAACGCGCCTTCCGCGAAGCGTTTTTTATTCTCGACCGTCGAATCAGTCTTTTTCTCTCTCTTCCCCTGGCGGCCCTGGATCGCCTCGCGCTGAAAAAAGAAGTGGATCGCATTGGCAAGCAATGACGCAGCAATGAAAACGACGGTGACCATGACTGCAACAAAGCCATCGCGGCGTCTCAGCTTTCTCGACCGCTATCTCACCGCGTGGATCTTCGCCGCCATGGTCGTTGGTGTCAGCTTGGGATGGCGATTGCCGGGCATCGTGCCGTTTCTGAATCGTTTCAGCATCAGCACAACTTCGATTCCCATTGCGGTGGGACTCATCGTCATGATGTACCCGCCCTTCACCAAGGTGCGGTATGAGGAGCTGCACGAGGTTTTCCGCAACAAACGCGTGCTCGGCCTATCCCTGATCCAGAACTGGGTGGTCGGTCCGATCCTGATGTTTATCCTGGCGGTCGCGCTCTTGCGCGGCTATCCCGAATACATGGCTGGACTCATCATGATCGGCCTGGCTCGCTGTATCGCAATGGTCATCGTCTGGAACGAACTGGCCAGCGGCGATACCGAATATGCTGCCGGCTTGGTTGCCTTCAATTCCCTGTTCCAGGTGTTTTTCTACTCGCCGTACGCCTGGCTTTTCATTACGGTTCTTCCCGCCAAACTCGGCCTCCAGAGTTCGATCGTCCATGTCTCCATCGCGGAAATCGCAAAGAGTGTTTGTATTTATCTTGGCATTCCTTTTCTTGCTGGGTTCGTAACTCGCACGGTGCTGCTTCGGATTAGAGGGCGCGAATGGTATGAGCGGAATTTCATTCCCCGCGTAAGCCCGCTCACGCTGATCGCTTTGCTGTTCACGATTGTGGTGATGTTCTCGCTCAAGGGCGCATACATCGTTCGGCTCCCGCTCGATGTGCTGCGGATCGCCCTGCCCTTGCTGATCTACTTCGTCGTGATGTTCCTGGTGTCGTTTTATATGGGGAAGAAACTCGGCGCCGACTATTCGAAGACGGCCACCCTCTCGTTCACCGCAGCCTCGAACAACTTTGAACTCGCGATTGCCGTCGCCGTTTCCGTTTTCGGCATTAACTCCGGCGCGGCATTCGCGGCCGTCATCGGCCCGCTGGTCGAAGTGCCGGTTATGATTATGCTGGTCAACGTGGCACTGTACTTCCAGCGCCGCTATTTTCCCGAGGCCACGCGTTTGACAACCTTCCCTGCCTCCACGTAACTTCGATTTTTTAATGTTTCGTCGTGGAGGCAGGATGAAGTCCCGCTTAATTTCTCTACAAACAATTGTTGTCTGTTTCGTGCTGTGCTCGCTCGCTGTCGGGCAGGATCTGGCTTCGTTCGAGAAGCGCACTACGGTGAAGAAGCTCGCCAATGGCCTCACCATCATCATCTGCGAGCGTCCGGAAGCGCCGGTGTTTTCGTTCTTCACGCACGTGGATGCGGGCTCGGTGCAGGATCCGATGGGCAAGACCGGCCTGGCGCACATGTTCGAGCACATGGCCTTCAAGGGAACGGACACGATTGGGACGCGCGATTATGCCGGCGAGAAAGTTGCGCTCGCGAAAGTCGAGGATGCTTATGCCGCCTACCTTGCCGAGCGCGACAAGCCGGTGGGCCGCGACGAGCAGAAGCTCAAGCAACTCGAGCAAGCCTGGAGGGACGCGATCGCGGCCGCCGACAAGTTCTCGGCGGCTTACAACAACGAGTTCGGCAAGATCGTGGAAGGAGAAGGCGGCGAGGGCATGAATGCCTTCACCAATCTCGACGAGACCGGCTACCACTACTCGTTCCCCATCAACCGGCTGGAATTGTGGGCCTATCTTGAATCGGAGCGCTTTCTGCATCCCGTAATGCGGCAATTTTACAAAGAGCGCAACGTGGTGATTGAAGAGCGCCGCATGCGGACCGACAGCAATCCCATCGGGCGGTTGCTCGAGCAATTCACCGAAGAGGCTTTCGCGGCGCATCCTTATCACCGGCCGACGATCGGGTGGATCTCAGATTTGAATTCTTTTTCGGCGACCGACGCACAGAATTTCTTCGATAAGTACTACGTGCCCTCGAACATGGTCGTCGCCGTCGTTGGGGATGTAAAGGCCTTGGAAGCGATGCCGATTGTCGAGAAATATTTCTCGCGAATTCCGGCGCGTCCCAAGCCCGACACGGCGACGACCACCGAGCCGCCACAGAATTCCGAGCGGACGGTGGTGCTGCACGAGCAGTCGCAGCCGCTCTATCTCGAAGGCTATCACCGCCCCGATTACCGCAGTGCGGACGATCAGGTCTATGACGCGATCGCCGACCTGATGTCGAATGGGCGGACTTCGCGACTTTATCGGGCGCTGGTACGCGACAAGCAGATCGCGGCGGACGCGGCCGGATTTACCGGGCTGCCGGGAAATAAATATCCGCACCTGTTCGCGTTTTACGCGTTCCCGATCCCGGGCCACAAGCCGCAGGAGATGGCCGCTGCCATTCACGCCGAGATTGAACGGCTGAAGAAAGAAGACATTTCGGATGAAGAATTGAAGATGATCAAGACACGAGCTAAAGCAAATCTGATCCGCTCGCTCGGATCGAATGAGGGTCTGGCGGTAGCGCTCGGCCTGAATCAGGCGCGCTATGACGACTGGCGGGAGCTGTTCCGCTCGGTCGACCGGATCGAAAAAGTGACTAAGGCGGACATACGACGAGTCGCGAATGAGATATTTGTGCCAAATAACCGGACGGTGGGGATTATTGAGTTTGCGCCCCCGCCGGGAAGTGGTGCACCGCCGCAAGGAGGTGGACAGTGAAGGGAGCACGCCCAGCCCCTAAAGGGGCAACGGATTTTGAGGGATATACGGTATCGCTAAAGCGGTACCCTGATACGAAGCCACTGGTCGTCTTTGCTCTCGTCCTGTTCGTCTTTATTGGCTTCTTCAGCTTTATTGGCTTCTTCAGCGGCAATGGGCAACTGTGGGCGCAGGCGCATGAGACTTCGCAGCAGACCTGGCAGCAGATACCGGTTTCCAAGTTGCCGGCGTTTCATCCGCCGCAGCCGAAGCGCATCGAGTTGCCGAATGGCATGGTGGTTTTTCTACAGGAAGACCACGAGTTGCCGATCATTGACGGCACCGCTCGCATTCGCGGGGGCGAGCGCTCGGTGGCTGCGAACAAGACGGGTCTGACCGAGATCTATGGCGAAGTGTGGCGCACCGGCGGCAGCAAGACGCAGACCGGCGATCAACTGGACGACTATCTGGAGCAGCGCGCGGCCAAGGTTGAAACCGGCGGAGGCGTCGACTCGACAACCGTGAGCTGGTCGTGTCTGAAAGAAGATTTCGACGACGTCTTTCGGGCGTTTGAGGACCTGCTGAAGAATCCGCAGTTCCGCGCCGACAAAATTGAAATCGCGCAGAAGGGGATGTACGACGGCATCTCGCGGCGCAACGACGATCCTGGGCAGATTGCGGGACGAGAAGCGGCGAAGCTGGTGTACGGCGCAAACAATCCGTATGCGCGGGTCGCCGAGTATGCAACGGTAGCGGCGATCACTCGTCAGGATCTGGTCCAGTGGCATGACAATCACGTTCACCCGAACAACATCATCCTCGGCGTAGTCGGCGACTTCGACTCGGCGACGATGGAAGCTCGTCTTCGCAAGGCCTTCGCGTCTTGGCCGAAGGGGCCAAAGGGTCAGGCAGCGAACGATCTGGAGATCAAGCCGGAGCCCGCCAAGCCGGGTTATTACCAGGTCGACAAAACCGACGTGAATCAAAGCAATATTCAAATGGTTGCGCTGGGCATCACGCGCAAGAATCCCGATTACTTCGCGACCTCGGTGTTCAACGAGGCCTTCGGCGGAGGATTTTCGTCGCGCTTGTTTGGCGACATTCGAACCACCAAAGGACTCGCCTATGCAGTAGGCGGTGGAGTGGCTGCGGGCTGGGATCATCCTGGCATGCTGCGGCTGATGGTGAGCACCAAGAGCAAGACCACGATCGAATCCATTCAGGCGCTCGATGAGGAGATCGCCGACCTCGCCACGCGTCCCATTAACGATGAAGAAATCAAACGCGCCAAGGACGCTATTCTGAATTCTTTTGTCTTCCGTTTCGATTCCCCGGCGAAGGTTTTGCAGGAAAAAATGGCGTACGAGTTCTACGGCTATCCCCTGGATTTTCTGGAGAACTTTCAAAAAGGGATCGAAGGAGTTACGAAAGAAGACGTGGCGGGGGTAGCGGCGAAGTACATCCACCGCCAGCAGATGGCGGTGCTGGTGGTGGGCAATGTGAGCGAATTCGACAAGCCATTGTCATCTCTTGGGTCGGTTAACAAACTGGATATTGCGATTCCGGCGCCGCCGCCGGGGCTGATGCCCGAGCAGGGTGAGCATCCGTAAGGGAGCCACAGCGAACGACGCGATTGAAGGTCGCACCCCGGCTGCCAAGCACGACCGCCTACCGCTGCTGGTTTGACGCAATCACGCGATAGCACTCACAACCGGCTCATAAGTGCAACGGGGATTTTACGCCAGTGACCCCTGCTCTGGCGAAGCGCATAATGTTGCCGATGCGTAAAAGGTGGTCATTCTCGTTGTTTGTGGGCCTGTTCGTTTTGAGCGGGCTAGTCGCTGCCGATCATCAAGAAAAGAAAAAAGCGACATTGGTTGAGACCCGCTCCGAACCACGCTGCTATGGGCTCGACTGCCCTCCGTTGCCTACCGCTCCCAACATGGCTTTTTGTTTTCAAGTTGGCGATGCGTACTACACGGCAACCGACCGTTCATGGGGGTTTCGTTGGGCGAACAAGGCCATGAAGTTGCGAGCACTACAGGGACAATCTGTTGATATTGTCGTAACTGATAAGGAAATCAAAGTCGTAGGTCCGAAAGTGAAAGTACGTCTATGGGTCGAGCACAACGATTCACTTTTCAAATTAGATGGGTGCAATCACGGATGAAATGTTTTGCCTTCTTGTTGTAATTAGGCGTGCGTGTTGAAAAAGGAACCAAAGGCAGCAATTTCAGTGAATTCCAGCGCCTACGACGAACGAACATTCAATAACTTACGAGCGGATTTCGGTGTCGAAATTCCCTGAAAAGAGTTTTTCAACACCCA
>Ga0209117_1000261_pt1 | contig 27642 bp, 29 predicted proteins | sample BlaSpr_A8_OM2_M2_FD_187978 | JGI IMG/M metagenome (GOLD analysis project Ga0209117, IMG submission 187978) | Forest soil microbial communities from Thunder Bay, Ontario, Canada - Black Spruce, Ontario site 2_A8_OM2_M2 (SPAdes) (version 2) | ecosystem: Environmental > Terrestrial > Soil > Boreal... | reverse complement strand
GGGTCAATACTTTACACGCTCAATTTCCGTCCCAACAAAACAATCTCTGCAGACGCGTCACCTCCACCACCGAAGCCCGCCGCCACTCCCTTTTCCCCGTCCTTTTCCCACTCCCCTTTTCCCCGTCCTCTTCCCAGCCCCGCGCCGCACCACCCGAGCCCGCCCCGACTCCCTCTTCCAGCTCCGCGCCGCACCACCCAAGCCCACCCAAACACCCTTTTCCCAGTCCTTTTCCTACGCCCGGACCCGCCTCCCAATCGCCTCCGACACGACCTCCGCCATCGCGTCGATGAACTCAGGCCTCGTGTTGAACGATGCCGTTCGCCGGATCTTGATCCCATGCAAGCGCGCAAACGCCTGGGCCTCCACGTCGAGGTCGTAAAGGATCTCGAGGTGGTCAGCGACAAAACCGATCGGGCACACGAGCACGTCGCGAGCGCCTGAGCGCTCGATCGCGGCGAGCAGATCCGGCCCGAGCCACGGCTCACCCGTGGTGCTCGCGGACTGAAACGCAAACTCCCATGGCGGCAGCTTCACGCCCGCCTCGACGAGGCGGCAGCTCTCGAGCAGCCGGTCGTGATACCCATCGCCCTCCGCCACGATTCGCGCCGGGAGGCTGTGGGCGGTGAAGAAAAGCCGGTCCGGCCAAGATTCGCCGAGCCTCTCCGCAATCAACTGCTGCACGGCGCGAATGAAGGCCGGATGGTCGTGAAAGCCGCGTACGAAGACGAGCTCGCCAGGCCACGCCTTCTCGAGTGAGTGCTGGTACGCGCCGAGGCTCATCGCGGCGAAGTGCGGCGCAAGCGGAATGCCGACCAGCCGCTGGATGCCGGCTCGCTCCGCCTCGGCCACCCCATCGGCGATGAAAGGCGCCGCGTGCTTCATGCCGACGAACGCCGGCAGCCCGAGCCGCTCGCCGATCGCCTTCGCCTGCGCGCGAGTGATCGCGTTTAGGGGCGAACCTCCGATGGCCCGGTAGCGCGACCTCAGCTCGTCCAACGCCTCCGCCGAGGGTTTGCGCCCGCCGCGGATGTGCGTGTAGTACGCCTCGATGTCGTCTTCGCCCGAGGGGCTGCCGTACGCCATGCAAATGATGCCGGTCGATGGCTCAGGCAACACGCACAACCTCTGACTCGTGCACGGTTTCCACCAGCAGCTGCAGGTTCTCGAGCGGCGTCGACGGCAGCACTCCGTGCCCGAGGTTGAAGATGTGACCCGGCCGGCCGGCGGCGCGGCGGAGCACATCGAGCGCACGCTCTCGGACGAGCTCGGGCGGGCCCAACAGCACGGCAGGATCCAGGTTGCCCTGGATACCGTAGTCGTGGCCGACCCTGTCCCAGGCCGCATCCAGCGGCACGCGCCAGTCGACCGACACGATGTCCGGACCCGCGGACGCGATCGACTCGAGCAGTCCTGCTGTATCGGTCCCGAAGTGGATGCGCGGAACATCGGCTGATTTCAGCGCGGCGAAGATCGAGCGGGTGTGTGGAAGGACGCGGGTCTCGTAGTCATCGACGGCCAGCGCGCCGACCCAGGAGTCGAAAAGCTGCACCGCGCTCGCACCCGCGGCGACCTGCGCGAGAAGGTAGCCGGCCATCGTCGCCGCCAGCTTCGCGAGCAGCCTGTCGAAGGCGACCGGCTCTGAGTACATGAAGGCCTTCACCCTGGCGAAGTCACGGCTCGGCCGTCCCTCTATCAGGTAGCTCGCGAGCGTGAACGGTGCGCCCGAGAACCCGATCACCGGCACCGGAGATTGGGCCACGACCTGGCGCACCGCGGTGATGACCTGCGGCGCCGCCTCTTCGCCCAAAGGCACGACCAGGCGATCCACGTCCGCCGCGGACGCAATCGGCCGGGCGATCACAGGCCCGACATTCTCGACCAGCTCGAACTCGACGCCCATGCCTCGGAGCGGCAGCATGATGTCGGCGAACATCACCGCCGCGTCGACGCCCAGGCGGCGGACCGGCTGCAGCGTGACCTCAGCGCACAGCTCGGGCTGCGCGACGATGTCGACAAGACTCCAGCGTTCGCGGAGCTTGCGGTATTCGGGAAGCGAACGTCCCGCCTGACGCATGAGCCACACCGGCGTGACGTCCACCGGCTGGTGCCTCGCGGCCTGCAGGAAACGGCTCACCTTGCGTCGGGTGTCGCGCCGAGCAGCTCTGTGATCTCTTCGATCGGCCGGTGGATTCCAGTGAGGATAGGCGTGTCGCGCACCGTCGACCGGCGGCTTTCCGTTCCACGTAGCGCGCGCACCAGCTCGCCGAACTTCGGAAGGTCGTCCGTCTCGTAGGCGACCAGGAAGTCCATGTCGTCGAGGCCGAAGCTGTACGCCAGCAGCTGACGCACCTCTGGAAATCCGTGCCCGATTTTCATGTGCTCGTTCATGATCTTCTGCCGCTCTTCGCCGCCGAGCAAGTACCACTCGGCGGACTTGGTGAACGGGTAAACAACGAGATACTTCGAACGCTCACCGCTGAACAGCGACTGCTCCTGCGGCGTCGGCTTCTTCACGTATTGCGAAGGCTGGATGACACCGAGAAAGCTCTCGCTCACGCGCATCCACTTCCCCATTCCCGACCGCAGGGCCATAGCGGACCGCTCCTCGATCGCGTCCAGCGTGGGCCCAAGGCTCCACAACAACAGGTCCGCGCCAGGCTGCAGCCCGACCATCGAGTAGCAGTGTGTCGTCACCTCTGATCCCATCCGGATGGCGGCGACCAGCTCTTCGGCCGTCTGGCAGCGTTCCTCGGCCACAAGCCGCCGCCAGGCCGGATCCAGGCCGAGCGCGAGCGCGTGTACGAACCTGCGGTCGCTCAGGTCGATTCCTTGAGCCACGCCGCAACATCGCCGGCGAAGTACGTGATGATCACGTCCGCTCCGGCCCGGCCGATCGCTGTCAACGACTCGAGCACGGCGCCGCGCCGGTCGATCCACCCTCGCTCCGCCGCGGCTTCGATCATCGCCGCCTCGCCGCTCACCTGGTACGCGGCCAGCGGCAGGTCGAATCGATCGCGCGCCCGCGCCAGCAGGTCGAGCGACGTGATCGCCGGCTTGACCATCAACACGTCTGCGCCCTCGCGCGCGTCGAGCTCGAGCTCGCGCATCGCCTCGCGGCCGTTGGCCGGATCCATCTGGTAGGACTTGCGGTCGCCGAAGCTCGGGGTCGAGCCGGCCGCCTCCCTGAACGGGCCATAGAAGGCGGAAGCGTGCTTTGACGCGTACGCAAAGATCGCGGTCCCTGTCAGGCCTGCCGCGTCGAGACCTGAGCGAAGCGCGCCGACCTGGCCGTCCATCATCGCGCTGGGGGCCACGATGTCAGCTCCCGAGTGGGCGTACGCGATGGCGGCCTCGGCCAGCAACGGCAGGCTCGCGTCGTTGTCGATGCGATCCCCGTCGAGCACGCCGCAATGGCCGTGAGTGGTGTATTCGCACAGGCAGACGTCGGCAGCAAGTGCGAGCGGGATCTTCTCGGCCCTGATCATGCGCAGCGTCTCGGGCACTGGGCCCTTTTCATCCGCCGCTGTCTCGCCGCGCGCGTCCTTTTTTTCGGGTATGCCGAAGAGCAGAATGCCGCCCACGCCAAGCCGGGCCAGGCGGTCGGCCTCAGCCAACGCCAGGTCGGGGCTCAGCCGAGCATGGCCCTTGAGCGACGCGATCTCATCGCGCCGCCGCCGGCCGGAAACGACGAAGAGCGGCGCCACCAGCTGGGAGGGATGGAGCCTGGTCTCTCGCACGAGGGCGCGCAGAGCAGGGTTGGCGCGGAGCCGGCGCGGGCGATCGGCGCCAGGCAGGTCTACGTTTCGGGTTCGAAGTATTTGTTTTAGGGGTCCCCGCGAACTCACGGCGCAGCCTCAGAGTTCGCGGGGATTTGCTCACGCATTGTTCTGGACCTCCAGCGGTAACACGCGGACGATAGCGCTGACCAGCCCGCTGACGCTCTGGATGTCAGCTTCCGCGATCACTGTGAAGCCGTTCTCGCGAGCGGTGGCGCTGGTGTGTGGCCCGATCGTGATGGCGGCCAAATTGGTGCTGCCGCCCAGCTCGAGGAACCCACGCACTGCCGATCCCGAGGCGAAGATCACGGCGGCGAGGTCCGGATCCATCAGCGCCCCGCGCAGCGGTTCGACCGATGCCGCCGGTGCTTCCACGGTGCGGTACGCGGTGACTTCTCTCACGATCGCTCCGCGCCGGCGCAAGCGATCTGGCAGATCAGTCGCCGCGGCTGACGCTCGAACGAGAGCAACGCGCTTGCCGTTGACGTCGGGAAGCGTGTCGCCGAGGTCTGCGCCATCTGCAAGCGCCGGGATGTACGAAGGATCGACTCCGCGCGCCCGAAGCGCCCTTGCCGTCTCCGGCCCGACTGCCGCGAACTTCGGGCCGGTGGGCAGCTCCGTCATCGACTGCACGCCCCGCACGCTGGTCACCACGATCCAGTCGCAATCCGCCAGCAGCTGCGGGTTGAAGTCCACTGGTTCGGTCTGCATCGTCGGGACGGCGTGCACCCGGTAGCCGCGCTGGCGCAGCGCCTGGACCAGCGTGTCCGATGGTCCTTCAGGTCGCGTGACGAGGATGGCGATCATCTCAGCGCCACCTCCGCAACGAGACGCTTGCCCAACCGAGCGGCCAGGCTCGAGGCGTCCGATCGGACCCCTTCGGCCCGCTGAACGAGCTTGTCGCTTCCATCGCTGTTGACGCCCGCAGCCAGGATGGTGAAGGAATCTCCGCTCACCGAAGCCAGGGCTCCGACCGGCGCCCGGCACGTCCCGCCGGTCACGGACAAGACGTAGCGCTCAGCCTCGACCGCCAGCCTGATGTCGAGGTCGTCGATCGCGGAAACCAGCTCGACCAACTTCACGTCGGCACGGCGGACCTGGACGGCGAGCGCGCCCTGTCCCGGAGCCGGGGCGATGACGCCGGGATCCAGCCGCTCGTCGATCCGCTCGCCTCTCCCCAGCCGGTCGATCCCGGCCGCCGCCAGCACTATCGCGTCGGTGCTGCCCTCGTCGAGCCGCTTGAGGCGCGTCTCCACGTTGCCATGCAGCGGGACCACCTTCAGGTCGGGCCTCGCGGCCAGGAGAAACCCGGTCCGCCTCGGGCTGTCAGTGCCGACGGTGGCTCCCTGATGCAGCGACGCCAGCGAACCGCCACCATGCCGGGTGATCAACGCGTCGCGGGGATCCGCTCGCTCGGGGTACGCGGCGATCACGAGGTCGGGTTCCTCCTCGAGAGGAACGTCCTTGGCGCTGTGCACTGCGACGTCAACCTCGCCGGCCAAAAGGGCGCGGGCAATGGCGGCGACGAAGACTCCCTCTCCCGGCGACATGTCGACCGGGCGGACGTCGCCTTCGGTGACGATCGGCACAAGCTCCACCTCGTGTCCTTGCTCGCGCAGGCGCGCGGCGACCAGCTCGCTCTGGACCAGCGCCAGCTTCGACCCACGAGTGCCTAACCGGATCGTCATGACCCTTAAGCCTACGGGTCTCGGCTTTGGGTAACGTCAGCACCCTGTGACCAGCATCGCCGCCCGGCGCCTCCACGCCCAGCGCCTCACCGGGAAGCCGTTCGCCTCACCCGTGGACGCGGTGCGCTCGCTGACCGCGGTGCAATCTCAGGATTACGCCGGCGGCAAGTGGGCGCTCGGCCTACGCACTCGCGGAGTGACCGAAGCCGACCTCGATCGCCTCTTCGACGAAGGCGCCATCTTGCGCACTCACGTGCTGCGGCCAACCTGGCACTTTGTTCTGCCAGAGGACATCCGCTGGCTCCTCGAGCTGACCGGGCCGAGGATCACTCGGGCCCTGGCCGGCCGGCACCGCGAGCTCGAGCTGGACGCCAAGGTGGTCGCTCGCGCCGGCGCCGCATTCGCCAAGGCGCTGGCGGGCGGCCGTCAGCTGACCCGCCCCGAGCTCGGTGAGGTGCTGCGCAAGGCGCGCATCTCACCGGAGGGCCAGCGCCTCCCCCACCTCCTCTCGCACGCCGAGCTCGACGGGCTGATCACCAGTGGTGCACGGCGCGGAAAGCTGCACACCTATGCCCTCCTGGAGGAGCGCGCACCCAGGGCGCGTCGCCTCGACCCGGCCGAGGCACTGGCCGAGCTCACGCTTCGATACTTCAAAAGCCACGGCCCGGCCCAGCTGCAGGACTTCGCCTGGTGGTCCGGGCTGACGCTGACCGACGCCCGCAAGGGGATTGCGACCGCGGGCAAGGCGCTACAGCACCAGGCGGTCGACGGCAAGGACTACTGGTTCGACGCGGGCGCAGGCCGGGCGGATGACGCTGCCCGCGCGGCGCATCTGCTGCCCAACTTCGACGAATACACCGTGGCCTACCGCGATCGCGCGGAGGTGATGCACACCGGCCGCCTGCACGAGCCTGCGTACGCCCTCTCCAACATCGTCACCGTCGGAGGCAGGATTCGCGGGGCCTGGCACCGGACACTCGGGCGGAGCGCAGTGCGGGTTGAGGTCCACCTCCTGGACCGATTCGATCCACTCGAAATGGCTGCTCTAGAAGAAGCAGGCCGTACATTTGGTCGCTACCTCGGGCTCCCGGCGGAGCTGTTGGTGCGTACCTGAGCCGAGCTGGAAGCCGGCTTTGCGCCGAGCGGGCCCGGCTTTGCGCCCAGCGGGCCCGCCGTTACACTAGGCCCCGGCCCGTAACGGCGCATCACGCCACGCACCCAGTCCCGGGTCTGTCCCGTCTCCTCGGCGAGCCTGTCCAGGCCCCAGCCTTGGGCTCGACGCGCCGCGTAGTAGTCGGCAAAGCACGCAAAGCCCAGGCGTTTGGCGATACTGCGCTCGAGCAGCAATCGTTCACGGACCTGCCTTCCCAGGCCCAGGCGGAACAGATAACCAGTCAGGTCGTGGTCGCCGTTGTCATCGATCGGCCACCGCATGCCATGTAAAGGATTGACGCAGACACCGGCCCTCCTACTACGTGCGGAAGGCACGGGAGGCGGGTGACGAGGGATGTTACAGCCGAACGAGAGAACCCTTAAAAGACGTTCGCGTCAGCGCCCCCGAAGGAGCGCTGACGCGTCCACAACCTCTTTGGGGCTACTTGGCCTCGGTGGCGACGGCAGCCAGCCGCTTTGGGTGGTAGGCGTTGAGCGCGTTCTCGTACTCGACGACCATCTCATCGGCAGCGTCCATCGCGTCGCGCCGCGAGCCACCTTCAACCTCGAAGACCAGGTTGTACCGACCGTCGTGCCCAGCCACGGGCTCGAACTTCACGAAACCGGGAAGACGGGAGATCGAACGAACGTCGGGATCCGATTGAGAAAGGGGGGTTTTGACCTCTAGCGGGACGGTGGAAAGGTATGTCATGCGAGGGACATTAGCACGAAGTTGCGCCTTTTAAAATTGTGTGAACCACACGTTGTTTTTGGCAGTAAATCGGGTGGCGGATCTCAACTCGCGCTTGCAAACAGCATCATCACCCCCCGGGCCTCGTCAAAGGCCATCGGCGGAAGGCTGGCGCCCGAACGGGTCAAGGGCAGCAGCGGAACGCGGTCGGCGGGAACCTGAGTCCACACCTTCCCGTCCCAGTTCCAGATGGCCGTCCGGCACGCTGTTTGATCGCAGGCGGAGCTGTCCTGCTGAACCAGCATCACCGTCCGACGGACGGCGTCGTACGCCAGCGTGCCCGAGGCGATTGCCGGCTGAGCGTGCTTTTGCCAACCCGTTCCGTCCCAGGTCCACGTGAACCTGCTGCCGACGTAGAGGAGCTGGCTGTGAATGCGGTCGTAGACCAGGTGGGCGTCGGGTCGCGCATCGCCGGGGTCGATTCCCCCAGCCACCTCCTTCCACGTGCTGCCGTCCCAGGTCCACGTGCTGGTCGAAAGCGCCAACACCCGCAGGTCGCGCGACTCGTCGTAGCCGGCGGCAAAGGTCGCGACAGGAGCCGCCAGATCGCGCCGGGCCACGCGCGGCGCCCCAGGCGCGTCGATGGATTTCCAGTCGGAGCCGGTCCACGTCCACGCCTGCCCGACACCGTTCATGTAAACCACCTGCCGCACCCGGCCGTCGTAGACCATCGCTCCAGGTCCCATCTCTTTCGGAGCTGACTTCATCGACCGCGCCGTCCAGCCGCGGCCGTCCCATGTCCACGTTCGGTTCACCTGCGCAACGCAGCCGCCCTGGAATCCCATCACCAAACCAGCACACCCGTGGTCCCACAGCACGATCACGCCCGTGGTCCTGTCATACGCCATATCGGTCTTGTTGCTGGTTGGCCCCGGCCCTCCAACCGACGCCTGGATATAGCTCACTCCATCCCAGGTCCACATCGCGCCGGGCGTCACTCGCGGGCTTCCGTAAACCGGCGCGGAGCGCTTTCCGGCGGTCTCCAGCCAGCCGACCAGCGACGCGGCAAGGATGAGCAGCACAAGCGTGGTGATCCCGACGATCGCCACCAGGCGCGCACGCGGGCCCCGCTCGGACAACGGGCTCGGCGCAGCGGACTGGGCTCCTTGCGTAGGCCACATGCACTCGACTTTAGAGCCCATCGAGCTCTCGCGCGGCGTGTCGAAACTACAGGCGACGAGGTCCGCGGTTCGTGTCAAACACCAGACAAAGGCCCCACCTTTTCCAGCGGTTAGCACCGTAGGAGGCAGACCCTCGCCAAATTTAGGCTGCCTAAACACGCGCTAACACGCGAAACCGTAGGGAGCGGATTCACAAGCTGGGAGGAGAGAGCCGTTGAGTCTGTCTATCTATTTGGATTTGGTGCCTGCACCACCGTGGCTGGACCCGGGGCACACCTCGTGGCAGCTCGTCGCCGGGACCCTGGTCGGGCTGATGAGCGTTCCCGGCCTGGCCATCCTCTACTCGGGTCTGATGAAACGCAAGTGGGCGCTCAACTCAGCGCTGATGGTCCTCTACGCGTTCGGTGCAACGCTCGTGGTGTGGACCTTCTGGGCGTACAAGATGTCCTTTGGAGAAGCGCTGGTCGGATCGCTTCATTTCATCGGCACACCGGGGACGATCCTGTCGTCCGCCGACCTGCAAGGCCAGGCGGTGATCCCCCTTCTCGCCGGTGCGATCCCCGACCTCAAGTTTCCCCTCTCGGCGCTCGTCTACTTCCAGTTCGTGTTCGCGGCGATCACCGTCATCCTTCTACTCGGCTCGATCCTGGGCCGCACGAGCTTCAAAGCGTGGATGCTCTTCGTCCCGCTCTGGATCTCCATCGTCTACGCCGTCAACGCTTTCAGCATCTGGGGCGGTGGCTGGATCGGCGCCTTCCCGACCGACGGCCCGATGAGCTGGATGAGCAGCATCGGAGGCGCGGGAGCGCTCGACTTCTCGGGTGGATACGTGATCCATGTCGCGGCCGGCATCTCGGGATTGGTGGCGGCGGCCGTCATCGGTCCGCGCTTGCTCACCGACCGTGAGAACAACCGGCCGAGCAACCTGATCGCCGTGATCACCGGCGCCGGACTTCTGTGGTTGGGGTGGAACGGCTTCAACGGCGGCGACCCTTACTTCGCGGGCGCCGACGCATCCGGTGCAATCCTCAACACGAACCTGGCCGCAGCGACGGCCATGATCACGTGGATGTTCCTCGACGTCTTCATCGTGGGCCGGGCTACTGTCGGCGGCATGGTCAACGGCATGGTCGCGGGCCTGGTCGCCATCACCCCCGCTGCTGGTTACGTCAACGGCTACGGCGCCTTCGCGATCGGCATCGCGGCCGGCGTCATTCCGTTCATTACCTTCAACTATCTCGTCAAGGTGCCGCCGTTCAACAAGATCGACGACACGCTCGGCGTGATGCACACGCACCTCATAGCCGGCGCGGTAGGCGGACTCATGGTCGGCCTGCTGGCCAACCCCAACATCACTGTCTACCCCGGGACTGGCCAAACCGCCGCCTTTGCGGCCACCGGCCTGTTCTACGGCAACCCTAAGCAGCTGGTTGCGCAGGTCCTCGGACTCGTCTTCGTCCTGGTGTGGGACGGCGTGATGACCTTCGTGCTTCTGAAGCTCATCTCGATAGTGATTCCACTCCGGCTCACCGAAAAGCAGCTGGAGATCGGCGACGAGGCGGTGCACGGCGACGCAGCCTACGAGCTGATGCCCGTGCCGCCCGCGGTGACTTATCAAGCGCCGCCTATGGGGTCGGCTGCACCGAGCAGCGCGTACTAACACCTAGGCATTCAAAGAGGCCGGGGCCGTCGGGCCCCGGCCTTCTTTTATCTAGCCGAGATCCCTAGATATTTGCCAGGATCGCGCTCGAAACTTTCCTTGCATCCGACGGAGCAGAAGTAGTACGTCTTGCCCTCGTGGACTGAGCGCGGTCCGGGTTTGGAGGGGTCGACGGTCATTCCGCACACTGGGTCGATCGCCGGCGCCGCATGTTCATGGGATGGGTGAGACATCGCACGAAGCATATCGGGGCCACCCGTCGTGAAGAAACGCCAGGCCAGCACCACCATCAGGACCAGGAAGACGATGTCGAGGAAGCTCGTGTAGTTCCAGGTAGGAGTGGTCTCGAAGACCGTCACGTGGTGGTTGGTCGGCACCAGGCCGAGGAGCTGGAATGCTCCCCCGACCAGGAACCCGGCCAGCGCCATCGCGACGTATGACACACCAAGCAGATACAGCGACATCCGGCCGCCGTAATACTTCCGGTAGATGTTCAGGATGGGCAGGATGATGAGGTCGGCGAAGATGAAGCTGATCACCCCGCCGAAGCTGATCCCGCCGTTCCAAAGCACCACCGCCAGAGGCACGTTTCCGACCGAGCACACGAAGCTGAGCATCGAGATGACCGGGCCGATCAGCGGGCCCCAGAGCTCGTTGAGCGTCGGGTTGTTGGTCAGGAAGAACGCCTGCCACCAGCTGTTCGGCACCCACGCAGCCAGCGCGCCCGCAATCAGGAATCCGAGCCCCAGGTCGAAATAGAGGCTGTAGAGGTCCATGTAGAAGTAGTGCGAGATGGCGGTGAACGCCCGCGGGGAGAAGAGCCGCCTCAGGAAGGGGCCCTCGGTGATGGACATGTCCATCTCTCCGTGACCCTCCATGGTCGAGCCGACGATTCCTCGCTCGGCCTGGCGCTTGGCCTCGTCGATCCTCCGCTGGCGAAGCGTCAGCTTGAACAGGATCCACACGATCACCGCCATCAGAAGTCCTCCCGCGAACTCGGCAGCGACGAACTGCCAGCCCAGGAGTATGAGCAGGACCAAGCCGAGCTCGAACACCAGGTTCGTCGACGCGAACTCGAAGATGATCGCGTTGACGAAATGGGCCCCTCGGCGGAACAGAGCCCTCGCGAGGGCAACCGCGGCGTAGGAGCACGACGAGCTCGCGGCGCCAAATCCTAGTGACAGGACGAAGCCCTTGAGGTCGGGCTTGCCCAGGGCCCCGGCCACCGCCCGCTTCGACACCACCGTCTGGACCATCGCGGAGAGCAGGAACCCGAAAGCGAGGGGCCAGAAGACCTCCCAAACCATGAACAACGACAGCTGTAAGGCATGCAGTACCGCGTTGATCACAAACATCTCAGCTCCTGACGAGCCGCTCGACAGCTTCGTTGAGCTCACGCACTTTCTTGGTCCCGCCTCCGGACCGGATCGCCTCCGTCACGCAGTGCTCGGTGTGATCGGCCAGCAGCCGCAGCGCCACGCTCTCGAGTGCAGCCCTCGTCGCATTGACCTGGGTGAGGACGTCGATGCAGTACCGATCCTCTTCCACCATCTTCTGAATTCCACGCACCTGGCCCTCGATTCGCCGGAGCCTTGTCTGGATCTTCTGCTTGTCCTTCGTGTACCCGTGCATGGAGTTCAATATACCCCCTCTAGGTATAGTGGATTGATGCAGTTCGCCCAGACCACGCTCCTCGATCTGCTCGCCACGTATGGATACGTGGCTGTTTTTCTTTTCATCGCGATCGAAAGCACCGGCATCCCGTTCCCGGGGGAGACCATGCTCATCACCGCTTCGATCTACGCGGGGCATACGCACCGTCTGAACATCGTGCTGGTCATCGCCTTCGCCGCGGCGGGGGCGATCATCGGGGACAACCTCGGTTACGCGGTCGGCCATTGGGGCGGCTACCGGCTGCTTCGCCGCTACGGCAGGTTCATCCGGCTCCACGAGAAAAGGCTCAAGCTCGGGCAGTACCTCTTCCTACAGCACGGTGGGAAGGTCGTGTTCTTCGGCCGCTTCGTGTCCATCCTTCGCGCTTACGCGGCATTCCTCGCCGGAACGAACCGAATGCCGTGGCGGCGATTTCTTGTCTTTAATGCCGCGGGTGGGATCGTCTGGGCGACGGTGTTCGGCACAGGTGCGTACGTGCTTGGAACGCAGATCCACACCCTTACTCGCGACGCGGCGATCGTCGGCGGCGTCCTGGCGGTGATCGTCATAATGGCCTTCTTCTGGTTCCTACGCCGCAACGAGGCGCGACTGATGGCCGAGGCCGACGCGGCACTCCCGGACCTACTGTAGCCAGACTATTTCCTCTCCCCTTCAGGGGAGAGGGCTAGGGAGAGGGGCGGGAAAGCTATAAGCGCCCCTCGCAGGGGGACCTAAAGCTCTATGAGGCCCATGCGGGCGGCAGCGATCACCGCCTGGAGCTTGGAATGCACCGCCAGCTTTTCGATGACATGGCTGACGTGCCACTCCACAGTGTGGGGGGCGATGCCGAGCCGGGTGGCCATGCTTGCCGTGTCGTTGCCGTCGGCCAGCAGCCGCAGCACGTCGAGCTCGCGCGGTGTGAAGGCGGCGAGGAGCTTCTCTCGCGCCTCCCGGTCGGTCACCACCTTCCGCTGCCGGGCGATCGCCTTCGCAAACAGCGCGACGGGGATCAGCACCTCGCCGACGGACGCTCTGCGAACCGCTTCGATGATCTGATCCGCGGTCGCGGACTTGGTCAGGTACGCGGTCGCACCCGCATCGATGGCATCGAGCAGCGCCGCCTCGGACTCCTCGGCGCTGTGAAACACGATCGCGGCTTTGGGGACTGCAACCCGGATCTTGCCCGCCGCGACCGGCCCGCTCGAATCGGGCAGCAGGAAGTCCATCAGCACCACTCCGGGCTGCATCTCTCCCGCAAGCCTCGCGGCCTCATCGCCGCGGCGCGCGATCGCGACCACGGTAAGGTCGGCCTGGCTCTCCAGGACCCGGGCGATCGCCGACGCCAGCAGCGGGTGGTCCTGCACCACCAGCACCTGCACTTGGGATATCGGACCTTGATTCAACGTGACCACCGAGGGGACACTGCTAGCAGACGTAGACTCCCGATGTCGAACGCGCTGACCTTCGACCGAGGGTCGTCGCGCTGGTAGTTCTGCCGCGGCCTGTGATGGGCACACATTCGAAGCTAGGCATTCGAACTCGAATTCACAGTGACCTGCGTCGCAGTCGTGACTTAAGTCACGAACGCGCTGACGATGGAAGCGAGGGCTGTGGGGGCAAGGATCCGGACCACCCCGGGCGCCGTCTCGACAATCCCCTTGGCGCGGAGGGAGGTCAAAGCTCGGCTGATCACTTCGCGCGATGAGCCGATGGAATCAGCGAGGTCAGCCTGTGTCGCGTTGACCTCGAGCCGGCCGACGACCAGCTGCGACTGCGAAGCCCGGTCGAGCAGGTCGTAGGCCACGCGCTCCCTGATGCTGCCCAGCGAGCGGGCCGCAACCAGCCTGTGGGCGGTTCGAAGGCGCATCGATAGATGCTTGGAGATGGCTGCGGCAACTTCGATCTCTGTCGCCGCGAGCTGGCGCAACGGCTCCGGGTCGAGCATCGTCAACGTCGATTCGGTGATGACCTGTACGAGAGTGCATGACGGGTGGCCGGCGACCGTCGCTGCGCAGACCAGCTCCTTTGGGTGAAGGAAGGCGATAGTCGCCTGCCTGCCGTCCGGAACGCTCCAGTAACAGCGGGCCAGGCCGCGTTCGACCAGGAACACTCGTTGCGGTCCGCCAGGCTTGATCACAATCGCGCCGGCGGGGTAGTTGGCGCGCGTCGATCCCTCGAGAATGCGACGGCGATTGGTGGCACTCACCAGCGACAAGAAGTCGATACCCGCTTCCTGCATGGCCCATGGCCAGTCGTCGGCAGGCTCGCCGTCAACGTTCTGCTCAAGGGTCTGATCCACGAGCCGGAATGCGGAGTTCGGCACCATGTTGCGCATTTCCCTCAGTTCAGAAAGCCTCCTAGGTGCAGCTCGAACATGTCGGGATGAGCCTTCAGCACCCGGAGCATGACTTCGCCATTGAACTCACGAGCGTCGTACTGACAGAGGGTGACGGCAGGAAATCGCTTGGCCATTACTTCGTACGCTTCCTCGTAAGCGAGCATGTCGGCCTCAGAGCCGAACATCGAGCGCTCGCTCGCCATCTCGCCGACCACGCGCAGGACGGTGGGACCACCGGCGAGTGCGGTTCCCCACAGCTGCTCCCAATTGGCGAGGGCATCCGCGACGGTTCCACCCGGCCAACCGACAACGGTCAACCGGTGGCTGTCGATGACCTCGGCAAAATCCATGCCCTGCTCGGTCAGCGCCCTTGCGTAGCGTTCCAAAACAGGGCCGGTCGCGGCGAGGAAGCTTGGCTCTCCGGCTCTGATCCCGTCCGCCAGGAAAGGGACCGTCAGCCGTAGGCCACCGGCATCGGAGCTGTAGATCGGAGCGACATGGGTTCTAACCGGAACCGAGGCACCTCCGACGTTCACCGAGGAAACCTCCGGTTTGGCCGGCTGCGCCTGGCCGGTAGGTTTGCCGAGGAATAGGACGAGATCGGCCTTGGCAAAACGGCGTTCGCGACGGCGCCCCACCCGGTGTGACGGCAGCAGGCCGAAATCGCTCCAGCGACGGATTGAAGCCTCGCTAACTCTCAGGAACTGAGCGGCCTCTCTGGTGTTGTACAGACCATTACTTGCCATGACTTTGCTATCTAATTAGACATTATTGCATATCATTGAGCAGGAGGCAAACGGTGGCTGCGTCGCCCAGCTCGGGCTCGGTCTCCCCGCACCCTTCATTCCCATGGGCCTGAAGACCGTGCGGTTGGAGGGAGACAACCCCCCAGCAAGGGCTTAAACCTTGTGTATGGGCCCAACCAGCGGTCGCGGCGTGCCTTAGTGCGGAATCAAGCGCCTGGTACGCGCCTTCCGGTGGTCGTCAAGGTCGACCCCAGCCAGTGGGGGCGGACCCCCAGGATCTCGCCGGCACCTGGCACCTTGCCTCCAACCCCGTCGCTGCCGCGCCGCCTGTCGTGGCAATACAGCCTCAGGACCCAATCCGCAGCTCTGTTTGTCCTGCTCGCCATCGTTCTTTCAGGTTTGCTGACGGCCATCGCGATCGCCTACCAGGCCGCGGACACCGCGCAGATCGATCAGGACCATCTGCGGACCTGGCAGCACACGACACTGGTCATCGATTCGTCCGCCGCGACGATCATCACCGGCGTCTATCAGTGGAACAACGCGATGCTGGCCAAGGACCCGCAGAAAGCTCAGCAGCTCCAACAGCAAATCGTCGCCGACAGTGCACAGGTGACCTCGCTGGTAGCCGAGATCACCGCCCTCAACCTACCCGGCGACACCACGACGATCAGGACCGCATACGCTCAGGCGGCTGCGGCAGTGACGACTTTTGCGGCGAAATCCGTGGCCTCCCCTCCCCGCTCCGATGCCGAGCTGCAGACGGCCGGGGCCGCAGCGCGCAAAGCATGGTCCGACGAGACCGCTTCGCTAGATCCCCAAATCAGCGCGAAAATCGCGAGCATCGAGGTGGTCGAAGTCGCTCGCACGAACTACTTCAACACTTTGCTCGTCACCACCGGCGTGGTCTTCATCATCGCGCTCACGCTGCTCTGGCTCTTTCAGTTTCGGCGCATTTTGAGACCGATCAGCGGCCTGTCTCGAATCGCAAGCACCCTGGCAGATGGGCAACCGGCGACGATCAAGACCACCACCCGGAAGGATGAGGTCGGCCAGCTGACGGGTGCGCTGGCCGCGTGGCAGGAGACCCTTGGCGGCGCGCTCTTCCGCCTGCGTGGCCAGGTCGCCGACTCGGCCACCACGCTCTCGGTCGCAGCCCAAGAGCTCGCGGCGGCCACGGCCGAGCAGAACGCGGCGGCCACCGCGACGTCCAGCAGCATGGAGCTCCTGGCCACCAGCTCGGCGTCGATCGCTGACACCGTCGACCGCGCAGCGGTCAAAGCAGACCAGACGCGCGCGAGCCTGGAGCTCGCGCAGGTAGACCTTCGCGCGTCGGGGGACCGCACGCTCGCCCTCGCCGGGCAGGTCAACGAGGTCGAGGGCATTCTCAAGGTGATCAATGACATCGCCGACCAGACCAACCTCCTCGCCTTGAACGCCGCTATCGAGGCCGCCCGCGCGGGCGATGCCGGACGTGGTTTTGCCGTCGTCGCGGACGAGGTCCGGCGCCTCGCCGAGCGGACCAAGACCGCCGCGGGCGACATCGCCAAGCTCGTCCAGGAAGCGCAGGCTCAAGGCAGCCAGACCGTGCTTGCGCTCGAGAAGGGCGTCAAGCAGATGGAGCGCGGGCTCGTGATGATGAAAGAGGTGTCCGACCTGAGCACACAGGTGCAGGTGTCCACTCAGCAGCAGAGATCCGTTACCGCCCAGGTCATGGACGCGATCGAGCACATTGCGGAGGGAAGCCGCGCCGTGGCAACCACTGCCCAGGAGATGGCCTCCGCGGCGGTGAACCAGGGCGAGCTCGCTGCGGACCTGGCCGGTTCCGGCTGGAACCGCACCCACTAGCCCGCAACTTGACCGCCCCGCTTGTGGGGAGGTCCGACTTTCACCTCCCCACTAGTGGGGAGGTCGGACGCCGCTTGCGGCGTCCGGGTGGGGGCGACCCCTAAGGCAAAGCCTTTTGAAACCCGCCTGACACTGTGTGTGAGACTGCTCCGGCAGGACCCTGCAGCCATGAAAAGGTGGCACGTGGTGACGGCGGTCGTGATTGTCGTAGTGCTGCTCCTTGCGGGGATCGGCTGGGCAGCGTGGTGGCTGAACGACAACATCGACGCTCCGGGACCTGGCGCCACTGGAAGCGGCCCGTGCAGCTCCGCCGACTCGATCAACATCCAGATGGTTTTCACGGACGGGCACACGGTTCAGGCATGCACCCGCGATCGGCCGCCCTGTCCGAATCAGACCACCAGCGGAATCATCAACGGGGTGACGATCACCACCCGGTTCGGTCTCGGCAATCAGCTGCGCAGCTCGTCACGCCGATACATCTTCTCCATCCGATTCGACAGCACGCTCCCGGCGGACGCGGGCGAACAGACCCTCACCCTCGCACCCGGGCCGTGGATCATGCCTGGCGCACCCGCACCTACCGCGCTGACCAGCGCGTACATCTCCATCATTCCCCGCGATCCACACGAGGAGGCCTACTTGATGGAATCCGGCTCTCTCACGGTCTCTTCGTCACATGGCGTGGCCCACGGCAGGATCGTCGGCACGTTCAGCGGGCACGGGCCCACGCGCCCGGATCGACCCGCCCCCTCACCGGCCAACGAGCCCCCTGTATCGATCAGCGGCACGTTCGCCTGCAATCACTGATGAGCCGATCGATGCCCGCACGCTTGAGCCGGACCGCTGATCTGGCGGGTGCGCTAGCTCACGAACTTCGCAAAGCCCAGATCGGATACATCCGGGTGAGCCTTGATGGCCTCGAGCAGGGACGGTCCATCGAACTCTCGGACGTCGTACTGGCAAATCGCAACGGTCGGAGAACGCTTGATAATCGCGCCCATCTGGCGCTCGAAGACCAACATCTGCTGCACGGTGGGAAAGGTCGCCTTCACACAGGCCATGTCGCCGACGATTCGTACGATCGTCGGACCGGAGGCCGATACCGCCGCAGCAAGCTGTTCGTCCCAGAAAGCCAGGGCTTCCTCCACGGTGCGGCCGGGTGTTGGCGCGGTCGCAAACAGGCCGCGCCGCCTGGCCTCGGCCAGCTCTCCGTTGAGCTCCTTCTCCAGGGCCTTGATGTAGCGCCCGAGAACTTTTCCGGACGCGATCAAGAAGCACGGCTGACCGAGCACGATCCCTTCTCGAAGGAATGGTCCGGCAATGCGAACGCGACCTGCTTCTGAGCTGAAGTAGGTAGCGAGGTGAGTGCCTGCCTGCACCATGACGTCGGGAAGCCCGACGAGTCTGGATTTCGCACCCGCGGCCTGGTTTTCCAACCTTACTCTGGCGCCGATACTAACGCCGCGGGTGCCGAATGAAGCCCCGTATTCCGCGGATTCACAGGCGATTCACAGGGTTCGTTCAGTTCGACCTGTTTGGGCGAAGCCGGACGGGCGACGGGTCACTCTAATTGGTGACGCAGATCGCCCCAAATTAGTGAGGCTCCGATGTTCGGTGTTCGGTTGACCAGCGGCGCCTTCTGGCCCATCTCGGAAATCAGAGACCGACGCGGGGGAAGACCTCTTCGGCGAAGCGACTGATCACGCCGCCTTCGAAGGCGTTCGGAACGTTGACGATGAAGTATTCGATGCCCGCCTCGGCGTACTCGCCGATGACCTGAGCGATGTGCTCGGCATCGCCGGCCCACGGATGCCAGGAGCGGATGAAACCCTCGTCCTTGCCCGTCCGGCGGGCGGTGTCCGCAACAATTCGGTCCACCTCGTCTTTGTCGCCGAGGATCGTGTAGAGCTCGATCGTCTTCAACACCGAGTTGTAGTCGCGCCCGACCGTCTCGCAGTGCTGCCGCAGCACGCCCAGCTTGTGACGAACGGTCTCGACGTCCGCGTTGAAGTTGCAGGCGTCACCGTACTGGGCGACCAACTTCAACGTGACCTTCTCGCCCCCGCCGCCGATCCAGATGGGCGGATGCGGCTTCTGCACCGGCTTTGGTTCATTGATGGCGCCGCGCAGGTGGTAGTAGCGGCCGTCGAAAGTCGCCTGCTCTTCCGACCACAACGCCTTCACCACCTGCAGAGCCTCTCGCAGCATGCGGAGCCGTTCCGGCGTCTCGGGGTACTCATAGCCGTACGCCTCGTACTCGTGCTGATACCAGCCGGCGCCGATGCCAAGGATCAGACGGCCGTGGCTCATCACGTCGACGCAGCTCGCCATCTTGGCCAGGAGCGATGGCGACCGGTAGCCGTTGCAGGTGACCATCTGGCCGAGCCGGATCGTGCTCGTGTCTCGCGCGAGGGCGGCCATCGACGTCCAGCACTCGAAGGTGGCCTCGAGCTGAGGCGTGGGCACCGTGTGAAAGTGGTCGTACACCCAGATGCCGTCGAAACCGGCCTTTTCAGCCTCCAGGGCGCAGCGGCTCATGGTCTCGAACTTCTCGACCGGATCGGATACGTCCGCCAGGTCCATGCGCCAGCCCTGAGGCACAAAAACGCCGAGCTTCAGCTCTGCCAACGTCCCCTCACGTTATCTTCTCCGCATGCCTGACGGCGAACCGCTCGGCCTGCTGGTCACCTCGCGTGACGAGCCTGGCGTGCTGTACCGCATCTCCGAGGCGATCTTCAGGCACGGCGCGAACATCACCTACATCGCAAGCGGGGCCAGTCGTGACAGCACCGCCGAGCTCCAGCTCGAGGTGACCGGCGCCAGCGACGAAGTCGACCTGATGGCAACTCTCGAACGCCTGGAAGGAATCACCGCAGTCAGCCGCGTACCGATCTTTCAGCGCATTTTCGGCAAGCGGGTGATCGTCATCGGCGGCGGCGCCCAGGTGGGCATGGTCGCCCAGGGCGCGATCTCGGAAGCGGACAGGCACAACATCCGCGGCGAGCGCATCTCGGTCGACACGATCCCTCTTGTCGGGGAGGAGCAGCTGGCGCAGGCCGTTCGTGCGGTCGCCCGTCTCCACCGGGCCCGGGCGCTGGTGCTGGCCGGGGCGCTCATGGGCGGCGACATCAGCACCGCGGTGCGGGAGATCAAGGAGGTGGGGATCATCGTCGTCTGCACCAGCATGGCCGGGTCCGTGCCTGATGCGGCCGACGTGGTGGTCAGCGATCCGGTGGAAGCCGGCGTGATGGCGGTGATGCTGATCGCGGACACTGCGAAGTTCTCGATCGACCTGGTGCGAGGCCGCCGATTCTAGAACGGCAAAGTAAGGCACTAACAGCTTCCGATCCGACCGATGGCGCCGAAGGCGTGCTCAGATCGCTCTGAAAATGCTCCCGACCAGCGGGGCGGGGACGGGCTTGGCGTCTGTGTCGTCCCAGCGGTAGCTGAGCTGATCCACGACTCCAACCACCCCGTCGAGCTCTCTCGTCATGCGTGTCAGTATCTCGACGTCGCTCTTCCGGTCTACCTCGCCGGAGAGCGTGGCTACGTTAAAGCGAACATCGACGCCAACCATGTCCCAATCAGAGACCAGGATCGCGGGAATCAATTTGCCGGCGATCTCTTCACGTAGCTCCTCATCCGTGCGGAGGAAGACCTGCAGCAGATCACTCCTGCTGACGATGCCGGCGATTCGACCGCGCTCGTCGACCACCACCAGGCGGCGGACGTTCCTCTCCTGCATCATCCGTGCGGCCATGCTCAAGCTCATGTCCAACCCGACAGTGATGGCGGGCGAGCTCATGACTTCCGACGCGACTGTCCCCGCGGCCTTAGCCCTTTCCCGACGCCGTTTCTGAACATGAAACAGATCGCGAGTCTCGAGGTCCGCGCCTCTCTCCTTGAGCAGAAGGTCGGTCTCTGACACGATGCCGACCGGGATGCCCTGCTGGTCGACGATTGGAATCGCGCTGACCCTGTTCTCCTCGATCATTCGGACGAGGTGCTTGAAGGGGGCGAGCGGGCTCGCGACGTGCACGCGGCTCGTCATCACGTCCGCGACGGTCCGGTGACGAGGCAGCATGCTCATACCTTCACCCGCTCGGCGATCAGAACGGGGCGCGAGGATACGTGGAGGAGATCGTGTGACACCGACCCAAGGACGATGCTCGCCAGGTCACCAGTTCGACCAGAGCCCATCACGATCAGGTCGGCCTGCCATTCTTCGGCAACGTGTGCGATTGCCGTGGCCACGGGGCCGGGGCGGGCCACCCGGCCGTTGGCCGTGATCCCCGCCTTTTCGACGAGCTCGATCGTCTTCGACATGGTCGCCCGGATCTCCTCATCGGTCTCGGCATACACGAGACTCTGTCCTGCCGTGATCATCCGCGCCACATGAAGCACCAGAACACGCGAGCCGAGTGCGCCGGCGGCAGCGATCGCGGCATTCGCGGCGGGAACGATGTCGTCGCCTCCGGCGATGGCCAGCAGAACTTGCCGTGACGACTTCGCCGCGGCCGCCCAGCCGCGAACCACCAGCAGCGGGCAATCGACCCTGGACAGGAGCTGGTGGCTGATGCTGCCCTGGATGAGCGACTGCCAGTCCGACAGGCCGCGCGAGCCGACGACGACCAGGTCGGCACCGAAATCTATGGCCGCGTTGGCGAGGGCAGCAGCTACGTGTTCGCTGTCCGCTCGGCAGATCTCTCGCTCCGCCATCACTCCCGCTCGCAGCAGGGTCTCGACGGTGGCATCCACCAGCCGTTGCGCCTCGCTGCGAAGCTCTACGTCCCACACCCCATGACGGTGGTGAACCTCGAGGTTCCAGACGTGTGCGACCCTGACTTTCGCGGAAGGTGACTTGGCGAGCGCTATCGTGGCATCGACAGCCGCCTTCGAAGCCCCGCTGCCGTCGGTGGCCAGGAGGATTCTCTCGAATCGCTTTGTGGCGTCCATGACGGTAGCTTTCCACGAGCGCAGGTCGCTCCATAGGGTCGAAGGTCCTGATACGGGTGGGTCATTCGGCCGCGTGCACGGCAAGTGCCCGCTGGCGTAGATTCGCGCACGATGGCCGAGCGCCGAGACCGTAAAGACGTTCTCCTCGAGGCGGGTCTGACCCTAGCCTCAGAACTCTCGCTTCCCATCGTGCTGCAGCGGATAGTCGACCTGGCCGCCGAAGTCACCGACGCCCGATATGGAGCTCTCGGGGTGATCGGCCGCAGCGGGGAGCTCGTGGACTTCATTACTACAGGCATCTCCGCCAAGCAGCGACGAGCGATCGGTGACCTGCCACATGGGCGCGGGCTTCTGGGACTGCTCATACGCGAACCGCGAATCGTGCGCGTCCGCGACATCCGCAACCACGCCGAGTCCGTGGGCTTTCCGCCCAACCACCCTCCAATGCACTCCTTTCTCGGAGCGCCTGTGCAGGCGACGGGCAGGACCTACGGGAACATCTATCTCGCCGAGAAGCGCGGCGCCGTGGAGTTCAGCCTTGAGGACGAGGGCTCGTTGCGCGTCCTCGCCACCCAGGCGGGAGTCGCGATCGCCAATGCATCCCTCTATGAGGAGTCGATGCAACGTGAGCGCTGGCTCGAAGCGCTGCGCAAGATAACCGGCGACATGCTCGGGGGAGCGGATGCCAGCTCACTGCTGACGTCCATCGCCGAGCACGCGCGCGACCTGGCCGGGGCAGCCACGGCGACGATTACGACTACGACCTCGAGTCCGGCCCAGCTCGAGGTGTCGGCCGCGGTCGGCGCCCATGCCGCAGACCTAAAGGGACAGTCTGTGCCGGCGGCAAAGTCGATCTCTGGCGAGGTGATCCGGACGGGCAAGCCGCTCCATACCGACGACGCGAGTACCCATGGCGGCGCGTACCAGCCCATTATGCGAATCGGGCACGTCGGGCCGGCGATCTTCGTACCGCTCAGGGTTCGCGGCAAGGCCACCGGCACCCTTATGGTCGCGAACGTGAAAGGCGGTCCTCGCTTTGAGGAAAGCATGCTGCGTCTCGTCGAGACATTCGCCGACCAGGCGTCCGTGGCGATCGAGTACGGCCGAGCGCAGGCGGACCTCCAGCGCCTTGGGCTGATGGAGGAGCGGGAGCGCATCGCCAAAGAGCTCCACGACGGGATCATCCAGTCGCTGTTCGCCGTCGGCATGAACCTCCAGAGCACCGCGCTGATGTCCGGTTCGAGTGAGACTTCTTCGCGCGTCGAGGGAGCGGTGGGCGAGCTCGATCGCGTCATTCGCGACCTCCGCAACTACATCTTCGGGCTGCGACCGGGCATCCTGGCCGACCGTCACCTGGACCAGGCGCTCCAGGAGTTGGGGTCCGAGATCCAAAAGCGATCCACCACCCAGGTCGAGGTCACCGTGGACGCGAAGGTGGCCGCCGGCCTTTCCTCCAACGCGCACCAGATCGTGCAGTTCACGCGCGAGGCGCTTTCCAACGTCGCACGCCATGCGCAAGCAGGCCACGCCACGATTCGCCTCGCACGCAAGGGAAACAAAGTGGTGCTGCTCATCGAGGATGACGGCGTCGGGTATGACGTTCGCCGCGATTCGGCCGGCAACGGGCTGCGCAACATGCGCGAGCGGGCGTCGGCCATGGGCGGCACGCTGCGTGTCACCAGCAAGGCGGGGAAAGGCACCAGGCTGCAGCTCACATTCCCAGCGTGAACAGGGCCAATCGACCCTACCGTGACAGGACCATCGACCGTGCGGCATCGAGCTGACAAGGTGCGACCATAGACCGAATGCCCGCCAACCGCCTGCGCATCCTCCTTGTTGACGACCACGAAGTCGTCCGCGACGGCGTCAAATCGCTGATCAACGCCAACGACGACCTTGCGGTCGTGGCGGAGGCAGGGTCCGTCCGTGAAGCGATCGATCAAGCGGTGCGGACGAAACCCGACGTCGTCGTGATGGACGTCCGTCTCGCGGACGGAAGCGGTATCGAGGCGACGCGCGAGATTCGCGCCAGGCTCGAAAAGACACAGGTCCTCATGCTGACCTCGTTCGCCGACGACGAGGCGCTATTCGCCTCGATCATGGCCGGCGCCGCTGGCTACGTGCTCAAGCAGATCCGGGGCGGTGAGCTGATCCGTGCCATCCGCGAGGTCGGCGCCGGCAGGAGCCTTCTCGACCCCGAGGTGACCCGATCCGTACTGGACCGGCTTCGCAAGGGAAAGACCATGCGCGACGAAAAGCTGGCGCGGCTGTCGGCGCAGGAGGAACGCATCCTCACGTTGATCGCCAAAGGCTTGACCAACGGGCAGATCGGCAAGGAGCTGAAGCTGGCGGAGAAGACGGTCAAGAACTACGTGTCCACAATCCTTTCGAAGCTGGAGGTCGCGCGGAGGGCAGAAGCGGCGGCCTACCTTGCACGTCACACAACGACTCCCGGTACATAGGCTCTAGGCGGAGCGAAAGGCCCTCACTTAGGGTCTAGCTGCCCGAGCGAGACGCCGCTCTCGAGTTGCTTTGCGATCGCTTCCGCGAGCGCCTTGACGGTGGCCTCGGCCACTCTGTGCAGGAGAGCGTCGTCGATGTGCTTGCCGAAGCCGCCGAGCGGCGGTTCGTACATGCCGCAGACGGACAGCCTTGTCACGTCAGGGTCCACCGGCACGAGCTCGACCTTCCCATCCATCACGGGAAAAAGCCCAGTGATGTAAGTCGCGCGCCATGTGACGGGAACTTCAATCCAATCGCCGAGCTTTACAGGCTCACCGGCCTCGAGGTGTACGCGCTTTTTGATTGGGACTCCGGCGATCTTCGGGCCGACCGCGTACAACGCCTGGTCACCGAGGCGTGGGAACCATCTTTTGGGGTCGCGAGCCAGGGCTGCGCTGCACACTTCGAATGGGCTGTTGACGTGCACAGAATGTCGGACGAACATGGCCTGAGTATTGGTGCCAACGCAACGGCCGACAGGTGCCAATGGTCCCCGCTCGCCAGGGCCGAATGGCGTCAGCCGGGAGGTGGCTTCCGGGGTCCCTTGCCAAAGCGGCCGATCAACGACCGGATCGGATCGAAGTAGACATCGTCCATGCGCTCCTTGAGCGGGATGATCGCGTTGTCCGTGATGTGGATGTGCTCCGGACACACCTCGGTGCAGCACTTCGTGACGTTGCAGTACCCGAGGCCCGCCTCTCCCTTCAGCTGAGGACGCCGGTCGAGCACATCCTTGGGGTGCATCTCCAGGCTCGCGATCCGGACCAGGAAACGGGGACCGTAAAAGGCGTTCTTCAGGTCGTGGTTGCGTATGACATGGCAGACGTCCTGGCACAGGAAGCACTCGATGCACTTGCGAAACTCCATCGCACGCTCGACGTCCTTCTGCTGCATCCGCCAGGGTTCGCTCGTGGTGAGGTCCTTCTCTGAGGGTGTGAACGGCGCGATGTGCTTGTTGACCTCGTAGTTCCAGCTCACGTCGGTGACGAGGTCTTTGATCACTGGGAAGGCCCTCATTGGGCGGACAGTCACCGCGCCGCGATATTCGGAGATCGGTGTCTTGCACATGAGGCGCGGAAAGCCGTTGATCTCGGCCGAACACGAGCCGCACTTGGCGGCCTTGCAGTTCCACCGCACGGCCAGGTCGGAAACCATGTTCGCCTGCACCCACAGCACCGCGTCGAGGACGACCATCCCCTCGCGCACCGGGACGCGATAAGGCACCAGCTCCCCGCCCGTGGGGTCGCCACGCCAGATCTTGAGGTCGAGGTTGCTTACATCCACTATTCGGTCTCCTCTGGCGTGTAGCGCGCGTAGGAGTGGCGAACCGCCTCGGCAAGGTAGTCGGGCATCGGCGGTCGGGGCTCCGCCCTGACCTTCATACCCTCAGGGGTCTTCTCGACGATGTAGTTCACCGCCGTGAGCTGATCGTCGGTCTTGGGATAGTCGGAACGGGCGTGAGCGCCACGGCTCTCCTTCCTTTCCAGTGCAGAGCGCAGCAGCGCCTCGGCGTTGACCAGCATCGAGCGCAGGTCGATCGCAGTGTGCCAGCCGGGATTGAACGCGTGGCTCGTCGAGCCTCCCGTGCCGCACGTCCTCGCGCGACCTTCGAGCTCCAGGATCTTCTCCAGCCCAGATTGCAACGCCGAACCCTCGCGGACGATCGGCGCATGGACGGACATCACGTCCTGGATCTCAGCTTGCAGGTGGTACGGGTTCTCGCCGGCGGGACGTTCGAACGGTGCCAGGAGTTCGGCGATCGCCTCTCGTACCTCGGCCGTGTCGATGCCTGGCGCTGAAGCTCCGGTCTTGGCGAGGGCGGCAGCCGCTTCACCCGCACGCTTGCCGAAGACGAGCAGATCGCTGAGGGAGTTGCCTCCGAGCCGGTTTGCCCCATGGAGGCCGGAAGCGACCTCGCCTGCCGCATACAGCCCAGGGACTGTGGTCGCCGCCGTTTCAGCCTCGACGCGCACGCCTCCCATCGCGTAATGAATCGTCGGCGCGACCTCCATGGGCTCCTTTGTGATGTCGACCTTGGCGAGCTTCAGGAACTGCTCGTACATCGACGGCAGCTTGCTCTTGATGTACTCGGGCTTCCGGTGCGTGATGTCGAGGTAGGCGCCTCCGTGAGGCGTGCCTCGTCCGGCCCCGACCTCCGAATTTATCGCGCGCGCGACGATGTCCCTCGAAGACAGCTCCATGCGCTCACGGTCGTATCGCTCCATGAACCGTTCGCCGTCCTTGTTGCGCAGCACCCCGCCTTCGCCGCGAACCCCTTCGGTGACGAGGATGCCGCGCACGCCGGCCGGCCACACCATGCCCGTCGGATGGAACTGAACCATCTCCATGTCGCGCAGCTGCGCGCCGGCGTCGTACGCGAGGGCCGTGCCATCTCCAGTGCATTCCCACGAGTTGGAGGTGACGCGGTACATCTTTCCCGCGCCGCCGGTGGCGAGCAGGAGCGCAGCGCACGTGAACAGGACCACCGAGCCGTTGGAGCGCCGGTAAGCGAGCGCGCCGGCTATCCGGCCATCGGACTTCAACAGCTTGAACACGGTCACTTCCATGTGCACGTCCACGCCATGCGAATGCACGGCACGGTCCTGCAGCGTTCGGATCAGCTCCAGCCCCGTGCGATCGCCGACGTGCGCGAGTCGGGGGTAGGTGTGCGCACCGAAGGGGCGCTGGTGGATCCGCCCCTGCCAGGTGCGGTCGAAGACCGCGCCCCAGCGCTCGAGCTCGAGCACGCGCTCGGGCGATTCCTTCGCGTGGAGCTCGGCCATTCGCCAGTCGTTGATGAACTTGCCGCCCTTGATCGTGTCCGCGAAGTGCACTTCCCACGTGTCCTGGTAGGCGACGTTGTGCAGTGCGGCTGCCACGCCCCCCTCCGCCATCACGGTGTGGGCCTTGCCGAGAAGCGACTTGCAGACAAGCGCTACGCGCGCTCCGGCTTCTGCCGCGGCGATGGCGCCGCGCAGCCCGGCGCCTCCGGCTCCCAGGACCAGCACGTCGGTCTCGACGGTTTCGTAACCGGCAGCGCTCACGTGATCCACCTGGGGTCTTGGAGGACGCCGGCCATCAGGAGTCGGATGTAGATGTCGGTCCCGGCCACCGACACGAGGCTGGCCCAGGCCCACCTGTCGTGCTTGATGTTGAGGATGGTCACGCCCTTCCACAGCCGGTGACGCGCTCGAGCGGCAAGGGAGCACGAGAAGCAGTCGAGCTCTCCGCCGGCGAGGTGGCGGAAGGCATGGCAGCCGAACGTGTAGCCGGAGAGGAGGACGACGTTGGCCAGCATGAGCGCGCTGCCGAGACCCACCCCGAATCGCCCGCCGAAGTTGAAGGCCAGAACGGCGTCGAACCAGAGAAAGCCGACCTGGACCACAGTCGCGTAGAAGGCGAAGCGGTGCAGGTTGTTGAGCACCCAGGGAAAGGCGGTCTCGCC
>Ga0209117_1000260_pt1 | contig 27715 bp, 31 predicted proteins | sample BlaSpr_A8_OM2_M2_FD_187978 | JGI IMG/M metagenome (GOLD analysis project Ga0209117, IMG submission 187978) | Forest soil microbial communities from Thunder Bay, Ontario, Canada - Black Spruce, Ontario site 2_A8_OM2_M2 (SPAdes) (version 2) | ecosystem: Environmental > Terrestrial > Soil > Boreal... | reverse complement strand
GGCACCGTGGACGGAATTTTCGTCTCCGGTATCGTCGAAGCCGGCGAGATTATTGAGCCGCTGCGCGATCGTATCGTGGGCCGTGTGTCGCTGGAGAAGATCAAAGACTATGACGGCCAGATCGTGGTCGACGTGAACCATGAGATCACCGAAGATCTGGCGGGCGCGATTCAGGCTGCCGGTATCGAGCGGGTGAAGATTCGCTCGGTGCTCACCTGCGAGTCGAGGCGCGGCGTTTGCGTCATGTGCTACGGACGCAATCTGGCTTCCGGGCGCCTGGTCGAACTCGGCGAGGCCACCGGGGTGATCGCGGCTCAGTCCATTGGCGAACCTGGAACGCAGCTCACCATGCGTACCTTCCACATCGGAGGTACGGCGTCGCGAGTTTCAGAACAGTCGCGCCTCGATGCCAAGAGCAACGGTCTGGTTCGCTTCATCAACTTGCAGACCGTGAAGTCCAAGACTGGTGACCTGGTGGTCATGAATCGCCAGGGCTCGATCGCGGTGGTGGACGAGAAGGGCCGCGAACGCGAGCGCTATGCGGTGGTCTATGGCGCCAAGGTCAAGGTCGCTGAAGGCGGGCCGGTACAACTCGGTCAGGTGATGGTCGAGTGGGATCCGTACACCTTTGCCATCCTCACCGAAATTGGCGGCACGGCGCAGTTCAAGGACTTGCAGGAAGGCATCACGCTGCACGAGGAAGTGGATGAGGTCACCGGTCTGTCGCGTCACGTGGTGGCGGATTCGCCCGACGAGAAGCGCCAGCCGGCCATGGTGATCAAGGGCAAGGCGAGCAAGCGATATCTGATGCCTTCGCGCGCTCACCTCATGGTGCAGGACGGGGACACGGTGTTCCCGGGCGACGTGCTGGCCAAGATCCCGCGCGAAACCACCAAAACCAAGGACATCACGGGCGGTCTGCCGCGCGTGGTGGAATTGTTCGAAGCCCGCAAGCCGCGCGAGACCGCCGTCATCAGCGAAATCGATGGCGTGGTGCGCTTCGGCGAGGTGGCAAAGGGACAGCGCAAACTGTACGTGGCAGCCGACAACGGCACGGAGAAGGAATATTCCGTTCCGCGCGGCGTCCACATCAATGTGCAGGAAGGCGAGCGCGTCCGGGCGGGTGAACCGCTGATGGACGGGCCGCTCAACCCACACGACATTCTGGCCGTGCTCGGTGAGAAGGAACTACAGTCTTACCTGGTGAATGAAATCCAGGAAGTCTACCGGCTGCAGGGTGTGAACATCTCGGACAAGCACATCGAAGTGATCGTCCGCCAGATGATGCGCTGGGTAAAGGTCGAAGATGTAGGCGATACCCAGTTCCTGCTCGAACAGCAAGTGGACAAGTTCCGCTTCCACGAGGAGAACGAGCGTGCCATCGCGCAGGGCGGCAAACCGGCCACCGGGCGTCCGTTGCTGCTCGGTATCACCAAGGCGTCGCTCTCCACCGATTCGTTTATCTCTGCCGCCTCCTTCCAGGAGACAACGCGCGTGCTGACCGAAGCTTCGATTCAGGGAGCTGTCGATCATCTGCGCGGATTGAAGGAGAACGTGATCGTGGGCCGCTTGATTCCCGCCGGCACCGGCATGGAATATTACCGGAACGTGCGTCTCTCTCCGGAAATGGAAGAGGCTGCCAGCAAGGTGCAGGAGGAAGTCTCGCAAGCCTACGAAGATGCCGAGCGCGCGCTCGAACTCATGCGGCACGAAGGCGAGACCGAAGAACTCGCCGCGGAGTAAGGCGGGACGAATCCAGGATAGGGGCGACGCGAGTCGCCCCTTCGTTTTTGCTCGTGTGGGGACGGGCGCCTCGCCCGTCCAAGCTGAGCGCAGCTCGGCAGTTGTCGGCAGCAGCAACAACTCCGAGCCCGGTATAGAATGACGCTGAATTGGATCACGGTTTCTTGAAACCAATGGCTTTAGCACTGGAACCACAGCGCTTGACCGGGCAACCTCAGGATCGCAACCCCACGCCGGAGCCGGTTCCTGGTGGACTGGTGTTGGCCCCGGCACTGGGGCGCTTCTGGCGGCTGTTCCGCTTGTCGATCTGGCGTGCCTTCGAGCACGATGCTTTCGGGACCGCCAAAGCCTCGGCCTATTCCTCCATCTTCACTTTTTTCCCGGCCTTACTGGTGCTCGGCTCGGTTCTTGCCACCCTTAGCCGGGGCCAAGTCTACCTGCGCGAGATCTCCTACGCGCTGGGCACCATCTTGCCTGCGGGCAGTGCAACCGCACTTTCCTACCTGAGAGGCAGCACGGACCGGCCGGTTGGCCTGCTCGTTTCCACTTCGCTGTTGACGGTCTGGAGCGCTTCCGGCGTCATCATCTCCTGGATGGAGGGTTTTCGCCGCGCCTACCAGCTTCCCAAGACCTGGGGGTTAGTCCAGGAGCGCCTGATTGCGATTTCGCTGGTTTTGATGGCGGGTCTGCCGCTAACTTTTGCCACCATTCTGGTTGCATTCGGAAGCCGCATTGAAACGCGGATTTTGTTTCACATGGGGCATGAGTTCGGACCTCTGATTCTGTTGTTGTGGGGCGCGATGCGCTGGACCATCGCGATCCTGACCAGCATCGCCGTGATCCAGCTTATCTATCACAACGCGGTGCCCCGCACCCAACCCTGGCACAGCGTCTTGCCCGGCGCTGTTCTTGCGACCGCCATGTGGCTGCTCTCCAGTGCATTATTTGGATGGTATTTGCAGCACTATGCCGACTACAGCGTCATCTACGGTTCGCTCGGTGTGGGCATTGCGCTGCTGGTCTGGATGTACCTGATCTCGCTGGTGGTGCTGATTGGCGCCGAATTCAATGCCATGCTCTTTCCTCGCGGTCTCACGAAAGTTCCGCCTCCGCGGGTTGCGGACGAAGCTCCCTGATTGCGACAGGCAGTTCGTGCGGCAGTGGCAAGTGATCGGGTACGCTCGCAGCAACAGAAGAAATAACTAGAAGCTATCGCATAAATCGTTTTGGGTAGGGCACGGCTTCAAGCCGTGCCGCTAGGAGCCAATAAAGACGCGGGCTTTAGCCCCTGAGGGATCCGGCGGTTTACTCCTTCGGTTCATTATGAGATGGCTTCTATTAAACCGTGTCATCCTGACGAAGCGAAGGATCTGCTTTGGTTTTCGCGGCCACGATGCGGAATCCGGAGCTTTGGGCGATGCAGCCGACAGTTGATTTTTTTGATGACTCGCTGGGCCCCGCCGTCCGCGGCTTCTGGCATTCGCCCGAGAGCCCAAACGGAGACGCCCTGATCCTGACTCACGGCGCGGGCTCGGATTGCTCCGCTCCTCTGCTGGTGGCGCTCAGCGAAGCCTTTGCCGGACATGGCTATGTGGTTCTGCGCTGCGATCTGCCGTTTCGCCAGGAGCGGCGAAGCGGGCCGCCGTTTCCAGGCAGCGCCGAACGTGATCGCGCGGGTCTGCGCAACGCCGTTGCGGTTTTACGTAAGAATGTGGCGGGCCGGATCTTTCTCGGCGGCCACTCCTACGGTGGACGGCAGGCGACGATGCTCTGCGCCGCCGAGCCAGAACTGGTTGCGGGCCTGCTGTTACTCTCCTATCCTTTGCACCCTCCGCGCAAGCCGGAGCATCTCCGCGTGCAGCACCTGCCCAGCCTGCGCGCTCCCAGCCTGTTCGTGCAAGGAACGCGCGACCCCTTCGGAAGCATCGAAGAGATGACGAAAGCCTTGCAGCTAATCCCGGCCAAAATCGTGTTAATGCAAGTGGAAGGCGCAGGTCACGACTTGGGTTTCAAGGGAAAAAGTCAGGTCCAGGAACTGCCCGCACAGATACTCGCCGCTTTCCAGCATCACCGAAGCTGAACGTGTGTTCCGAGCCGCAGTTCCAACCGATTCTGGTACGGCACAGCAAGCTCTGGGGAGGTCTCCTGCACACCAAAAAAATCGTAAGACCTAGCGATTGCTCTTTGGAGGTGTATTGGGCGGCTGCTCCTTCGGCTGCGGCTTGTCTGCTACGCACATGAGGTAAGTTGGAGATTTCATTTGTGGATTAGGCGGGCCAACTGCTTGCTTATGATAACCCGGAGGACAAGTTTGATCCGGCAGCAGCTCACACCCGCTGATGTCATAATGTTTCACCGGCTTGCATGCAGGCGATGATTCTGTCGCGCTCATCGAACCGAGCAAGGCAACAACAATCACGATTCCGGATATCCGAAGCATCATCACGCTCTCCTGAGCCTTTGTCGAAATGATTCTCTTGGCGCTCTCTGCGTCCCGGCGGTGAGATGTCCTAATTCACCCAGCCCGATTTCGATCCGCCATTCGTTTTATCGTTATCGTCGGGGGGCACGTAGTTTCCGTGCTCGTCGAAGGTGACTTTGCGGTTGTGATCTCTCATGTAGACTTCGAATTTTCTCGCCGCACGCCGCCGCTTCCACCGGTAGTAAGAATTCCGAACGCCAAAATAACGCTCGGATGCCGTGTAGGTCAGTCCGCGAGAAGGCAGGAACTTCACCCATAGGAAGCCGAAGAGCAATCCGCCGAGATGAGCAAAAACCGCGATTCCGCCTTGCGATGGGTCAAAAACCGCAACGATCGCGACGATGACCCAAATGCCGACCAGATATTTGGCCTTGATCCTAAACGGCAGTGGAAACAAAAACATTTCTTGATCGGCGTAAAGAATCCCAAAGGCCATCAGCAGTCCGAAAATTCCACCCGACGCGCCTACCGTTCCGGTTCCCGGATCCATGCCAAGGAAATGGGTATAGGACACAGCAATTGTCACCAAGGCCGCGCCCACCACGCAGAACGTGTAGCACTCGATGAATCGTCGCGGCCCCCAGTCGCGTTCCAGGTACGCGCCGATAAACCAAAGCGTCAGCATGTTGAAAAACACGTGACCGAAACTCGCGTGCAGCAACGAGTACGTGACCACCTGCCACACCCTGCCGTGCATCACCGCCACCGGGATCAGGGCCAGCCACTCCCGCATCTGAAAGACAACGGACGGGGCGAACCTGATCACCACCAACTGAAACAGGTAGATCCCCGTGCAAGTCAGAATGATGCGCTTCACCCATCCGGCAAACGGGGGAAAGCTGAACGAGATGGTTTGTCCGCGACTCACTATCTTTATCTTTCTGGCTCCGGCACAACCGGCAGACTGCGATGTCCTGCCGCATCGACCGCGCGCACAGCGAATATCACATTATCCTTCGAAACCTTTAGAGTTGCACGCGCACCGCCGCTGACGGTTTGAACGTACTCCCAATCGGCCGCGCTCGTCGAGCGCCATACGACCTCATAAGCAGCCGTTCCGGGCGAGGGTTCCCAGGTCAAGGTCGTGTCGTTTTCGAGGTTCTTAGTCAGCATTTTGACGCTTGCCGGCGGCGCTGGAGCCAATGCCAGCGAGGCCAGGGTCGCCGCGTTCAGCCGCGCGACGTGCGCCACATAGTCGAAGTCCACAAACTTCGGCAGGTCTCCATATTCGATGCCGTTCTCGCTACGAACGTTCTGATGTTGATGGTTATAGTTTTCGCGGAATTCGGTGAACCGCACGGCTGCGAAACCCTGCTGATTGAAAGAATAGTGGTCGCCTCCGCGCAAGAAGCGGTCCAGCCGGAAGATCAGAAGCGGCTTGACTCCGGCATCGTATGAGCGCCCGACGTCGGCGATGTAGCGGGCAAGCTCGCGCGAACTCGAGTCGCTCTCTCCGCCGAGCATTCGAATTCGCCGGATTTCAGACTCGCTCGCCACCGCTGGCAGCCCTTCAGAAAACACGCGCACCACGCTCGCATCCTGTTGCGGACTGCGGTCGCCTCCCACAATGTCATTGTTCAAAACGGCTTCGATTTTCCACGCCTGCTGCTTGGCCATCTGGGCGAAGTGCTTACTGCCGTTCAGACCCTGCTCTTCTCCCGCGACTGTCAGAAAAATAATCGTTGCCGGGAACTTTGCCGGAAATCTTGCTTTGCTCAAAACACGGGCACATTCCAGGCTCACCGCCGTCCCGCTGCCATCGTCATTCGCTCCCGGCGCCGGATCGGTCGCGTTAAACGTATCGCTGTTTCGCGAGTCGTAATGGCCGGTTACCAACACGATGCGATTCGCCTGCTGGGCGTCGGTTCCGCGCAGCACAGCATAAACATTGGTGATTTCGGTCGGTTTCGGAATGCGGTCGCCGGGCTGCTCTGTGAAACTGTCAGTTTTCACCTCCAGGCAGCCGCCGCATTCTTTTGAATAACGCTCAAACTCCGCTTTGATCCACTCCCGCGCCGCTCCGATTCCCGTGCTCGCTTTGATGGAGTCGTCGTCCTGCGTGGAAATCGTGGACCGGTTTTGGAAGCGGACCAGCTTCTCGATCGTCTGCCGGATGTGGTCCGCAGAAACTTGCCGGATCGCCTCGGCGATGTGCGAGTCGATGTGCCGGTCGGCTGCCAAGCGCGGCGGCGGTCCTTGCGCCATTTCCTGCGCCAGGCACAGAGGACCGCAAGACGCCAGCGCCAGCGCAACCAGCACGGCTGCCACAAGACTTGTGGCGAGGTAACGGGCGCACGCAACCATTTCCGAATTTTCTTGGTAAGCCACTTGACCTTTTCCTCGCGAAGAAACTAAATATAACAGGGTACCCGGAACGTGGAGGAAATCATGGTGTACTGTCCTGAATGCGAGACGGATCTCGACATCGATGAAGATGAGGTCGATGAAGGCGCGGTCGTCTCCTGCCCGGAGTGCGGCACCGACTTCGAGGTGATTACAGTGAATCCCGTTGAGTTGAAGAGGGTCGGCGAAGACGAGGTCGAAGAAGATGAGGACGAAGAAGACGCCGACAAGGAAGAGTCGGAGGACGAGGATTCCTGAAGGATTCTGCACATTCCCGCGTGTTCCGGCGCTTGGTCGTGATGGCTTCGTCAGTCTTGTTCCTGGCGTCGCTGCTTGCCCGTGTGAGCGCGTCGGGTAGCAATCGCGAGAAGCCGAAGCCTTACGCTCTAATCTGCGGGACGGTTTGGGACCCCGACGGGCACCCGCTCTACGGGATCAAGGTGAAGATCCGGCGGGCCGACGAGAAAAAAGCCCGCTGGGAAATCTAGTCCAATCACACCGGCGAGTTCGCCCAGCGAGTGCCCGCCGGCAAGGCCGACTATATCGTTTGGGCGGACGTGAAAGGCTACAAGCTGCCCTCGGGCAGACAGTTGAAGCCCGGCTCCGAAGTGACCGTACATATCGACGATGACGAGCGTTCCGACATCGGTCTTCATTTAGACTGGTAGTGGCCGCCGTGTGATTGGGAATCGGCGATAATGGGATACTCATGAAGAAAGCGATCATCGCGGCTTCGCTGCTGGTTGTGTTGTGTTCGTCGGTTTTCTCGACATTGGTCCTGGCGGCTCCAGCGCCGCAGTTTGGCCGCTCTTCGAAGCAAGACAAGACCCGCCTGCTCACTGGCAAGGTGCTGGATGGCAGCGATAATCCTTTGCTGAACGCGGTCGTGTATCTGACCAACACTCATACCCGCTCCGTGAAAACCTATATCGTTGGCCCGGACGGCGCCTACCGTTTCCCGGCCCTTCAGCCTAGCATCGATTACGAAGTGTATGCGCAGTACAACAACCGCAAGAGCGGAACAAAAACGGTCAGCCAATTTGACGATCGTCCGCAGGTTTACATCAGTTTGAAAATCGACGCCAAAGCCGAAACCAAGTAGGCCGCTTCGCTTCCGCCTGGGCATGCGTCGCCCGGTTCACTCGACCAAATTCAAGGGTTTCTGACGGCGAGCACAGGGCTGTCGTATCCACTCTTGCGTAACTTGTCGGTGACCAACCCTTCCGCTACATTCGAGGCTGTTTCACGCGAAAACGCTCATGCCGGTTTTTACCGCCGCTGCGGTTGTTCTTCTCGTCACGGGTGCCGCGATCTACGCGGTCATCGTGTACAACGGACTGGTGCGCTTGCTGAACGAAATCGGCCGCGCCTGGGCCAATATTGATGTTTTGCTCAAACAGCGCCATGACGAGATTCCCAACCTGGTGGCATGCGTCAAAGGCTACATGGACCACGAGCGGCAAACGCTGGAGGCGGTGACGCAGGCTCGCGCGGCTTCGATGAACGCGGCCAGCATTCCGCAGAAGGCCCAGGCAGACCTGCTGCTGACGAGTGCGCTGCGATCTCTTTTTGTGGTGGCGGAGCGATACCCGCACCTCAAGGCCGACCAGAATTTTCTCGCGCTGCAGATTCGTATCTCCGAACTGGAGGAACGAATCGCTGACCGCCGCGAGTTTTTCAACGACGGCGTCAACACCTACAACACACGTATCGCACAGCTCCCCGAAGTCTTCCTGGCACGGCTGATAAAACTGCAGCCGCGGCAGATGTTCCGGGTGAACGAGCAGCAGCGGCAGCAGGTGGAAGTGAAACGCTCACTGGCGCGGGGACAAGGAACCGCCTAGCCACCCGGAGTTCCAAATTCTCCGGCCAAATCTCCCGCTGGGGCGCAACCTGCCGAAGAGCGTACAATTCCTCTCCGTGACAGTTGGCGTCGAAGTTTAACTACGGAGTGTTCTCCAAACAGCAAAAGAGCCGCTGCCAATCTGCTGGCGCTGAGTTGGTATTCGTTCGCTCCTCTGGGCAGTCCTAACCTCTGGGCGAGCGGGGCGCCGGCGGGCCTGTTTGAGAATCACGCCAATGGCAGCGTTCTCCATCCCGGATCTCTGGAGTACGACCCTATTCAGGGAACATATACGCGGATTGCGCAGGCCGGCGGGGATTCGCTGCAGATGTTTCAACAGTACGGCGGCCGCATCAAGTTACTTCTCCCAAAGGATCGCAAGCCTGGATTCCCAACCACACAGGTGAAGGACGCGGCGACGGAACATTTCACCGAAGTCGGGGGCGGGACGGTACACTGGCAGGAGATTTTCGCGGCGGCGGAGAAGAACGGTGTAAAGCATTTGTTTGTCGAGCGCGATTCGGGCGACCTTCCCGCCATGGAGAGTCTTCGAATCAGCTTCCCGAACCTGCAGAAGATTGGGTGAGAACGGTGGAGAGCCGGGCGTCCTGCCCGGCTGGACCCTTCGACTGCGCTCAGGGCAAGCTCGCGAGACGCCCGTCCCTCCAACGTATGACTCATCACCCGGTTACTGTGCTAGTTGCTGTCCCCGCCGGCGCGTTTCCACGAGATCAAGTCGCCGATGGTGGTGCTGGTTGAGGAGGAGGATGCCGGGTGCTTGTAGGACTCGACTTCCTGGCGCGACGCTTCTTCGCCGACCGCACGGATGCTCAGGCCGACTTTTTTCTCTTCCTGATTCATCTTGATGATCTTGAAGTCGAACTCATTGCCGGGTTCCAGATGCATCGGCTGTGCGTTCCGATCGACGGCTTCTGAGTTGTGACACAGACCTTCGATGCCTTCGGCAATCTCGACAAATGCGCCGAAGTTCGCCACGCGCAGGATCTTGCCATGCACGATGTCGCCGACGCGGTGCTGCGCGAAGAACGAATCCCAAACGTCGGGCTGCATCTGCTTTACGCCAAGAGAAAGGCGCCGCTTGTCCGGTTCAATGGCCAGGATGACGGCCTTGACCTTGTCGCCCTTCTTCAACACCTCGGAAGGATGCTTCACACGGGTGGTCCAGCTCAGGTTGCTGACATGCACCAGGCCGTCAATTCCGTCTTCGATTTCAATGAAAGCGCCAAACTCGGTCAGATTGCGCACCCGGCCCTCGACCGTCGCCCCCACCGGATATTTGTCGTGCAGCGTATCCCAGGGGTTGGACGCGAGTTGCCGCATGCCCAGCGAAATCCGGCGCTCGGTGGGATTCACGCTTAGGACTACACAGTCCACCTCGTCGTTTACGTTGACCAGTTTCGACGGATGCTTCATCCGTTTCGACCACGTCATTTCGCTCACGTGGACCAGTCCTTCAATGCCCTGTTCTAGTTCGACGAACGCGCCGTAATCGGTGACGCTGATGACGCGTCCGTGGACGTGCGCGCCCACGGGGTAGCGGTGTTCCGCGTCGAGCCACGGATCGGGCGTGAGCTGTTTGAAGCCCAGCGAGACGCGCTGCTTGTCTTTGTCGTACTTCAGGACCTTAACCTGAATCTGGTCGCCCACGTTGACCAGATCGCGCGGGTGAGTCAAGCGTCCCCACGACATGTCGGTGATATGCAGAAGCCCGTCGATTCCGCCCATATCGACAAACGCACCGTATTCGGTGAGGTTCTTGACGATCCCGGTCAGGACGCTGCCTTCTTCGAGGTGCTCAAGTGTCTTGCCGCGCTTCTCATTCTGCTCTTCTTCCAGAAGTTGCTTGCGCGACACTACGATGTTGCCGCGCTTTTTGTTGAGCTTGATGATGGCGACTTCCATCGTCTGCCCCTTCATCCCATCCAGATTGCGGATCGGACGCAGGTCCACTTGCGAGCCCGGCAGGAAGGCACGCGCGCCCTGAATGTCTACGGTCAGGCCGCCCTTGATACGCTCCACGACGATGCCCTTAATCGGCTTCTTTTCGTTGTAAGCGCGCTCAATTTCGTCCCACGACCGCAGCCGCTGCGCCTTCAAATGCGAGAGGTTGACGTAACCTTCTTCAGTTTCGCCCTTCTCTCGCATCACGTCGATCTCGGCGCCGGGCTCGAACTTTGGCTTGCCCTCGTGATCGAGAACTTCCGCAATCGGGAGCATGCCTTCGGATTTCGCCCCGATATCGACGACGACGTGGGTCGCTGTCAGTTTCACCACGGTACCTTTGATTACGTGGTCGTCGCCAACCGATTCCTCGGTTTCGGTCTCGAAGTTCTGGAGGGCGGCGGCGAAATCATCGCTGCCAGCCGCGGCATTCTCGTGGGCGGAATTTTCACGAGCGTCAGGGGCGGAAGCCAGTGGTTCCGCGGGAGTGGGTTGCGCGTGCTCGGGAGCGTCTAGTACGGCCGGGCCGCCGGTGTGGGTGTCGTTTGTAGATGTCATGGTTTCAACGCTGGATTCAAGATTGCGGGCGGTGCTGTCGTCGACAAAGTTCATAGCGTCTGTGTAGCGTGTGTTCGTGCGCAACTCATGCGGGACGTGGTGTAGCGGACTGCTGGCGTGTTCATTTGGTTGCGTTGAGGCCGACCCGGCGGACGACCCTAGGACAATTCCAGCTGGTTCGAAACCGCGTCCAATAGGGACTCTTTGACTATAGCAACCGCTTTGGAACAGTGTCAAACGCGATTCGGGCCGGCTGTCATACCACAATAGAAATGTCCCCTGGCGGGCTGCACGGTGACCTGCGGCAACGCCTGGACGAACTTTGAGTCTCAGCTATCGGCTGTCACTCGGCCGCTACGACGAGCAGGGCTGCGCCGGATCGCACCGCCGAGACGCCGAGGCCGCCGAGAGATTCTCTTAGGCTTGTCATTACTTCTTAAGCTTGTCATTCCTCTTAAAGCATTGTCATTCCGAGCGAAGCGAGGAATCTGCAGGTCTCGGCGCTCTCGGCGGTGAAGATCTATCGGCTGTACTGATTCCGTTTCTTGTCTTCGTGACGATCGATGCCGAGCCGGATCAGGCGATCGATCAGTTCGGGATACGACACTCCGGTTGCGGCCCACAGCTTCGGATACATGCTGATCGCGGTGAAGCCCGGCATGGTGTTGATCTCGTTCACGAAAATCCTGCGCGACTTGGGGTCCATGAGAAAATCGACGCGCGCCAGGCCCGTGCAATCGACCGCTTGAAACGCCGCGATCGCAAGCCTCTGCACCGTTTTCGTTTCCGCTTTCGTGATCTTCGCGGGGATGACCAGCTCGGAGCCTTCCGCCAGATACTTCGCGTCGTAGTCGTAGAACTCCTTGCACGGAACGATTTCTCCCGCTACCGACGCTTTGGGATCGTCGTTGCCGAGCACCGCGCACTCGACCTCGCGCGCCTTATTCTTCTTTCCGCCGACGCCTTCCTCAATCACGATCTTGCGATCGAACTTTGCCGCTTCCGCGATGGCAGGACCGAGTTCCTTGCGATCATGCGCCTTCGAGATTCCCACCGATGATCCAAGATTCGCCGGCTTCACGAAGACCGGATACTTCAGCTTGCTCTCCACCAGCTTCTGCACTTTTTTCGGCTCGCGCTCGAATTGGCTGCGCAACACGGTCACGTGTTTCACCATGGGCAATCCAGCCGCGCGGAACAACGACTTCATGACGTCTTTATCCATGCCCGCGGAAGAGCCGAGCACGCCGGCACCGACGTAGGCGATGTCGGCCAGTTCGAGCAGACCCTGAATCGTTCCGTCTTCGCCGAAAGTTCCGTGCAACACCGGGAAGATGACATCCACGTTAATGGCGCGATCCGAAGCGCGCCGCAGATTCGCGTCGGTCTTCGCATCAGTCTGAAAGGGCGCAAGTCCAACGTCGCGCCGCGACGGCTCGGGAGGAACCACCACCGACTCGCCCGTGGCCAGCAACGCCGCTCCCGGAGTAGCCTCCGGATCGCCCGCGCGAAGTTGCGTAGCTTGTGTGGCGCGGGCGCCCCCGCCCGCGTCTCCTTTCAGCAATCTCTCGGCATGTTCAGCCGTGAGCCAGCGGCCATCTTTCGTAATGCCGATGGGAACCACTTCGTATTTCGTCTTATCGATTGCATTCAGAACGGACGCCGCCGACAGCAACGACACTTCATGCTCGCCGCTGCGTCCGCCAAACAGGATGCCAACCCGAAGTTTTGCCATGCCATTTCAGTCTGGCGCTGCGCGGGTTTCCCGTCAATCCCAGCCTTGGTTCCGGTTGTGCGGATCGCACCGCCAAGACGCCGAGTTCCGAAACCACAGAGGGCCCAGAGGAACACAGAGAAACCCTCACTTAGTGTTTCCCAATGTGTTCCTCTGTGCCCCCTGTGGTTAAAAAGGTCAGGATGACAAAGTCGGCCGAGTTGACAAGATCGTGTTCTCGCCGCCGCAGACTCGATTATTCCCGGTTTCTCAGCGCCAGCGATGTGTCCACGGAGCGCTGCGGCGAGTCATTGAGTTGATCTTCGAGGTGCTTCTGCATGAGTTCCCATTCGGCGCGCAGCGTCATTTCCTTAATGGCGAACTTGGATTCGTGGCGAGCATCATCCACGCGGACCGCCAATTCTTTGTTCTGGAAACGGAAATCGACGACTTCCGCGAGCGGCACCAGTTGATTGGACGACTTGCCCACGATGAGAAACACGACTTTATCGGTCACCAGCGTGTATTCCGGGCAGGCTTCCTCGGCCACCGCGGCTTGCGGCGGGCCGAACGCGTTCATGAAGCCTCGGTGCATGAGTGCGCAGTCGCCCATGCGCATACGAACCACGGTCCCATGTTGATAGATACCGAGCGGCGCGGCCAAAGCAGCCGAAACGCTGGTCAATACAAGCGCCAATAGCAGTGTGGATTTCATAAGTCTCCAATCAGCGAACGCTGTGTTCATAGTTGTAGCCGTTTCGGCTATGGAATCTGAGGTTGAGGTTGTGGGTCGGCAAAAGGCGAAGAGAGTGAAATCCGGCCTGGTGGCTGGGCAGATCGTAGGTCACCACGTAGGAGGCGCGCAGATCCTCCAGCACCGCGTTCAGTACAGCGGCGGTGCCGTCTTGCGGGGAGAAGCGCAGGGAGAAATAGCGTCCACCCGTAGCATCCGAAGCTTGCCGCAGGAACGTGCTGCCCGACGTTTGGTTCTTGGAAGTCCCCATATCGACGGAGTAGATCAGGGCGCTTTCGTTCAGCACCGCCTGCAGCGCCTCCCGCGGAGAATGCAGGCTGATGGTGTCGTTCCCGTCGGAGAACAGAATCAGGACAGGCCGGGCCCCGGCGCGGCGATGATGCGAGATGAAATCGGCTCCCAATATCAGCGCGTCGAACAGCGGCGTTGTGCCGCTGCTCTTCACCGCCAGGAGTCTGCTCACGGAGTCGGAAGCACGGCAACCGTTCGAGCACAGGATGGCAGGACGCATGCCGCCAAACGACACAACGGCAATGTTGTCATCGGGGGTCGACTGCTCCTGGGCAACCAATTGCAGCACATCGCTCATGGCAACTCGAAAGCGCGGCGCTACCGATTCGCTCAGGTCGACCAGCGCAACCACGTCGAGCGAGGTTTCATCCGAATGTGTGAAGCTCCGGAAGTTGCGGACCACAAGTCCGACTAAGCGCCCCATCTCAAGCACTTACAAATCGCTGAGAGGTGCGTATTTGGCGGGTTTTGCGAGGGTCGGGAAGGGTGGGCGGATTCATGGTATGCACAAAATCATACACAAAACGGTGCTGACGCCGGGCACTACCGTGTAGATTCTACATGCGAAACAATTCCCAGGTAATGTTTCACTAAGTGCCTTATTTTCTTAAACTTAGCTCTTGACAACGCCCCGGCGTGGGCGCATGATGTGACTTTGAACTGACGCAACGCCCCCTGCGAACACAAACCAGCGGCAGAATCGCGCGGGGCGCGCGGAGGGAAGGGGGCAGCATGAGCGAAAAAAACTATCCGGCTTGGTGCATTCAAATCTATCCAACCCCATTGGGCGCGATCCGCGTTTCGGTCACGGGCGAGTTAGATGAGCAAGGGAAAAATTGGTTGGCGTATTTCGAGGCAGCGAATCGGGATGAGGAGCTTCCAGAGCCCGATCCGCTGCAGCGGTCGAAGTGAAACCGAAATTCACGCTGTACACGTTTCGAGAGTTTCAGGCCGCGACGTTTCCGCCGTGGGATTGGTCGGAAGAGTTTTCGCCCTGTACGTTCATCACCTCTCGCCCGCCGGGGGCCCTGAAACGCCTATCAAATTGTTTGTATGTGGCCACACTGACAACGGCACGGCGACTTCAGGAAGTTACCCGCGAGGAGTCGCAGGGTTTGATGGGGCCATGGATAACAGCCACATCGTTTCTTGTGGCACAGCGGGGCAGCCTCACGGTTGAGGACCTTGATTCAGTGGCCCCCAAGTATGAGGGGGTTTGCATCGACGCCGATGTGTTTGCGCCGGGCGAGACGCAACGATTACCAATTGCGAGTTACAACGGTATCCCGACTACGGGGCAGGGGGCAGCATGACGCCGGAAATGCGGCAACAGTACATCGAGCACGCGGCCAACTGGGAGGGGTCTCAAAAGGCGTGGCGCAAGATGATGAACCTCACCGTCGCTAACACCGAAGCGATCTTCGCAGAGGCAAGACCACACCGGCGCAAGTCGAGAGCATCGCCCAAGAGCAGCAAGGGGCAGCCCATTGCGGGGTATATGAATTACTTCTTACTCGGGGACATTGTAATGGGGCCACGGGGGGCAATGAAGGCGTACACGAATCCACAAGGGGGTAGCCCGCGCTATCGGATTCAGCGACAGAGCAAGGGCTGGGTAACGCTAAAAGAGCTTCAGCGCTTGGCAACGCCTACACCGCATGAGCTGAAGCTAGAGGCTGAGCTGGCGAAGTGCGAGGCAACGCGAGCGGCGCTGAGGGGGTAACTACGAAGGTACACAGTACATTCCGGGGCAACGAATGTACTGGGTGGCTGTGAGAGTGCTCCGACTGCGCGCGCATAAAGGTCTAATATATTACGTTCCGGGAAGAGTCAAGGACAGCAAACTGTTGCAGGTAAAGGAGTTAGCAAAACGAATGTACTGGGTAATGTACTGGGGTAAGTCGATTTCGGAGCAGTGTAAGTCCTTTGTTTTCATGGGGCGCGGAGCAGTGTGCGCGCTCAATGGAGCGCTCCGGGGTGCTCCGACGGAGCAGTGGGCAATGGGATTATGAGCAACTTAGAGCGAGCGTTTCCGGGCGGCCCACTGCGCAGGGCAGACAAGCGGTACGTCTGTGATGAATGCCTTGTGGCCCGTCCCGGCGGGGTGGAGTTGAGCGGGAGCCGATGGCTATGTGTGAAGTGTGTGGAAGGGGGAAACAACGATGAGGATAAAGGAACCGAAGAAACCACTGACGGTGAGGACTCAGCAAAGCGACGTGGATACTGCCATAGCGTGCCATAAGGGGTTCTGCGTCATAGCGCAGGCGTTGCGTAGGGGCTACCCGGAGCTGAGTGCCGTTCGTGTGGGACTGACGATTATGGAGCTGATAACCGGGGATGTGACGTACAGGTATCAGACTCCAAAGGTTCTCCGTCCCGCTATCAAGCACTTTGATCTAACACGGGAGTGGGACCTACCCGTGGATGACAACTATTCATTGCTGCCACTGAGCCCCGGCCAAACCTTGAAAGCCCGTAGGCGTAACAATCTGGTGCGTAACAAAAGAGCGCTGCCGAATAAACGCAGGCCGCAACGCACACATACTGCCGACCCGCGCATGGTTACGTGGCGCGAGGGGTTGGCTACTCCATTGGCGACGGCTGCAAGGTAGGCTACGGCGCGTGGCGCGTGGCGCGGGAGAACAGAAGGCGAAAGCGAAGATATGACCGACATTGGTGTAATCGTTAGTCATCATTGGCCGACAACGGACTCTTGGTCCTATTCAAAGCCCCATAAACCACTGAGCCCATTGGCCCGGCGAGCCCTGTGTGCTTCGGCGCTGTGCTTCCTAAGTCGTTTGGTTACTAAAGGTTAGGCTTGGGAAGCATGCTTCGGTCAGGCTCAGGCACCCGGCGGGGGTGGGCCGAGTGACTCCGCGCCCCACCCGGCCAAGACCTAAGAAGGCTCATTGCCATTCGGCGTGCTATTAGTGCCATTCCGAATCGCAATGGAATCGCAATGGAGGGGATCTCATGAAAGCTAAACCCGGTCGCAGTAAGGGCTCAAAATCGAAGACCGACAAGTACGTTTCCCGGCGGCTAGCCGAAATGCCCGCCGCAGAAGCCCGGAGACGGTCCTTCTTGAGCGTCTCGGGAGCATTCCGGGCCGAGCAGAAGTACGAGGCTGCCAAGCTCCTAACAGAGGCGGGGCAGCGGGAAGCGGAAGAGAAGGAGCGAGAAGCCGCCGCCCAAGAGCAACGTGACCGGGAAGAGGCAAAGGCCGACATAGCCCGCCGCCAAGCCCGCCTTGCAGCCCCGCCAGCGCACCCGCCCGGCTGGACATATGCCCGCTGCCCCTCATGCTGTTCAGACGTGGGCTGCAACTGCAACCCCACCCAGCACCCCCGAAGGGGCTGGCACCTCCGCAATGAACCCGACATCTCAAATCCGGCTAACAGGAGCCCAAAATGAGACTCAAATTCAAGCAAACCCCCCAGGAGCGCAAGGCTAACAAGCGCATCCGCGACAACAAATGGCGGGTGAAAAACCGCTCAAAAGTGAAGGCCGCCGATAGAGGGAGGAAGAGATGACAAGGAAAAGCCGTAAAAGGGCCCCCCGCCCTCACCCCCTATCAGAACGCTGCCAGAACGCCCCGCAAGCCCCTGTAGACCCCTTGGCAGAGGCCGGAGCCGCCAAGTATGCCGCAGATCAGCAAGCCAGGGCCCTAGCGGAGCAGCAGCGCCATGAAGCAAACCGCCGGTTCGAGACAGAGCCCGGTAACGCCGGCCTACCATACGACTTCGTTCTAGGACTGCAACAGACGGCCTACCAGGATCAGCCGGTCACCGAAGGCATCACGGTAGACGGGAAGTTCAGCTCGCGAGAGGACCTGGAGGACCGGGCACGGCAGAATGCCCAGAAAGCCGAGCTGGACGAAAGTATGCGCCAGTTTGACTACGCCCGCTACCGGCTACGGAAACTCTGTGAAGGGGGGAAGGTATGAAAGACGATTCCGAAGCGAAGGCCGCCGCAAGACGGCTGTTCGACCAAATGAGCAAGAAAGTGGAACCCAAACCGCCGTCCTCAATACCCTCTCGGTTTGCGGCTCTTAAGCAGGTGGAGGCGGACGGATTGATTGGGAGCTCCGTACAGCTTACCAATGCGCCCGCCATGATCGCAGAGCAACGCCGGTCACAGGCAATTAGGCGAGCGCACTACCGACACGCTTTAGAGAAACGGCAGTGGGAAGAGGATGGTGCTTGCGGCTTCGCATTTCCCTCAACCCTCGAAGAGCTGATCGCGGAGGAATTGGCAAAAATTCCCAAGGACGGGCTATGAGAGAACCGCACAAGAACGCCTCGCGCCGCGCCGGCCCGCCCATCAAGCGACCGTTTCGGGATCTGCGCGAGGAATTCGCAGAGGTGCTCCCGTCCACCCCCGAAGATCCGGGGATAGTGGATCACCTGGAGCTAGAAGCCGGGCATTTGCGCGACATGATCCGCGTTAAACCCACTTCCGCAAGGCTAAAACGACTAGCCGAAATCGGGCACGAACTCAAATACAGGAGGAAACACAAATGATAATCACATTCTCAATCAAGCGCTTGATGGGCGACACACCGCCCCCACTTTGGAAAAGGGAAGGAGAAAAGATATTTGCCGAAGCGCGAAACTACGGCATTACCCAGCGTGGCGTGGAGTCCCTTGACGGGGATTGGTCCCGGATGAGTCTCAACATCGGAGGGGCAACGAAGATTGGACTCATGCAATATCTGGCGTTCGTGCAAGCCGTCAGTCTGACGGTGCAAGTCGCCGATCTGGACTGCCTGTTATCCAATGAAGGCCCGATCAAACCGTTCTTCCGCGAACACTTCGCGCACGTCCAGGGGGAGCTAACCGACATTCCACCCGATTCGCTTTTCGACACGATGGAGCGTCTGTGCTTGTCGGCTATGGCTGTGAAGCCGCCCGAAGCCGCCCCCGCGTTCGATCCCGACAGTGAGTATGACGCGGCTACGGGTCAGTACATCGGCAAGCGGGAATTGCGTGACGAAGCGTATCTCGAATGGGACGCGGAGAACAAACGCCGCGAAGAAGCCGAACGCAAGGCTCTAATTGACCCGACGTGGGAGAGTGAATAATGGTCTGCTCAAAGTGTCTTTCACCGATCCCCGACAATACAGACCGCTGCCCCTCATGCGGTAATCCCGTCAGCGCCGTTATGGCCCGCATTACGTTTCCACCAAAACCAAAAGAGAAAGACCCGAATACGGGAAAGGAACAATTATGAGCAAAGTACCAGAGAAAATCGCAACGCAACCGTACGTTAACGCCGTGGAAGAGTCGGCAGCGCGTGGCAGCAAAGCAGAGGCGCAAGTACAGGCGGATACCGATTCGCTTGGCGTCCACAGCCATCGGGATATTCCGCCAGGGAAACACACGCTCGCCGATCTAGCGAAACATGCGGCGAAGCAAACTCCGAAACGGGTGTCGATGGAGGAAACCGCGAAGGACAACTGGCAACCCGGTCGGGGGGAAAGCGGACCCGATGCGAAGATAATGGATCCCATCGTGAGGGATCGCGGCGATGGCTCGAAGAAGTTCGACAAGGAGGAAGCGGGACCGTCCGCGCACAAGTCGGAGAAACCGTAAGAGATTGCGCCGGGTTATCCCGGCGTAATAGGGGGCACCGACGCGTAGGCCCGAATACCCCTGCGAGCAATCGCAGGCCAAACCACCCCTACGCCGGTGCCCCTTTAGAGGTTGCGCCGGGGCTGGTTTCCTTCCCGACGCGATAGGGGCACTGTTATTCGTCTGGCGGTGCCCCTTCCAAAATAGAAAAGGCGCGGGTCATAAGCCCACGCCCCTAACCGGCCCCTCTCCCAAAGGGCCTACAAGCGGTGCAAGCCATTGCCCGCCTGATCTTGACATCGCCCGGTTACCTTCCCGTCCGGGCGTGGGCGCCGTTCCGATGGACTCATCCCCGTCCGGCGCCCTTTTCATCCCCGCACCTTGGGAGCTTTCATTTGTGGCGCTCCTAAGTCGTGTGGCGTTGCAGGCATCCACACCGGCGCATGGGGCGCGGGTGTTCCTTCTTTCAAGTGGTACGTCTCTACAATGGCGTGCCTTCGCAGAGTTTCCGTTGTGTAAGGCAACTTCGCCGGGGGGTCCACGATCTTGCCCCATTGGTGAGCAAGATTCCGGGCGTGCGCCCAGTCTGCTGCCTGCCGCTGGGGATTGTTATTGTACGCCCGCGTTGCCGTGCCATCATTCATACTGGCGACAGCGTTCGCATACGGCTGGGTTGCCAGCTCCTGCTTGAACTGCTGAACGCTTTGCTGCTGATATGCCGGTTGCTGATACCCCGGCTGTGAGTGTCCCGGCGTGGGGTCTGCCCACTGCCCATGCGCGGCAATGGCGAGTAGGACCACAAGCGCCCCGGCGCGAGCGGACTTCGCAAGTAACACCCGGATCGCCCTGTTCTTAGTGAGCACCGTCGCTTTCAACTTGCGCGTGGGCACCTTGAGCATGGCGTGATCTCTCGCGCTCAGGTGGTTTGGGTCGTACCCATCCACTTGATACAGCCGGTGAAACAACACAAACGATGCGACCGCGAATGGCGCACCGAAGATAATCACGAATCCAATCATTAGAATCCCCCTGTCTGCCCAGCACTGTTTATGCTGAGGGTCGGTAATCCCGACCGGGTGGGCGTGGCGGTGTAGGTCCAAGCCGTCCCGGAAGGAACGAACAAATAGGTGTACGCATCGGCTATGACCGGCGTGTTTGCTGGGGGTAGTTGCGCCGCTAATCCGCCGCACGCGCTAGGTGTCAAGGTCTGGCACGTTTGGAAGGACCCCATCGCCTGCCACGTCCAGAGCACCCGTTGCCGCGCGGTAGTCGCTTGGCGAATGTTAATCACCTGGACCACTGAGGGAATCGCGAGTGTAAACAAGGTGCCCATGATCGCGACGGCTACTAACATTTCGAGCAGCACTTGCCCCCTCTGCTTACGCGGGATACCTTCCCGGTGGGAGTGCTCCCATGCGCAACTCTCGCATAGTTGGATGGTGCCGTCCTTCGTAGCTAATACATGCGTACCAGCGCCAGTGCAAGGGACGTTCCCACAGCGACCGGCGCTATCTTCGGGGAGGGTCTGAAGGAGTGAGTAATAAAGCTCGCTCGAAATCATAGGGTTTCCGCCCTTCGCAGATCGAGCAAGCGCTGATAAGCGCTCTCCCGGCATTCCCAGAGCACATCTAGCGCCGGGGCCATTGGATCTTCTTTCGCAATGATGCGGATGGCGGAAGTTAAGCTGTTCAATCCCTCAGTGATTTTGCGCGGGTCATTGACTACTTCATAGGGGCGGTTCATCGCTGCACCGCCCGTCCCAGAACTGCCGGGCTCAAAGCGTAAGCACCGGCAACAGCCTTCAACTGATTCTGTAGGACGGTGAGCCTGCCCCACTCTGCGTGATTGGTTTTCGTGCGGGCGATTTTCTCCCGCTCTTGTTGGAGCCAGTTGAAATACTCTTTGTACTGCTGAAGGGTGAAGTTTGAAAGATCGTGGGTTTGTGTACTAGAATAATGCTCATGCATGATTGGCAGCCTCTATCTGCCGGTTGTGCTAGAGGGCCGGTGTGCCGTCGAAAGCGGCTCCCGGTCCTTGTTTAGTTTTACTGCCACTGCAACAATACTCTGCAAATGTCGCGCCCACAATAGCACCGAAGTGCTAGCCCAGTTTCGCAATCGCCGCGTCTAGGCCGGTTGCATGTATGTACTTCTGTGCAATCTCCAAGCTGCTATGACCGGCCAGTTCCATAATCTGCTTGGCATTGACACCGGCATCCCCAAGTCGGGAGCAGAACGTATGCCGGGTGCTATGAAGTACGCAGGCATCCGGTAGCTTGAGCCCCCTCCGCGCTCTGCGGAAGGACTGTGTAACCCAGTTGCCGGTTAGCGGCTTGCCCCCGAAAAGGGAGAACACATACTGGCTGTCGTGGGGTAGAGAGTCCAGAATTGCGCGGGCTCGGGGCGTTAGCGGAATGCGGCGCAGGCCCTTCGGCGTCTTGCTCTTTGTGATGTTGAGGTGCGTAGCCAACACGTTAGGCCATTCCAGGTGTATCAGCTCTGACCGGCGAAGGCCGGTATCACAGAGGAGCGGCACGATTTTGGAGATTAACTCCTGCTCGGCCTGAGTCGCTTCCGACAGCCCCGACACGGAGTCTGGCGGGTTGGCCGCAGGGTACCGCTCTGCGAATCTGGCTATATCGGCGTCTGAGATGACGTATGTGCGCTCTACTTCGCCCCGGCGTAGTTTGATGACGGGAACCTTTTCGATCAGGCCGCGCGACTTCGCCAAGTGTAGGACGCGCCGAAGGGTGCGCAGCGCATGGTTAACGGTTGAGACTGAATAGACACCCTTTTCCTTTTTCCCGTTCGTCATCCGCCATGACGTAAAATCCTGTATCAGCGCGGTGTCGATTAGTTCTAACCGGCAGTCGCGCAGCGGCTCATAGAGCAATAGAGCTTTAAGGTGGCATAGGTAGAACGATAGCGAATCCGCAGAGTTGACTTGGCCCTTGAGTATCCCCGGAACATCCTCCGCGAATTTTGAGAACACCGGCGAGCGATGCACAAGATCAGCGGCTTCCGCCTTACCTTCGCGTATGTTCGTGCGCTTGTCGGCTTCCACGTCTCGCGCCTTGTTTTTGTTGGTGCAGTGGGTTGTGAATCGGTACGCCTTGCCCCCGACTTCGATTCTTGAATGCCAAATTTCGCCGCGTAGGAATAAGCTCATTTCGCCTTCCTTCCAGTCTGTGAACAGCCCTTGAGACAACAGACGCATAGAGTAGGGAACCGTTTTGCAAACGGTTCTAGTCGGTCTCTACGCACCGGATAGGGGGTATGGTTATAAACTCTCGCGGCACTGTGCAAGAGCGCGTGCGCAAACGAAACGTCCTTAGCTTTTAGTGCGGCTGTGATGCGGTTGACTAAGCTCATAGGAGCAGTGTAAGTGGTATACACAGCTTTTGCAAGCACTATTTTTCGTGTTGAAAACACGATAGTTACGTTACTCTGTGAGAACCACAAGTTCGTTGTCGACTACCGCAAAGTCCGACTTCGTCAGGGTGGCGACCGGATGATTGTTTTTGTCGGTGGCGAAGAATGTAACCCGGACTTCAGAGACGGTACTGCGATACGTGGGCACGCCCGAGGCGTCGCTTGCGTCTTCGGCAGCCAAAACAGAAGTCAATGTAAACAAAGCCAAGAGTGCCAACCGAGGATGCCAAGGCGTCAACATCGCTGTCCATTAGCTCCATCGGCGAACGACGGGACACTCCTCAATTACCGTGGTTACCCATGGAGGTGACCAGAAAGTTGCGAAAGCTGGCTAAAGCGCGCGGCGGTTCCGGTCGAAGAGGGATGGAAACAAAACATAACGAGGACTCTCTTGACACGGTGGTGAAACGGGTGTGAAATTGTCGGGACTTCGAAGGCCGGTGCCGGACCTCCCCCCCCTTGGGCGCTCGGACCCAGAAGCTCTCGTCGAAGAAACCCATGAGCGGGATTGCAGGCTAAGGAAATTTGTCCGGATGTTTCCTGCTGGATACATGGAAAGGAGCTTCGCTTACAGGAGTGGCTATGAATTCGAACAGAGGAAAGAACGTCCTCCGGTTTTAGTTGCAAGAACCCGGCAGGGGAGGTAAAATGCGATCGTTTCACCGCCGACCGTCTTCCGCAACTGCCGTGTAATTCAGGAGGAGATTCCAATGAGAAAGCGATTAGCAACGAGGATCGTGACTGCTTTGGCTGTCCTGGTTCTGCTGATAGGGAGTAAGCAATGGAAACCCACGGCATTCGCCGCGGGACCACAGGCCTCAACCGCCACGGCGACCGACAAATCTAACAGCAGTCGCGGCGCGGGCGAGGACCCCAACATCAAGGCAGACAAGCAGCAGGCTGCCAAGAATGATCCCGCAAACGAGCCCCCGGCTCCCCCCAAGAAGGGCGGCGCCAAGACGCGGGGATTTTTCGACTGCTGGGTGACCGCGGACAATTACACGCCATGGTGGATAGACGTGTATGTGGATGGTACTTATCGAGGTCAAGTCGCGCCTTGGGGATCTGGCACGGTCAACGCCGGAGCCGGCGGCACGACGTTGTATGGTCGCGCAGTATTCGATAATGGCAGCGTGAGGAATTGGGGACCACGACAGTTCCACTGCTCCTCAGACGGAGTATTTAGCTGGCGACTGGATCGTTGAGTCTTCGTGAGCCTCAAGCCCGTATCATGTCGCCGGAGCATACAAGAGCACGGGTAAATCCGTGCCCTTTCGGCTGACGCACGGGCAGGGGCAATCTCCAATGGGTAACTCCAAGTGAAGGTTCCGTTCACGCTGTAAACCGTCGGCCCGAATGTGTGGATGAGAGGAACGGCGTGCAGTAGCACGGACGGGAATGCAGCGCGTCCGCAGGTTCTCAATCCCTGATTCGGGTGCACGGTGCGTATTGAGACCGCGGGTACTGGTAGTCCAAGGACGGAACCGACCGGGTGCCATCAGTCGACCCGTTCTGAAACACTTACACTGGCGCCACCTGTCTTAACAGCGTCCGGCGCTCAGAACCTGCAGAAAGCATTGACCTTCGTCCTCCAGCCGAGCGGCCTAAATAGGAATGTGCAAAACTGCCGAGGAATTCTTGACCTCCTCGTGGCACTCACGCTGTTCTAAGCGCGAAAAGAGTTTGACCCGGAATGTGCAGATGCGAGTACAATAGAGGTCCCTCTGAATCCTCGGTGAGGATTGATGTATGAATGCCAGACTAATTCATTCTTTCAACGTCCCGAGTCTCTAATGAGTGGTTGTACCTGGTAGGGCGGTGGGGAAATTCACGGATCCAGCCAATTTACTGGTCCAACGCCCATTTATATCAGACACGAAACTGGAGATTGGCAATGAGAATTCGCTCTTGGAACACCTCCGCATTCTTTGTTTTGCTCGCCACTACGTTCTTACTCGCTGGGTTCTCAACTGCTGTTGGCCAAACAAGCACTCAAGCCCCCGCAAAACCCAAGACGGCCCGGCACACGGACGCGTCAACGAAGGCCTCGGACAAGCAGGGCGGTATGACGCCGCGGGGAGCGCAACGGGGACAATTCACTCAGACTGACAAGGACACATTTGAGAAGGAAACACGCAGCGCAATCATCGTGGCTCCAAGCTACCGCGACTCGGGATTGGCGACGCTGCGCTTCACCTTCGCCGACGCCGTCGAACTCAAGGCCGAACTCGAGCGCCAAGGTTACACGGTGCGAGTAATCCCCAGCACAGAAGCGACGGCCGAGGGAATCCGGCAGACTCTTGCGAATCAAAAGACTTTCTTGGAAGGAAACAAGCAAGCCACGTTGCTATTTGCTTTTATGGGACACGGCTTCCAGGACGGTCACGGGCAGAACTATTTGATGACGTATGGGGCAGACCCGAACAACATAGACAAGGAAGCGCTCTCGGTCGACGAGGTTCAGTCTTTGATGAGCGCTAGCGGCGCGCGCCGCAAGGTAATCTTCATCGATGCCTGCCGCAATGTGCCGGGCACGCGAGATGCTGAAAAAGCCCGCACCATGGCTGACTTCAAAGCTGCCGAAGGAATGGCTATTTTGCTGGCTACCAAACCGGGCGCATACAGCTATGAAGATCCCGATCTCTCCCACGGTGTTTTCACGTATTTCTTGCTCGATGGATTGCGCGGAAAGGCGGCTGGTAAGGATGGTTTCGTCACGTTCCACGACTTAAGCGACTACGTGGAGCGGTCGGTATCCGCCTACGCTATGAAGAAGGATCAGGCTCAGAAGCCTCTTGCAACTTTAAAGGATGTAGGAGGCGATTTCTTACTCGCCACGGCCGCGCCGCCGAAACCTGACGAAGTGAAATCTGTTGCCACTGCCAGTCAGATTACGAGCGATGCGGTAGTGATGCGCGCCGTCGCTATTAACAAATCGTTCTTTGTATCCTTAAGTGACGATAGCTTGGTGCTGATCGACACTTCCACCGGCCAGCCTTTCGCGATCCTAAGTGAGCATGCGGACCAACTAAAAGATAAGGCAGCAATGAGCAAGGCTTCTTACCGTTGGTTTGCTGGAGATGCTGCCGGCAATAACGCCGTACATATGGTTGCGGAGATGAAGGGCAACGAGATGTTGCATCTGTGGGGACGGATCGGCAAACTATGTCCAAATGATCAGCCGTGCAGCACAGTCCCTTATCCGCTACTGCCAGGTGAGGTACGTGATGAGAAATCAGGGGCGCTGAAGACGGCCAAAAAGGCGTTCAGCCTCGGCGGACTCAGTCGCAAGACTACCGAGACGGGGGTGAGTCTTGCTTCGAAAACGGAGGTTATCCAACGCTCGGGACTCGCAGTTGACAGCCGTGACAAGTTTGTCTGGACTAAGTTTGATTTGACCAATACTGCAAAGCTGCCCACATCCGGCGCCCGTCAAGCGCAGCCGTGACTGTGTAGCCGAGGTGCGCTGACCTTGGAGTCGGAGCGATGCACCGTACGGGGCACATTGGCCGTCCACTCCTAAAGGATGCCCAGTATCTCGTCGGAGGATCAATCTTATGTTGCGGCAATGCGTGCGTGCCCTAGTCGTGTTGCTGCTTGTGGGCAGCGGCTTGTGTGCGGCCCAGACCAGACGTGCGCTGCTGATCGGTATCGATGAGTACGCTCCCGCTAAGAAGGCGATCACTCCGCCGGGGGCAGTCGACAAGCCGAGGGGACTTGAGTCCGAACCCAGCCGATGGGACTTGCCTGTGTGGCCGACCCTTGAAGGCGCCGTCAATGACGCGTTGGCCATGAAGGAAACACTCACCAGCCCTAAATTCGGCTTTTCAAAACAAGAACAGTATATGAAGGTGCTGACGAACCAACAAGCCACACGGCAGGCGATTCTCGACGCCATGCGGAAATACCTGGTCGAGGAACCGGCCAAGGGAGACGTGGTGGTCTTTTATTATGCCGGGCACGGCTCGCAACGTTATAACTCGAAATCAACAAAGCCCAGGCATTTGGACGAAACCATTGTTCCCGTCGACGCGAATGGCGGAGGGTTTGACATCCGCGACAAGGAAATCGCCCGCATCTTCAACAGCGCTTTAAACAAGGGGGTAAAGCTTACTGCCATTTTCGATAGTTGCCACAGCGGCTCGGTCGCTCGCGGTATTCCTCTCGGGTCCTCAGGCGCCGCGCGTTTTCTCGGATATGACCCGCGGGATGCCAACGATCCCGAAGATAGCTCGGACCGACCAGAGGACCGGAAAGACAATTCTGCCCTGGTGTTTACGGCCACCCAACATGATCAGTTCGCGCGAGAGTGGGACTTCAACGGCGACCATCACGGGGCGTTCACGATCGCGCTGATCCAAGCCCTCAAAGCCTTGCCCGCCAATACTCCGGCGTCGGATGTGTACAAGCGAGTGAAGGTCGTGATGCAGGGTATGGGACTGGCCGACCAGCAACCGGCATTGGGCGGCGTGGCCTCGCGTCCGCGGGACGCACTCCTGGGGTCCTCGTCGGAGAGCACTCGCCTGCGCGTGGCGGTCGCGCGGGAAGGGATGCTTGATAACGGCAGGATCGTGCTGGATGCCGGCAAAATAACTGGAATCGGGCGCGGCAGCGAATTAGTCAGCGTCACAGAATCGAGCAGCTCCCCACAAGTGAGAATCCGAGTTGTGGAACTGGACGGGATGAACAAGTCCCTGGCCGAACTTGTCGCTCCGGGTACCGCAAAAATTGAGGCTGGCGATCTGTTCGAGCTCGATAAGTGGATTCCCGCGGAAGAAAATCGCCTTCAAGTCTGGATGGCCCCGGCAACTCTTTCGAACGCTGATTTGGACGACTTTGCCGCGGAGATGTCCAGTCTGCGTACTTCGCCGCGTGTGAAGTGGATCGACGATTTGTCAACGGTTGCGCCTACGCACGTTGTCTCCTGGAACGGCACGGAGTGGGTCCTGCAGAGCGTGGGCGGCGCCTCGCAGTCGCTGGGAACGCATCCGACCAGCTCACAGGTGCTGGAGAAGATCGGCGGG
>Ga0209117_1000259_pt1 | contig 27724 bp, 31 predicted proteins | sample BlaSpr_A8_OM2_M2_FD_187978 | JGI IMG/M metagenome (GOLD analysis project Ga0209117, IMG submission 187978) | Forest soil microbial communities from Thunder Bay, Ontario, Canada - Black Spruce, Ontario site 2_A8_OM2_M2 (SPAdes) (version 2) | ecosystem: Environmental > Terrestrial > Soil > Boreal... | reverse complement strand
GGAAGCCGGGTAACTCCGGCGGAGGGAAGGGGCCTCAGTTAAAGACGGACGCAAGAAGCAGCGAAGGACATGGGGATTGACGATGAGTCTAGCCACCCCCGAGTTGTGTTCAGGAGTTGCAGGCGGCGTCACACCTAACCTCGTGAGTCTTTTCCGAGAGCCGGATGCGGTAACTCCGCCTGTCCGGTTCGATAAGCGGGGGTGTGGAAACGCAGCATGGTGCGACTATTGAGGCACCGGCAAACGAAAGGGCCGGACTCGGCTAGGCCGTACCTAAACCGGCGCGCCACCCCTCGACTTCACCGGAAAACCCATCTGCGTCGCGATCCACAGAAAATACACGCTCTTTAGGTCGGATCATACCGACAACCTTGCTTTGCGCGGCCCGCTTGTCGGTGTCCTACGCAGAAATTAGATCAGAACAGAAACCGGGTCTGGAGATCACCTGCTAAAGGTCACCGTCGTTTAGGAATCGTCCGTGACCGTTCGACTCTAGCCAGTGGTACAGGTGAACCTGGTACAAATAGGAAGCTACGATCTCCTCTCCCAGTTCATGCGTTTCCGTGCACACGAATGGCACGTTCCAGCCGGCCAGCATTGCCACCAGCGATTGCATGATGCGGTTGGGATTCGCGTTGGAGAACGGGTACGAAGATTTCACGGCGCTCAGCGGAGCCGTGATCACCAGTAGCCGCTGCGGATAGGTGCTCATTCGGCGCAGGCGACTAATGCAGGCCGGACGCTCGGCGGTGAAAGAGTGCACAAGGTCGGACAGATCTTTGCGCTCCACTATGCACAGCTCCTCCAAGCCGGCGAGGGAATAGTCGCCGAGCTTCAGGGCTTTCTTCTCAACGCCGGCAAACCAGCCGTCGAATCGTGAGAAGTTGAACGGGTTTTGTTCTCGCGTGTCTACCAGCACAGTCGGTCGCGGCGTTCTTAGTTGTGTCCCGCCACGCTCGGCAAGCACCGGAATGGCAGGATGTGCGACCGGTGCAGCCGCCATGTGCCAATCGAGCGGTGACTTGATCAGGCTGGTCCGTCTTCTCATGCGCTGTTTCTAAGCCGCCAGTTTCTGCCAGGCATACTCGTGGTGTAATCCACCGAGAACTGGGCGAGCCATCAGTTCTGAAGTCTTCCTGAATCTGTGGCTGCACCTGCCGTACCGTATTGCGGGACTTCGTCCCTCGTCGGGAATACCCGGGCCGAGGCTTGCGTGGGGACGTCCGGAATTATAATGGTGGACCCAATCACGAAGCAGTCGGCGCAGATGCCGCTCACTCCAGGGTATGAGGAAGTCCAGGCACTCGCGTCGCATCGTCCCGATCAGCCGTTCGCAATAGGCATTCGCCTGCGGCGATTGCGGTGGAGTTCGCAGCACTCTCAACCCGAATCCTTGGGTCAGCTCCTCGTCGAGTTCTGCCGAGAAGATCGAGTCGCGATCGTGGATGAGAAAGCGGTATCCACGCTCGCCGGGAATCGCTTCCCGGAGCTGCTGCAACGTCCATTCGGCCGTGGGGTGGGCTGTCACATTGCACTGCAGAATGCGTCGTGAACCCAACTCGATGACGAAAACGCAAAGAAACTAGAACCTGGCCGTGACCGCAACCATGAGATCACACGGGACCAAGACATCCGCATGATTGCGCAAGCTTGAGCGAGAGGTCGGCGGCCACTCGCACCTGGCCCCAGGTCGGGTTCTCGCGCCATGCGGGCTATCAATTCGCGGATTTCCAGTGGCAGACGCGGCCTGCCAGGTCGAGACTTCCAACGCCAGAACAGGAGAACTCAAGGGCAAGCAGCTTGTCTTCTTCTGCAGCGAAGTCCTGATCGGATTTGGAAATCGAATCCTGAAGAACGGTACAAGCCATCAGAATTACCGACGTCCAATCTATGACGCGGCTTTAAACAATTTTGCGAGCCTATCGATGTCCGCGGCACTCGCGTCGCCGATCACGAAATAGCGAAGCCCGCCTTGACTCCATGTTTCCATGTTGAAGGGCAGTTTCTTGGGCGAAAGAGAATTCTTGTCCAAACTGACTGGCAATGACCGTTCCTGGAATACCAACACGGAAATATGGTGTTTCCGCACATCGTAAATGAGATGCGCGCCCGGCGTTTGATCAAGATAGGTCATCCGGCCGCCAAGCAGAGAGAACTCGGAGTTCTGAAGTTCCGGCAAATTGAACGCGAAGGGGATTTTGCCCTGGAACCAGGGCTTCACCGTGTGCCGATCGGTGGAGATCACATCCACCGGCGATGAACTGGCCAGCGTCGCCACGTGCAGGTCTGCAATCTCGCTGAAAACCTGATCTCGATAAGCCAACTCTCTGCCGGATCGGGTCCCAAGATAGGCTGAAGTCAATGTCCCGACAACGAGAATGACGGCTGCCGCCGCCGCTAACATCCATCCCAGACGGAAACTGCGCCGCGGTGTGGGTGCAATACTCCGCTGCATCCGTTTTCGGAACTCAGCACTGGGAGTAAAACGTTTTCCGGCGGCGTGAATCGCGCGCTTCATCTGTACACGCGTAAGGGCATCCGCCGAGCAAGAGGGGCAGCTGCGCACATGAGCGTCGAAGGTGCGCAATTCCGCCTCCGGAAGCTCCCCGTCGACGTAGGTGTCGAGTTTTGCCTTCCAAGACTCACAAACCATGGTTCGTCCCCTTTGCAATCGCTGCTGTACCTGCTCGTCCTTGCAACTGTGGTCGCAGGCGACCGCTCAACGTCTTTCTCGCACGGGATAAACGCGACATCACCGTGCCTATAGGAATGGAAAGCATTTCGGCAATCTCCTGATACGACATCTCCTCCACTTCACACAGAAGGAGGATCTCCCGGAAATTCACCGGGAGTTCATCGATCGCGCTCTGCAGCAGCTCGCGGTTCGCGCGCTCAAACACAATCGTTTCTGGCGTGTCGTACTCAACTGCCAGTTCAGGTCCGTCCTCCTCGGGATCGAGAGGTACAGTCATGGTCGCCTTTAATCCAGTGCGCGACGTCAAGAACGTGTTGCGCAAGATTCGATACATCCATGCCCGGAAATTAGTTCCTAACCGGAAGGACGAGAACCCTTTCAACGCCTTAGCGTAGGTTTCCTGAACCAGGTCTTCGGCTTCCTCGCGATTCTGTGTCAGCCAGTGGGCAAAGTTGTACAACTGATCGAAGAGCGGCATGGCCAGTTCTTCGAACGAATCGGGTTGAAGATCCGCGGCCGACACATCCACATGGTAAAACACCGGGGGCCAGAATTTATTCCCTCCACACAGTAATTATTTTCGCGAAATGAAGGGCAGTCTGAGCGAGTGGCAAGACAACCGCCACAATCATCGCGATCGGTCTTCTCATGAACCCCAGAAGAACCGCGCGCAAGTCCCGATTACCCATGAGAACCGGCGTCTCCAGTCAATATTCCATTGAAGTGGAACCAATTTCTCGTGCCACTCCACAATTTAATGTGATCGAAGTGGAATAAAAGATCAGAAAGTTCGTTATCTACGGTGAGACTCATTTCGCAGGAGGCGGATTGTGAACGGCAAAAGAAGAAGCAGATTCGTTAAATTCAACTCGACGGCCTTGGCACTTCTTACCACAGTGTTGCTTGTAGCTGGTGGAGCATCGGCCAAGGATCACAAACTCAAAGGATCCGACAACCAGGCCGCTGTGGTCGCCCACATTTCGTTCGCGGGGCTGTCGGGTGTCGACATGGCAATGCAGAGAAAAGTGAACGACAAGTACTATCTCTATGTGCAGCACTCAAAAGATCAAGGCATCTCGATTATCGACATCAGCAAGCCCGCTCAACCGAAAGCGCTTGGAGTAATCCGGTGGCCGAATCCAGCTGTGTCGAGCAGGATGAACGTGACGGGTGATTTGGCGATCATTGCCGAAACTGGGATTCTCCCGATGCGCAGCAGCACCTCCAATGATGATCTTGTACTTTGGGATTTGTCGAATCCCTCCGCTCCTCGAGTAGTGCAAAAGTTCTCGGGCGTAGTCAAGTGGCTTCAGGACGAGCGGAATTTCATTTATGTCTTGAATGGCGAAGGATTATGGGTGGTTTCAAAGCCAACGGATCGCCAGCCGGAACAAACTGAGTCCTCGAACAACTATTGGTGAGTAACAGCACGGGGAGCAAGACCGATAAGCTGCGGAGGCCGCAGAAGCAGCATTGGTCCCCGTAGCGATCTCCGCGCAAATCTTAGAAGAGGTAGGACGATGGTAAATCCTTTCGATCTCAAAACCGCACTCTTCGCCAAGCACGCACAACATGTCGTGCTGATCCACTTTCCAATCGCGCTGTTCATCACGGCTGTGGCTTTCGACCTCATCGCGCAATGGACGAAGCGACGCGGCATAGCAGACGCGGCATATTACAACCTGCTAGTGGCAGCGACTTCAACGCTCCCAGTTCTCGGCACGGGTATTCTCGCGTGGCAGTTCCAACTCGATGGCCAGAAACTGAAGGGCATCCTATTACTGCACCTGGTACTTGCGTGTGTCTCAAGCGTGATGATCTGCCTGGTCTGGTGGATGCATTTCCGCGCGCGGCGGCGGGCAGAAGTCTTGCCGAGCTACCGCCTGGCGCTAGAAGGTCTGGGCGTCGGCATCATCGCGCTGACAGGGCACTTGGGCGCCTTTCTAAGCGGCGTAAACGCGCCTGGCTAGAACTCAGCGCACGAATCGCCGAGGAAACCGAGCAGGTTCTCGGTGGCTTAAGCGGCCAGGTCCCAGCCCTTTAAGAAACCAATCCCATGTCAATTACGTAAACCGGGCTGACCTGCTTTTGTCCCCGCCAGAGACACTCCTGTCCGCTATGCGAGAAAAGTTGAGCCGGCGGAATAAATCGGTGGAATAAAAATGACTCGTGCCGGTTATCAACTCAGAACGCTACAAACCACGGAGGGCAAATGCCAAACAAGAAGCAAGATCTTATCGATCAAAGATTGCAAGATCTCAACGACGATGGCGTCGATCGTCGCGGGTTCCTGAAGTGCATGGCGTGGGCGGGTACAGGCCTGGTCTGGACCATGAGCGGTGGCATTCCCGTATCTCGGGCATTCGCCAAAACTTACGGCAAAGATCCCGGCAAGGGCGGGGATTTCAGCTTTGTGCAGATCAGCGACAGCCACATCGGTTTTAACAAGCCGGCAAACCCGGACGTCACTGCTACTCTGCAGACGGCAATCAACAAGATCAACGCCATGCCCCACCCACCGGATTTCATCATTCACACCGGCGATCTAAGTCAGCTCTCGAAGCCGAGTGAATTCGACACACTTGACCAGGCATTGAAAGGAGCGTCCGCCAAGCAGATCTACTTTGTTCCGGGTGAGCATGACATGCTGAGTGACAATGGCGAGCAATATCTCCAGCGCTACGGGAAAGGTACAAAGGGCAATGGGTGGTATAGCTTCGATCACAAGGGTGTGCATTTCGTTGGTCTCGTAAATGTCGCCAATTTAAAAGCTGGAGGCATGGGGTCGCTTGGTCACGAACAGCTGGAGTGGTTTGAGGGCGATCTCAAGGGCCGCTCTGCCAGCACTCCGATTGTGCTCTTTGCACACATTCCACTGTGGACCATCTATCCCGATTGGGGCTGGGGAACCGACGACAGCGAACAAGCCCTGTCTTACGTCAAGCGGTTCGGTTCCGTGACTGTGTTAAACGGCCATATTCACCAGATCATGCAGAAGATCGAAGGTAAGGTTTCGTTCCACACCGCGATGTCGACCGCTTTTCCTCAACCTGCGCCCGGAACAGCTCCTTCGGCCGGACCCATGAAAGTGCCGGCCGACCAGTTGCAGCAGGTGCTGGGTATCACCGATGTGAACTATCTGGTCAGCGGTCGCAGCCTCGCAATTGTCGATTCGCCGCTCGGGGCCTCGGGGCCTTCGGCTTCAGGGAATGGCGGCGGCCCCGGCGGTAGTTGACTCAACCCTTGGGTAGACCGCCAAGGATCCGGTCCAAACAAACTGGGCCAAACAAAGAAGATCAAGCAAGACAATCAAACGTAGAAAGGAAACAGAAAAATGACGAGGAAAAATGTGTGGATTGCAAGTTTGGCGACGCCGGTAATGATTGCGGTGCTGCTGCTGTTCGCGGCTTCACCGAGCGTCACAGCGAATGACCAGCCCTCAGCGGCAAACGCGGAGGTGAAAATCGATAATTTCAGTTTTGGACCGCAGACTGTCACGGTACCAGTCGGAGCGACGGTTACTTGGACCAATCGTGATGATATTCCCCATACGGTGGTGAGCACAGACGGCGTGTTCAAGTCCAAGGTGCGGGATACGGACGAAACGTTCTCCTACACATTTACCAAGGCGGGAACATATCCCTACTTCTGCTCGGTCCACCCGAAGATGACCGGCAAGGTCGTGGTGCAGTGAGACTCGGTACTTTTAGATGGCACTGCAACGGAAACGTCTTTCCGTTCCTCGCACCATCAATTGCTTCCGCGGAACTGTTGTCTGTAAAGCGATTTGAACGAATATGACAGCAGACTTGGCACAATTCGCAGTGAGCACAGCGGCAGACGATGACCTGGATCTTGTCCATGCCAGCAAGAATGGGGACGTTGCTGCTTTCGAGCAACTCGTAACGCGATACGATCGCAAACTCCTCCGAATCGCTCAAAACGTAACGCATAACACGGAAGACGCCCAAGATGCGGTTCAGGAGGCCTTTTTGAAGGCCTTCCAAAACTTGGATCAATTCCGAGAGGATTCCAAATTCTCAACCTGGCTGATTCGCATCACTGTGAACCAGTCGCTTATGAAGCTGCGAAAGCTGCGCGCAATAAGAGAGATGTCCCTGGATGAGGATTTTCAGGCCGATGAAGACATCCTTCCAATGGAGGTCACCGATTGGGCTCCCAATCCCGAACAACTCTACTGGGCGTCTGAATTACGAAACATCCTAATCAAGACCTTAAAAGAGCTGCGCCCGATCTTGCGGACGGTCTTTGTATTACGGGATATCGAAGGGCTCTCAATAGATCAGACAGCAGAAGTGCTGAACCTGAGTCACACTGCGGTAAAGGCGCGGCTATGGCGAGCTCGGTTGCAGCTTCGCGAGCGCCTGACCAAGTACTTCAGCAAGCAAATGGAATCTGTGCGAGCAGAGTTAATTCCGTCACAAAAACGGACAGGGCGCATTTCCGGCCCCGCGGTCGAGTGTCTGGATCACTCGATGTCATTAACCACGCCCATTAATCCGACTAAGTCACCAACTGCGTCGCCTATAACTGCCCCCAAGGCCCACGCTCTCAATGGTGTTGCTACCTCAAGTTTGTAAGATCCTGTCGACAAAGATTTTACAATCAAGTGACATCCAGTCCGCATTATCTCGTTAATTGCCGCGTCTAATCTGCATGCATCGTGAAAATCAGTTGATAACTTAAGCCAGGAGACACCTGTGGAATAAAGCCTCGCGAGTGTGGTTATCAATTATGAATAATTCACGTGCTAATAAGCAGAAATCATCCGGCAACCAATGGCTTCGCGGCAAAAAAGGACGGCCCGGGTTCAGAGTCGTATAAATCACGAAATTAGATTATGGAGGACAACTTGAAAAGAACATTCTTGTTATTCGGGCTGCTCATCACGGTAACTGTTCGCCGGCCATAAGGTCATCCCATACGACGTTGAAGATTTCGTCAATCTGACTTAGCTCAGAGAGAGAAAGATCGAGAGGAAAAAATAATGAAGAGATTCTGTTGGTTCGCATCGGTGGTCGCGCTCGGCATGGGAACGGCATCCATGTTGCGCACCGATCACCATAATCACTTTCCCAGTCCGAACGAGAACGTTGCTCAGATCACCGACGGAGCATTTCGGGATGGATTGTATCTGGGGAGACTTGCAGCCGCGCGCGGTGCTGAGCCTCACGTGGCGATTGGCCGGTGGGCAACCTTGGAGGATCGGACGTCTTTCACTACCGGTTATCAACGGGGATACGGCGAGTTCCTTGCCAGCCGAGCGGCGCCGACCACGCACGAACGCCGTGCAGAGTAGGCCTCTGCGGTCATCTTCGCTCACGAAAGGATTTTTGAGGCATTGCCCTTTACGAGGTGCACTATGAAACTGAAGAACTTTCTTCTTGTAATCACTCTGATGTTAACGATTTGTGTTTCCAGCCGGCAAGTGGTGAAGGCGGGAGCTGCGGCGCCGGCTGCGGCCAGCGCCGGTGCAGCAGCCATAAAAGGCATGGTCAAATTCGAGGGCACCCCTCCTAAGGCCAAGCCAATTAGCATGGCCGCTGACCCCAGCTGCGCTAAGCAGCATCCCGGACCCGTCCTTACCGCGGAGGTCGTCACTGGTTCCGGAGGCGGGTTACAAAACGCACTCGTTTTTGTCGCTGATGGGGTGGGTGATCGAACCTTCGATCCACCCAAGGAACCGCTTGTCATTTCTCAAAAAGGCTGCCTGTATCAGCCGCATGTACTGGTGGTGCAGGCAAACCAGGCCTTCGAAGTTGTGAACAACGATCCGACTGCACACAACATTCATCCCACGCCGGCCAACAACCGGGAGTGGAACAAAGCTGAGCTTCCGGGTGCCACGGTGGAAGAGGCGTTTGCGAGGGAGGAAATCGCGATCCCGGTTAAGTGCAATATCCATCCCTGGATGCGGGGGTATATTGCTGTTCTCAAGAATCCGTATTTTGCTTTGACAAAGCAAGATGGCAGCTTTGCTCTGCCCAATCTGCCGCCCGGAACATACACCATCAAGGCTTGGCACGAGAAACTGGGCACGGCAACCCAGACAATCACGATTGGCGCAAACCAAACGAAGGAGATCAACTTTGTTTTCAAGAGTATGTAAGCTGCCATTCTTGTCGAGTCGCAGCGCCTGCCTTTCGCCAACCACCAGACGATATTCGGACGGAAGAGTTTGCGGGCTATCAATAAATCATAAAGATGTGAGTGGAACGGATGATTAAAGTGTTGTCTTTCTTCCCAATGAGGGGCTTTCTCGGTACTGGCGCAACCTTCGGGGCAGATCTCAACCTGGTCGTGCAGTTCATCATGGGAGCAGCCTTGATCGCGGGGACCTTTCTCGCGAAACATAAACGCTACAGAGCTCACGGTATTTGCCAGACGACGGTGCTTCTCTTGAACTCGTTGATGATCGGACTGGTGATGTGGCCGTCGTTCCAGCAACAAGTGAAGCCAGCGCTGTCTAAGGTTCTTCATAAGTGGTATTACGAGGTGGCCCTAATACACGGGGTTCTGGGGATAGTGGCTGAGCTTCTGGGACTCTATATCGTCATCGTGGCCGGCACAAACGTTCTGCCACAGTGGCTTCGGTTCAAACATTGGAAGTGGTGGATGCGCACGGAGCTCGTGCTCTGGGCGATTGTTCTGCTCAGTGGCGTGGGGACGTATTGCGCATGGTATGTGGCGCCGTTCCGGTAGTACTGGGTTGGGAGCGATCTCTGATACATGCCGGTTCGTGCTGACCGTCAAAAAGCGCGAAGGACATTCACGGGAAGGTACGAATGCCGGAATTAACTTGTTACGGACTTACGGGGCTGGCTGCAATGCTGGTTATAGCGCTCTGTTTAACATACATTGATGAATTCCAACCGGCGCGAGGAAAGTCCTCGTTTGATCTAATCAATAACGCACACTTGAACGATTCTCAGATGATCGAGACTGGGGCGGGGAGTCCACGGTTCCGGGGGACAGTTGGTAAGCAACCGGAAACTGCTCCGGCGTCCTGGCTGCAAACAACGTCGCCTGCTGAAACAGACCCTGGCGCCATTTATAGCGATGGTTTTCAAAGCGACCGCGGGCAAGGAGAGGCTCTCCATGGCTGACGCGGCTGCTTCCGCGCTGGCACACACGCACCCCATGCCGCTCCTGGCCCATCTGGAGGAGTTGAGGAAACGAATCATCTTTTCAGTCCTTGGGGTAGTCGTCGGTTTTCTCTCGTGCTGGTCCTTTGCTGACCGTATTTTCGGATTAATGCAGCAACCCCTTATTCGGGCACTACGTCACCACGGGCTCGGCGGCGGGTTGGTGTATTTAAACCCAACTGAACCATTCAATCTCTATTTGGAAGTTGGGTTGGTCGCTGGACTATTTGCGGCCTCTCCATTTGTGTTCTATCAAGTGTGGCTATTCATCGCTCCTGGACTGTATCGCAACGAACAACGCTATGTTCTGCCGTTCTTGATTGGCACAGTTGGATTGTTCGTAGCTGGAGGGCTTTTCGGCTACAAAATGGTCTACCCCGCGTCACTGGATTTCTTAATCGGTTATGGCCAACGCTTCCAGCCGATGATTACGATTGGAGAGTATACGAAACTATTTCTAACGATCATCGTCGGTCTCGGCCTGATTTTCGAAATGCCCATTCTCGTGTTTTTTCTCGCTTTGATGCGGGTGATTACGGCTCGCAAAAGATGGTTTTGTCAGGGAAAATATTTCTTGGAATTCGGGAATATTGTTTGAGTGGCGGAGTTTCACATATTGCTGGAACAAAATCATAAGCAAAGGAAGTGGAACGCAAACCATGAAAGAAAAGAATTCTCCATTTGCAGTGGTATCCGAGACAAACTCACCTGAAACAAGTCACTCTTCAATGGAAAAGGATGTTCAGCGTCACTGGCAGGGTGTGGTTAAGAGACGTTCGTTTCTTAAAGGCCTAGGGATTGCCGGTGCAACGCTGTCAGCCGGCGCCTTACTGGGGGCTGAGGGCAACGCGCAGACCGCGCGGAGCACAGGCAAGCTTTCCAAAGGCGATGCTGCGCTCCTGCGGTTCGCGGCCGCCGTAGAACTCATAGAGGCTGATCTGTGGCTGCAATACAACGAACTGGGAGGAGTCCAAGGAGGCAATCCGGCCTACATAGCCGCGCTCAGCAACCTTGATGGCGATATGGCTCAATACATCGCCGATAACACTGACGATGAATTGAGCCACGCGGCCTTCCTGAACGCCTACTTGATCTCCAAGGGGGAAGAACCGGTCGATCTGGATGCGTTCCGAACCTTGCCCAGCAGTCAAGCGACCGGCGCCAAGGATATCGGAAGGCTGACAAACCTGCTGAAGCTCAATGTTGACCTTAGTTGGTATACGCGGTACCGCAGCGCAAAGAACCCTGATTTCGGCGTGAAGCTCAAGGGACCGTTCACCATTGAGAACCAGCCCGCCATTCCACTAAACGACAACGACACACCTCCAACCCAGGCCCAACCCGTCCCCCCAGCGACCCCGCAAGAGGCCCGCATGCAGGCGATTGCAAACACGGCGGGATTTCACTTTGCGTTCATCGAGCAGGGTGGGGCGAGCCTGTATCCGACGCTGGCCTTCAAGGCGACCGACACCGAAGTCCTGCGAATCCTGGTGAGCATCGGCGGAGTCGAGATCGACCACTTCGGGCTCTGGCATGACAAGGCGGGCAATGCGGTAGCTCAGCCATTGGCCGGTGTAACTGATCCAGAAACTGGTCTGACATTCCCAGATCTCAATGCCCTCAACTCAGAGCTCGACCAGACGAACCTGATCCTGCCTGAGCCATGCGAATTTATCAGCAAGAGTCTGCCTCCATGCTCCGTGATCCGGCCGACTTTGACACAGAACGGGGGAGCTGTCGCCACGATCAAGGCTTTCACGGACGATCTCTTGTTCCTTAATCAAGTGCCGGCCTTCTTTGACCTGGTTAACCGGCTGGCTGTGGAGGCTGATTCGGTCCGACGCGGTTTTTGATTGTTGCAAGCTCTCCCCTGCTGTCTGGGCAGGCGCTGCATCTGGTTATCGGCTGCAGCGCCTGCATTTTTACTAACACAGTTTTGAGAGTTCCTCACTTTACCTCTAAGGAGCACATATGTTTGAAGGACTGTTTCAACCCATGCATCTGCTGGTTATTTTCGGAATTGCCCTGCTTGTGTTCGGGCCCAAAAAGCTCCCCGAACTTGGTAAAGGAATCGGAGAGGGCATTCGCGGCTTCAAGGCAGCCATGAAAGCTGACGAAGAGAAGCCGGCCAGCACAATAACCACCGTCGCCGACGACCAAAGCGCAACCAAGGGGTGAATCGTGGGTTTGGGTACCGAAATTCTGTTCCTACTTCTGCTCGGACTGTCGGTATTGGGTCCAAAACAGCTGCACACATTGTTGGGACACGTGGCACGCGCTAAAGCTCAGTTCGAAGAGGCAAGCCGCGGCTTCAAGTCTCAGCTCGCGGCGGAACTCGACCCTACGCATCAGGAGGGCGAGGCTGATGCTTCCGATGAATTGGTTGGGGACCAGTAAACCATCCTCGGACCTTCGGTATCGGAACAGCGAACCCACCGGTTAGGCTCACCCAAGGGCAAAGCTTTCATGCTGCGGGTTACCAGTGCGAGCGCATTCGGAAGATCTTCCTGAATAGCGATATGGATCACGCCATTTTTATGTGGAAGGCACCCTGAATCGCGGGGAAAGCTCTGATCAACTGATTCAGCGCTATCTGCGCGCCGCCATGAAAACAGGTTGCCGCGCGATTCTGAACTGTGTGAAGGCCACCGGAACTACCGTGCAGGATGTGGATTTCCTTGCAGTTTGCACGTGCACCGGCTACGTGTGTCCGGATGTGGGCAGCCGTCTCATCGCGCATATGGGCTTCAGCAACAACCTGCAGAGACCTTCCTGAAGAACAACGCCGGGGAAATCGTTGCGACCGACTTTTTTACCGTGCCCACGGTCAGGTTGCCGGGCACTAGATGCGTAGGGTGGGGATACTTTGTGCCAACGAAACAGCGGCTACGCGATCAAAGGGCCGTACCCGAATGGTCGCTGCTGAGTGGCTAAGTGAAAGTCTGCATCTGCTGCGCTACCCATTGGGCGCTCAGATGTTCCGTGACTCCGAAATAGGTAGTGTTCGTGTTCCTGGTTCTAGAGCACAAGCGAAGGAAGGTGCTTCAAGTCTGCGACGGGGGCCGTGCGACCGTCTGTAAGAGTCGTGGTCTCAATCATCACGCCGCGCCAAGGCCGCATTTCGGTTGTTCTGGATGCCTGCGACGGCGCTGCTGTGACAGAGATTCGGGATAGTGGGGTGGGGATTTCGTCGTCCGGCCTACCTCACATTTTCGAGAGGTTCTATCGAGCCGACGAGTCGCGTTCCAGGAGTCAGGCGGAACTGGGCTCGGCCTGTCCATTGCAAAATGGATTGTCGACGCTCACCAGGGCAAGATTTCTGTAGCCAGCAAGGTTGGTGAAGGATCCGTCTTTCGAGTTGAGATTCCTTTGTCGGAGGGCGACTGTTAACAGGCGCGTCAACGAGCGACTCTGGTCGCGCGGTTCCATGAATAGGAATTTACTTTCGCTTCATTCCATATTGCGGCTGGGTTGCTAAGATGATCTCTGATCGATTGAATGGTCCAATGTCTCCCAGCATTCGCGCTACGCAATACGAAAACGTGATTTGCGGTTAACGTTTTCGCCTTAAGAATCCCCGGTTGGCCGGAAGCAAAAATGGCGCACTTGCAAATCGAGGTGAGGTTGTAAGGATATGGTTCATAGGCGAAGTTTCCAGATTGTGTATAATATGCGATTCTATCGTATAGTATACATATGTGGATTACGCGCGCTGTTGAACCCCGCCTGCAACGCTCCGCGAAGACCCGGCCCGTGGTCGTGCTAACCGGAGCCAGACAGACCGGCAAAACCTCCACCTTCCTGCGCCTGTTCCCGAAACATGCATTTGTGTCCCTCGACCTCCCCGCCGAAGCGGAGCAAGCTGAAAAGGAACCGGGCAGTTTTCTCCAACGTCATCCGCCGCCCGTGCTCATTGATGAGGTTCAATATGCGCCCGGCTTGTTTCGGCACCTCAAGGTGGCCGTGGATGCCCACCGTACACGCAACGGAGAATTCCTGCTTACCGGTTCGCAGAAGTTCACCTTGATGAAAAACGTTTCCGAATCGCTGGCAGGCAGGGCCGACATCGTGGAACTTGAAACCCTTTCCTTTGCCGAGATTCAAGCGGCACTGCCGCAAACCGGGATCGAAACAGCCATCGTACGCGGGGGGTTCCCGGAGCTGTATGCCAACCCAGATATTGATTCGGCAGCCTTCTACAATTCCTATCTTGCTACCTATCTCGAGCGCGATGTGCGCTCCTTGACCAATGTCGGCAGCCTGCGGGATTTCGAGAGATTCCTGCGTGCCTGCGCGCTCCGCTCGGCAAACCTGTTGAACAAGGCGGACCTGGCGCGCGATGTCGGGATTGCCCCCTCCACAGCGAACCATTGGCTGTCCATGCTCGAAGCATCCGGTCAGATCGTATTGCTTGAGCCGTGGTTCTCGAATCGAACCAAGTCGATCGTCAAGAGTCCAAAACTCTATCTTGCGGACACTGGCCTGCTTTGCGCTCTGCTGAATATCCGGTCCGAGGAAGCTCTTCGACAATCGCCGGCGGTAGGTGCAGTCTGGGAGACGTTTGTTTTCGCTCAGCTTCGGGATCGCGAACGCCGCGGTGGGCGCACCGGCAGCCTCTTCTTCTGGCGTGATCGAACCCGCGAAGTGGACTTTGTGGTGGATACGGGCGGACGCCTGGAACTGTTTGAAGTGAAGTGGACGGAGTTGCCAGATGTCGGCGATACAGTAAATCTCGAGTTCGTGCGCAAGGTGGTGGGAAAAGCGCGAGTAGCCGCTGGTGCGATCGTCTGCCGCACACCAAACGGCTTTCCGCTTCCGAATGGATTTCGGGCGCTGCCGGTGACCGAACTCAGATGAATTTGCCGCGTCGAGAATGCCAAAATCGATGGGATAGGAAGCGTGTTACAGGAAAATCTGACATTCCCCGGATAGATGAGTGCTAAGCCGAGGCCGCTGAGGTCTGTGTCAAGACCGGGTGAAGCCCGCCGCGTAACGCGGTCGCTAGAGTCTTGACACAGACCGGGCCTTGGCTACGCTCTGTCTATCCGGAGATGTCATTCGGGAATGCAGGATCACAGACCAAGGCCGAAACCCTCAGCGATCTCATTCTTTTGAGTGGGCTGTGAATCTATCTTTTGTGCCACTGACTCTTGCTGAATCGCGGGGGAATGGGACACGTCGCGGCTGAGTTCCTGGCTTAGCGTCGCAGCATTGTTCGTATAAATCTGTGCGTCATAGCGTCCACGCGAGACCGCGACATAGGCCATGCGGCTGTTGAGCAGATCCTTAGCGCTTAACTCGGTGTCCACGTGAATCAGGACACGGTCGGCAGTCTGTCCCTGGCTGGAGTGGCTGGTCATTGCATAGCCATGGTCGAGATGCAGATGCTTGCGCGGATCGAGTTCAACCATACGGCCACCGTCCATCTTCAAGCGCAGCCGCCCGTCTTCGTCGATACTCTCGATTGTTCCCAACTCGCGGTTGGCAACTTTCAGTTCGTTGGCCGGCGCGGTGAATTGGATGCGGTCGTCCACTGAAAAACTCCGCATCTCCTCGCGGAAAGACGGAGACGCCCTGCTGTCGGCGCGGATCGTAGGTGCGCTCCGTGCCGTCCTGCCGCTCAACCGTCAGCCGGTTGTTCGGTGCGTCGATGCTCTTCACCTGTGCGTACTCGCCTTTCCCGATGCCGGTCTCCTTCGATGCGCGCGAGTAGCGCAGCACGTCTCCCACCTCGTACCGCTCGACCCAAGTGCGGTCCGCTCCGGTGAGATCCTGACGCGGCACCAGCGTCCTGATGTGGTGCTCCTCATTGCTGACGAGGCCACCCCGCTGCAATTCCGCATGGATGCGTTCGTTGATCTCCGCGCGCGAGCGATTGTCGGGAGAAACCACCAGCGTGTTCTCAGGCGATTTTGCGAACTCCTTAGCAATGGCTGCAATGCGCTCGTCGTGGCCGTGAATTTCATGGACTCGGCCTTGCCGGTCAAGATTCTGTATTGCCTCGCGCACCTCGCCCCGGGCAAGTTGCTCGACCACCTGTTTCAGTTCCAGGTCTTTCTGGCGCACGATCTCTTCGAGCTTCACCGTCTTCATACCGGCGTCCTGAAGCTGCGCGAAAGGCCGCCCGGCTTCGACCGCCTCATGTTGCCGCCGGTCGCCGACGAGCAACACACGGTCGTTGGGATGGAGCCGGTTCAAAAACTCATGCGCTTGCCTGGTCGAGGCCAGCGAGGATTCGTCGAGTACATAGAGCCGTTTCTCGCCGGTATCTGGCTGCTGTCCACGCGCCAAATGCTTCTGTAGCGTGGATGTCTCCATGCCTGCTTCGCCGAGCTTCTGCGCTGCGCGGGACGTGGGCGCGAAACCTTCCACTCTGTAGCCCTCGGCCTCCGCGCCTTCGCGGATGACGGACAGAGTTGTTGTCTTGCCTGCCCCTGCGATGCCATCTAAGCCAACAATCTTCTCACGCGAGAGAAAGATTTCGTCTACCGCCTGGCGCTGCGAAGCATTCAGTTCCGGGTGGCGGTCTTCCGTGGCGATGCGCACCTGCGGCGAGACCAGCATCGGATCGCTGTAGTCGCGCCGATTGCCTTCCTGCATCCGGACAACGATCTCACGCTCCATGCGTACCATCGCAGTGGTTGTGTACCGTTTACCAGCGCCAACGTGGGAGACTTCGCGGAACTCCCCGGTCTCGATCCGGCGCTCGAACTCCCGCCGAACTTGGGCATACGTGGTTTCCCCCATGCCGCGCGCCAGCGCTGTTCCAGTCCGCCATTTCGGGTGCAATGTAACGATCTTTAGGCAGTCGTCGTGTGGGTTTCGGGATCGGCGGGGGAGATTTCTGATCCTTCGGAGTCGGCTCGTTCACGCTGTCTTCTTTCTGCTCAGCGTTCGATTGTTCCTCCCCCTCGCTGTTCAACGACTTCGGGGCAACTGTGTCTTCGGGGCGCTTTGGCAGCGGAGAAAGTTTGAGCCGCATTGCCGGAAGGTCAATGTCGATGAGGTAAGCCCCAAGCACATCGGCCCCGATCAACCCGTCTTCATCGGCCACCGAGCCTTTGTCGCTTACGAAGACCACACAGTCTTGAAACTCTAGTTCGCCGATTCGGATGTGGTCCGCTACCGTGTAGCCGCTTTGCAGCCCTTTGTCGCCGATGCCTCCGTAGTGCACGGCGGAGACGCGAGTCAATCCCGCCTTTTCCGCGACCTTGCGGCTCACCATGATCCCGCCTGCTCCGGTGTCAAGCAGCAGGTGGACGTTGCGGTCATTGAGCTTAACCGACAGGCCTATGCCACGCACGCGATGTTCGCCCTCCGCATACACGGTCTCCAGCTTCGTCTCGGTCTGCTCCACTTTGCTGACCAGCCTGCACCGATGAATGGGTTTATCCGCTGTAGCTTTCAGAAACTCCAGATACTCCGTCATCCACTTTGTTTCTTCTTCATCATCGGGATGGGAGCCAGCGAGATACGCTTCCAATGCCGCCAGTCTTTCTTTTCGGGGAAGCATGCTCAGCCACGCCCTCTGTACCTCGATATCGTCAGGGGCGATTTCGTGCGCGATCTGCAACTCGCCATAGGCTGTGCGGTACAGGGAATAGGAGCGGTACAACCGCGCCAGTCCAAGATAAGCACGGACTTCCTTCGGGTCGAGCTTCTTTGTCGCGAGGTATGACCGCTCGGCATCTGACATCTCAGCGCGACGAAACTGGACATCGCCCTTTGCCGCCAGCAACGCCGCCGTACTTGGCTGCGCGGCCAGTGCGGTGTTCACGGCGTCCAACGCTTCATCAATCTTCTGTTGCCGCAACATTGCCCGCACAAGTCCAACTTGCGCAGCCGCCAATTGCGCGGGCACCAGCTTCGCATCGGCCTTGAGTAGCGCCTGATAGCTGGCCTCCGCTTCCGCGAACTTGCCCGCCCGATAGAGTTGGTCGGCAGCCGCAAGTTCCGGATTGATAGCTGGCGGCTTGGTGTCATCACCGAGCACTATGGTTTGCAGCGACAGCAGGAGAAAAACGGTGACGAGGGCCAAGCGCAAGAAGGAGGACATCAGATGCGCACTCCGGGTAAACGCAGCAGAGTAGCACGATTTCGGAATGCTGCGAAGCGGCCTACCAGCCCTCCGCGCTCAGCCATTCCCCGGCAGTCACCGAAGGCAACGACCCGACAACCGTCGTCTCCTCCCGCTGCCCGCGTGCTTTCACCCGCAGGACACAGAAGCCGCTGTCGTCGTTGTGGAAAGTGACGCGCTCGATCAGACCGGAGATTTCCTCGGTCGCGGGCCTACGCTCTGGGATTACGGCATTCATGCGTGGGGATTCATTTTCCCATGGACGGCTGTGGCTTGCGTAACGAGTCAGGAAGCCCCTTCTGCTGGGATTTGGCTGCCCGGAGGGGTTCGGTTCGGGCGTTTCAGAGGTCATGGCAGCCTTTGTGACCACCCCCACGTCGGTATACCGGAACCATGATAACCGGGCGGTGCGACACGATGGGCGCTGCCTGCAATCCCCTGCTGGCGTCCACGACATATCGAACCTAAGAGACAAAACGCAGAATGATTTTTTCGAGTGTTTTACGTTTGAACAAAGTCACATCCTCTGCGTAGCGGATAGACTCTCTCTTCTTGTTGTACGTCGGTAGCTCAAGATAACGTCCGAGAAAGATTGCAAGGAGAGAGGATTCCAAATGCTCCCATGTTCTAACCGCTTGGCGTGTCCCACTGGTCACGATGTATACTTCGATTTCCCTAACGCCACGCAGTTCGCCAAAGGCTTCGCTAGCCTTATCCACAGCCGACGTTGCGGGTCTTTGAGTGCCTTTGCCCGTTGTTCCAATGTAGATTATGCGCGATCTACCATTCTTATATTTTTGCGGCTTCTTGGCTGTGAGGATGTAGACCATCCTCTTGGTTCGGCTCCATTGCTTGCTCCGCTTTACCGTGAGCAGCGGCTCCGGGGAGCATTTGACCCTGAGTGACCTCATGGAAGTGGTGAGAATCTTACAACTGTGGACGCAGCACAGACAAATCTTCCAAGGGGAACAGGTACTCGCAGCAGGCTCCGCTCGCTTCTGAGAATCCTACTTCCTCGCAGCTTTCACCCTCGCCCACCTTGCCCGCTGTGCGGCTGCGATTCTCTTTTTGCCTGCGGCTGAGATCGTTCGCTTTGGCTTCGGCGCTCGACTCTTCGCCTTTGCCCAGCGTGCTTTCTGCGCCAAGCTGATCTTCCTGCGAGCGGCAGCCGACATGGTGCGCCCCGGTTTCGCGTGGGAACTCCCGCCGCTCAACTTGCCCAGAACCGAAAGAGCCGCGTCAACATGCCGAAGCCGATCTACCAGATTCGTTCTCTCTACCCTCAACTCCGACACGATTGACGCGAGTCCCGCTAGATTTGCCATGAATCCCCCTCGGCATGGGATTATAATTGATCGGCTCCGTTCCCTGAGCGGCCGGTGCGACCGTCGCGCTTGTGGTAGTCAGCCGGGACCACTTGGGCCAGACCCTAGATCAGCACCTTCCAGTAGCGGCACAAGCCATCGGCCGGCCAGACGTTAACGGTCGCGGCCATCTCCAAAATTGGGTTTTCTGGAATACGCTCCGAGAACAAAATCGCCTGGTTCCCATTCCGTAAGTCGCTGCCGCTCAGGTTGATGCTGCCAGAGTCTTTCTACGAGTTTGATCAGCGCCAGCGTGTCCTGTCCGCAATAATCGAGCAGAGCCTTCCTGACTCGCTGATGCTCGTCTCGATCTAAGCCGCCTCGTATGAGCGACTCCCATGCCAGCCCCGCATCCTGCCCACCCGCCACGACCATTCCTTTGTAGGTCATATCGGGCACGAACGCAGGTAGTACGGCCTTAAGCGAGAACGATCCAGCGAATGCGGGATGGTAGACGTGGTTCCTGACGACGGGAAGTAAATCGCAGCAGTACACCTATCTCGGGGAGGAAGGTGGCAGCGGCGAGCAATCATAAACGAAACAGCGCCGAGCCGGTGGAGCCGGGTCGGCACCGCGGGATGTCCATTCTTAGCGGCTGATAGTCGCCTATGTCATTGTTTCCACAAAGTTTACTTACGTTTCATCATTTGGGGTCCAGACTTTCACCTTTTGGACCCCAACTTTCATCATTTGCGCAAACCCACATCTATATCTGCTACTGTTTCATTCTTGTGGCCATCTGCCGCTCCGGCGGCGTCATCTGGTTCCAGATCGCACTCAAGTCTTTTTCCAGAATCTGATTATTCGGATCCACCCGCAGCGCCAGCGCAAACCATAAATACGATGTCGGCAGATCGCGCTGCACACAGTGGCCGGTGGCATACATGGTTCCGAACGCGCTCCGGGCCTTGGCATTCGATTTGGCCGACGCGGCCTTCAGGTTTTTCACTGCCTCGTCACAGTTTTTCGGCGCGCCTCGCCCGTAGAGATAGGCCTCGCCTTTGCGGAAGTCCGCGTCCCCGGTGTCATCCGCGGCGGGCGCGGGCAATTTCGACGCCTTGGCCGAGGTCCCGCTGGGCTCGCGTTTCGCCGGAGTCTTGTCGGCCCGCGCGTTCTTCGCTGGAGTCACCGGTTTCGCTTTGGGTTCGGGCTTTGCCTCTGCGTCCACGGTCTTCGGGGCAGCAGCGGGGCCAGCGCTTGCGCTCTCGGCCTGGCTTTGTGGAACTCCTGCTGACGGAACCACCGCCTGCGACGAGCCCGCATCAACCGCTGGAGCCGCATCCTTGGCCGCTGGTTTCGTCGATGGCTTTTCGGCCGCCGGAGCTTCGCCGGCACTCGAAGTCTTGGCCTCTGGCTTTCTACTTTCCGTAGCGCCGATATAGTTCGTGTACGTCCACCAGCCTGCTCCGCCCAATGCTACCAGCAGCGCCACCAGCAGCAGGATCCGAAGTCCGCTGGTCTTTGGCGGCTCGGGCTCAAAAAAAGAATCGAGGCCGGAGAAAATGTTGGGCTGATTCGGACTCGGTTGATTTGCGCCAGGCTGATTCAAGCCCAGCACCGAGGGTCCGCCGATCGACGGTACCGGACTGTTTGCGGGCCTGGTCGCGTTCTCCTTGACGAGAGGCCGCAGCGGCTCCGGCGCGTTGCCTATCTTTGGCAGGATCGGTACGGGTGCGCCCGCCGGCCGCCGGGCTTCGAGCCGAGGTTCAAGCGAGGTGCCGCACATTCCGCAAAAACGGAAAGTGGGCGCATTGTCTTCCCTGCAGTTCGGGCAGATCACGATAGTTCTCCGGATGTCTTTTCCTATAGTTTAACTCTTGTCAGACATGTGATTGCGTCCATTCGTTCATATTAGAATGCAAACGCCCGGTTTCCGCCCATGCCGAAAGCCTCTAAAGCCAAGTCCACGCCCGCCGCGAAGCGCTTCGAGGCCAGGCTTGAACGCATGCGTTCCCGCCTCAATTGGATCATTATCCACGTGCCGTTCGATGCAGCCAAAGTCTGGGGGACGCGTGGCCAGATCAAAGTGAAAGGCGAAATCAACGGGTTCGCGTTCCGTACTTCGCTGTTTCCTACCAGAGAGGGTCGGCACATTCTGCTGGTCAACAAGCGAATGCAAAAGGGAGCGCGAGCCGTCGAAGGCGGCGTCGCCCGTTTCCAGATGGAACTCGACAGCGAAGAACGGACCGTAACCATCCCCGATGAGCTCAAGCGCATTCTCAGCCAGGGTCTTCCGAGCGAAGCTCGCGCGCTTCGCCGCTGGTATGACGAACTGAACCACTCCACACGCAACGACATTGCCAAGTGGGTCACCGATCCCAAGAGCGCCGAAGCGCGCGTGCGTCGCGCGGAACAAATTGCGGAACGCCTGCTCAACGTGATGGATGCGGAACGAGAACTGCTGCCCATTCTGCAGGTAGCTTTCGCGCGCCATCCAATCGCCCGTGATGGTTGGGAGAAAATGTCGGCCTCTCGCCGGCGCATGCACCTGTTCGGCATCTTCTACTACAGAGCTCCGGATGCCCGAGCCCGCCGCATCGACAAAATGCTCGATGACGCCACCGCGCTCGCCGAGAAAATGAGCAACAAGAGAAAGTAAGCGATATTCGGAGACCCTTGTGAATTCACGGCTCGGCCAAGAACTCTTCTACCTTCCGCGCTCCGACGTTGTCTCCGCCGGACTCGGCATGGCGGAAATCATCGCGGCGCTGGAGCGCATGTTGCGCGAGAAGGGCGAAGGGCGCGTCGAGATGCCGCCTAAAATCGGCATCCACACCATGCCCGACGCGTTTATCCACGCCATGCCGGCTTCAATTCCGACGCAGAAGGCTGCCGGCATGAAGTGGGTCGGCGGATATCCGGACAACAGCAAGCGCGGATTACCGTACATCACGGGACTGCTTATCCTCAACGATCCTGAAACCGGCGTCCCCATCGCGCTCATGGATTGCACATGGATCACCGCAAAGCGCACCGGCGCTGCCACGGCGGTTGCCGCAAAATATCTGGCGCGGTCCGAGTCGGGCACTGTCGGGATCCTCGGGTGCGGAGTGCAGGGGCGCAGCAATCTGGAAGCGCTGAAGGTTCTATTCCCGCTGAAAAAAGTTTATGCGTACGATAAGTACGCTGATCGGACTGTTCGTTACGCACAGGAAATGAGTCGGCAGCTGGGAATCGAAGTTGTTCCGATGAGCGACCCGAGGGAGGCTGTCGTTGCGAGCGATATCGTGGTCACTGCGGGCCCGATCCTGCGTACGCCGCACGCCACGATTCAACGCAGCTGGCTTCGGGAAGGCGCGTTTGCGTCGCTGGTGGACTTTGATTCGTACTGGCATCCCAGCGCCCTGCACGAAGCCGATAAGTTCTGTACCGACGACGTGCCGCAGCTTCATCATTATCGCGACCTCGGATATTTTCAGGACATCCCCGCCATCCACGCGGACCTGGGAGAGCTTGTCACCGGGTCCAAGGCTGGCCGGGAGAAACCGGAAGAGCGCACGATGGCCTGCAATTTAGGGCTCGCGCTCGACGACATCGCGGTGGCGCCACTGATCTACGAGCGTGCTTTAGAGAAGGGAATTGGAACTTGGCTGCCGCTTTAACAAGCTGTTATGTCGTTTGACCGCCTGCGGCTCTGCATAGCACAATGCACAATCGCCGCGTGTGGGCGGTCGCCGTTCTGAGGATGCTCATGAAATTACCTTTTTCCGCTGTGGTCGCAGCTTCGATAGTCGTTTTGGCATTCGTCACCCCACTTGCCGCTCAGAATTCGAGCCCCCAGCCGAGCGTTACCAAGCGGGCCATCACCGAAAAAGACCTGTTCAATTTCGTCTGGATCGCTGACCCTCAAGTTTCTCCCGATGGGTCTCGCACCCTCTTTACCCGTGTCGTTACGGACGAAAAGCGCACTGGATACGAGACTTCGATCTGGATCGTCGCCACCTCGGGCAACGAACTTCCCGTGCGCCTGACCAACGGCAAGCATGACGCTCACCCCCGCTGGTCGCCGGACGGCAAGAGCATCGCGTTCCTCCGCGGTGGGGAGAAAGACGACAGCGCCAAGCCTCGCCCGCCGCAAATTGCGATTCTGTCGCTGGCCGGCGGGGAAGCGCGCCTGCTTACCGATCTCCCGAAAGGCGCAAACGGTCCGGTCTGGTCGCCGGACAGCCGGCGCATCGCTTTCTTAAGTGCCACCACGCTCGAAGATATCGAAAAAGAACAGCGCAAGAAGAAAGATGCGAAAGCCGGCGTCGGGGAGGGCAAAGAATCCGCGACCACAAGTGGCATCACGGCGGGCATGGCGGCGCCCAAGTCTGACTCCGACCCCGACCACGAACCCGACATCCACATCATTACTCGTGCCGTTTACCGTGCTAATGACGAGGGCTATCTCGATTTCAAGCGGCATGAGCACATCTGGGTGATGGAAGTCCCGGCCACATCCGACGACCCGGCCAAACCCTTGCAACTGACCAGCGGCGACTACGATGAAGGCGAAATTGTCTGGGCGCACGACAGTTCACGCATTTATTTCCTGACCCGCCGCGTTGACGAGCCTTACTACGAGACGCCGAGCACCGATATTTATTCGGTCGCGTCGGCCGGCGGCACACCCGAAAAGCTGACCACCGTGCCCATGAGAATCGGCGATCTGACGCTCAGCCCCGACGGCCGCCGGGTCGCCTTTCATGGTTCGGTCACCCAGCCCGTTCGTTCCTACTCCCAGCCCGATCTTTGGGTGATGGACCTCACTCTAAATGCGCCGCCCCGCAATCTCACAGCGGGGTATGACTTCGATATGGGCAGTTCTGTCTTCGGCGACAACGCAGCCCCGCGCGGCGGCAGCGGCGCTCCTCTTTATTGGTCGCCGGACGGGCGCTGGCTCTTCGACATCGTGGCCAAGCGGGGATGTGCGCCGCTGGTTCGTGTCCACGCAAAAACGGGCGCGGTTACCGAAATTACTCGGGGCGATCAGGCCGTGCTCGATTTCTCCGTGGCGCCGGATGCACGTACCGCCGTTACCCTGGTCTCCACGCCCGTTATGATCGGCGACCTGTTCACCGTTTCGCTGAGCGACAACCGGGGCGACAATCCAGACGGCGCGCAAACCCGCATCACCGATGCCAACAAGACGCTCTGGTCTCAGCTCAACCTGACGGAACCGGAAGAAATTAATTACAAGAGCTTCGACGGCCTGCCTATTCAAGGATGGATTCAGAAGCCGCCCGACTTCGATCCGAACAAGAAATATCCCTTGATCCTCAACATTCACGGCGGGCCGCATGCCGCCTATGGCTGGGTATTCGATCACGAATTTCAATGGATGGCGGCCAAGGGCTACGTCGTGCTTTACATCAACCCACGCGGCTCGACCAGCTACGGGCAGGATTTCGGCAACATCATTCAGTACCACTATCCGGGCGATGACTACCGCGATTTGATGGCGGGAGTCGATGAAGTTCTCAAGCGCGGCTACGTCGACGCCAAGAAACTCGGCGTGACGGGCGGCAGCGGCGGCGGCGTACTCACCAACTGGACGGTGACCCAGACCGACCGCTTTGCCGCCGCGGTATCGCAGCGCGACATCTCGAATTGGGCCTCGTGGTGGTACACCGCCGATTTCACTTTGTTTCAGCCGAACTGGTTCAAGGCTCCGCCTTTTCAGGACCCGAAGGACTACGCCAACCGCTCCGCCATTACTTTCGTCGAGAAAATTCACACGCCCATGATGTTCATCCTGGGGCTGGCGGACTACCGTACTCCGCAGGATTCAGGTGGAGAGCAGCTGTTCCGTGCGCTCAAGTTTCTCAAGCGCCCCACAGCGATGGTTCTATTTCCGCGCGAGACGCATGAACTGTCGCGCTCAGGTGAGCCCTGGCATCGGATCGAGCGGCTCGACAATATTGTGGGATGGTTTGATAAATGGCTGCTGGGAGTGCCCCATCCGGAATACGAAGTGCGGCCGGAAAAGCCGGGCGCCAAGTCTGCTGACCAGGGGGCGACCCCATAGCAACTGGGTAGGAGCACGCGGACGGGGCGCTCGGTGCCAACTGACTAGGTGCCTTTCTGATCGACCACGTTTCTCAGCACTATGACCGACGTAACCGCACGCTCAGCCCTCTTCTGCTATACTGCTGTTAACGCTTTTGCTACGGTTTGCTCGTCACGCGGGGATCCTCTTGGATCCGATCCACTTCCGCATTTCCTGCCCGCCGTTTGGTTCCAGCGCCAAATTTCAATAAGAGCGGCATGCGAACTCTCGACACGTGTCTGAGAAATTGCCATTAAGCCCCTCCAGAAAGAAAACCATCGAATGACCACATTTACGGAACTGCCCCTGTCTGCTGCGTTGCAGCAGAAACTGGCGGCAGCTCAATTCATTACCCTCACACCCATCCAGGCGTGCGCCATTTCTCCTGCCCTTGAAGGCAAGGACGTGATTGGCACCGCCCAAACCGGCACCGGCAAAACCCTCGCGTTCCTGATTCCGATCATTGAGATGCTGCGTGCTGAATCATCGAAGCATGAACCATCCAAGCACGTCAGCGCCCTGGTCCTGTTGCCCACACGCGAATTGGCCATGCAGGTTCACGAGCAGTACGAACAACTGCGTGGCAAGAACATGCCAAAGGCGGCGCTGGTGATCGGCGGCGTAGCGGAAAAGGCGCAAATCCACAGCCTCCGCTCCGGCTGCGAATTTGTAATCGCTACCCCGGGACGATTGCAGGATTTCATCACCCGCAAGTTCGCGGACTTGCATCACGTGAAGATACTTGTGCTCGACGAAGCCGACCGCATGCTGGATATGGGTTTTCTTCCGGCCATCCGGCGTATCTTGCAAATTCTGCCCCAGCGCCGGCAGACGCTGTGTTACTCCGCCACCATGGAGCAGTCGGTGGCGGCGCTGGTGAATGACTATACGCGCGAGCCGGTGCGGATAGCGCTGGGCTCTGTCCTGAAGCCTGCGGAAAGCGTGCAACTCGAAGCCTATGAAGTACGACCGTCCGAAAAACTGGATGTGCTCCGGCAGTTGCTGTATGCGGAAAAGGGGCAGACCCTGATCTTCACGCGCACGAAACGCGGCGCGCAAAGGCTGGCCAAGGAACTCGAGCGGGACGGCTTCTCGGCCGCCATGATTCACGGCGATCGCACGCAGTCACAACGCAACGCCGCCTTGAGCGGATTTCAGGAAGGGCGCTACCAGGTCCTGGTCGCGACCGATGTCGCATCCCGTGGCTTGCACGTCGATGACGTGGCGCACGTGATCAACTACGACCTGCCGAAGATGGCGGAAGACTTCATTCACCGCGTCGGGCGTACCGGACGGGCCGGCTTACTCGGCCGAGCCTCAACCCTGGTTACAGGCGTGGAGGTTCTGGAACTTCGCAACATCGAGCGCACCTTGAAGCTGCGCATCGAACGCAAGCAGGTGGATGCGTCGGCCAGCGAGCTCCCGAAACGGTTTGTTCAAAACACCCTCGCATCGCGGACGTTAACTGCTTTGCCGGGTGAGGTCTTCGTTTAGTTTTTTGGTGGAGCGCCGGGCGTCCTCGCGAGCCTGCCCTGAGCGCAGTCGAAGGGTCCTGCCCCGAACGGAGACGCCCTGCATTCCACTTTTAATTTTTATTAGAATTGGGCCGGGTTCGCCGGAACCTTGCGCTCCGGCGAATCTCGTCGGACGTCTAGTGATCGACTTGCTTGCCGTGCGGTGTGAGTCGCTCGATAGAATTCGGTTCGTCGTCATTGCCGATGCGGAACAGCGCGGCCTGCGCTTCCGCGTGCTCGCGCATCTCACGCATTTCCTGCATCTCGTCCACCACGCCGCCTTCCGGTTTTTCCTGCTTCCGTTGGGTCTTGCGCTCGGTTTTGTCCCGCTGCTTTTGTTGGCGCGCTTGTTCTTTCTGACGTTTGGTAAAAGTTGATCGGCCTCGTGGCATTCACAATACCCCCGGATTTCTATTTATTATGGCTGGCTTGCGGCGTCTGTAGGGTTGGCCCAGTTTCTGTCGCTGGAATCAACCGGAACATTGCCGCCTCCCTCGTTTGTTTCGAGTCTAAATCATAGTATAACCTCGAACCGAGCTGGGATGCACACGTTGGGTGGCCCGGTAGTGGATCAGTTCCGCGATGCAACCCACAAAAACGCTGAACCACCAAGGACACGAAGTATCACGAAGGCTTTTGGTCTCAGGGGTTTCCTTCGTGTACCGGAGCCTGCCCTGAGCGCAGCCGAAGGGTGGCCTTGAGTGGGGCGGCGCGGAGACCGAGGCTTCCTCAAACCTGGCCACTGGCGATTTTGCGCTGAGCTGTGTTATTCTCAAACACGTTACGAAAACGAGAAGAGACAGGAGTGCAACAGGTTAGTGCTAGCCAGAGAGCAAAAGCAATCCGTCGTTGACACGTATCGCACGCACGCTACCGA
>Ga0209117_1000258_pt1 | contig 27757 bp, 31 predicted proteins | sample BlaSpr_A8_OM2_M2_FD_187978 | JGI IMG/M metagenome (GOLD analysis project Ga0209117, IMG submission 187978) | Forest soil microbial communities from Thunder Bay, Ontario, Canada - Black Spruce, Ontario site 2_A8_OM2_M2 (SPAdes) (version 2) | ecosystem: Environmental > Terrestrial > Soil > Boreal... | reverse complement strand
TCGACTTTTTCCACTATTTTGCCATTGGCTTCGGATTTCTCTTGAACCGATTTCCATTCAGGGTCGGAGTGAAATGCATCCCAGCTGGCTTTGGCAGCTTCACGGCTACGGTGAGCGAGGATGTAGATGAGAGTGTTGCTTTTCGCCGGTTCGTCGAGCGACGTCCAATAGGCGACGTTTTTCATTCCGTGTTTTTCAAAGATTTTGGTGGTGTGCTCGCGAAAACGGCGAAGGAGGTCGTCGAGTTTGCCAGGGTAGGTGTGATAGACGCGCAATTCGTAGATGGGTTTGGATGATGCGGAGTCCTGTGCCGCCCAGACAGCGCCGGGAAGCAAGGCTGCCGCAGGAAGAGAACGAAGCAAGGTGCGTCTTTTCATGGTGGAGATTCTAGCAGAGGCGGTGATGCAGGGTCTATCTGACGAGGAGGCACGGGAAGAATTATTGAAGCGAAAGCACTTTTGCCTGGGTGAACGCATCAAATTTACGTAACCATTCCTTTTCGGGCGGAAATTTTTGGCAGTAACACGAAATATGCGTGTGACGCTCGGTTTGCGCCGAAATTAAAAATTCCGAATGCAGCTTGCGCCGGTTGGAGAACTCCTTTACGCTGAAAAATTGAAAGTGGCGCGTCCCCCCTCATCTGCCGCTAGTCGATAGGATTGCGGGTAGAAGTAATTCCAGCGAAGGAAAACAAATGCGGACGCACGGGTTAGCTGGTCTGTTGGGCGCGGTGGCATTGAGTTTGTGTCTCGGGGCTTGTAAGGATACAAAAACCGCGCAAGAGAATGAGCAGCTGAAGACGCAAGTCGCGGAGCTACAAAAAGAGAATGGCCAATTGGGCAACGAACTGGAAGCCATGACCGCAAGCCGCGACACGTTAGCAAAGGAAAACGCTAACCTGAAATCATCAGAGCCCGCGGGGAGAAAATCGAGGTCGAAGCGGGCGGTGGTTAGAAAAACACGCCGGCAGCATCATCGGCGCAGGCAAAGTGTCTCGTAATAGAGAGATGCGCAAAATTATTCGGTGCGGAGATAAATTTTACGTTTAAAAAGGGGGATCAAAAAGATGAAATCATTTGAGGTGCAATTCCGCTTTCAGGATCGCGGCGAGGGTCACGTGGAGGCCACAAAGATAGTTGCGGCGTCGAGTTTGCCGGGAGGCGTCGCGAAGGCGACGCGGGAATTCGTAAAGGGCCTGGACCGCAAACAAAGATTCGACATGAACAAGAACGGGCTAGAGATTAAGGCGAAGCCCACGGACGCGAGCACGGGTCAAGGAGAGTCCGAGGCGGCGTCGGCGAGCTGAAGATACAGCACTCGCGGAAAATCCAACGGATGATCCTCAATTTCAGACAGTGGGGACGAGGATTTCCGTCATTAATTGAGGCGGCGGCGTGGTTCTTGGATCGTTGAGATAGTTCTCAATGCTGAAGTCATCGCGGAGCGGAATTTTTTTCTCGGAAACTATTTCGAATACGCTGCGAGAGGCCGCGGGCAGATCCGAGTAAGGGCCGGTTAAAACAAAGCGGCTGTATTTGCCGCCCTTGAATTTTGTGTATTCAAGGTCTGGCGGCAAATTTTTTGGTGGCGCGGCAATTGAAACGCCGGCGCGGTAAATTTTTGGACCGACTTTGTAGAGGCTGGTATAGCCAGTGATCTGATTGTTCCTGGAAACCTCGGGAACAAGGGGATGCACTTGCTGCCAGGCTTCCGGAGCCGTGGTTTGAAAAGGACCGGTTTTTTCGATGTATAGGTAATGGGTCTCTGGCCAAGTAACGATTTCGGGAATTTCGGTAAGATTCATAAAAATCCTCTGCAAGTTGAAAGTATACGTGCCCAACGAGGAATGCAGCGTGGCACGATTACTTGTGAAATGCAAGTTAAATTATGTTAGGCTTCGGGAGTGAGTAAAAAGCGGCCAGCGGCGTGGCGATCCGGATGCCCGTTGAATGCATCGGTGGAGATGCTGGGGGACCGATGGTCCTTACTGATCCTGCGGGACATGATGGTGCGAGGCTACCGGACCTTTAAAGAATTTCTGGGATCAGATGAAAAGATCGCAACGAACATATTAGCGGAGCGCCTGAAAAGGCTGGAGGAATATGGAATCATTGCCGCGAAACGAGATCTGAAGGATGGACGAAAGACCATTTATACGCTGACGGCCAAAGGGATCGATCTTGCGCCGGTGCTTGCGGAAATGGTGTTGTGGGCGGCCGCGCATGAGAAAACCGGGAATCAGGCGCTGGTGCGGCAGTTGCAGAGAGATAAGGAGCAGTTCCTGAGGGAGATCAAGAAACGCTGGAATGAGTAAGCTGCCGGAATCGGGTGTCCTGAAGTGGACAGACCGTCGCAGCTGACCGAACTAACCTGCGGTTTCATGTTGATTGAAGAAGAGGTTATCTGCTGAGCGATCGTCGGCGAATTCTGGGAATATGTTGGATCGTGTATGGAATTTTGCGGCTACTTGCCGCAGTTTGGCTGGTCTTTTTTCAAGGAACAGCCACGGTAATGTTCGGAGCACTGCTGGTTCGGGTGCCTAATCCCTTTGCGCTGATGAGTGATTTCCACGCCCTTTACGGCGCGTGGATCGTTTTATCGATTCTGTGCGGGGTGTTGGGGCTTTTAGCAGGAGCTGTTCTGCTGAGTAGTAAATCATCGGCGCGCACGTTACCACTGATAGCTGCATTTTTATCGCTGTCCGAAGTGCCGTTCGGCACGACTCTGGGAATATACACTCTGGTTGTTTTGCTCCCCGCCGAGAGCGGAGTGCCTCGCACACGACTTTAGAGGCCTGTTCTACCTCCTGTGCAAAAAACTGTGCAAAAAAATCCCCGTGTTTGCCTCTATGGAATGCCGCAGGTGACTGCGTAATGCACACACCTTACTAAATTTCATTTTCGCAAATTTTGGGGAAAACCTTACGGCAAAGTACAGCATTCGCTTGATAGGCAGGGCGTTGAAACAGGCGCACTGTAGGCCCGTGAACGAAGTTTGCGTGGAAAGTTTTGCGTTGCAGTTTGATCCGTTTTTGCGCCGCGCCGTATGGCAGATTCCTGAGAAAAATCGCTATAGGCTTTTTCTCAGTCAAAATTTAACGGAGAAGCTCTATTAATTTAACGGCGAGTACTGGGTAAGCCCTTATCCGACATCCGCCGATTGCAACAAGCGACAGCCAGTAAAACCAATATCCAAGTTAGCGCCGTGGAATTAAGTGAGTTGTCACGGAATAAATCATTTTAGAGAGGATGCATCGCCATGAACATGCAAGAGAGCAGCTTGAAGAAGCTTTACGTGGAAGAGTTGAAGGATTTATACAGCGCCGAGACGCAATTGCTGAAAGCGATCCCAAAGATGGCCAAAGCGGCGAGTTCAGACGAGCTTCGACAAGGCTTCGAGGAGCATTTGAGGCAGACGGAAGAACATGTGCGCCGGCTCGAAACAATTTGTAAAGAGCTGGGAGAAAGTCCCAAGGGAAAAAAGTGCGTCGGGATGGAGGGATTAATCGAAGAGGGAAAAGAACTCATCGAAGAAAATGACGAGTCCGCCGAACTTGATGCGGGGTTGATCTCGGCTGCGCAGCACGTGGAACACTACGAAATTGCAGGGTATGGCTGCGTACGCACATACGCCAAGCTGCTCGGTGAAAGCCGCGCGGTGGCGCTGCTGGAGAAGACGCTCCAGGAAGAAAAGGAAACAGACGTCAAGCTCACGGAACTTGCGGAGCAAATCAATCTCGAAGCACTGGAACGTGAAGACGAGGAAGGTTCCACACAGAAGAAGCGCGGTCAGAAGCAGATGAAGAGGTCGGCGACAGCGTAATAGCAGCGAACGAAATCGTATTTCAAAATAAGAGAGGAGAAATGAAAATGAATTTTCGCAAAGGCATAAACTGGACATCGCTGCTACTGGGAGCATCGTTGCTCACAGTTCCGGCGGCGATAACGACGCCGAAACAGGAATCGTCTCAGCAACCAGCCGACAATACGAAAATAAATAAGCGCGACCGGGACAAGAATAATCCGACCGCTGATCAGCAGAAAATGAATCCGAACGATCGCGAACTCGCGAAGAAGATTCGGTCCGCAATCCATGGTGACAAATCACTATCAATGTACGCACACAACGTCAAGATCATTGCGCAAGACGGCAAAGTGACCTTGAAGGGGCCAGTGCGCACTGAAGACGAGAAGAACGCCATCGAGGCAAAAACCAAAGCAGTGGCGGGCGACGGCAACGTAATCAACCAAATTGAGATTGCTCCGAAGCAGTAAGAGGCTGGCAAATAAATAAAAAGGAGAAACGATGAGCGACAATAAGAAAACCTCAGTATTTGGTATTTACACAAATCGCGACACGGTGGAACGCGCCGCTGACACGATCGTAAAATCCGGATTTTCCGCTTCCGATATTTCCGTTTTGTTGCCGGAGAATCTTGGTTCGAAGCAGATTGGAACCGAGAAAGCCACCAAAGCTCCGGAAGGCGCAGCCACAGGCGCAGGTTCCGGCGCGATTCTTGGCGGAACGCTCGGATTGCTGGCGGGAATCGGCGCGTTGGCCATTCCGGGCCTCGGGCCTTTCATCGCCGCTGGTCCGATCATGGCGGCGTTAGCGGGTGCCGGCGTTGGCGGAACGGTAGGAGGAATTACCGGCGCGTTAATTGGGCTGGGAATTCCAGAATACGAAGCCAAGCGGTATGAAGGCCGCGTTTCGAAGGGCGGGATCCTGCTGTCGGTGCACTGCAACACTTCCGAGCAGGTGAGCCGCGCCAAGGAAATTCTGAAGAACACCGGCGCCGAGGATATTTCGTCGACGGGAGAATCTTCCGCAGATTCCAAGAGCGACCGGGACCGGGAACGCGCCCGTGGCGCATCAGCCACTGGTAGCGGTTCAACGGAGCATGGAACCGGCTCGACGGAATATGGAACGGGCAAGAAGGAAAAGTATTAATTAAAACGAGGGCAAGCGAGCACGAATGTTGCAGAGGAACGAGGGCGGCGTATTTTCGCCCTCTTCACTTCTAAAAGTTAGTTTTTGCCGAATTAAAAGTTTTGGATTTTTGATCGAGAATCAAATCAAGGAGAAAGCAAAATGGATAACGAATTCAATAAAGAACAAGGTCAAGGCAACTATCCTGGACAACAGCAGGGCGGCGCCGGCAATACCGGCACAGGCACAGCTGCCAGGATGAAAGAAGAAGTGTCGGACAAAGTTTCCGCGGCGAAGGAAAAGGTTGCGGAATTTGGACGCAAGGCCGTGGACAGCATCGATGCGCAGCGCGCTCCCGCGGCGAATGCTTTGGATAAGTCCGCCGCCGCTCTGAGCCAGACCGGAGACAAGGTTGGCAACGCGGTGCGTGCCACGGGCGATAAGCTCAAGGCCAGCGCGGATTATTTGCGCGAAACCGATGTGAAGGGCATGGTAAGCGACGTTAATGATTTAGTGAAGCGTTATCCAGGCCAATCGCTAGCGGTAGCGGCAATCGCCGGCTTCCTGCTCGCACGGGTAATGCGCAGCAGCGATTAATCATTGAACGCTAGGGAACGGGAGACCAATATGCACGCACCAAACCAGAGAACTGTTCCGGAAGTTTTGCAGGACATCGTGGGAAACATCCAAGAAATCATCCGGTCCGAGTTTCGGCTCGGCACCGCGGAGATTAAAGAAGAGGCCGCGGAGGCGGCCAAACCGGTGGCCACAGTTGGAGCAGGAATCATTTTTGGAATTTATGCTCTTGGTTTCTTGTTCCTAGCGATTGTTTACGCGCTAAGCACCGTGGTAGCACCGTGGATGGCGGCTCTGATTGTCACTGGAATCACAGCGTTGATGGCTGCGGTACTAGTGGCTTCGGGACGAGGCCAATTGAAGAGGGTTAAAGTTGTACCAAAGAAAACTATCGCCACCGTGAAGGAGAACGTGCAATGGGCAACCAATCAGATGAAATAGAACGGCACATCGAAGCACAACGCAGCGAGCTGGGTGAGAACTTGGGCGAGCTGAAGGACAAGGTAAAAAACGCGGTTGACTGGCGCGCACAATTCGAAGAGCGGCCACTGGCGATGATGGGGCTTGCGTTTGGCGGAGGAGTTCTGCTGTCGGCGCTATTGCCCAGCTTTCACCGCTCGAATGGCAGGAGCAATGGAACGCTGCGGCGTGCTGAAGAAGGCGGCGTTGGCTACGTAGCTGGGGAACGCAGAACGGAGCTGATGAAGCCGAAATCGGAGGCGTGGAAAAAGGCGTCCCAAACATTGGACGGCGTCAAGGGTGCTCTGTTCGCGGTGGCCGCAACCAAAGTAACGAATTATCTGGAGGAGCTAGTCCCGGGCTTTACCGAGCAGTTCAGGAAGTGGGAAGGTCACAAGAGCTACTGAGCTTTATTCACTTGTGAAAACAATAATTCTGAGTAAAGGGGCCATGCCCAGTTTAACCGCCGGCCATGGCCCCTACTATTAGCAGGGGTTCTTTCCCGGAGACTACCGCGGGGGGCAGAGGAGCGTCTGGCGATTCGAGCGAAAAATCTTCCTGGCACGCGAAGAATCTGACGAAGGGGCGGCGCTGGTGGGTTACATGATCGCGAATTGTTCCTTGCAACATTGGGTAACGAGCTTCAAGCGAGGTGAGCACGGAAGAAAGCGTCGGCAGATCCGCAACGTCGATTTGCACTTCGCCGCTTACGCGAGCGAGGGATTTTAAATGGGCGGGAAGTACAACGCGAATCATGACAACGTTTGAACCTCCACGGACAGGACGGCCGGCAGGTCTCGCACGATGGGCGACCAGTTGTCGCCAGAGTCTGGGGATGCATAGACCTGGCCGCCGGTAGTTCCGAAGTAAATGCCGCACGAATCCAAAGAGTCCACGGCCATGGCGTCACGCAGGACGTTCACGTAACAATCCTTTTGCGGCAGACCTTTTGTTAGTGGTTCCCATTCATTGCCACCGGTGCGACTGCGGTATACGCGCAATTTACCCTCAGGCGGATAGTGTTCCGAGTCACTTTTTATAGGCACGACGTAAATGGTTTCCGGCTCGTGGGCGTGCACGTCGATGGGGAAGCCAAAGTCGGAAGGCAGATTGCCGCTCACTTCGGTCCAGGAGTCGCCGGCGTTATCGGTGCGCAAAACGTCCCAGTGCTTTTGCATGAATAAAACGTTTGGGCGCGAGGGGTGCATGGCAATGCGATGGACGCAGTGGCCGACTTCAGCGGTCGGGTCGGGAAGTTCGTAAGGCGATTTCAATCCGCGATTAATGGGTTGCCAAGTTTGGCCCGCGTCGTCGGAGCGAAACGCGCCGGCGGCCGAGATAGCAATGAAGATGCGCTGAGGATTCACGGGATCAAGCACGATGGTGTGCAAGCCCATTCCTCCGGCGCCGGGTTGCCAAAGGTCGCCTTTCGCGTTGCGGAGCGAGGGGAGTTCCTGCCAATTCTGGCCGCCGTCGGTGGTGCGGAACATGGCGGCGTCTTCCACTCCAGCGTAGACGGTATCGGGATCTTTCAGGGATGGTTCGAGATGCCAAACGCGTTTGAATTCCCAGGGGTGCTGCGTGCCGTCATACCATTTATGAGTTCCGGGATTTCCCTCGTAGATAAATTTGTTGCCGACTGGCTCCCAGGTTTTTCCGCCGTCGTTAGAGCGCTGAATTAACTGCCCGAACCACCCGCTACATTGCGAGGCGTAGAGACGATTGGGATCAACGGGAGAACCCTTGAGATGGTAGATTTCCCAGCCTGCGAAATGCGGGCCAGTCACATCCCAGTTTGTGCGCTTGGCGTCTGAGGTGAGGATGAAGGCGCCTTTTCGTGTACCGACCAAAACTCGAACACTGCTCATTGCAGCTCCCGCGGTCGCGCTTCGGGATTGCCAGGCGCACGGCCGGAAACGGCAGCGCGCGGATCAATAAGGCAAAGCGCGGCACTTGAGAAAATAGTGTGAATGGGATGAACCAAAAAATCCATAGAGAAAGAAAGGGTGCGGAAAATACTGGCGAAATGCAAGTTAAAAAATAGTGAAAAGCAAGTGGGAAAAAATTAGTCGGTAAAGACAACGCCGACGGCGGTGCAACCCGGCTCAGCGCCCGGTTCGATGCGGACAACATAGCCACGAAGCTGCATATTCTGCTTACCGTCGGAGCCGGGGGCTTCCATGTTCACTTGCAGCTCGGATTGAAGCTGGGGGATATGCTTGAGACAAATCATCGCGCCCTGGAGGGACAAGTCGCGCACCACAGTTTCTTCCTGGAAGGCCTGGCCGTCGGCGCTAGAACCGGAGACATAAGCGCGGAATTGAGCTTCGCGGCGAAGGGTAGTGCGCGCTCCCGGCATATGCGCTTCAACATTTGTGCCGGAAGCGCCGAGAGTGATGACCATGCCTTCGCATGCGGCGAAAACGGAATCATATTCTTCGCGAGCTTGGCGAAGTTCGGTGTCGACCATGCGATCGGTGGAGTCCGGGTCGTGATGAAAGAGAACGACGGTTTTTGCAGCGACTTCGCGAGCGGTTTTCAGGCCGTGGCGCCAGGACGAATGACCCCATCCCTTGCGCGAGGTGGCAAGCTGTTCAGGGGTGAATTGCGCGTCGTTAATGAAGAGGTCGGCGCCGGCAGCTAAATCGCGAAGGCTTTGGTCGAGGACGGGATCGCCTGGCTCGTTGTCGGTGGCGTAGACCAAGGTGCCGGCAGGGGTCTCGATGCGAAATCCGAGACATCCTTGGGGATGGTTCAACCAGCGCGCGGTGATTTTATTTTCGCCGATGGTGAAGGATTCGCCGCCATCAACTTCGGTGAAATTTCTTTTGGCATTCATTGCTGAAATATCGACGGGGAAATAGGGCAAAGCCATTTGCTTTGCGAAGACCTGCTTGAGGCTATCGCGACCGAGAAATTTTGAACGAAAACTGTAGAGATGGAATTCATTATTCTCGACGTAAAGCGGGGCAAAAAACGGAAGGCCCTGGATGTGGTCCCAGTGGTAATGGGTGACAAAAATATGTGTGCGCGGCGTGCCGCCGGTGTTGGGTGGGGACCAGCGATTGCCAAGCATGCGAAGACCGGTTCCGCAATCGAGGATAAATTGATTGCCATCGGGCGCAACGAATTCGAGACATGGGGTATTACCGCCATAGCGCCAAGTGGCATCATCGACGGTGGGCGTGGAACCGCGTACACCCCAAAAAGTTAATTTAGCAAGCGGAGCAGTCATTAGCTTAAGAACGGGGACCCGCGTTCGCTAGCCGTCCGGCTGGGAGGCGGAAGCGATTGGGAACCTGCTTCGATGGTGGCAGCGAGCGGCGGGAGCGTCAACGAATTCGCCATGGGAGTTGTCAAACTGCCTAATAAGGAGGATGCGTGAGGCTGCGCTGGGATAGAGGTGTGAGTAGAATGTGGTTATGGATGACGGGGGACGAGACTCAAGGGCCGAGGCGAGCCACAGCCATGGGTCGGGTGATCGTCACGGGCACACGCATGGGCATGTGCACGGGCATCCGACGCTGAAGCCATCGATACTGGCCTGGGCGATGGTGGCGACGCTGGGATTAGTGGTGGCGGAAGTTTTAGGCGGATTGATTGGACATTCGGTGGCGCTGCTGAATGATGCGGTGCACAACCTTTCGGATGTACCGGCGCTGGGAATATCGTGGCTGGCGATGCGTTGGGCGTCGCGTCCAGCGGACAGCGAAAAGACGTATGGCTACCATCGCGCGGGAACGCTGGCGGCGTTTACTAATTCGCTGGTGCTGGTAGTGCTGTCGGCGTGGCTGGGATACGAAGCGATCGTTCGATTGCGAAGCTCGGTGCAAGTGGTTGAAAGCTGGATGATCTGGACTTCGATTGGCGCGCTTGCGGTAAACGGCGGAATCACGATGGCATTGGTGCGCGGGCGCAATGATCTAAATTTGCGGAGCATTCTGATACACAATTTTGGCGATGCGCTTTCGAATATCGCGATTCTGGTGGGCGCATTGGCGATTCGCGCGACCGGCGCTTATTGGATCGACCCAGTGCTGGGCTTGGCGATCGGCGTACTGGTGTTGTGGTCCAGCATAGGAATATTACGAGAGTCCGCGCATATTTTGCTGGAAGGACGGCCGCGTGAAATGCATGTGGAAGAAGTTGCGCGAGCGATATTAACCGTGCCCGGAGTAATGGAAGTACACGACGTGCATATCTGGTCGTTAGGTGGCGGGCATAACGCGTTGAGCTGTCACGCACGAATACCGGACATGCACCTGGATCAATGCGAACACTTGTTAAGTTGCATACAAAACAAAGTGGCGAAGGAGTTTGGAATCGATCACACCACGGTGCAGATGGAACGCGCGGGGTTGCCGGCGAGGTCTGGATACGTGATGCCGGAACCGGCGAGAGAATAGAGCGGAAAAATTTAGGTCGGCATGCGGAAGGTCAGTCCGCGTTGCTCGTTGAACTGGTGAGTGGCGTCGAGATCCAGCGAGTCGCTGGAGATGGATTTGCGCAAACCCTGGCGAGTGATGTAGCGCAGAGTTTTTAGATCCCACGCATAAGCTACGGCGAAGAAAACCGTTCCATCGCGACGGACGAAGACGTATTCATCGGACTCCGCGAGCGGGTAGGGAGCAGGGAGATGTTCGACCGGAGGGGCGGGAACTTCAGCCAATTGCGTTGAAGGTTGGCGACGCAGGGGCGGCGGCTGGTCATACTGGGGCTCGCCGGGCTGCTCGACAGGCGGTTGCGCAGCCGGTTCATCGACGACAGGGCTATAAGAGGGATAGTACCCGCTGCCGAATATCGGGATAACGGCGCCATTTTCTGGATTTCCTGGATTACGCCGATGCGCTTGCTGAGGATGGGTAGCGGCAAAGTGGACATAGTCGAAACCGAGGCCGGGAACGGCAAGATCGGCGGATCCATCGAAAGAGTTGGAGCCGTCACTTAGGCTTGGTGACGAGGCGATTTGGGAGGAGGAAGGAATGGCTTGGCGGGGTGCACCCGCAGGAGGGCGACTAGGCTGGGGGCGCAGAGGTGCAACCCGATTGGGAAGGGGTCGGGGGACCGCGGCGGGACGGACGGCAATTGGAGCGATGGGCGCCGGGGTCGGCCGGGGCGCTGGAGCGGAGATCGCGCCGGGATGGACAGGCGTTGCAGCGACCGGCGCACGACCTGGCCGAGGGGCCAGGGCAACTTCGTCGGCAGCACGATGTTGCGCTGACAACATGGAAGGCAGCAGCAAAAATCCGACAAGAAGCGGGCAGCGCATAAGTAAGGCCTCTATCAGAGACCGCGACTACAGTCTGTAATAGAAGGATGCGGCGAACCGGGGCAAGGTTTCAAGCGACATTTTGTGGAAGGTTGATAGACCGAAGTCATAATTCCGGCCGGGAGTTGTACTGCTTGCGCTTTTCCGATGGCAGGGGATGTGCTATAAACATCGAGCCGTGGAAGATGGCTACAAGCGGAGTGGCGCGGTACCATTCGGGACAACTGTCAGCCGGGCGGAAACTTTAGTGCAGGCTCTGGATTCCGATGCGGAGGAGCTTCCCGCAGTGGTAAATACCGAGGATGTGTCGCGGTATTGTCCGGTGTGTTCGCAACGATTGGAATCGCGGCGGTGCAAGTTGGTTTGCGGGGTCTGCGGCTACTACATGTCTTGCGCGGATTATTACTAGTAAATATTTTTTGGGTTTCGAGCTGATGAGGCCGGAGCCGTCAACAGATCAGGAGGAATTAACGTGGCATTGAAGATGACGAATCGTGAAGTTGATGGCGTGGCGGTGGTGGCGCTGGACGGCCGAATCATTCTGGGAGATGAGAGCAACGCCCTGCGTGAAAAAGTGAAGAGCCTTATCGCTGAAGGAAAGAAAAAAATTGTTTTGAACATGGACAATATAACGTTTATTGACAGCGCGGGACTGGGAACGCTGGTAGCAGCGCATCACAGCGCAAAAAGCCAGGGAGCTTCGCTGCGGCTGTGTCACCTGGGAAGCAAGTTTCAGGAAGTGCTGCAGATCACGAAGCTGCTGACGGTTTTCGATGTGTACAAGACCGAGGCGGAAGCGGTTGCCAGTTTTCCGAAGTAACTCTGCGGCGTGTAGTGAATGGTCGAGGACGCGCTTAGGCGCGTCCTTTTTGATTTACTGAGGAGAGTTAGTCAATCAGACGGCACATGGTGATGCCGCTCATCAGCTTGGGAAAAAAGTCGGTAGATTTTTGTGGCATCACTTCTCCGGTGGTAGCCACGGTCATTACTTCTTCCACATCGACAGGATTGAGGAGAAAGGCAATCTGCGCGGCGCCGCGATCCACAGCATCGAGCGCAGCGGCAGCTTCGCGCTCATACGTGAGGTTCGCTTCCTTGGCGACGGATTGCGGCGTGATGCCGAGTAGTGGTTGAAGAATGCCCTCGTGCAGCAGGACCACGTCGAGCTGGCGTTGCAACGCGGAACGATCTGGCAGAAGCCGTGTTAAATCCGCGCCCGGGCGCAAGGAAAGAACGTAAAGGGCGCGTTTAGCGGATTGGGCCGTGGGGTAAACGCCGATGGCACGTTGCGATCTGAGTTCGGTTAGCCGCGTCAGGAACTTGTTTCGCGCTTCCGTTTTTTCCGCCTCGGACGAGAACGAAAAAACTTCCGAACTAAACCAGGGTTCGAGTTGCGAGAGCATTTTGTTCCAGGAAAAATCCTGAAGATTGGCGACCACGCGGTGAGTTGGCAGAATCACCAGACCTTCGCTGCGGGTATTCACAAAAGTCATCATGGCGTTTTCGTAGACGGCGTCAGGATCGGTTTTTCCGGCACGCGAGCGCAACTCATTCCGATAATTTAAAGCGGTTTCATAACGATGATGGCCATCGGCGATAACCAGTTTCTGGTCCGTCATGGCCTTCTGGATCTCCGCAACACGTTGCGGATCGGAAATTACCCAAAGACGGTGAACGACGTCGTATTCGTCGCGGATTTCGGTGGCGGGGGCGTTGTGCGTTTCGACTTCCAATAATATTTGATCAATTTTTCTGGCCGGATCGGAATAGAGCATGAAGAGTTGGCCGGTGTGGGTATTGGTGTGGCGTAGAAGTTCGAGACGGTCAGCCTTAGGACCAGAGAGGGTATGTTCGTGACGAAAAACAATGCCGGCGGAATACTCTTCCAACTTAGCAAGTCCGATAAAACCGTGACGCGTGGCGCGCTGCCGGGTTCCTGGAACGGGAAATTCCTGGGAGTACGCGTAGAAGGATGGCGTGGGGTCCTGAACCAGCACGCGTTTTTGAATCCAGTCGTTCACTGCAGCAGAGGCACGCGTGTAGACATTGTTGTCAGGGTTGTCGGTGGGAAATGCACGCCCTTTTTCCACGGTAATTAGATTGTGAGGATCAGCGGCATAGTATTTGCTCTGCATTTCAGTCGAAATTTTGTCGTATGGCTGGGTGAGAACCTGCTGGAACGACACTCGCTCGGGGTTGTAGCGGAAAGCGCGAAAAGGTTGAAGCTGGGCCATGAAGTCTCCGGAGGCAAATTGTGTTGCTCTATGAACCTACTAGTTTACGCGAGGATGGGTAATTTCGAAAAATTGAGAAAACAGGGACATTTAAGAAGAAGCGGGGCATTTAAGAAGAAAGCGAACAACGGGGCAGGCTACAATATAGGAACCCATGCAAACTCCTGATCTGAGATTGGTGCGCGCCCTGATTTTTGACCTGGATGGGACGCTTATCGATTCGAAACTGGACTTGATTCACTCTATCAATGCCGTGCTTCGAGAGAAGAAGAGGCCGGAATTGCCCGCCGAAACAATCGCCGGGTACATCGGAAACGGCGCGCCGGTGCTGGTAGCGCGAGCAATGGGCGCTAACGCATCGCATGAAGAACTACAAAGCGCCTTGGAATTTTTTCTCGCTTATTACGAAGCGCACAAAATGGATAATACCGTTCCCTATCCGGGAGTTCCGGAAGCATTAGAGCAACTCTCTGAAATGCCGATGGCGGTATTAACCAACAAACCTGTACGGATCAGCGCGCGCATTCTGGAAGAGATGAAGTTGGCTAAGTATTTCCGTGTAATCTACGGCGGAAATAGTTTTGAGAAAAAGAAGCCGGACCCGATGGGAACGAACGCGATTCTTCGCGAACTGGGTGTGAAACCGGACGAGGTTCTCTTTGTCGGGGATTCCGAAGTTGACGTGCAAACTGCGCGGAACGCGGGAACATGGGCTGCGACGGTAAATTTCGGCTTCGGCACGCACGACCGTATTGCGCATCCGCCCGATTTGTATCTCGAGCGGATGACGGATCTAGCGGCGATACTTCGCGTGGGGATACGGCAGGGATAATTTCCAGAGTTAGCGTGACTTGCGCTGGTTAGGGACGATTGGCAGACGGCCTGTGCTGATAGGACTATTCACGGAATTGGACGCGCCAGGCGGCGTACAGCGCGCCGGACGGCACCTTGCAGCGGTGCTCAGCGAATATGCAGCAAGCCGCGGAATGGAATGCCGTCTACTGAGCCTAAACGATTCGCAGGAATTGCATCGCATGTCGGTGGGTGGAAAGGAATTTGTTTTTACCGGCGCCGACCACGGCAAGGCGAGCTTCACGACCACGGCCATTCGAGCGGGGCGACGACATCCGAAACTGGTGCTGGCCGCGCACCCACATCTTGCTCCGGTAGTGCAGGCGATGCGACTGACGGCTCCCCGATTAAAGAGCATTATCTGGACGCATGGCGTGGAAGTGTGGGAGCCGCTTTCCGCGTTGCGGCAGAAGTCATTGCAGCGGGCAACGCTGGTCGTGGCACCGAGCAAAGACACCGCCAATCATGTTTGCAGCCAGCAGCACGTTTCCAAAAACCGTGTTCGGGTGGTTCCCTGGGCGCTGGATCCTGAATTTGAAACGCAGATTGCGGAATCAGGGAGCAATTCCCTGCCCGCGAATTTCCCATCAGGCCGGGTAATACTGACGGTGGGGCGATGGCTCGCCAATGAACGGTACAAAGGAATGGACACGCTGATTACGGCGTTGCCCCGTTTGCTTTTGCGTTTTCCTGATCTCCAGTTGGTTGCGGTGGGCGAAGGGGATGATCGTAAATGGCTGGAGCACATGGCCGAAAAAAACGGCGTGAGACGACATGTATATTTTCTCAGCGGCCTGAGTTACGCGGAGCTTTCGGCTTGTTACGCCGCGAGCGAATTGTTTGCACTGCCGAGCCGTGGCGAAGGCTTCGGGCTGGTGTATCTGGAGGCCATGGCGCGGGGAAAACCGGTGATTGGGGGAGCACATGGCGGCGCTCCGGAAGTGATTGATGATGGCGTGACGGGTTACCTGGTGCAGCACGGGGATCCAGTGCAACTTGCGACATCGATCGAGACGTTGCTGGAAAATCCCATTATTGCCAAGCAAATGGGCGCGCGAGGCAAGCAGCGCGTTGAGCATGAATTTCGATTCGGAGTTTTCGCAAAATCGGTGAAAAAGCTTTTGCGGGAAGTATGCGAATCCTGAATGTTACGCAGAGCTATGCGCCGTTTTATGAATTCGGCGGACCGCCTGCGAAAGTTCGCGCTCTATCCGAAGGTTTGGCAGCCCGGGGCCATAAAGTCACGGTGCTTACCGCGGATTGGGGACTAGCGCAAAGACTTAAAGAGAATTCTAACGAGGTTGCAGCGCAAAATTCAGATTATGGACTGCGGAGAACTGAAAACGGCGTTGAGGCAATTTATCTAAGGAATTGGCTGCAATATCGGGCGCTTACCTGGAACCCAGCGCTGTATGGATTTATCAGCAAGGAATTGCAGAGGTTCGATGTAGTACATATTTTTGGATTGTACGATTTATTAGGTCCCGCAATTGCGTCCGCGTGCCGCCGGCAAGGAATACCTTACGTAGTGGAACCGATTGGGATGTTTGTGCCGATCGTGCGAAATCTCTGGTTGAAAAAGATATACCACGGTTTTTTCGGAAGGAAATTGCTGCGAAACGCCAGCGCGGTGATTGCCACGGCAGAGCAGGAAATTTCAGAGCTGATGGCCGGAAAAATTTCCCGCGAAAAAATCGTACTTCGCCGAAACGGCGTAGAGATTCCAGCCAGGATGCCAGAACAGGGAAATTTCCGGAGGGCTCGCGGCATCGAATCTTTCGTGAAACTTGTTTTATACCTGGGACGTCTATCGTTAAAGAAAAGCCCAGACCTGCTATTAAGAGCATTTGCGCAACTTTGCGGAGAACACCGCGAGGCTGCGCTACTGCTTATTGTTGCCGGGCCGGACGAAGCAGGAATGCAGAAGCGCTTGGAAGAGATGGCGAGAGAATTGGGCATCGAAGCACGCGTGCAATTTCCCGGCGCGCTTTTCGGCGAGGAGAAATGGAGCGCGTACCGGGATGCGGATGTTTTTGTGTTGCCATCGCAAAACGAGAATTTTGGCAACACCGTGGCGGAATCCATCGCCGCGGGGACGCCGGCGATTGTAACGGATCAATGCGGGATCGCGGCGTTCGTCGATGATGTAGCGGGAATGGTGATCAAGCACGACCAGCACGAGCTGACCGCGGCGCTTGCACGGCTGCTGTTCGAGCCGGACTTGCTTGAAAGATTGCGGGGCGGGTGCGGAAGCGTTGCGGCAAAGCTTGGATGGGCGCAACCCGTCGGGGAGATGGAATCTCTTTACGGCAACATCGTTCAGGGAGCGATTTCCGCGCAAAGCAATTAGAGATGGGAATAATTGTTGATGACGGGAAGGCATCGGCTGTTCAGAGTAGCCTGGTGGATTTGCAATTTTTTGTTGGCGGCTACGATTATTTCCACGGTGTACTGCGCGGTGTGGGAATTTACCGTCCGTAAATATTTGGATGGTTTCTCTGATGCCGTGGTGCCGGATTTTATTCCCGATATAGATAAGGTTCGCTATATTTTGAGATGGATGGGAAACGGGCCTGTCCGAACGGTGTCGCCGGATCCATCCGTACTTTCCGACCGCGATCCACAAACGACACTGAACTACAAGCAACTTTTGGCGATCTGTGGCAGCGCCACAAACGCGTTCCTCAATCTGGCGCGAAGCTCGGATTTGGTTACGCGACGACTCTTGCTACTAGGCGACGATAATCGGGTGAAGCACGTGGTTGCTGAAGTCTTAATCGATCACCGGTGGGTGGTGGTGGATCCCGCTTTCCGCGTGATGTTAACGGACGAAGCGGGACATCCACTCACACGCAAGGAGCTGCAGGACCCGTCGCTTTTCTGGCAAGCAACCCATAACATTCCGCATTACCTGCCTGAATATAACTATAATAATTTAGCGCACGTGCGATTGACGAGAATACCCTTGGTGGGGTTGGCCATGAAACGATTACTGGACAGGATGCGGCCGGGTTGGGACGAGAAAATTGACTGGACCTTATTACTGGAGCGAAAGTCTTTTTTCTTTTTGTTTGTTTCATTTTGCGCATGCGTAATGTTTTTTTTGCTTCGACTGGTGCTCGCCTGGTATGCGGACCGGCGACTTCGCGTTCCACGCTTCAGGCTGCGTTCGCATCTGCATCGAGCGGGAGCTGCGCTACTTTTCAGCCCGGAGATCAAGTAACCGGTGTGCGGAATTTGCGGATTTGCCCTGGCCGCAAGATCATCCGATGCGGCGCGGTACGTGCGAGCGATGGCCGGCGCGATGATTCATCGCGGCCCAGACGAAGATGGTTTCCTGCTTTCGGATCCGCGCGCTCCCGGACTGGGATTGGGCATGCGGCGGCTGAGTATCATCGATCTGCCGGGCGGGCATCAGCCAGTTTGGAACGAGACGCATGATGTAGCGGTGGTATACAACGGCGAACTTTACAATTATCGCGAACTTCGGCAAAGGCTGGCGCTTTGCGGCCACAAATTTGAAACGCAATCCGACACGGAAATTCTGGTTCATGCGTGGGAAGAGTGGGGCGAAGACTGCCTCAATGAACTGCACGGCATGTTCGCATTCGCATTGCTGGACTTAAGAAAACGTTTCGCGACGGCTCCGGTTTTATTCTTGGCGCGAGATCCGCTGGGCATCAAACCGCTTTATTACACGCAAACCAGCGAAGGCTTCGCATTCGCGTCGGAACTCCGCGCGTTGATTTCAGCGGGAATTACTTCGCGGAAAATATCGCCGGACGCGATTACCGCTTATCTTTTATTTGGAAGTGTTTCTGAACCGATTACGCTGCTTGAGGGCGTATTTTCCGTTCCACCGGGCCACCGGCTGTTGCTGTATGTGCCGGACCGCCGGCGAATTCCCAGACCACGACGGTGGTGGGATCCGCATCGAAGCCCCGCGGCGATGGACAGTAGAAAACCTTCAGAGTTCTCAGACGCGGCTTTGAGGCTGCGCCCTTTACTTGAAGATGCAATCAAAAAACATTTGATTGCCGATGTACCAGTGGGACTTTTTCTGTCCAGCGGATTAGACTCCAGCGCGATTGCTTCGCTGGCGGCGCGGGAACGGGCACGCATCCAAAGTTTCACGCTGTCTTTTCCGGGCACCGCCTACGACGAGGCGCCGCTTGCGCGGTTGGTGGCGGAGAGATGCGGGACGAATCACACGGAAGTTCCTCTGGACGGCGAGTCCATGATCCGGCGAGTGGATGAAGCGGTGGCGGCCCTGGATTTGCCGACCATGGATGGCATCAATACGTATTTCATTTCGTGGGCTGCGCGCGAAGTGGGCCTTAAAGTTGCGCTTTCAGGACTGGGTGGGGATGAACTTTTCGGCGGATATAAAACATTTACAGATACGCCGAAACTGCAGCGGCTGGAGCTGCTCGCGCAATTCATACCGGGAGCGTTTCGAAGAATCATGGCTCCCCTGGTGCGTTCTTTGGGAGCAGGGCAAGATTCACCGGACGCAGCTGGAAAGATTGCAGCCTCATGGCTAACGCCTTCGGCTTTGCCACATGCGTATTTTTTCACCAGGCTGCTGTTTCCTCCTAACGAACTGTCGCGATTGACCGAGCCGCGTTTTCGGCCGAGCACGGTTAGCGCCGACGGTTTTTCGCTGGAGCCGACGTGGCTGGGCTGGCTGGAACGTGCTGCGGACGAAGCGCGAAAATTGCAGCCGATGGGAGCGGTCTCATGGCTAGAGATGCGAACATACATGGTGAACACATTGCTGCGCGACACTGACTCGGTCAGTATGTCGCGATCATTGGAAGTGCGCGTCCCGCTGTTGGACACCCCGTTGGTCGAATTTGTATTGGCTTTACCGGATGCGGCCCGGCAACGCGCGGGTGCGAAAAAAGCGCTGCTGGTGGAGGCGTTGCGAGACGTTTTGCCGATAGAAATATTGGCGCAAAAGAAGCGAACATTCACGCTGCCGTGGGAAGAGTGGCTGCGCGGACCGCTGCGAGCGCGCGTGGAAGCCAGCATGGCAGACATTGTCCCGCCGCTCGCGCCGCATATTCGCGCTGAAGGGGCGCAATCGGTGTGGAAAGCGTTTTTGGCCGGGCAAACATCGTGGTCGCGGCCATGGTCTCTTTACGTTTTAAATGAATGGTGCCGGCGAAACCTGGGTGCCTCCACGTAATTTGCATCTGCGGTACACTAATTAGTCCTTTCATGAACATTCTCGGCATTAATGCATATCACGGCAACGCTTCCGCAGCGATCGTCTGCGACGGCCGCCTCATTGCAGCAGTGGAAGAGGAGCGGTTCAATCGGGTGAAGTACGCCGCCGGCTTCCCTGCGGCGGCAATTCGTTACTGTTTGCAGGAAGCGGGACTGACGCTGCGGGACATCGATCACGTGGCGATTCCGCGGAATCCTTATGCCCGGCTGGCTACCAAGTTATTTTATGCGGTGAGGATGCCTTCTTTTGCGCGGGAGCGTGCAAAGGTAATTACAAAATTCACGGGGATTCCGGAAGCGCTGGCTGCGGCTTTCGATGTTGACGCGAGCACAATTAAGGCGAAATTCCATCGCATAGAACACCATCAAGCGCACCTCGCGAGCAGTTTTTTTGTTTCGCCGTTTGAGAAGGCGGCGCTGCTCTCCGCGGATGGTCTTGGCGATTTTGCCAGCACGATGTGGGGAATGGGACAAGGTAATCGCATGCAAATCGATGGTGCGATTGCTTTTCCACATTCCCTAGGCTTGTTTTATACCGCGGTTACGCAACATCTCGGATTTCTAAAATATGGCGACGAATATAAGGTGATGGGCCTGGCGGCGTATGGCCAGCCGGAGCAGATGAGTGCGCTGCGAGAAATTGTGCGATCGGAAGCGAATGGCGGCGCGCCAAATTTCCAGCTGGGCTTGAAATATTTCACGCATCATCGCACGGGTCCGGATATGAGTTGGGCGGAGGCCGGAAAAACGCCCACGCAAGGAAAATTGTATTCGGAAGAAATGGACGGGTTGTTAGGGCCGCATCGAGCTCCGGAAGAAGCGCTGGAACAGCGGCATCATAATCTGGCGTCGTCGCTGCAAGCGCGGCTCGAAGAGGTGTACCTGGGAATGCTGCGACAACTTGCAGGGCGAACAGGATTGAAAGCGGTTTGCCTGGCGGGTGGTGTGGCGTTCAATTGCGTGGCGAACGGAAAAATATTTGATGAGACACCGTTTGAACAAGTGTACGTTCACCCGGCGGCAGGAGATGCGGGACTTTCGGTGGGCGCGGCTTACCACGTCTGGCACCAGACACTCGGGAAGCCGCGTTCTTTCGTAATGGAAAACGCGTATTGGGGACCGGGCTATAACAACTCCGAGATTCGGGCAGCAATCGAGGCCACGAAATTATCCAACGATGGATGCGTGATTTCTGAACTTCCTGAAGAGGAGCTTGTGAAGCAAACGGCGGCAATCATCGCGGAAGGAAAAATTCTGGGATGGTTCCAGGGCCGCGCAGAGTGGGGACCGCGCGCGCTGGGTAATCGCAGTATTGTGGCAGACCCGCGCCGGCCAGAAATGAAGGAAGTTCTCAACCGGCGAATCAAGCATCGTGAAATTTTCAGACCGTTTGCGCCGTCCATTCTGGCGGAAAAAACGGCTGCGTGGTTCGAAAAGTCGCATCCGTCGCCGTTTATGACGCTGGCGTACTCGGTGCGCCCTGAGATGCGCGACAAAATTCCCGCGCCGACGCATATCGATGGCACCGGGAGATTACAAACGGTTACGCGCGACGCCAATCCACGATTCCATGGGTTAATCACTGCGTTCGAGGCGCAGACTGGCGTGCCGGTAGTGTTGAATACGTCTTTCAACGACAATGAGCCGATCGTGTGCAGGCCGCAGGAAGCGCTGGACTGCTTTCAGCGAACACAAATGGACGCAGTGGTACTTGGGAATTTTTTGATCAAACGTGTTTAAAATAGTTTGTAGGACCTTCAGTGCGAATCAAGAACTTCGTGGTTGTGACAACCCTCGCTTAATCCTTCGCGGCAATGCGCATTAAAAATATGGCGGCCAATGAAAAAGCCGAAGACGCTTCCTACGAATACGTCGGCAGGAAAGTGTTCGCGGCCCGTAACTCTCGCTATGGAAACGGCGGCAGCGGTACTGTACGCAAGCCATTTCACCCAGGGGCGCGGGTATTCGTGGGCGATGACACTCGCCATGGTCCAGGTGAAGAGTGCGTGTCCTGACGGAAACGCGCTTCCATATGCGTTGTTTTCAAAAAACTGGCCGTGGCCATTGCCTTCATTCGGGCGCTGCCTGCCCAAGCTGTAACGCATAACTACGTAGAGGGGAAACGAGTTGGCCAGAGCTTCCGCGGTGAGAAAACCAGTTTCACGAGCATGGTCGTTGTGCGTGGCGACTCCGGAAATCCAAATTATTCCCGCGGCCGCGGATGTTCCGTAAAAACCGGTGTCAGAGATGCGCCTGCTTATATTGATGTTCTCCGACGAAATAGCGCCGGTGGCATGTTTATCGGTCGCGATAAAAATTCCGGTGCCAGCAAGAAAAAGAGCGTCCCATTTCAAGTTGGAAGGATGGAATGGGGCCGAATAAATTCCGATTTGATCCTTCGCGAGCCGGGTCAACAGCGATCCACTATCGTCGGCGGAAAATTTTTGAGGTGATGGGGACGGGGTTAACAAGGGTTTTGCGAAGCACAACTGGTGAGGAGTGAGAATGCAGAAGTCGGCGATAGGACCGCGGGCAGAGTGAAGTGCCAGGAGCTGCGGGGCCGGAAAACCGGGCAGCGTCTCCGCCGCTACTGCATTGCCATGGAAAACAGCCAGCAGCAATAAAGGAAAGAACAGGATCTTAGGTGGTAGAAATTTAGGAAACAATTTCAATGTGGTTGGTGGATGCATTCGTTTGCTCATTCCTGTTGATCCTTGGCTGCGAGAGGAAAGTTGAAAATAAAAAGCCGAAAGCAGTGCATCTTTTGGCTGGTCCAACCGCGAGAGGAGTAGACGCAGACGTACTGGTTAGATGAGGTAACACCCACTAAGTGGTGCAACGAGTTGAAATTATCGCTAAGCGCAGAAATCAGAGACTTATTTGACGAGCGAAACGACTAAGCCACCGGCAATGATCAATGCACCGCCGCAAAGAATTCCCGTTGTGGGTTTCTGGCCAAAGCCGAGCCATGCAATCACCTGGGAAACTACGAAGAAAAACGCGACGTAAATGCCGAGCAGGCGGCCAAAATCCCAACGCGGAGCATTTACGGTGTAACCGTATGCGGCGAGAACCAGGCAGCCGCTTATGAGGAATAATGGACGCCAGGCATGCGTGGAAGTTTGCATTCCGGCGCGCATAAGACCGTCGCCACCGGCCTCAAGTATGGCGGCGAGAAGCAGCAGGCCCATTGCTGCACTGTAACCCATGAAAATACCTCCTGCGGTGCGAGTCATCGCGACTGTACTTCCAAGAATCGTTAGAACTATTCGTTTTCGGCGAGAGCATCGGCGATGGAGAGTGCCTGGTCTAGTGCGGCAACTCCGAAATCAATTTGCTCTTTATCGATGATGAGCGGCGGAGCAATGACGAAGTGGCTGATCCACGACTGGACGGTGACACCGTGCTTCATCATTTCCGCAGCAACCTGATCGACGGTAAGAGACTTGCCTTCGATTTTATCTTTCATGGTATTGAACGGTTGCTTAGTAGTGCGGTTTTTTACGAGATCAACTGCCCAGAAAAGGCCGAGGCCGCGCACATCTCCAATCGAGCGATGCCTGGCTTTCAACGCGGTAAGTTTCTCGCCCAGGTATATGCCTAATTCGCGCGATCGCTGCACCAGGTTCAACCGCTGCATTTCGTGAATGGTGGCAACAGCGGGAGCGAGAGTCATGGGATGGGCTTCGTAAGTATGTCCGTGAGCGAAGTAATGATCGTTGAAATGCGCGGCAATCTTCGCGGTGGTTGCACAGAGACCGAGCGGCATATAAGCGGAAGTGATTCCCTTTGCGGTGACGAGAATGTCTGGCTTAACGCCCCAATGATCCATGGCAAACCATTGTCCGGTGCGTCCAAATCCGGTCATAACCTCATCGGCGATAAGTAATACTCCGTGCGTGTCGCAAATTTTGCGCAATTTGGGCATGTATTCCACGGGCGGAACTAAAACACCATTCGTACCGGTAACGGGTTCGACGACAACGGCGGCAACATCGCTCTCGTTGACAATCATGTGCTCGAGGTAATCGGCGCACGCAATTCCGCAAGATGGATAGGTGTGCTTGATGGGGCAGGCGTAACAGTTCACTTCGGGCGCAAAGATAAAACCTTGTGCTTTGCCACGCGGCTCCATGGCCCAGCGACGGGGATCACCGGTGGCGGAGATCGAGGCGGTTGTTGAGCCGTGATAGGAACGATAGCGAGCAACGATTTTGCTTTTGCTGGTGTACATGCGCGCAATTTTGAAGGCCGCCTCGTTGGCGTCGGTGCCGGAGGTGGTGAAGAAAAATTTAACGAGGCCTTCGGGAAGCACCTCAAGCAACAGGCGGCTTAGGGCGGCGCGGGTATCGGTAGCGTAGGCAGGAGCGATATAGGGGAGCGCGCGCGCTTGTTCCTCGATGGCCCGGATGACGGCAGGATTTTTGTGGCCCAGGTTGACGCACATGAGCTGCGCGGAAAAATCAAGATAACGCTTTCCATTGGCGTCAATGAAATAGCAACCTTCGGCGTCGACGACGTGGATCGGGTTCCAATTTTTCTGGAAGCGCCAGGTTCCATAGTTCAATTCCCTGGTGGCGTCGACAACCTGAGATGATGCAAGAACTTCCTTCATTGCAGACTCCTTGAGCAAATTTTCAACTTTTCCGCAAATCGATCAGGCCTGCTGACCTTAGAAGGCTGCTGGGCCTCAGGATACAGTACTCCGTAATGGAAATGAAAACCGCCTCCGGCGTCCGCCATGGCCGCTAAAGAGAAGATCAGTTGCACAGAATTGTCGATTTTCCGAGCTCTTGTTCGACGTGTAAGTAGGAGCCTGGCAAACCAGGTTCGGGAGGCGGCAGTGGCAAAGCAATTTTCGGTAAAATATTGGCCGGCAGTGGTGATAATCATCGTTAGTGTGATGCCGGCTGTGGCTTTTTGTGAACTGGCCAGAACCATGCCTTGCTTGTGTGACGTTGTGGTACGCTCCGCGCGTATTCTGGCGGTGGTTTTGCGGCAATTTTGCCCCGTGGCGGGCTTAGGAGCGCCTCTATCTACTTGTATTTGGGGCAGTTTGAAGGCGTTTGAAGTTTTGCTGCATATTGGGGAGGCGGTTAGGCCGCTTGCTTGTGCTGCAATCATTTAAAAAAGAAAACTCGGATGTCGATTTTATGACTGGTGGTTCGACGTTAGAGTGAAGGGAAAGCTGAGAAGATTGAAGTAGTCGCGAAAACAGGCTTCCCAAATTCAAATGAGGAGAAAAACGATGCGTGTGATGGTGATTGTGAAAGCCAGCAAGGATTCCGAGACAGGTGCTCTCCCCAGCCAGAAACTCCTGACGGAAATGGGGAAGTTCAATGAGGAGTTGGTGAAGGCCGGAGTGTTGCTCGCTGCAGAGGGACTGCAAGCCAGCTCCAAAGGCAAGAGGGTACGGTTTTCGGGCGCAAAGCGAACCGTGACTGACGGACCGTTCAGCGAGACCAAGGAATTAATTGCCGGGTTCTGGTTGTGGCAGGTCAGGTCGATGGAGGAAGCCGTGGAGTGGCTCAAACGGTGCCCGAATCCGCACGAGGGTGAATCCGAGATTGAAATTCGCCAAGTCTTCGAAGTGGCGGATTTCGGCCCCGAACTTACGCCAGAACTAAGGAAGAAGGAAGAGGAGCTACGGGTGCGAGCCGCGGACCGGAAGAAGTAGCCTTTATTCCAAAAAATTTTTGTCGGCTGAGTCGATTTGGTGGTTTCCTATTCGACGTACTGATAGAGCCAGAAATGGACTACCCGTCGCGATAAATAGCGATGGCGCAAGATTCATTAAAAAAAAGGAGAGATGGAAATGAAATTCATGATGATCGTGAAGCATAAAGAAAACAAGGGGTTTCCTCCCAAGGAACTGATGGAAGCTATCGACAAATCTGCAGCAGAAGCGACCAAGAAGGGTGTAATGCTTGGCGCCGGAGGGTTGAAGCCGACGGAATCCGGAGCTCGCGTGGTGCTTTCCAAGGGCAAAATTTCGGTTGTGGATGGCCCGTTCACCGAGTCAAAGGAAATTATCGGTGGGTACGCGCAGTTCGAATTGAAATCGAGGGAAGAAGCAGTACAGAGTGCAGTGGAATTCATGGAACTTCATAAGAAACACTGGCCTGGCTGGGAAGGTGAGACCGAGGTTCGCCAGATGTACGGACCCGATGACTTCCCTTGTAAACCGTAACTGATCTGCACTGTTAGGCGTGTTCTTTCTGCCCGCGATGGCCGGCTTGCACGGTAAACACGAAGATGGTGTGATGATGGGTAACCGTGAACTCTACACCCACTCATCGCGCCATCGACGCTGTCTGGCGGATTGAATCCGCCAGGATTATTGCTGGCTTGACGCGGATCGTGCGTGATGTCGGCATTGCCGAGGAACTGGCGCAAGACGCCCTCGTCGCCGCCCTGGAACAGTGGCCGGAGTCGGGCATACCGGATAACCCGGGAGCCTGGCTCATGGCCGCCGCGAAGAACCGGGCGATCGATATGTTTCGCAGAAACAAGCGCGTTGAACGCAAGCACGAGGAACTTGGCCGCGAACTCCAGGTTCAGCAGGAGATGGCCGTGCCGAAATTCGACGAAATGCTCGATGACCATATCGGCGACGATCTTTTGCGGTTGGTGTTCATATCCTGTCACCCGGTGCTATCAAGCGAATCGCGAGTGGCGCTCACGCTGCGATTGCTGGGTGGATTAACAACCGAAGAAATTGCCCGCGCGTTTCTGGTTCCTGAAACCACTATCGCGCAGCGGATTGTTCGCGCTAAACGAACACTTGCCGAAGAGCGCGTTCCTTTTGAACTGCCACTCAAATCAGAACTTTCCGCACGGCTTGCGTCGGTGCTCGAAGTTATCTACCTGATTTTTAATGAAGGATATTCAGCAACGTCAGGCGACGACTGGATGCGCCCCACGCTTTGCGAAGAAGCTTTGCGATTGGGACGTATCCTTGCGGAACTCGCTCCAGAAGAACCGGAAGTTCATGGACTGGTGGCGCTCATGGAGATTCAATCCTCTCGCGCAAGAGCGCGAGTCGGCCCGGAGGGCGAGCCAATTTTATTGCTGGAGCAAAATCGCGCGCATTGGGATCAACTGCTGATCCATCGCGGTTTAACGGCGCTGGAACGCGCGGAAAAACTCGGAGGAATGAAGGCTCCTTATGCCGTGCAGGCCGCAATTGCGGCTTGCCACGCGCGCGCGCGAACGCCGGACGAAACAGATTGGGCGCGTATTGTGTCGTTGTATGAAGCTTTGGCGCAGATTATTCCATCGCCGGTCGTGGAACTCAATCGCGCGGTTGCCGTTTCGATGGCGTATGGGCCGGAGGCGGGACTGAAATTGATTGACGCGCTAATCGGAGAGCCTGCGCTCCGGGAATATCATTTATTGCCGAGCGTGCGGGGAGATTTGTTGAAAAAACTTGGCCGCGTGGAGGAAGCGCGAGTGGAATTCGAGCGCGCGGCTGCGCTTACCCGCAACGCCCGCGAAGTTGAGCTGCTGAATGAACGCGCCCGGGCATGCGCAGTAAATTAAAATCTACAATCAAAGAATAGTTGATCAGCTGCGTTGCAATAGCGGGCGCAGTTCGCGAACGTCTTTTACTTTCTCGAGAGCGAGGAATTTCTCGATTAGCTTTGCGGCGGTTTCCGAACCGAGAACAGGCGATATCAGGTCGCGAGATTTTGCCACTATCTCGTCGCGCGACATGGGATTTTCGGGCGTGCCGCGAACGGCGTCGATGCGCTCGGAAATTTTCGTTCCGTCGTTGAAGCTAATTTCCACTATGGCTACTCGCCGGGGAAGCTTGCTTTCCAGTTGCTCGTCGGGAATGAGCTTTACCTTTTGCCGCGCGGCCAGGACGGCAGTGTCGTTCATCCGCGGCTTGTCATGCACCGAACGGAAAGTAACGTTCTTGTCGATCATCATCACCGCAATCATGTGCTGCAGGTTGACGTCGGGCATTTCGCGGTTATTCACGATGGTAGCTTCGGTATTCGCCAGGCGGACGGTGACTTCGCGAACATCGGCGACAGCGAACGTGCGGCGTTTCAGAAGAACCTCCATGGCGTCCAGCGCACCCTGGATGGGGGAGCCCACGGTCCATTTTTTGATATTGGTTCGAGCGATTTCATAACGTTCGCCGAGCGATTCGACCAACCCCGCAGGATCCGCCTTGGGTCCATAAGCTTCAAAAAAA
>Ga0209117_1000257_pt1 | contig 27869 bp, 30 predicted proteins | sample BlaSpr_A8_OM2_M2_FD_187978 | JGI IMG/M metagenome (GOLD analysis project Ga0209117, IMG submission 187978) | Forest soil microbial communities from Thunder Bay, Ontario, Canada - Black Spruce, Ontario site 2_A8_OM2_M2 (SPAdes) (version 2) | ecosystem: Environmental > Terrestrial > Soil > Boreal... | reverse complement strand
CTGCCGGTTCCCCGGCTGCGACCGGCCGGTCAACTGGACGAGTGCGCATCACGTCATCTTCTGGGGCAGAGGCGGGCCGAACAAGGTGGCGAATGAGGTCCTTCTCTGCCACTACCACCATCGCCTCGTGCACGAGGGCGGATGGCAGGTGATCAAAGCCGGTCGGGAATTCCGATTCCTGCCGCCTGAGCAGTTCGTCATCAGAAGGGCACGCGCGCCCGGGATGCGCTGGGCGGCCTAGCCTCCCCAACCTTTGTGGGGAGGTCGGCCCAGCCCGCTAAGCGGGCTCGGCCGGGTGGGGAGAGGACCGCGTCCAGAAACCTTCGGGATCAAACCTACGGATCGCCTCCAGCTCCGATGCAGTTGGCTCGGGAGTCTCAGAGACTTGCCTGGCGACTTTCAGTTGCCAACCGGTCTCCGCGCGCACGTCGTCCACCTTAACCCCTGGATGGAGTGAGGCGAGGTGGGCCTCTCCCCCTTCCTCCGGAAAACGCAGCACGCAAAGAGTCGTGATGATCGCCGCCGGCCCGCCACCCAGGAGGCCGTTTCGCTTGCGCCACCCGGCCGTCCCGTCGCCGTGGCCCGGTGACGTGACGAAGGACACGTTCTCGACCAGGCGGCGCCGTTCGTGGCTCATCAGCGTGACCCATCGCCGGCTGAGGATCGCGATGTCGGCCCCTCCCCCGCTCCCCGGCAGCTTCACCGTCGGCCGGCTTGGCTCGCCCACGTATGACGTGTTCAGGTTGCCGAACCGGTCGACCTCCGCCCCGCCGATGAACCCGAGGTCGACTTGCCCCTGGGCCATCAGAGCCATCACGTTCGACATCCGAGTCGCCCACAGGGCGCCGGCGACATTCGGCGGATCGCCCATCGTGCCCAGGAAACCCGCGGCGGGCTGGTCGCGCATGAGGCCCACCTCGAAGAGGCCGCGAGCGCTCGGGGCATGCGCGTTGCGTGCTACCGCGTAAGCCAGGATGGGCAGCCGCATGCCGACGAACACCAGGTCCCCGTCACGGATCTCGCGCGAGGCAACCGCAACCATCAGCTCCTGCGGTGTATAGCTACTCATCGCCATAGTCCACCGGCTCAGACATGCGGTGCCGGGTGATGCGAAGCGAGTCGACGTCGATGCGGCTCAGGTAGGTCGCGCGATCCGGGATCTGCATCACCCACTGCTTGAGCCAAGCCTCGTAGCCATCGACAGTGCGCGACTGCTTGGCGTAGTCGCGGTAGAAGGTGTGGTCGCGCTTGAAAAATCCTTGCACCGGTGAGGGGTGGGCACCGCCGGGCTCATGGACGACCGCGACCACCTTGGTCTCCGGGAACAGGATTCGATTCGGATCGCTCAAGGTGACGTTCTGGTCGACCAGCTCCTCGCACGACACGATCACCCTGCCGGCCGCGAGCCCGGCCTCTTCAGTGACACCCATCGGTCCCCAGGCGTGAGCCCTCCCCATCTCGTCGGCTCGCTGCACGTGGACTATCGCGACGTCGGGGCGGACCGCCTCGACGTGGACAAGTCCGTCGGCGGCAACCAATCCGGGGTTCGTACGGAGGATGTCGCTTCCCAAGATCGTGCGAGTGGGCAGACTGGGCACGCTCCACGCCGCTGCCCAGAGCGCAAGCGAGATCGAGAAGTTGGAGTGATCGCGCACCTCCAACGGACGCGGGATCTGCTGCTCGCAAGCTCGCCGGTAGCAGTAGCCGAGTCCCTCCGAAACGTTGCCAACCCAGGCCGCGGTCACCCGCCGCACGCAGCCCGCGCCGACGAGCTGGTCGAAGAGGGCGTCCGAGATGGGGCCGACAAGCTCCAGGTCGCGACGCTGCTGTCTGATCATCTCGTGCCCCGCGGCGAATGGAATGAGAGGCTCGAGCGACAGGCCGAGGGCGACCGTGCAGCCATCCGGCACGAAGCGGCGGACGGCCTCCGCCATCGCCATCACCTTGCCGCTCACGGCTCACCTCGCCGTCGGCGGATCTCGTAGAGGGCGATCGAGGCTGCCACCGCGACGTTCAGCGAGTTGGCAGCGCCTTCCATCGGGATCCGCAGGGCAACGCTGGACATCGCCTCATAGCCACTGCTGACTCCGCGTTTCTCGTTCCCAGCTATGAGAACGACCGGACCGTAGAGCGGGGTGTTCCTCAGATCGTGCACGCCATCGGGGTCGAGAGCCGCGACCAGGGGATCGTGGCCAGAGCTCTTGACGACTTCAAGCCAGGACGCCACCTGCGCAGGTCCCGCCAGCCGGATCACCGGAAGAGAGAACAGCGATCCAACGCTCGCCCGGATCGTTCGCGGATCGTAAACGTCGGTGGCGTGACCCGTCACGATGACGCCCGCGGCGCCGAAAGCATCCGCTGAGCGGATCAGCGTCCCCAGGTTGCCCGGATTCGCGGGACTGTCGGCGACAATGACGACGAAGTCCCGCTCCAGCTTCAGCCGCCCCGGAACATCCGGCGCCATGTGAAGGATCGCAACCAGCTCCGACTGGTCTTCCTTCTCGCTCAGCTTCTCGAGCATGGACTCGGTCACCTCGTAATGTGCCTCGGCGTTTGCCTTCTGCAAGACGTCCTTGGCCCAATCCGACAGTGCGCGCTCCCGAGAGAACCAGATGGATTGGAACTTCCAGCCGTGACGAATCGCCGCATTGATGGTGGTCACACCTTCGGCGAAGAACTCCCCGTAGCGCTGCCGTTTGGTCCGGTTGCGGCGCAGCACCTCAGCGTGCTGAAAGGCGTTGTCCTCCGTGGCGAGACGGTGGAGGCGGGCCGTTGTGGTTACTGGCCGATCGACTCGAGGAACGCGCGATAGTTGCGCCCCAGCTCGGGCATCGAGTCGCCGCCGAACTTCTCGAGAAACGACTCCGCCAGCGTGAGCGCGACCACCGCCTCCCCGATCACACCTGCTGCCGGGACCACGCACACGTCGCTCCGCTCGTAATGCGCCTCGACCGGCTCCTTGGTGATGAGGTCCACCGACCACATAGGCTTCTTCATGGTTGAGATCGGCTTGATTGCCACTCTCATGTCGATGATTTCGCCGTTGGTCATCCCGCCCGTCAGGCCGCCCGCGCGGTTGGTGAGGTGGCGAAAACGCCCCCCTTCGTACTCGATCTGGTCGTGGAAGTCCGAGCCGTGTCGCGCGGCGCCCTGGAAGCCCGCCCCGAACTCGACCCCTTTGATTGCGTTGATCGAGAGGACGGCCTGGGCCAGCCGGCCGTCAAGCTTGCGGTCCCACTGCACGTAGCTGCCCAACCCTGGAGGGACGTTGCGCGCGATGATCCGAAACGTACCGCCGACTGTGTCGCCCTTCTCGGCCACATTGTCGATCTCGGCCACCATCTGCGCGGACGCGTCGGGGTCGGGACACCGCACGGACGACGCCTCGATCATCTCGGTCGTCACCTTGGCGGCATCGACTCCTTCGTATCCGATGTCGACGGTGCCTATGGACTGCGTGAAGCTCAGGATCTCGATCCCGAATTCGGCCAGGAGCTTGCGAGCGACGCCTCCCGCCGCGACCCGCGTGGCCGTCTCGCGCGCGGACGAGCGCTCCAGGACATTCCTGACGTCGGTGTGCCCGTACTTGAGCGCGCCGGCCAGGTCCGCGTGGCCGGGCCGCAACCGCGTGATCGGCTTTGGCGCAAAGCCCTCTTTGGAGGCGCCCATCTGGGCGGTCCAGTTCACGTGGTCCTTGTTCTCGAGCACCAGAGTGATCGGGCTGCCGATGGTCACGCCGCCGCGCACGCCGCTGACGATTCGAGCCACGTCGGTTTCGATCTGCTGCCGTCCGCCGCGACCGTGTCCGCCCTGACGGCGCGCGAGGTCGCGGCGCAGGTCCTCCTCGGAGATCTCGAGGCCCGCCGGCACGCCTTCCATCACGACCGTGAGCTGCGGACCGTGTGATTCGCCGGCTGTCAACCATCTGAGCATTGAGGCGATGATAAGGCGCAGTGCCAGACGCCCTTGAAGTGGCCATGATCGACATCGGCGGAACGCTGTGGCCGAATTCGTGGCCTTTTCGCAAAAGTGACGGGCTTGGAAGACACCAGCGGGTGACCGCGGCGATGCCGATGCTGGACGCCCCGGCGGTCGACAAGCTGGTGGCAGATCTGATCGAAAGCAGCCGGCATGGCGACCAGGCGCGAGCCACCGGCATGAACAACTCAGGAGGGACCTTTGGATCAGCAGAGGTGCTCGTCGCCGAGTGCCTTGCGCTGCAAGGCCTACCCGCAGACCCCGAGACGGTCAGCCGGATCAGGCGCGCCATGGCCATCCCTGTCTCCGACCGGATGAAGCCTCTGCCGGGCGCGATCGAGCTGCTGGCGGAGATCCAGGCCCTCGGACTGGGGACGGTGATCACCAGCAACACTTACTGGCGCGACGCCGAGAGCTACTGGGAGGATTTCCGGCTGCTCGGGATGGCGCCATACATCGACAGGGTGGTCACGTCGGTTGACGCCGGCCACCTCAAGCCTCACCCCGCTGTGTTCGAGATGGCGATGCGAATCGCAGGGGTGCCTGCCGACCACTGCGTCGTCATCGGCAACCGCGAGGAGAACGACATCGAGCCTGCCCTCGCGCTCGGGATGTGGACGATCCTCGTCTATCCCGACGATCCGGAACCTGCATCCAGCCGCGCCCATGCGGTGGCGCCCGACTTGTGGGAGTGCGCCAAAGCCCTGAAGACTATGCTCGCCCGATGAAGCAAGAAATGGCTCGGGAGGTGCAGCGCGTGGTCATGGCGCTCTACGTCAACGGCGAGCGCGCCGAGCTGCTCCTGCCGGTGCACAAGACTCTCCTCGAGGTCCTTCGGGAGGACATGCAGCTGACCGGCACCAAGCACGGCTGCGAGCTCGGCGAGTGCGGGACCTGCACAGTGCTCGTCGACGGCCGTCCAGAGCTGAGCTGTCTCTTGCTCCCGCTCCAGGTCGAAGGGCGGGCGATCACAACCATCGAAGGGATGGCTAGCGGGAGCCGGCTGCATCCTCTTCAGCAGGCCTTCGCCGAGCTCGGCGCTGCCCAGTGCGGCTACTGCACCCCGGGCATCCTCCTCTCTGCGAGATCGCTTCTCGAGACCAACCCGCAGCCTTCGCGCGACGAGATCCGCGAGGCGCTGGCCGGCAATCTATGCCGCTGCACGGGCTACGTGAAGATTCTCGAAGCAATTGAACTTGCCGCGGGGCGCATGAGATGAGTGATCGCCCCCGTCCAGCGCTCCCCATCCGGCGCGCTTCGCGCGCCGGCTTCCCCACAAGTGGGGAAGCGACCAATTTCGGAGTAGTTGGGAAGCCATTACCCAGGGTAGATGCGGCGATGAAGGTCACCGGCCGCGCCGTTTACGCCGACGACATGATGCTGCCGCGAACGCTTCACTGCCGGATCCTTCGCAGCCCTCATCCGCACGCGCGCATCGTGTCCATCGACACCTCGGCGGCGCGACGCATGCCCGGCGTGCTCGCCGTGATCACTGGAGCCGACCTGCCGATCAAGTTCGGCATCCTGCCGGTCACGCAGGACGAGCGCGCGCTGGAGCACGAGAAGGTGCGCTACGTGGGTGATCCCGTCGCCGCGGTCGCCGCGACCGAAGAAGAGATCGCCGCCGCCGCCTGTGATGCGATCTCGGTCGAATACGAGGTCCTCGAGCCCGTGATGTCGATCGAAGAAGCGCTCGCCGAACCAAAAGATGAGCGGATCCAGGACTACGGCGGTCCTCACAACATCCACAAGCTCGTGGCGCTCGAGTTCGGGGACGTGGAAGGTGGCTTCGAGCGCGCCGACCATGTCCGCGAGGACGTGTTCTTCTTCCAGGGCAACACGCATTTGCCGATGGAGCAGCACAGCGCCATCGCGACGTATGTCGACGGAAAAGTCACGCTGTGGTCGTCCACACAGGTGGTGCACTACGTGCATCGCGCGCTCTCGAAGGTGCTCGAGCTGCCGATGAACCGTATCCGCGTGATCGGCGCGGCGCACGGCGGCGGGTTCGGCGGCAAGACCGACCCCTTCGCCCACGAGATCATCGTTTGCAAACTGGCGATGTTGACCGGGCGTCCCGTCAAATGCACGCTCACGCGCGAAGAGGTCTTCTACGCCCACCGAGGCCGGCACCCCGTGCTCATGTGGGTGCGGACCGGAGTGACGAGCGACGGACACATCACCGCGATGCATTTCCGCACCGCCCTGGATGGCGGCGCGTACGGCTCGTATGGTGTCGCCTCCACTTTCTATACAGGTGCACTGCAGACAGTGACCTACGACATCCCTGCCTATCGCTTCGAGGGATGCCGTGTTTTCACAAACAAACCGCCGTGCGGGCCCAAGCGCGGTCACGGCACTCCGCAGCCACGTTTCGCGCTCGAGCTGCATCTCGAGAAGATCGCTCGCGACATCGGCATCGACCCTGTGGACTTGAAGCAACGCAATTTCGTCAAGCCGATGACCATGACGGTCAACTGGCTGCGTGTCACCTCCTGTGGACTCGACGAATGCACCGAGCGCGTGATGCAGGCCTCAGGTTTCAAACACCGGGCAAGACGCCCCGGCCACGGCATGGGATTCGCGATCTCGAGCTATCTTTCGGGCGCCGGCACCGCCATCTACTGGAACGACATGCCCCACTCCGAGGTGCAGATCAAGGTGGACCGCGGCGGTGTCACCGCCTACTGCGGGGCCATGGACATCGGCCAGGGGTCGGACTCGGTCCTGGCCACGATCGTCGCCGAGGAGCTTGGGCTGCAGCCCGCCGACATCAGGCTCGTCACCGCCGACACGGATACCACGCCGATCGACCTGGGCTCGTACTCGTCTCGCGTGACCTTCATGGCCGGCAATGCGGCGATCGAGGCGGCGCGCAAGATGCGATTGCTCCTGGTTGGCGCGGTGGCGGTGAAGATGGCCTGCGAGCCAGGAGCCGTCGCGATCGGCGGTGGGCGCATCGGCGACTTCAGCTTCGAGGAGGCCAGCGTCCTGGCCGAGGCGCGCTTCGGCACTCTCACCAGTGCGGGCAGCTATAAACCGCCGAAGATCGCCGGGCCCTACAAGGGCTCCGGCGTGGGCCCGAGTCCCGCGTACAGCTACTCCGCTTGCGTGGTCGAACTGGACGCCGACGCCCGCACCGGGCTGGTGCGGGTGAACAAGATCTGGATCGCACACGACGTAGGGCGCGCGATCAATCCGCTGCTGGTCGAGGGCCAGGTCGAAGGGAGCGTCTACATGGGCCTGGGCGAAGCCCTGATGGAAGAGCAGGTATTTCGCAAGGGCCTGCACAAGTGGCCGTCCATGCTCGAGTACAAGTCGCCGACATTCCTCGACACTCCCGAGGTCGAGACATTCATCGTCGAGACAGTGGACCCGGAAGGTCCATATGGCGCCAAGGAGGCGGGACAGGGTCCGCTCCTCCCCGTCCCCCCTGCAGTGTGCTCGGCCGTGTACGACGCGCTCGGCGTTTGGGTCGACGAGGTTCCGGTCACCCCGGAAAAGATCGTCGAGGCCTTGCGGCGAAAAGAGAAAGGCGAGCCGGCGCGCTACGGCCCCTTGCGCTTTCCCACCATCCCGTATCCGGCCACGATCAAAGTCGAGCCGCCGCCCAAGAAGGAAGTGGATCTTGCTGCGTCTGCCGCGATTTAACTACCTGCATCCGAAGACCGCGCGCGAGGCAGCGCAGATTGCCGCCGACCTCGGGCCGCGAGCGATGTTCGTGGCGGGCGGCACAGACCTTTTCCCGAAGCTCAAGCGCCGTCAGTTCGAAGTCGATACATTGATCGGACTCGACTTCCTGCCTCGCGAGGTTCACAACGGTTCTGTTGGATCTATCACCGTTGACGCGGGCGTCACGCTCGCAGCTGCCTCTGGCGACGAGCACCTCAACAAGAACTTCGCCGGTTATGCGGAAGCAGCGGGGCTCGTTTCATCGCCTCCGCTGCGCAATGCAGGGACGATCGGTGGAAACCTCTGCGTCGACACGCGTTGCAACTACTACGACATGACATACGAGTGGCGGAAGGCGGCAGGCTTCTGCATGAAGAAAGATGGAGACATCTGCCTCGTCGCACCGAGCAGCCCGAGATGTTGGGCAGTCACTTCATCGGACACGGCGCCGATGGCGATCGCGCTCGAAGGAGTTGTGATGCTCACCGGACCCGATGGCGAGCGCGAGCTGCCGGTCTCAGCTCTCTATCGCGATGACGGTATGGACTACATGGCCAAGCAGTCGAGCGAGGTCGTCACCTCACTTCGACTCACCGCGGATGAAAACACGAGCTCCGCTTACGTGAAGCTGCGCCGCCGTGGTTCGATCGACTTTCCCATCGCGGGCGCGGCAGTCGCCCTTCGGCGCGACGGCGACACGGTGGTCAATTGCCGGATCGTCCTCTCGGCGGTGGCCTCGTACCCACTCGAAGCGACAGCGGCTGAAGATTTCCTGAACGGAAAGCGAATTGAAGCTGAAACCATCCGCGAAGCGGCTGAGATCGCCGCTAAACCGGCCAAACCGCTGGATAACGCCGATCTCAGCCACTTCTGGCGCAAGCGTATGGTGCGGGTAGTCGTCGAGCAGGCAATACGGAAAGCGATCGATCAACGGCCAGGGTTCGACGGTTAAGCTTCTAGGGCACTACCAAGAATGACGCATATATACCGGTGGCAATCAGGGCAGGGAATGGTCGAGTACGCCCTCATCCTGGCGCTGGTTGCCTTGATCGTGGTCATCGCGCTTATCGCAACGGGCGGTCAGCTCATCAACCTGTTCTCGAATATCAGCAGGACCATGTGCCTGTACAGGGTTGGCTGTTGATGAAACCGTCGTTCACGCAGGCAGGACAGGGAATGGTTGAGTTCGCGCTCATCCTCGCTCTTGTCGCGTTGATCGTGATCGTGGCCCTCGTCGCGACGGGTGGCCAGGTCATCAATCTGTACTCGGACATCGTCAGGACGATGTGCCTCTATCACGCAGGCTGCTGACGCTCTAGTCGTCTAGTCGCCCAGGGCGGTCGCTGCCGCCGCCGCCGCCCGCTCAGCCAGATTCCGAATCAGTTCGAAATCTCTCTGCGCCAGTGCTTCCGGCGGGAATAGAGATGCGGTGAGGCCCACCGCCTTCACCCCCAGCCTCAGATACGCGTCGATGTCCTCGATCGGCACGCCGCCCGAGACCCAGAACGGAACGCCGCCCATTGGCCCATTCAAAGCACGGACGTACTCGGGCCCACCTACTGGCCCCACGGGAAAGACCTTGACCAGAGCCGCGCCCGCCAGGCGCGCCTGGTAGATCTCGGTCGGAGTCAGCGCACCCAGCACGCAGAGGATGTCGTGCTCACGGCAAGCCTCAGCGACCTCTGGCAGCACGACTGGAGTCACGACGAACGAAGCGCCGGCCTCTTTTGCCTCATGCACTGCACCTGGGTCCCACACGGTCCCGACCCCGACTGGAAAGCGCCCGCCTGTGGTGGCGATCAGGCCGCGGATCATCTCGAAGCATGAGGGCACGGTCTTGGTGATCTCGATTGTCCGGACCCCACCCTCCATGGCCGCCAGGCACGCGTAGAAGCCTGCGTCGGAGTCTTCGGTACGCAGCACGCCGCACACACGATTGGGAAAGATCTGGTCCAAAGTCCGCACGCCGACTGAATTATCCCTCGTGCTGGAATTGCAACCATTGGGTTACCCCACCCAACTTTCGGGATTCCTTAGAGTGGTACATACGTATGACAGGCGCGACAAAGGGGCCCCCACGAACACACGGCGAAGCCTCCGAGTTGGTGGGGCATCCGACTGAAACCACGCGCGACCAGATCATCCATGCCGCCGCCGAGTCGCTGCTCGAGGTCGGCTACTCTGGAACCAGCGTCCGGGCCATCGCGACGAAGGCTGGGGTCGCGATCGGCAACCTCCAGTACTGGTTCCCCACCAAGTCCGAGCTGCTGGTCGAAGCGTGGCGTTACCTGACCGGCCGTTCCGTCGAGGAGCTGCGCCACACGCTCAATCAGCTGACCGACCCACTCGAGGTGCTGGAGATCGGCGTCGAGTCGCTGTGGGATTCGCTGCGGCGCCTCGGCGACATCCAGCTCGCGGCCTTCGACCTCCTCGTCCAGGCCCCGCGCACCGAGCGCCTGCGGGCCTACCTGCCGGAGCTCTTCACCCGATACCGCGAGGTCATCCAGGAGCAGCTCGACCGGCTCGAGGAGGACGGCAGGATCAGGCTCACGGTTCCGCGTGAGGTGTTGGTCCCCCTGGTGCTGAACACCGTGCTGGGCTTTGGGCTGTACTACGTCGTGACCCGGGACGACGAATCGTGCCTGAAGGCGCTTTCCGCGTTCCGGCAGCTGGCGGCGACGCTGGTGGAGCCCGTCTGATGTCGATCCAGCTCGTCGAGCGCGACCTGGATCGCCTCGAAAGCCTGTGGGAGGACGGTCTCTCGGATGCTTACCGCTCGTACCTCGAGGCTGTGCAGGCATACGAGCCCGAGGCGCAGCCCAGGCTCGCGCTCGCTGCCGCGCTGATCGAGATCGGCCTCCGGCTACAAGGCCTCGGCGGCCGTGCGGCCGCAGCCCCCACCCTGCTGATGGGCGACCTGTGCCTCGCGCGCTCCTCTCGCCTGCTGGCAGGCGCGGCCCCGCAGAGCGTCCAGATCGCGTTCGCCCGAGCCATCGAGACCCTTTCCTCCTCAGCAGCTTCCGGTAGCTCGGCGCTCGCGCCGCGCACGCGCGACCTCTTGCTTCGCGCTTTCGAGGCAAAGTGATGATCGGGCGGCGTCTTCGCTTCGAGACCACTCAGGCCACCGAGTTCGTCGACATCACGGACCGCCTTCGCGAAGAGGTGCACCGGGCCGGCTTGAAGATTGGGCGCCTGCATCTCCAGTCGCTGCACACGACGCTCGGCCTGGCGGTCAACGAAAACGAACCGTTGCTGCTGCGCGACTTCCAGGTTCTTCTCGAACGGATCGCACCGGAGGGTGCGGGCTACGAGCACGACGACTTCGCGCGCCGAATGAACGTCGCCACCAACGAGCCGGTCAACGGTCACGCCCATTGCCGCCAGCTTTTGCTGACCGGCTTCACCACGGTGCTCGTCGAGGATGGTGACCTCGTGCTGGGTCAGTGGCAGTCGGTGTTCGCGGTCGAGCTCGACGGTCCACGCCACCGGCAGCTTGCATTGCAGCTGGATGGGGAATTCGCCAGTCCCCTCTCCCCGTTCAGCGGAGAGGGTCAGGGAGAGGGGCGAGGAAGAAGTGCTGAAGCTGGCCCTGCCTCGCAGACCCTTGTCGAGCTCGAGCTCGCGCGGCAGCTGCTAGTCGACCCCGAACCCGTTGCCACACCGATGCGGCGCCTGGTCGAAGCGGGGGGCAAACGGATGCGGCCCAGGCTCGTTCAGCTCACGGCAGGCATAGGGCCTCGCAGCGAACCACTTCGCGCAGCCGCGCTTGCAGCGGCCGTCGAGCTGCTGCACAACGCGACGCTGATCCACGACGACTATGTCGACGAGAGCACGCATCGCCGCGGGCAGCCTACCGTCGCCGCGGCCGAAGGGCCGGAGCGAGCGGTCGCAGTGGGCGATTACTACTTCGCCAAGGCGACCCGCCTCATCGCGGAAATCGGCAACCGCGATGTGACGTCGACGATCGCGGAAGCGCTCGAGGCGATATGTGCATCGCAGATTGACGACGTCGCACTGCGCGGAGCTTTTCCAGGCGACCACGATTCGTACTTGCGTGTGGTGCGCGGAAAAACCGCCGCTCTGTTCGCGGCCGCCTGCGCGTCAGGTGCACTCCTTTCAGAGGCAGGTCCGGAAGTGGTCGACGCGCTGCGCCGTTACGGCGACCTCGTCGGCGTCGCGTTTCAGATGGCGGATGACATGGTCGACTTCAGCCCCAGCTCGGGTAAGCCGGTCGGTCTCGACATCCGGCAGCGCGTGCTGTCGCTACCTCTTATATATGCCGCTGAAGATCGAACCGTCGGACCAGAGGTCCGGCGCCTGCTCGCCGGCTCATTGGGCGACGCTGAGGTCGGACGTGTCACCGACCTCGTGATCTCCAGCAATGCGCTGGATCGAGTGCGCGACGAAGCTACCGCGCTGGTCGAAACCGCAGTGCACGAGCTCGAGGCGATCGAGCTGGACGGCCTGCGTCCGATCCTGATCAGCCTCGCCCGGTCCGCAGTCGACCGCACCGCCTGATTCCCAGCACACCTATCACGTAGTCCCCACAAATCCCGCGCGGGCTACATACTGCGATTCGCAGTGGCCGCAGATCAACTGGTCCCATGAAGCTGACGCGCGATGGTGCCCTGGCGATCGGGTTTGCCGTCGCGTTCATCGTGCTTTTCGTGGCGCCGCCCCTGCTGCCCTATACGTTCAGTCCGTATCCGCTGGTCCACTGGGCCGACGTCGTCGACCTATTGACGCCGCTTGTTCTGATCCCGCTCTACTGGCTGCTCTTCGCCCCTAAAAGCGCACCCTCTTCCTTGGGTTGGACCCTCGCGTTCCTGGTGCTTGCCGCTGCCTGGGTCGAGGGCCATGGCATCCACTTGATCGCAAACGCCATCGGCCACCTCAACCAGTCCGAGCCCGGGACCGCCCGGGATCTAACCGAATTCGCGGATGAGAAGTTCAGCCACTACTTGTGGCACGCCGCGACGCTGGCGCTCTCGGCCCTGGTTCTGGTCCGCCGGGTGCGTTGGCCAGGCCAAGCGGCCGGCACATGGTGGCCAGGGATCGTCGCGGCCGCCGTCTACGGCTTCGCGATCTTTCTGATCGGCGATGAGGGTGGAACGCCGCCGCTGGTTGTCCCCTTCGCGGCCGCAGTCACTGTTGCCGCCATCGGGATCGGCCGTCGCCGCTTGCTGGCTTCACCGATCCTGACGATGTTTGGCCTCGGGTACGCGGTCGCGTTGGCACTGTTCGTGATCTGGTTTGTCTACTGGGGCGGCCGCCTGCCGCAGTTCAGTGAGATCGGCATCATCAAGTAGGGGGCTCAGGACTGCGACGCGACAGCAGCGGGGCGCGTCCTGAGTCCTTCCAGAATTCGCACCACCAGACGGCCGACCTCTTCGCGCGCCTGGGTGGGATCGTCGGCGTCGGCGACATAAAAGCAGGCCTCGCTGAGGGCGCCGGCAAGCAAGAGCGCGAGCGGGCGCAACGGCTGCGGCTCGATGACCCCGCCATGCATTGCCTTGCGCAGCGCTCCACGGATGCCGACCGCGCCGTAACGCGACTCGATAAGGTGCACGACGTCCCAGCTGAGAACCGACCGCGCGTCATGCAGCGCGATCCGCCGCACCGCGGGATCCAGCTGGGCGTCGATCATCAGCTGGCAGCCGCTGGTGAGCGCGACCCAGTGGTCCGGCTCGTTGAACCTGCTCACCACCTTGTCTGACACCTCGCGCATGACCTGCTCGTAGACCTCCTGGAACAGGTTGGCCTTGCCGCCGAAGTGGTGGTAAACGGCGCCCTTCGTGACGCCGGCGCGGGCTGCGACCTCCTCGATCGAAGTGGCGGCGTAACCGCTCTCGCCAAACAGCTCGCGAGCGGCAGACAGAAGACCGAGGCGCGTGGCATCGCCTTGCGCCTCCCGCCGATCTTTTCCGTTCGAGGTCTTGACAGCCATACTAAGGGTATGCATACTTCCATACCACCGGTACGGACCACTCCATACTTCCAGTATGGTAACAAAAAGGAGATACGGGGATGCCAAAGTTTGTAATCGAGCGCGACCTGCCGGGAGCCGGCGACCTTTCCCCTGAGCAGCTGAGGTCGATCTCGCAGAAGTCCAACAAGGTCATCGCCGACCTCGGCCCGGAGATCCACTGGCTGCACAGCTACGTCACCGACGACAAGCTCTATTGCGTCTACGTCGCCCCCGACGCGGACATCATCTTCGAACACGCCCGCTGCGGCGGATTCCCGGCCAACAAGGTCACCCGGCTTGCCACGATGATCGACCCCTCGACCGGCGACGTCCCCGCGACCGCCGACATCGCCTGAACTCGACGAACGTACGTCGTGAGCACCGGCGCGCCCGCTCGGGCGCGCCGCTTCCGTTCCCGGGGGAGGGTGAGGTGGGCTTACGCTCTCTCCCCCGACAGGATCCCGACAGTGCCCATCGCCAGTCCCCTGTAGGTCACGCCCGACCATCCGGCCGCCGCCGCCATCTCCCGGAGCTGGTCCGGCGTGCGGTACGAGTCCACAGTGTCGCTCAGGTATCGGTAGGCGGCCAGCTGGCCTGAAAGCGCACCGCCGATCGCCGGGAGCATTGTGCGCAGGTAGATTCGATAAGCGGCCCCCACTAGATTCGTCGGCGGGCGCACGAACTCGAGGACGACTGCGCGGCCTCCCGGCTTGACGACCCGGAGCATCTCGCGCAGTCCCTTCACGGGGTCGGCAAGATTGCGCAGTCCGAACGCGATGGTTGAAACGTCGAAGCTCGCATCCTCAAATGGAAGCCTGAGCGCGTCGCCTTCGATGAACTCGATCCCGGGGTGATCGCGCCTGGCGACCTCGAGCATCTGCGGACTGAAATCCAGTCCGACCACCCGCCCGCCGTCGCCGGCGGTCCTGGCCAGCACAGCAGTCAGCTTTCCCGATCCGCAGGCAACATCCAGCGCGGATCCGCCCCGCCCCAGCCCCGTCGCGCCCGCCGCCTTCCGGCGCCAGCCCGCGTCGGTGCCACCGGAGAGGATGGTGTTGACGAGGTCGTAGCGGCGGGCGACGCGGTCGAACATCGCGCGCACCGCCTGAGGGTCCCGTTCGCCGATCGCTAGACCCTTTGCCAGATGGAAGCGATGCCCTGGCCCACGCCGATGCACATGGTCGCCAGGCCGTACTCGGCGTTGCGGTGCGCCATCTCGCGCACCAGCGTGCTCACCAGGCGCGCGCCGCTGCTGCCCAAGGGATGGCCGAGGGCGATCGCGCCGCCGTTGACGTTGACCTTCTCCTCGTCCAGACCGAGCAGTCGGACGCACGCAAGCGACTGCGAGGCGAATGCTTCGTTGAGCTCGACGACGCCAAGGTCTGATGGCTGCAGGCCGGCCTGCTCGAGAGCCTTCAGGGACGACGGCACCGGTCCGATCCCCATGTAGTCGGGGTGTACGCCGGCCGGCGCAGCCGAGACCAATCGCGCCAGCGGCTGCAGCCCGCGCTCTTTGGCTTTGGCTGCGGACATCAAGACCAGCGCGGTCGCCCCGTCATTGAGAGGAGACGAGTTGCCCGCGGTGACCGAGCCGTTTTCGGCGAACGCAGGACGCAGCTTGCCAAGCGCCTCGAGCGATGTGTCGGGCCGGGGTCCTTCGTCGGCGCTGAGCCGGACGGCATCACCTTTCCGCTGCGGCACCACGACAGGGACGATCTCTTCCGCCAGCCTCCCTGACTGCTGCGCGGCGACTGCACGCTGATGGCTTCGAAGCGCGAACGCGTCCTGGTCCTCGCGCGACACCTCGTACTTCTGCGCCACGCGCTCGGCGGTCTCGCCCATCTGGAGCGTGCCGTAGAGCTCGGCCATCTTCGGGTTGATGAACCGCCAGCCAAGGGCCGTGTCGTAGGCAGTCTGAGGTCCGCGTGGAAAAGCGCCGTCGGGCTTGGGCATTGCCCAGGGGGCGCGGGTCATGCTCTCCACGCCACCCGCGACCATGATGTCGGCAGCGCCGGTCTGGATCTCCCGTGCTGCCGCGATCGTCGCCTGCATTCCCGATCCGCACAGCCTGTTCACGGTCTGGCCCGGCACCTCGACAGGAAACCCGGCGAGCAGCAGAGCCATGCGCGCCACGTTCCGGTTGTCCTCACCCGCCTGGTTGGCGCAGCCCAGGATGACGTCGCTCACCTCGGCCGGCTTGACGTGCGCGCGCTCACAGACCTCTTTGAGCACGATCGCCGCCAGGTCGTCTGGCCGGATGTCCTTCAGCTGGCCGCCGTACCGCCCCATCGGAGTGCGCGCGGTCGCGACGATGACTGCTTCCCGGAGTGCGGTCACAAGGTCACTTCTTGGAGCGTTTGGCCAGGAAGGCGGTGACTCCTTCCCTGAACTCCGGGCTCGCCGCCTGTGCCTCCTGCAGGTAAGACTCGAATTCGAGAGCTTCCTCGTAGCTGGACTCGAGCGCATGCACCACCGCTCGCTTGGCCCCCGCCAGTGCCTGCCGCGGCTGCGACGCGATCTGGGTCGCCAGCTCCCGGACCTCGGCCTCGAGATTGTCCGCGGGCACGAGCCGGTTGATCACACCGAGCCGGTGCGCGTCCACCGCCGCGAGCGGCTTGCCGGTGAAGAACATCTCGTACGCCACCCCGCTGCCAGCAAGACGCGGCAGCAGCCAGCTCACACCACCGTCGGGCGCCAGCCCGATGTTGATGAAAGCCTCCAGGATGTAGGCCTCCGGCACCGCGATCCGGATGTCGCACGCGAGCGCAAAGCTCGCGCCGATCCCGATCGCCGGACCGTTCATTGCCGCAATCACGGGCTTGGGCATGGTGCGCAACCGCGTGAGCATCGGCATGTACTCGTTGCGCAGCACGTTGCCCACGTCCTCGGGAGTCCGCATGCCGCCGTCCTGCGCCATCTCAGTGACATCCGCGCCCGAGCAGAACGCGCGGCCTGAGCCGGTCAGCACGACAACTCGCACTTCGTCGTCTCGCTCCACCTGCTTGATCGCGTCGCCGAGCTGCTTCCTCGTCAGCGCGCCGATCGCGTTCATCTTTTCCGGCCGGTTCAGCTGGATCAGGCCCACCCCGTCGTGGACCCGAACCGTCACATGCTGCTCGACAGTCGTCGCCATCTTCCTTTACCTTCCCTTGAAGACGCCTTTGCGCTTCTCCAAAAACGCGTGCATACCTTCTTTCTGGTCCTCGGTCGAAAACAGGAAATAGAAGCTCTTCCGCTCCGAGGCCAGGCCCTCTGACAGCGGCGACTCGAACGCTTTGAGCACCGCCTCTTTGGCCATCCGCAGCGCGAGAGGGGCTTTCTCAGCCAGCTGCCGTGCCGTCCGCTTGGCGACCTCGATCGTCATCTCGGCCGGAACGACCTTATTGACCAGGCCTAGCTCGTACGCCCGCCGGGCGGTCACCGGCGCACCGGTCAGCATCGCTTCCATCGCGGCGTACTTGCCGGTCGTCCGCGGCCAGCGCTGCGTTCCGCCGGCGCCGGGAATGATCCCCAGATTGATCTCGGGCTGGCCGAGGCGCGCAGTGTCGCCGGCGATGAGCATGTCGCACATCAGCGCGAGCTCACACCCTCCGCCGAGGGCGTAGCCGTTGACGGCTGCGACCAGGGGCTTGCTGAAGGCTGCGATCCCCGCCCACCGGCCGGTCTGGTCACGCCTCAGCTGGTCGACCGCGCTGCGATCCGCCATGTCGCTGATGTCAGCTCCGGCGGCAAACACCTTGGGCCCTCCGGTCAGCACCACCGCCCGGACGTTTTCGTCCGCGTCAAGCTCGCCCAGCGCGGCGTTCACCTCGCCGATGAGATCAGGGCTGAGGGCATTGAGAACCTTCGGCCGGTTGAGGGTGACGGTCGCGATCGGATGCTCGACGTCGACCAGGATGTGCTCGTATCCCATCGCGGCTATCATCCGCCATATGGGTTCCCAAAGGCTGCGGGACTCCTTCGGGCGGGTCGCGGACGACCTGAGGATCTCGATCACCGACCGGTGCAATTTCCGCTGCATCTACTGCATGCCGGCGGAGGGGCTCAAGTGGCTGAAGCGCGACGATATCCTGCGCTTCGAAGAGATCACGCGGCTGGCCCGCATCTTCGTCGAGCGCTACGGCGTCAGGACGATCCGCATCACAGGCGGCGAACCCCTAGTGCGGATCAAGGTCGAAGAGCTCGTCGGGATGATCAATGACCTCGACCCGACGCTCGACATCACCATGACAACGAACGGCGTGCTGTTGCGCGACAAGGCCCACCTGCTCAAGGCGGCGGGGTTGAAGCGCATCAACATCTCGCTTGACACGCTGAACATGGAGCGGTTCCACGAGATCGCCCGCAGCGACCAGTTCAGCCGCACGATGGACGGAATCCGGGCCTCGCGCGAGGCGGGCCTGTGGCCCATCAAGCTGAACATGGTCGTCATGAAGGGACACAACGACGACGAGGTCGTCGACTTCGCGCGGCTCGCCCGCGACGAGGGCTACGAGGTCCGCTTCATCGAGTTCATGCCGCTGGACGGCGATGGCATCTGGACCAATGAGCAGGTCGTGCCGAGCCGGCGCATCCAGGAGCAGATCGAGGACCTCTTCCCACTGGTGCCAGTCACCGATACAAGACCCGGACCCGCGACTCGATTCAAATTCGCCGATGGCGCTCCCGGCGGTATCGGCTTCATCTCTTCCGTCAGCCAGGCGTTCTGCACCGCGTGCAACCGCGTTCGCCTCACTGCCGAGGGCGGCTTGCGCACGTGTCTCTTCTCGCTGATGGAGACGCCGCTGCGCGACCTCATGCGCTCGGGTGTCTCCGACGACCATCTCTGCCGCGTGATCGAGACGGCGATCTGGCGCAAAGAGGAGGGCCACCTCATCAACCAGCCGGGCTTCATCAAGCCGGCCAAGTCGATGTCCCAGATCGGGGGATGATCCAGGAGATCGACGCTCCGTCGTCACAACTCGCTTACAAGGCAATGCTCGAGCTCAGGCCGAACATCGGCCCAGAGTCGGCTTTCGCCGATCAGGTCGACAACGTGCTGAGGCCCGAGGGTTACCGGTTGGTTGGCTTTTTCGTCAAGGACGATCTCTACGCGGCTGCGGTGGCGGGCTTCCGCGTCGTGCACTTCCTAGCCTGGGGTCATGCCATGTACATCGATGACCTCGGCACCCGGTACGAGCACCGGCGCCAGGGGTACGCAGGCCAGCTGATGGACTGGCTCGGCGACGAGGCAAAACGTCTTCACCTCGATGAAGTCCATCTCGATTCTGGAGTTGGGCCCGACCGCACCGATGCCCACAGGCTCTACTTCGACAAGCGGATGCGTATCTCGTCGTTCCACTTCTCACGCCCTGCCTGATCACCGACCCCAGGTAACCAAAGCCGGTTCCAGCCGTTGACATTTGCATGCGCGCGCTCTTTGCAATGGTCGCGATGCTGATGGCGGCGTGCAGCCAGCCCTCATCTGAGACCCCGTCGCCCGCCCCGCCCACCCTACCGTCAGCCGGTCTGGCGCGAATTTGCAGCCTGCCGGTGTGGTGGGACGATGGGACCGACATTCACGCGGCGTTCGTAAGCGTTCCGGACGGCCGGGTCACGGACGCCGGGACCCTTCCGCCGCTACCTCAAGCCGGGGGAGCGCAGCTGGGCGGCGCCTACGGTGCCACGTTCAACATGGCCACACGAACCTGGCTGCGAGTCGGCCGGCCGATGCTCGCACCCGATGGAAAGCGATATGCCTACTGGACGGCGAACCCATCCCTAGACGAAATTCATGTGGTCGACGTGGCTACAGGCGCCGACAGAGTGGTTTACAGCGGTCCGATCCTGTTCATCGTCCTGTCGTTTGAGTCAGATGCCATCTACGTCGTCCACGCGATCAACCCCAAGCAAGGCGCATTCGAGCTGCTGTTTCGGCTCGAGCCGGCGGGTGGTGGAACACCGACCTTGGTGCCGGGAAGCGATCGCCACATGTACCAGTTCGGTTGGGTGCTCATCAGCGACGGTGCCGCCTGGGGCATCGACGTCTTGGTTCAGGGGAACGTCTACACCTACTCCATCTTGAGGCTCGATCTCGCCACGGCACGGGTAACACAGTGGCTCTTGGGTCCGCAAGACGACCTCGTGTGGCCTCTGGGCACGGATGCGGCCCACCGGCTCTACGTCCAGGGCGTCAGACAGCACGAGCTGTGGCGGCTGGCGGCGCCGGTGCGGGCAGATCAACTCCCGAATCCCGGACCGATCAGCCTCGGCGACTACGTTGGCGGCCCAGGCGGTTTCGTCTCCGATTCGCAAGGCGTGTGGTTTGGAGGCCGAGGCAGCGTGTGGCTTTACTCGAACGCGGGCGTCCCCAAACAGTTCGTGGTCGGCCTGCCAGGGAGCGATACGTGGCCGGCCGGACCTTGTCTTCTGCTGCCGCCCTAAGCTAAACGGCGATGCTCCGGCCCGAAGAAGCACAGCGTCCGTTTACGGTCACAGAGCTCGCGAACGAGATCCGGCGCGAGCTGCGCCCGCTCACAGCCCTGCTCGTGAAGGGCGAGGTGAGCGGGATGAAGCGCGGAGCGAAAGGCCACTACAGCTTCGCCATCAAAGATGGGCAGAGCCTGATCAACGGCTTCCTTTACGCGGATGATGCCCGCCGCGTCAGCACATTGCCCGAGGACGGCCAGGCTTTTGTCTTCCGCGGGCGGGTCGATTTCTGGCCTCAGTACGGAACGGTCCGCTTCGTGGTCGACCAGATCGAGTTCGACGACATCGGCAAGCTCCGCGCGCGGCTGGAGGAGCTGAAGCGACGGCTCGAGGCCGAGGGCGCATTCGCGGCAGCGCGCAAGCGGCCGCTGCCATTCCTACCCCGCGCGATCGCGCTGCTCACCTCGCCCACCGGGGCCGTCATTCACGACCTGCAGGAAACGATCTGGGAGCGCTATCCCAACATGGGCGTGGTCGTCTATCCGGTCCAGGTGCAGGGGGCGAATGCACCCATGAGCGTCGCGCGGGCACTCAGGCGCTGCAACGAGGAGAGGCTGGCGGACGTGATCGTGCTCGCGCGCGGCGGCGGGAGCTTCGAGGAGCTCTATGCCTTCAATACCGAGGTCGTCGCGCGGGCAATCCTCGATTCCCGCCTCCCTGTGGTCACGGCACTCGGACACACCTCGGACCGCACCGTGGCCGACCTTGTCGGCGACGCCGAATGCCGGACCCCAACCGAAGCGGGAGCGCGAGTGGTGCCCAAGAAGTCGGACCTGGTCGCGCTCCTGCGCGAGCGCGGGCGGCGGCTTGATCGCGAGATCTCTCAGCGGATCGCCCGCGAGGCCGAGCGGCTGGCGAACAAGAAACAGCGGATGGTGCAGCTGCTGCCGGTTCTCGTGCGCCACCGCGTCGAGCGCCTTGCCCGCGCCGCAGCGGACCTCAGCAGGCTGAGCCCTCTGGCCCAGGTCGCGCGACGCGAGGAGGCGCTTCGGGAGCGCGGACGGCGCCTCAAGAGCGCCGCTTCTGCGCGGCTTACGCGTGGGCGCAACGCGCTCGCTTCACGGCGCGCCGCCGAGCGACTGGAACGCGCACTCGCCAAACGCTTCTCCACCGCAACGCAAGGACTCGAGCACCGCAAGCAGCGTCTGCTCGCCTTGAGTCCCGACGCTGTTCTCTCGCGCGGCTACAGCATCACGCAGGACGCCGAGTCCGGCGCTGTGCTGCGATCCTCGAGCGGCACCGCTGTCAACCGCAGGGTTCGGATCAGGCTCGCTGCGGGCAAACTCGCCGCCCGCGTCGAAGAAGTCGAGTCATGACCGAAGAGCTGACATACGAGCAGGCGCTCGAAAAGCTCGATGAGAAGCTCAAGCTCCTCGAGGATGGGGAGCTCGGGCTGGAGGACGCCCTCAAGGCGGTGGACGAGGCTCGCATCTACCTGAAGGTATGCACGGAACGGCTCGAGGTGGCGCGGAAGAAGATCGAGATCAGGGCCGAACCAGAAGCGGTCGAATAGTTAGCTGTTCGCTTCAGATTCGACGAACGGCTTCAGCTGCTCGATGTCGGTTTCGTTGAGCTTGGCGAAGAGCGCCATGTCGTCAGCGCGCTCGATGAACCCGACCGGGAGTACCACGTCTCGCTTGAAGAGACCTTCGGGCCGCATCACGATGCCTTTGAGTTCGCCGTGGTCAAACAGCACATCCTCGACCCGGCCCAGCCGACGCCCCGTCGTGCCGAGCATGACGTTCTCCCCACGGTCGATCTCGATCTGACCCTCCGGCTTGTTTGCGATCTCCTCGGCCTTGGGCAATGCGAGGCCTCCGCCCAGGAGCTCACCTTCCCCCACCACGGCATCCTCGGTGGTTATCGGCTCGCGCCGGTAGCTGAGGTATCGCGGCTGGCTGCGGACCTCAGGGCTGGACATCGAGAGCCGGACCTCGCCATGCGCAGCAGACTCGACCACGGTGATGGGGATCACCACCTCGTCGGTGGTGAACAGCTTCTCATCAGACAGCAGGCGCCTGGCAAGAGTCGCCTCATCCTTCACGACCAGCGACCGAGGACTGAAACTCTTCTCATCGACGATCACGCTGACAACGGTCCCCACCTTGGTTCCGTCGCTGGCGACGACATCCGCGCCGAGGTGGAAGTCTGAAAGGTCAGGCATCAAGGCGCCTTATCGTACCGATGGCGTCGAAGCGTCATCCGCGGCCGCCGATTGCAGCTGTTCGTTCATCACGCGGAGCCTCTGGCTGAGGTTTTTGACGAACTCCAGCAGAACCTCCGGGTGCTCGTGAACAATTGCCTGCATCCGATCGCGCCGCAGGACGCGCACTGTGGTGTCCTCGACCGCCTGAGCGCTGGCCGATCGCGGCTGGTCGTCGAAGACCGACATCTCACCCACCACCTTGCTCGGACCTTGCCTGGCGAGGGTGACCTCGTGACCATCGTGGTCGAGGTGGATGCGCACCTCGCCTTCGAGCACCACGTAGAGCTCGGCGCCAACGTCGCCCTTCCTGAAGATCGACTCGCCCTTCACGTAGTGCCGCGTCACCATCAGCCGGTCGATGCTCGCGAGCTGCTCGAGCGTGAGCGTGCTGAAAAGGGGTACCCGCTTCAGCGCGATGAGCTCCTTCATTGACTCCCCGGGTCCCTCGGATGCCGCTTCCGCGGTCTCCTTGACCCACTTGTCGTGATGGTTCGCGAGCCCTTCGAGCTCGGCATGTGTGAGCGGCCGGGCTGAGCCCGAATCCAGCGACTCAGGATCGAGCAGCTGTGCCAGCGGCCCGGCGAGCCAGCCCGGGCCGAAGTTTATCAGCGTTTCCAGCGCCTCCCCCCTGGCTTGCGCCTCATCGGATACCAGTCCGCGTTCGACCGTCGCAAAGCCTCTTTTCCCGTGCAGTGCCCTCATTGCGGCGAGGCCTGAGTCGATGCCCTTGCGAACGTAATCGTCGAGTCCGAGCCGGAGCACTTCGTAGGCTTCGCCGTCTGGTTGCCGCTCCGCGGCGGCAGCCACTCGCGCTGACAACCGAGCCAGGTGCAGCGCGTCGGCAAGATGAGACTCGAGGTGCTCCTTCGCACGCTGGAAGAGCTCCGGCCGGCCGCTGCGCATCAATGCCTCGACGACCGCGGCCGCGGCCTGGTCCTGAGCAGCCAGCAGCGGTAGGGACAGCATCAGCGCGTCTGGAGATTGGGCGGCCATGGCTTCCGCCGCGAGCCGCCGGACGTCGCGGTCGCCGCTCGCAAGCCCGTCGGCCAGAGCCTCCGCGTAGACCTGGTGGTCATCGGGAGGCGAGGTCCAGCGGATGGCCTGCCGCAAAGCCTCCCGCCTCACCTCAATGTCGGCATCCCGCAAGCAGGCGATCAAAGCGCCGGACACTCCGGCGACATCTCCCTTCATCTTGGCGAAGCTGCGCAGCGACTCCAGGCGCACGCGCGAGTCGCGATCTCGCATCGACTCGATGATCGTCTCCCTGTCGGCGACAAAGGCGGCCGCCCACACCGCCGCGGAACGGTCGGCGACCGCGGTCGAGTGCCGTAGGGCGAGCCTCAGCTCGTCAGAGCGAGACCACCCGTCCTTGCGCGTTGCACCGGCCACCGCTGCAGCAGCTCGCACCCAGCCGTCGCCATCAAGGCTTGCCGCCTCGAGCTGCGCATCGGTATAGCTGTCGGCTGCGGCCATCTGGAGGGCCAGCCTGCGTACGACCGGATCCGCCGCCCCAAGCAGCTCAGGGACCATCGCGGCGAACGCTTCCGGCGACGACTTGCCGAGGGCGGCTGTGGCAAACTGCCGCACCCTGTCGTCACCGGTGCGGATGTAGCCCTGCAGCTCCGCGATCTGCTCGGGATTCGGCCGCCCAACCGCCTGCTGGAAATCGGCCAGGCTCAGGGCATGCGTGCGGAGGCGGTCGTAGATCGCATTGACGTAAAGGCTGCGAACGCGCAGCCCCGCCACGATAAAGACGATCGACATGACGACTCCGAGCCCCGCCAGCCCCACGACTCCGCCGGCGACCGTCCGCTGCACCACCAGCAAGCCCACGCCGGTCACCACGGCCGCACCCGGCAGCACAGCGTTGTCGAGCAGCAGCTTCAGCTTCGGACCGACCTGCGCCGGCAGCGCGCTGCCAAGGACGTTCTCGACCGGGTCGTGCAGCCCCGTCTGCAGTCCATTCCGAACGATGAAGAGGAACAGCGCCGTCGAGAGCATTGGAGCCACCGCGACCGCGGTGAAACCGATCAGCGTGAACAGCGGCAAGCCCATGATCGCGTTCTTCACGCCGAGCTTGGCGAGGACCACCGGGGTGACGAAAAGGCTCACCGCGAGCTGCACGACATAGCTGGCGAGCCAGGCGTTTCCGATCAGGATCGTCAGCGCCTGCAGGTTGTTGTGGGTCGCCTGGACGAAAAGCACCGCGACCAAGTAATCGCCGATGCGGCTGGCGATCTGCAAGGCGAAAGCAAACAGGACGAGCGCGAGCACGAGGCGGCTGCCGGTCATGTGTTCGATCGCTCCCCTGAGCGTGGCCACGATCCCATGGCGCTTAAGCGCCACATGTTGGTCCGCGAGAAATTCGTCGGCATCGTCGATGAAGGCAGGACGGAAGAGGGTGCGCTCGAGACTCCTGGACATGATCGCCGCGGCCAGCGAGCCGAACGCCCACACGAAGATCAGAGGTTCGGTTGCGTAAACCGCAACGATCGTGGTCGTCACGCCGGCCAGGATGTAGCCGATGCTCGAGCCTGCGGCGATCACGGGAAAGATCCGCTTGCCCTCAAGGACGTTGAAGTGCTGGCTCACGAAGCTCCAGAACTGAAGCATCACGAGCTCGAAGGCTGCCGAGTACACCACGTACGCCGTGAAGGCGACAGTCGCGTCCTCGCGCCAGATGTACGCGGCATAGATCGCCAGAGCGGCGATCACGTTCGCGGCGAGGGTGATCCGGAAGGCCTGACCGACCCCGAACCTTCGTGTGAGCGCGCCCTGGAGGGCCACCATCGGCCATACGGCGAGAGCGAGGACTATGAAGAAAAGCGGGTACGCCTGTGGACCGGCTTTGTTCAGGAAGATGGACTGAGCGGCACTGAAGGCCGTGTACATCGCCCAGCCAAGGACGATGGCAAAGCCCGCCACCTGCAGCGTTCGGTTCAGCTCGGTGCGGCGCACATGCAGGAACTTCGCCAGCAGCGGAGACATCGAAGCCGGCTGGACGAAGCCCTGATGCTGCATCAGGTTTGCATCAAGTTTGCTGGACGGCGGCGATCCTTTCCAGGGCAGCGATTCGCTCTTCGATCGGCGGGTGGGTGTCGAAGAGGTGGTTGAAAAAGCTCCCATGGTGTTCCGTGGGGTTGTCGATGCACATCGCGGCCACGGCATGGTTGAACTTCTCAGGCGGCTTGTCGTTCTGCGCGATCTTCTTCAAAGCGCTCAGCAGGCCCTGCGGGTTGCGCGTGAGCTCGACCCCGCTCGCGTCGGCCAGCGACTCCCTCTGTCGCGAGAGCGCCATCTGCATGATCGGGCCGACGAGGAAGGCGATCACGGTGAAGATGATGCCGATCGCGAACACGACCAGCGTTGCACGTTCGTCACGGCTGCGAAATCGCAGCGCGCCGTTCCAGTACATGCTGGCGATCAGAGCGGCCAGGCCGACCATCGTGGTGACCACCAGCAGCATCCTCACGTCGTAGTTCTTGACGTGGCTCATCTCGTGGGCGAGCACGCCTTCGAGCTCCGAGCGGTTCATCATCTGCAGCAGGCCTGTGGTGACGGTGACCGCCGCATGCTGCGGGTCGCGACCGGTCGCAAACGCGTTAGGGCTTGGGTCCTCGATGATGTAGACCTTCGGCACGGGAACTCCATCGCCGATGGCGAGTGTCTCGACAATGTTGTAAAGCTGCTGGTACTGGCCTCGATCAGCCTCTTGAGCGCCGGCTGCTGAGAGCACTGTCGCTGAGCCGAGGTAGTACGAGAATAGCGCGGCGCCGATACCCAGCACGCCAAGGAGGATCGCCCCGAAAACGCCCCCACCGGAGCCATAGGCAATGCCGCCGATGACGAATCCGGCCAGCAGCCAGACCACCAGGAACAGGACGATCACAACGATGCTGTTGCGCTTGTTGCGGGCGATCTGGTGATACATCTAGGCCAGTAAGTTACCCAGTTTGGCGGCTAAGTTATCCAGATTCGCGCTTTGGCCTTTTGACGGCTCCCTTCACCTGGTCTGCGACCCAACGGCCCCAGATCTGCGCCCACACCAGGCCGTTGCCAAAAGCGGAAACGTCCTCGGCGTGGTGCTTGAAGTGGTACGCCCACATGGAGCGGTGGCGCTCATACGACATCTGTCGCTGTGTCGAGGCGGCGTCCGACCTGACGTGGTGCGTGGCGCCCGCCGCGGGGAGATAGAAGACCTTCCACCCGCCGAGCTTCAGCCGGTAGCAGAGGTCGACGTCCTCCCCGTACATGAAGTAACGCGGGTCGAAGAATCCAACCCGCTCCAGCGTGGCCATGCGCAGCATCAGGCACGCGCCGGTGCCGGCATCCATCTCGTGGACGTCTGTGTCCGGCAGATGGCCCATGTTGTAGCGCCCGAATCGCGGGCTCTTCGGAAACAGCCTGCTCAGACCAAGCGTTCGGTAGAACAAGGTGCTGGGGATCGGGAACGATCGCCTGCAGTCTGGGTCCAGCTTGCCGTCCGGCAGCAGCACCCGGGGGCCCACAGCGCCCGCGTCAGGCCGGGTCAGGAGGAAGTCCGCCATCTTGCCGACGCTCTGCGGATCCACCGTCACGTCGGTGCTCAGGAGCAGGACGAACCGGCCCTGGCAGCGCTCCAGGCCGAGGTTGGCGGCGCGGCCGTAACCGAGGTTCTTCGGCTGCACCAGCACCGTCGCCTGCGGGAACTCATCTGTCACCGCCGCCGCCGATCCATCTGAGGAGTCGTTGTCGACGACCACGGCTTCCACAGGCACGTCTGCGCTCGTAAAGAAGGCGTGGAGGCCCTGGAGGAGCAGGTCCTTGGAGTTACGGCTCACCACCAGCGCGGAGACGATGGGCTTCGCTTGATCGGGCATCCGTTAGGCATTATCCCCGGCGGGGAGCATCGGACGCCTCCAGTAGAATGCCGAGGACTGTGCAGACCGCCGCTCGACCGGGTCTCGGCCAGCGCCTGGCAGAGGTCCGGCGAAGCAAGCTGGTCCGGCAAAACCTCGTCCTTTTCACCGGCGGCCTCGTCGCCGGCATTGGCGGTTTCATCTACCACGCGATCGCCGGTCGGGTGCTCGGCCCCGCCACGTACGGGCAGGTCGCCTTCCTCATCGCCATCTACGCGGTGTGCACTGCGCCGGCGCTGATCCTGATCGTCGTCCTCGCGCGGTATACAGCCACTCTGGCGGCTCGCGGCGACGCCGGCGTCCGCACTCTCTTGACCCGGACGGCTCGCCTGGTCGCCATCCCCTCCCTCCTCCTCATCCTGGGGATCACGCTGTTCGCTCATCAGATCGCCACCTTCGCGAACCTGGGCTCGACGATTCCCATCCTCATCCTCGGGTTCGCCGTCGCGCTGATCTGGCAGGTGGCCATCCCTCGCGGGATCCTTCAGGGGCTGCAGAGGTTCCCGGCTCTGTCGCTCAACCTCTCGCTGGAGCTGATAGTCCGGACCATTCTTGTCTTCTTTCTTCTGAAGGCCGGCTACGCGGTGTCCGGTGCGATGGCGGCGGTCCTCATCGGCGTGGCCTTCTCATTCGTGCTCGGCCTGTACACGCTGCGGGATCATTTCGGGAAAGCGGGTAC